>JADHED010000140.1_pt1 | contig 101373 bp, 96 predicted proteins | sample 8952041 | NCBI WGS metagenome assembly JADHED01 (sample SAMN16124423, study PRJNA663239) | bioreactor sludge metagenome | isolation source: sludge (control) | place: India:Bengaluru | collected 2018-09-08
GCGACCTGCTGGTGATGGCCGAGGACGCGCGCATCGGCTACATGCCCACGCGCGTCTGGGGCTGCCCCACCACCGCGATGTGGACCTACCGCCTGGGCCCCACCCGTGCCAAGCAACTGATGTTCACCGGCGACGTGATCGACGGCCGCACCGCCGCGGCCTGGGGATTGGCCAACGAGGCCGTGCCGCTTGAGCAGCTGGAGGCCGCCGTGATGAAGCTGGCCACGCGCATCGCGGCCGTGCCGGCCAGCCACCTGGCGATGCACAAGCTGGTGGTCAACCAGGTGATGCTGACCATGGGACTGGAGCAGTCGCAGCAGATGGCCACCGTATTCGACGGCATCACGCGCCACAACCCCGAGGGCCTGTGGTTTCGCCGCTATGCGCAGGAAAACGGCTTCAAGGCCGCGGTGCAGTGGCGCGACGGCGGCCAGCCGATTCCCGAGGGCGACGAGGCGCGTGCGCTGATCCGGGAGATGGAGGCACGCAAGGGCACGGGGAGACAAACACCTTGATTCACCATAAAATACGTAGAATAGCTATTTCATAGGTTTTCTCATGCTGTCTGTCACTTCCGTGGAAGCCCAAAGCCGTTTTGGCGAATTGATCGACCGCTCGCAGCGCGAACCCATCGCCGTGACCCGCCGGGGGCGCACGGTGGCGTACGTGGTGTCCGGGCACGACATGGAAGAGCTGTCCAACGTCAGGCAACGGCGGCAGGAGGCCGCCCAGTGGTACGCGCAATACCGCGCGCAAGCGCTTCCGGCGGAGATGGCCCAGGCGGCAGCCGTGTTGACCGACGACGACATCACGCAGCTGGTGAATGAGCTTCGATAGACGGATCGTGGTCGACACGGGCGTCTTGATCAGCGCCGCGATCCGCCCGCAGTCGATTCCCGCACTGGCACTGGAAAAGGCCTTGTTGGCGTTCGAAGTGTGCGCGTCCGGTTCGACGCTGGCGGAACTGAAGCGCGTGCTGATGGCCGAGCGCTTCGAGCGTTATCGCCCCCTGGCCAGCCGGGAGCAATTCCTGGAGGGTTTCGTGCAACGAGCCTGTCGGTTCGAGGTAAGCATCACGGTCACCGATTGCCGCGACCCGGGCGACAACCAGTTCCTGGAACTGGCTGAAACGGCGGAGGCGGAACTGATCGTCTCCAGCGACGCCGATCTGCTGGTGCTGCACCCCTGGCGCGGCATCCCAATCCTGCCGCCATCCGCATTTCTTCTGGGCATTCGCTGATCCCGGCCTTGGCCGGCCCACATCGGCCGCCCACCAGTCACCCAGGCGTCAGACGCATGGTTTTCGTGCATGGCGCGTACCGGCCCGTTGCGTCTAGCATGGCACGCCGAACCGCAACCCAAATCAAACAGGAGACATCCGCATGAAGCAGCACACCCACCGCGCCCCCAGGGCGTTTTCACGCATGAGCGCCGCGCTGATCGCCGCCCTGGCCGCCAGCGCCGCCCTGGCGCAGACGCCGGCGCCCGCCGCCGCTCCGGCCGCGCCGCCACCGCCACCCACCGCCGAGAGCACCGACCCGGTCAAGCTGGGCTGGATGGTGGGCGCACCGCCGCCGCCCGACAAGATCATCCGCTGGGCCGACGGCTCGTTCTAAACCTTCCCCAAGTTCCGCTGGACCTTCTCCAACTGGCGCCAGCTCGCGCCCACCACCAATGTGTCGCGCGGGCTGGGCGCGCCGGCGCCGCTGCCGCGCGCCGAGCGCAGCGACCTCGACGCCGTCAGCTTCACGCCGCTGGGCAAGACCGACACCATGACCTGGGGCCAGGCCTTCAACGCCAACTTCACCGACGGCGTGATCGTGCTGCACAAGGGCCGCGTGGTGTACGAGCGCTACGGCGGCGCGCTGCGCGTGGACGGCCAGCACATCGCGCAATCGGTCACCAAGTCGTTCTTCGGGCTGATCGGGCAGATCCTGGTGGCCGAGGGCAAGCTCGACGAGAACGCCAAGGTGGCGCAGTACGTGCCCGAGCTCAAGGACAGCGCCTTCGGCGACGCCACGATCCGCCAGGTGCTGGACATGCGCACCGGCCTCAAGTACAGCGAGAACTACGCCGATCCCAAGGCCGAGATCTGGGATCACGTGCGTGCCGGCGGCGTGCTGCCGCGCCCGCCGGGCTGGAGCGGGCCCCAGACCTTCTATGACTTTCTGAAGACGGTGCAGAAAGAGGGCGAGCACGGCGGCGCCTTTGCCTACAAGACGGTCAACAGCGACGTGATCGGGTGGGTGATCCGCCGTGTCACCGGCAAGTCGGCCGGCGAGAACCTGTCGGAGCGCGTCTGGCGCAAGCTCGGCATGGAACAGGACGCCTACATCTCGGTCGACAGCGTGGGCACCGAGTTCGCCGGCGGCGGCCTGAACACCGGCCTGCGCGACCTGGCACGCTTTGGCGAGATGATGCGCAACGACGGCCAGTTCGCCGGCCAGCAGATCATCCCCAAGGCGGCGGTGGACGACATCCGCAAGGGCGGCGAGCGCAGCGCCTTCAGCGGCTACCCGACCCTGCCCGGCTGGAGCTACCGCAACATGTGGTGGGTGTCGCACAACGAGCACGGCGCCTATGCTGCACGGGGCGTCCATGGCCAGACGGTCTACATCGATCCGAAGGCCGAGATGGTGATCGCGCGCTACGCATCGTTCCCGCAGGCCGCCAACGCCTTCAACGACCCGACCTCGCTGCCCGCGTACCACGCCATCGCCAAACACCTGATGGCGAACCCGCGCTGATCGCTTCTGTATTGATAGCTGCCGGTGGCCGACTGACGCTGGGTACGGGCCCTTTTTTGCCTGAAATCGCGGGTTTTGGGGCCGTGGGCGGGCCCGCGCTATGCTCGCACCCATGTACGCGCACCATTTCGGCCTGACGCAAGACCCGTTTTCGATCGCGCCCGACCCGCGTTACCTCTTCATGAGCGAGCGCCACCGGGAGGCGCTGGCGCACCTGCTGTTCGGCGTGGCCGCGCCAGGCAGCGCGATGGGCGGCGCGGGCGGCGGCTTCGTGCTGCTGACCGGCGACATCGGCACCGGCAAGACCACGGTGTGCCGCTGCTTCCTGGAGCAGATCCCGGCAGGCTGCCATGTGGCCTACATCTTCAACCCCAAGCTGACCGTCACCGAGCTGCTGCAATCGGTCTGCGAGGAGTTCCACATTGCGGTGCCGCAGGCCGAGGCCGGCACGGCCACGGTCAAGAACTACATCGACGCGCTCAACGCCTTCCTGCTGCAGAGCCACGCGGCCGGGCAGAGCAGCGTGCTGATCATCGACGAGGCGCAGAACCTGAGCGCCGACGTGCTGGAGCAGCTGCGCCTGCTGACCAACCTGGAAACCAGCGAGCGCAAGCTGCTGCAGATCGTGCTGATCGGCCAGCCCGAGCTGCGCGCGATGCTGGCGCGACCCGAGCTGGAGCAGCTGGCGCAGCGCGTGATCGCGCGTTTTCACCTCGACGCGCTCAGCGGGCCCGAGACGCTGCAGTACATTGAGCACCGGCTGGCCGTGGCCGGGCACAGCGGCCCGCCCCCGTTCGACGCCAATGCGCTGCAGCGCATCCACCAGCTGGCGCGCGGCGTGCCCCGGCGCATCAACCTGCTGGCCGGCCGCGCCCTGCTGGGCGCCTGGGCCACCGGACAGCACCACGCCACCCGCGCAGTGGTGGACAAGGCGGCGGCCGAGGTCTTCGGGCCGGAGGCGGCGCGCAACGCGGGTGGCACCCCGGCGCGCTCGCCCTGGGTGGTGGGCTCGCTGGGCCTGCTCGCGGGCGCCGGCCTGGCCGGGCTGCTGCTGTGGCAGGCCGGCGGGCCGGCACCGGGCGCGGCGCCAGCCGTTGGCGCGACGCCGGCGGCGTCGGGGGCAGCATCCGCTGCGGGCGCAGCGGCGTCTGCGGCGTCCGGGCCCAAGGCCGTGGCGCCGGTTACGGGCGCATCGGCTCCGGCATCGGCACCGTTGGCAGCGCCGCCGGCATCCTCGCCCGCTTCGGCACCCGCGCTGGCGGCGCCCGCCACAGCGGTGGCGTCTGCCGCGAGCGCGCCAGCCGGTTTCGACTGGATGGGCGCGCTGCCGCGCAACCTGGGCACCGCCTGGGGCCAGCTGGCGCCGGCCTGGCAGTTGCCCGCGGGCACCGACCCCTGCCCCGCGCCCGCCACGAGCCCGGTGCAGTGTTACCGTGGGGCGAACCTGAGCCTGCCGCTGATCCGCCAGCTCGGTCGTCCCGGCATCCTGACCCTGCAACAGGGCAACGAACCGCCGGTCTACGCCGTGCTGACCGGCCTGAACGAGCAGACGGCCACGCTGCAGGTGGAGGGCCGGCCGCTGAAGGTGCCGCTGGTCAGCCTGGGCACCGTGTGGCGCGGCGATTTCGCGACCTTCTGGCGCCCGCCGCCCGGCTACGGCGGCGAGATGACCGAACGCAGCGCCGGCGCTGCGGTGGACTGGCTGGCGCAGCGCCTGTCCAGGATCGACGGCGCGCCGTTGCCGGCGGCCTCTGGCGCCAGCTTCGATCCAAGCCTGAAGTCGCGCCTGCAGGCCTTTCAGCGCGCGCACGGCCTGCGCGCCGACGGCCGCGCCGGGCCCCTGACGCTGATGCAGCTCAGCCACGCCACCGGCGGCGACGAACCCCGCCTGGCCACCGACACCCGATAAGCCCATGTCCTACATTCTCGATGCCCTCAAACGCGCCGACGCCGAACGCGGACGCGGCCAGGTGCCCGGCCTGAACGCCCAGCCGCTCGGCAGCACCCCGGCGGCGCCAGCCCGGTCCGGCGCCCCGTGGCGCTGGGTGCTGGCCGGCACGGTGCTGGTGCTGGTGGCCGCCGCGGCGACGTGGTGGAGCTTGCGCCCGGTGGCGCGGGAAACGGTTGCCGCGACGCCGCCCGCTGCCGTCGCGCCCGCCGCGCCGATCCAACCGGCACCCGCCGTGCCGCCGCCAGCGCTTGTGCCTGCAACGGCTGCGCCCGCCGCGCAACCAGGCCCGGCACCGGCACCAGCCACAGTCGTGGCACCGGCGCCCCCAACCCAGGCATCACCCGCGCGCCCGGCCGAGCCCGCCCGGCCCGCGTCGGCGATTGCGAAACAAAAGCCATCCGGTGCCGCCTCCGGTACCGCCGCTGCCGCGCCTGCGGGCGTGTCGAGCGCGGCAGGGCCTGCACCGGCAGTGCCCGGCCCGGAGGCCTCCGCGCCCTCGCCCGCACCGATGCCACCCGCGGCGCCCCCCGCGACGCCTTCCACGGCCGCGCCACCAGCGCCCGTCGCACCGACACCCGCCAAAGCCGGCAAGGCCCCTGCCGCCGTTGCCAAGGCGTCGGCGCCGGTCGCGGCGGTGGCGCCCTTGCTCGGTGAACTGCCCGAGTCCGCCAAGCGCGGCCTGCCGACGCTGACCATCACCGGTGCGGTCGCGTCCGACAACCCGGCCCAGCGGCTGCTGCTCGTGAACGGCCAGGTGTTGCCGCAAGGCGCGATGGCCGCGCCAGAGGTGCTGATCGAGGAGATCCAGGCCCGCAGCGCCACGTTCAGCTTCCGGGGCACGCGGTTCCGGGTCGCCTTCTGAGAAGGAGAACGGGGCATGGCGATCGAACTGGACAAACAGGCCCGCGCCGAGGCCATCGCATCGATCGAACGCTGGTTCCGCGAGGAGCGCGACGAGAAGATCGGCAACATCGCCGCGGGCGCCCTGCTCGGTTTTTTCCTGGAAGAACTGGGGCCGCTGGTCTTCAACCAAGCGGTGGCGCAGGTGCAGGAGCGGCTGCAGACGCGGGTCATGGAGCTCGACCTGGAGATCCACGAGGACGAATTCCAGTACTGGCGGCGCCGCGAGCGCGCTGCGCGCGGGCGATGAGCTCGCCGCCGGAGCCGGTGCTGCGCGCCGAAGGCCTGGTGTACGCGATCGGCCCGCGCGAACTGTACACCGGCTTGTCGCTGCAGCTGCCGCCCGGCGTGAGCCTGGTGCGCGGTGGCGACGGGCGCGGCAAGACCAGCCTGCTGGCCCTGCTGGCCGGCGTGGCGCGGCCGCGTGAGGGAACGCTGAACCTGCGCGGCACGGATCTCGCGGTCCATCCCGAGGCCTATCGCACCCAGGTGTTCCTGACCCAGCCCGCCTCCACCGAGCTGGACGCCATCAGCCCGAACGCCTGGTTCGATGCACTGGCCGCCCGCTACCCCGGGTTCGACCGGGACGCGCTGGACGAACTGGCCGACGGCCTGGCGCTGGGGCCGCACCGGGACAAGGCCGGCTACATGTTGTCGGCCGGCACCCGCCGCAAGGTATGGCTGGCCGGCGCGCTGGCCAGCGGCGCGACCTTGACGTTGCTGGACGAGCCGTTTGCCGCGCTCGACAAGGCGTCGATCGGCTTTCTGCTGGACATCCTCCATGAAGCCGCCGCCAGCACCGCGCGCGCCTGGGTGCTGGCCGACTACCAGGCGCCGCCCGGCGTGCCGCTGGCCGCCGTCATCGACCTGGGCGACTGATACGGGTTCGCGTCTGGAAGCGCCAGGTGTCCTCGCACATCTGCAGCGGGCTACAGCGTGCCTCCCAGCCCAGCACACGCCGGGCTTCGGCCGCGTCGGCCCAGAAGGCCGGCAGGTCGCCCGCGCGCCGGGGCGCGAAGCGGTGGGGGATCGGCTTGCCGCAGGCCTGCTCGAAGGCGCGCACCATGTCCAGCACGCTGTGGCCGTGGCCCGAGCCCAGGTTCAGCGTGAGGCAGCCGCTGGCCTGCTCCAGGTGCTGCAAGGCCTTCAAGTGGCCGGCCGCCAGGTCGCTCACGTGGATGTAGTCGCGCACGCCGGTGCCGTCGGGCGTGTCGTAGTCGTTGCCCCAGATGTTGAGGAACTCTCGCCGCCCAGTGGCCACCTGGGCGATGAACGGCATCAGATTGTTCGGGATGCCTTGCGGGTCTTCGCCGATCAGGCCGCTGGCGTCGGCGCCGACCGGATTGAAGTAGCGCAGGATGGCGATGCGCCAGTCGGGCTCGGCGGCAACGAGGTCGCGCAGCATGTCTTCCACCATCAGCTTGGTGCGGCCGTAGGGGTTGACCGGCGCCAGCGGATGCGCCTCGGTGTACGGCAGGAACTGCGGCGTGCCATAGACCGTGGCCGACGAGCTGAAGACGATGGTCTTCACGCCCGCCGCCTGCATGGCCTGCAGCAGCACCAGGCTGCCGGCGACGTTGGTGCTGTAGTAGTCCAGCGGCTGCTCGGCCGACTCGCCCACCGCCTTCAGGCCCGCGAAGTGCAGCACGCCGCGGACCGGGTGGCTGCGGAACAACCCGTCGAGCAGCGCGCGGTCGCGCACGTCGCCACGCACGCCGGTCACGGCCTCGCCGGTGATCTGCTCGATGCGTGCCAGCGTCTCGGGGCTGCTGTTGCAATGGTTGTCCAGCACCACCAGCCGGTAGCCGGCGCGCTGCAGGGCCACGCAGGTGTGCGAGCCGATGTAGCCGGCGCCGCCGGTGACGAGCAGGGTGGACGATTCGGGGATGGCAGGCATGGGCACGGACGTTGAGTGCGGTCGGGCCGCCATTGTCGCCGGGCGCGGACGCCGTTTGTGGGCGGGTCCGCGTGCGTTCACGATGTCGTCACAGTCGGGTGGGCGATCCCCGCCGGCGCGGCAGTAAACTCCCCGGGAACCAAAGGCCCGTCCGGCCCCTCCCGTATTCCTGCCAAGACCTGGCGCCGCATCCATGACCGACCGCACCGCTGAAGCTCCCAAACTCGTTCCCGTCATCCTGTCCGGCGGCGCCGGCACCCGCCTGTGGCCGATCAGCCGGGAGTCGAGTCCCAAGCCCTTCATCAAGCTGCCCGATGGCCAGAGCCTGATCGAGAAGACCTATGCGCGCGCTCTCTCGCCGGCGGGCGTGGCCGAGGTGCTGACCGTGACCAACCGCGACTACTACTTCCGCTGCAAGGACGAGTACGAACTCGCGGCCAAGGCGGCAGCTTCCGGCGTGCCGGCTGGCTACCTGCTGGAGCCGATGGGCCGCAACACCGCGCCCGCCATCGCGCTGGCGGCCCTGTACGTGCGCTGGCAGCACGGCCCCGACGCGGTGATGCTGGTGCTGCCGTCCGACCACCTGATCGCCGACCTCGCGGGCTTCGGCCAGGACGTGGCCAGCGCCGTGGCCCTGGCCCGCGCCGGCTGGCTCGCCACCTTCGGCATCCGCCCGACCACGCCGGAGACCGGATTCGGCTACCTCCTGGCCGGCGTGCCCATCCAGGTGGGCGACGCCACCGGCTTGACCGCGCTGCGCTTCGTCGAAAAACCCAACCTGGAAACCGCGCAGGCCTACCTGGCCGACGGCCACTACTACTGGAACGGCGGCATGTTCTGCTTCACCGCTGGCGCATTCCTGAACGCGCTTGCCGCCACCTCACCCGAACTGGCCCAGGCGGCCGGCGCCTGCTGGGACGCCTCGCAGCCCGGCTGGGACGCCGAGCGCCGCCTGCTGGAGCTGCCGGCGGCCGCCTTCGGCGGCCTGCCCGACATCTCGGTGGACTACGCGGTGATGGAGAAGGCCGAGCGCGTGGCCATCGTGCCCGCGCGATTCGACTGGAACGACATCGGCTCCTGGAATTCGATCGCCGAACTCGTGGCGCCCGACGCCCAGGGCAACCGTATCGAGGGCAACGCGGTGATGCACAACGTGAGCAACACCTACCTTCACAGCGAAACCCGCGTCATCGGCGCGATCGGCGTGGACGGCCTGATGGTGATCGACACCCCCGACGCGCTGCTGGTGGCGAACCGCGACCAGGTGCAGGACATCAAGGTGCTGGTCAACCAGCTCAAGGCGCGCGGTTTCGAGGCCGCCACCCAGCACCGCACCGCGTCGCGCCCCTGGGGTACCTACACCGTGCTGGAGGAAGGTCCGCGTTTCAAGATCAAGCGCATCGAGGTCAAGCCCGGCGCAGCGCTGTCGCTGCAGATGCACCACCACCGCGCCGAGCACTGGATCGTCGTGGGCGGCACCGCGCGCGTCGTCAACGGCGAGCAGGAGCTGCTGCTGCAGACCAACCAGTCCACCTTCATCCCCGCCGGCCACAGGCACCGCCTGGAGAACCCCGGCGTGCTGCCATTGGTGATGATCGAGGTGCAGAGCGGCGACTACCTCGGCGAGGACGACATCGTGCGTTTCGAGGACAACTACCGCCGGGTGTGAGGCTTTCACAGGCCAATTTGGACGAATTGGCCGTCTTTCCAGCACCAGATGGCCACGAGCAGCTATTGAAACGATAGCGATATCCTCCTTTCGGGAACAGCCCGGCCGGCGACACCGCAGACGGCAGGCGTCGCTACACTCGACGGCGATTCCAGGAGGATTGCCGATGGTTCATGAGGTTGCGCCCCGGGGCGTCATCGACGCGCTGCTCGCCGCCGTGCTGCGCACCACGCTCAGGCTGCTGCTTAAGCCGGTGTTCTCGCCGCGCTTTTCAATCGCCTTCCAGCGCCGCTGGCTCGCGGGCCTGGCGCGCATCGCGCTGCCCACGCGCGGCGTGGCGATCGAAGGCGGAAGCGCCGGGGGTGTTCCCGGTGAATGGTGTCGGCGCCAGGTGGGTGCGTCGCGGCCCGGCAGCGTGCTCTACCTGCACGGCGGCGCCTACTGCGTGGGCAGCCCGGCCACGCACCGGGCGCTGACCTCGCGCCTGGCGCGGGTGCTCGGCCTGCCGGTCTTCGTGGCCGACTACCGGCTCGCGCCCGAACACCCGTTTCCGGCCGCGCTCGATGACGCGCTGGCCGCCTACCGGGCGTTGCGCGCCGGCGGGCCGGTGATCCTGGCCGGCGATTCGGCCGGCGGCGGGCTGGCCCTGGCCACGGCGCTGGCGCTGCGCGACGCGGGCGACCCGGCCCCGGCGGCGCTGGTGCTGCTGTCACCCTGGGTGGACCTGGCGATGGACGAGCCGCTGCCGCCGGAGCCGCCGGGCGAGGCCATGCTCGGCTGGCCCTGGATCAGCGCCTGCGCGCAGCACTATGTGGGCGGCGGCGGGGCGGCGCCCGATGGTGCGCCGGGCTCTCACACACATCCGCTGGTCTCGCCCCTGCGCGCCGACCTGCGCGGCCTGCCGCCGGTGCTGATCCAGGCCGGCACCGACGAGCTGCTGCACGCACAGGCGCTGGCGCTGCACGGCGCGCTGCAGACGGCCGGCGTGGCCGTACGTTGCGAAATCACGCCCCGGCGCTGGCATGTGTTCCAGCTGCACGCCAACGCGCTCCCGAGTGCCGACGCCGCGATCGACCGCGTGGCGCGCTTTGCCCTGGGGCCGCTGGCGGCGGCCACGCCGCCGACCACCTCCGAGCACCAGGTCGTGATCCTGGGTGCCGGCATGTCGGGCCTGTGCATGGCCATCGGGCTGCAGCGCGCGGGCCTGCACGATTTCGTGATCGTCGAAAAACAGCCCGGCCTGGGCGGCACCTGGTGGGACAACACCTATCCCGGCGCCCATGTGGACGTGCCCTCTCCGGTCTATTCGTTCAGCTTCGCGCCCAACCCGGACTGGTCGCGCCGGTTCGCGGGCGCGCCCGAGATCCAGGTCTACATGCAGCGCCTGGCCGAACAACACGGCCTGCTGGCCCACATGCGCCTGGGCACCAGCCTGACCGAGGCCACCTTCGATGAGGCCAGCGGCCACTGGACGCTGCGCACCGACCGGGGCGACACGCTGCGCGCGCCCTTTTTCGTCTGCAGCACCGGGCCGCTGAACCAGGTGCGCTGGCCCGACATCCCGGGCCTGGACACGTTCCAAGGCCCGCGCCTGCATTCGGCGCGCTGGGACGCCACCGTGCCGCTGGCCGGGCGGCGCGTGGCCGTGATCGGCACCGGCTCGACCGCCTCGCAGCTGATCCCGCCGATCGCGGCGCAGGCGGGGCGGCTGTTCGTGTTCCAGCGTACCGCCAACTGGGTGCTGCCGCGCCTGGACCGGGTCTACAACCGCCTGGACCACCTGCTGGCGCACTTTCCGCCCTATGCACGCACCGTGCGCTGGTGCTGGACGCAGGTGCTCGAATGGGGGCGGCGCGGCTTCGACGAGGGCACGGTGGCGCGCAAGGGCATGCTGAAGACCGCCGCCGCCCATCGCCGCCGCCAGATCGCCGACCCGACGCTGCGCGAAAAACTCACCCCGCCCTACCCGCTCGGCTGCAAGCGGCTGATCTATTCGAGCGACTTCTACCCGGCCATGAGCCAGCCCAATGTGGAACTGGTCACCGACGGCATCGCGCGCATCACCGAGGGCGGCATCGTCACCGCCGACGGCCACGAGCGTGCCATCGACGTGCTGGTCTGCGCCACCGGCTTCGACACGGTGCACCTGCTGTCGTCGATCACCATCACGGGTCTGGGCGGGCGCACGCTGCGCGAGGCCTGGGCGAACGGGCCCGAGGCGTTTCACGGCATCAGCGTGGCCGGTTTCCCCAACCTGTTCCTGAGCCTGGGGCCGAACACGGCCACCGGACACACCTCGACCCTGCTCTACATCGAACCCGAGACACAGCATTCGATCGCCTGCATGCAGGCGGTGCTCCAGGGTGGCAAACGCTGGATCGAGGTCCGGCCCGAGGTCTTTCGCGCGCACAACCAGCGCCTGCAGGAACGCCTGGCGGGTTCGGTCTGGAGCCTGTGCCGCAGCTGGTACCGCACGCAGGAGGGGCGCATCGTCGCGCTGTTCCCCGGCTTCACCGCCGAATACGTGAAGGCGGTGCGCCGCCCGGACCTGAACGACTACCGCCTGGGTTGACCCCCGCTCCAGCGCGACAATCGCCCGATGCTGTCTCTTTCAATCGGCCCGATTGCCCTGCCGGTGGGCCCCGTGTTGCTGCTGGTCGCCAGCGTGCTGGCGTCGATGGTGGCCGAATGGGTGGCCCGTCACGGGGCGAAGCCGTCTGTGGCCAACGGCGCCGATGCGGTTCCTGGCGATGCCGCAGCGGCACCGGCCGACGCGCCCGGGCCGCGCCGCATCGCCGCCGGCGACGCCATCACCGCGTCCGTGCTGCTGGGCCTGCTGGCCGCCCGGCTGGGGCATCTGGGCTTGAACTGGCAGGCCTACGCCGACAACCCGGCCTCGGTGGTCGACATCCGCGACGGTGGCTGGAACCTGCTGATCGGCCTGGCGGCCGGCCTGGGCTGGCTGACCCGCCTGGCCTGGCGCACGCCCACCCTGCGGCCCCCGCTGGCCGCGGGTGCGGCGGTCGGGCTCACGATCTGGGGCATGGGCCTGCTGATGCAGCAGCGCGCCGCGCCCGTGGGCTACCCCGAAGTCGCGCTGGTGGCACTGAAGGATGCGCAACCCGCCACGCTCGCGCAGGCGGCGCGGGGCCGGCCGGTGGTGGTCAACCTGTGGGCCAGCTGGTGCGGCCCGTGCCGCGTCGAGATGCCCGATCTGGCCCAGGCGCAGCGGCGGCACCCAGACATCGGCTTCCTGTTCGTCAACCAGGGGGAATCGGCCGAGAAGGTGCAGGCCTTTCTGGCGCGCACGGGCCTGGCGCTGGACGAGGTCTGGCTCGATCAGGGCTCTGCCCTCGGCCGCGCGATCCGTTCACCGGGCCTGCCGACCACCGTGTTTCTCGACGCCCAGGGCCGACAGGTCGATGCGCACTTCGGCGTGCTCAGTGCGGCCAGCCTGCAGGCCCGGGTGGAAGCGCTGCGCCGTCGCAGTGCCGGGCCGTAGCGTCCAGACCAGGCTTCAGCGGCCCGAACGCCGGCCTTTCAGTGCTCCAACGGGCACTCTCCCAGCGTCCACTGGCCACGGGCAGCTATCGAATTTGAAGTGTTCCGTTGCCCTTGTACCGCGGCCTTCAGCGTCCGCCCAGAGGCTGAGAGGGAATTGGGCGTGCCCGAAAGGTCGTCCCAAAACGCTGCCGGCAAGGCGCAAAGCACAGCCGTAGCTCGGGCTACGGCGAGCATTTGCAACGCCGCAGGCGGCGTTTTGGGGCGGCAAGGCGGGCATGACCGATTTCCTCTCAGCCTCTTAGCCCCATTCCCCTTGAAATCACCTCCTTCATGATCTCGTTCGTGCCGCCGTAGATGCGCTGCACGCGCGCGTCGGCGTAGGCACGGGTGATCGGGTATTCCCACATGTAGCCGTAGCCGCCGAAGAGCTGCACGCATTCGTCCATCACCTTGCATTGCAGGTCGGAGCACCAGTACTTGGCCATGCTGGCGGTCTCTGTGTCGAGTTTGTCGGCACAGACCAGCTCGCAGCACTTGTCCACGAACACGCGCGCCACCTGAACCTCGGTCTGCAGCTCGGCCAGGGTGTAGCGCGTGTTCTGGAATGCGCCCACCGGCTGGCCGAAAACCTTGCGCTCCTTCACGTAGGCCACGGTCTGGTCGATGGCCGATTGCGCGGCGGCCACCGCGGTGATGGCGATCTGCAACCGCTCCCAGGGCAGTTGCTCCATCAGGCAGATGAAGCCGCGGTTTTCCAGCGCTTTGCCGCCGAGCAGGTTCTCGGCCGGCACGCGCACGTTGTCGAAGAACAGCTCGGAGGTGTCCTGCGCGCGCAGGCCCAGTTTCTTGAGCCGCTTGCCCACCGAGAAGCCCGGCATGCCGCGCTCCACCAGCATCAGACTCGTGCCCTTGCCGCCGGCGGCGGGGTTGGTCTTGGCCACGACGATGACCAGGTCGGCGTGCCAGCCGTTGGTGATGAAGGTCTTGCTGCCATTGAGCAGGTAGCTGCCGTCGCCCTGCTCGATCGCGGTGGTCTTGATGCCCTGCAGGTCGCTGCCCGCGGCCGGCTCGCTCATCGCGATCGCGCCGATCAGCTCGCCGGTGGCCAGCTTCGGCAGGTACTTCTGCTTCTGCGCCTCGGTGCCGTAGTGCAGGATGTAGGGCGCGACGATCTCGCTGTGCAGGCTGTAGCCGATGCCGGTGACGCCGGCGCGCGAAAGCTCCTCGAACTGGACCACCGAATACAGCTTGTCGGCGTCGGCGCCGCCATAGGCCTCGGGCATGGTGGCACACAGGAAGCCGTTCTCGCCGGCCTTGTTCCAGACCGCGCGGTCCACGTAGCCCTGCTCTTCCCAGGCGTCGTGGAAGGGCGTGATCTCTTTTTCGATGAAGCGGCGGAAGCTGTCGCGGAAGGCTTCGTGGTCGGCATTGAACAGGGTGCGTTCGATCATGATGAATCTCCAGGAACGATGAAAAGGGACAACAAAAGATGGAATCAGGCGAGCCCGCTCGTGAGCCAGCGCGACCAGTCGCGCGCGCCGTTGTGCAGGGCGCGCCCGGCGGCAGCTTGCCAGTCGTAGGCAACGGCGATGTGGGCCACGGTCCAGCCGGCGCCTTCACCGGTGTCGATGCGTTCGCACAGCGCGTAGCGCGCGTGCGGGCTGCCGCTCTGGTGCACATGAAACGCGATGTGGTCGTCGTCATACGACGGCAGGCCCACGCTGCCGGGGTTCACGCACAGGGTGGGGCCGGCCTGCAGCAGGCGCGGCAGGTGGCTGTGGCCGCACAGCAGCAGGCTTGCATCCGCCCCGGGCGTGCCGTCCAGGCGCTGCAGGACTTCGGCGGCGGTGGCCGGGCGCGAGCCGGCCGGAGTGACGGTCTCCAGCAGGTAGTTCAGGTCGTCGCCGGGCACGCCGTGGCAGACGTAGACCCCGGGCCAGGGGTGCAGCGCGGCCGGCAGGGCCGCGAGCCAGTCGCGCTGCGCGGCGGTGGTCTGCTCGAACGCAAACCGGTCGGATGCGCCACCGGGGCGGCGCGCGCAGGCCAGCAGCTGGCGCTCGTGGTTGCCGGCGATCGTAGGCCAGTCCAGGGCCATCAGCAGCTCGGCGGTCTCGCGCGGCCACAGCGGCCCGGAGAGGATGTCGCCGCCGTTGATGACACGGTCCACGCCGCGGCGCGCCAGGTCGTCGCGCACCGCCTGCAGCGCCGGCAGGTTGCCATGGATGTCGGACAGGAACGCGATGCGCATGGCGGCCTCAGCTCGCGGCGGCGCCGGTCATCGCGGCCTTGACGAGCCGCGCGTAGTTGCCGATGAACACGTCGTGCACCGCCGCCTCGGGCAGGCCGCGGCGCACCAGCTGGTCGGCCACCTCGCGCAGGTCCACGTAGTTGGACAGGATGGGGCCGGGCCCCGCGCCTTCCATGTCGGTGCCGAAGGCCACATGACGAGGGCCGATCAGCGTGCACATGCGCACGATCTCGTCGGCATAGCTGGTGGCGTTGTGCACGGGATAGGCCGGATCGCGGCTCACCCGCACCGTCCACAGGCCCACCGCGCCGCCGCGCGCGGCGATGGTGCGCGCCGTGCCCGGCGAGAGCGAACGCGCGATGTAACTCGGGTCGGTCCAGCTGCCGCCCTGGGCCGAGATCCACGAATGCGACCACACCGGTGCCGCGTCGGAGGCCTGCAGAACCCCGTCCACGAGTGCCGGGGTGCCGTGCGCCAGGTCCACCAGGATGCCCAGGCGTTTGCACTCGGCCACCACCTTGGCGCCCAGCGGCGTCAGCCCGCCGTGCAACGGCTCGGCCGTCTGCCGGTCGCCGAGCGGGCTCTGGATGAAATGGATCAGCTGCAGGTGGCGCACGCCCCAGGCATGGGCCTGGGCCACCCGCTCGGGCTGGCCTTCGAGGAAATTGGCGCCTTCGGTGGCCAGCACCACGCGCGGCGAGCCGGCCAGCGCGGCATCCACGTCGGCCGGCATGAGCGCCTTGGCCAGGTTCCAGCCTTTGAGCTTGTCGTCGTACCCTGCCAGCCGTTGCTGAAAGGCGGCCCACAGCTCGCCCGGGGCGGGCTGGCGCGTCTGCTGCCAGCCAGTGGGCGTCATGCCGATCCAGCGGTTGTCGTCGGTGGCCGACCAGGCCAGCAGCATGGTGCCGGTCTCCTGCATGTGCCGCGCCAGATCGAGGCCGAACAGCCGCGGCAGGAACATGCCGTAGTGCGAATGCATGTCGGCCAGATAGGGCCGCGCCGGCGCCCGGGCCCGCGATGCCGGCGCGTGCAGGCCGGCCAGGGTGGCCGCTGCGCCCAGGGCAAAACGGCGTCGGGTGAGGGTCGGGAAGGTCAGGGGGTTCTCCGGGCTGTCGCCATTTTTACAGAGCAAATGCTTTGTGAAATTAATATACCCGAGTTCAACACACCCGAGGCCCCGCCATGCCCATGCCCGAACCCACCGCCGCCGCGCTGTCCGACTGCCTGCGCGCGCCGACCGGTGTAGACGAGATAACGGACGTGCAAGCCTGGATGGCCCGCTGGGTGCCGCTGGCCACCCGCGGCCTGCCACCGATGGCACTGGCGCTGCGCGGCGGCCACGCGGCCGACCGTCTGGGCTGGGCGTTTGCCGCCGGCTACCAGGCCGCGCTGCGCGCGCTGGTACCCACCTTGCCGGCCGACGCGCTGGCCGCGTTCTGCGTGACCGAAGAAGGCGGCAACCGGCCGCGCGACATCCGCACCACCCTGGCGCCATTGCCCGGCGGCGGCTACACACTGAACGGCGCCAAGCGCTGGACCACACTCGGCCCGCAAGGTGCGATCCTGCTGGTGACGGCACGGCTCGGCGGGGCCGACGACGAGGCCCGGCCCCGATTGAAAGTGGCCCGCGTGCGCACCGGCCAGCCGGGCGTGGTGATCACGCCCATGCCACCCACCCCCTTCGTGCCCGAGGTGCCGCACGCCCGCGTGGCGCTGACGGACGTCGCCATCACCGAAGACGATCTGTTGCCCGGCGACGGCTACACACGCTGCGTCAAACCGTTTCGCACGCTCGAAGACCTGTATGTGGCCGCCGCCGTGCTGGCCTGGCTCGCGGGCACGGCGCACCGGCGCGGCTGGCCGCAGGACTTTCGCGAGGGCCTGGCCGGCGCCCTGGCCCTGCTGGCCGCGCTGGCCGACGAGCCACCCGACGCGCCCGCCACCCACCTCGTGCTCGCCGGTGCGCTGCAATGGGCCGCCGAACTACACCGGCAAGCCGACGCGCTGTGGGCCCGCACACCCGACGACCCGGCTACGCACCGCTGGCAGCGCGACCGGCCGCTCATGAACGTGGCCGCCACCGCCCGGCGCCTGCGCGCCGAGCGTGCCTGGGAGGCTTTCGACGGCCCTGCCGCGACGCACTAGCGTGCGGCCTGCGGCCCTCGCCCCCGTCACCGTCACCGCCAATGCATTCATCCCCTTCGGAGCCAACTCCATGATCATCGACGCCTGGGCCCAGCACCCCACCCTGCGCCACACCTCCGACCCCATGTTCGACTCGCTGCGGCGCTGGGGCCGCGGCTCGATCCCGACCGGCGAGATCCCGGTCGCCGCCACACTCGCCGCCATGGACGAGGCCGGCGTGGACCGTGCCCTGATCAGCGCCTGGGTGGCGCCGCGCAACGTGATGATCTCCAACGACGAGGTCGCCGGCTTCGTGGCCGAGTCCGGCGGCCGCCTCGTCGGCGTCGGGTCGGTGGACATTTCCAAGCCGATGGCGGCGGTGCGCGACGTCCGCCGCTGCGTGCAGGAACTCGGCTTCAAGGCCATCCGCGTGCTGCCCTGGCTGTGGGAGGTGCCGCCCACCGACCGGCGCTTCTACCCGGTCTACGCCGCCTGCTGCGAGCTTGGAGTGCCCTTTTGCACCCAGATCGGCCACACCGGGCCGCTGATGCCCAGCGAGGTGGGCCGGCCGATCTACCTGGACCAGGTGGCGCTCGACTTTCCCGAGCTGACCATCGTGGCCGGCCACATCGGCTACCCGTGGACCGACGAGGCCATCGCCGTGGCGACCAAGCACGAGAAGGTCTTCATCGACACCTCGGCCTACACCGTGCGCCGCTACCCGCCGGCGCTGGTGGCGTTCCTGCGCAGCAACGGCCGGCACAAGGTGCTGTTCGGCACCAACTACCCGATGATCACGCCGGCCAAGGCGCTCGAAGGCCTGGACACGCTGGGCTTGGACGAGGCCACGCGCGAGCTGTTCCTGGCCGGCAACGCACAGCGGGTGTTCGGCCTCCAAGCCTGAGCACGGCCCCGACCTGACGCCCGTCAAGATTTTTACAAAGCAAGCGCTTGGTAAAAATATATACTGCGGTCTGGCGCCCCGCCCCACGGCGGCGTTTCAGGCAGTCCGCGCGGGCCCAGTCCCGCCTTGCCCCCAACCTTCCCAACGGAGAGTCCCATGAGTGAAGCATTTGTGTTCGATGCCATCCGCACCCCGCGCGGCAAGGGCAAGAAAGACGGCAGCCTGCACGAGGTCAAGCCGATCAACCTGCTGGCCGGCCTGCTGACCGAGCTGCAGCGCCGCAATGATTTCGACACCGCGCAGGTGGACGACATCGTGATGGGCATCGTCTCGCCCGTGGGCGAACAGGGCTCGGTGCTGCCCAAGGTGGCGGCGCTCAAGGCGGGCTGGGACTTCCAGTGCGCCGGCGTGCAGCTCAACCGCTTCTGCGCCTCGGGCCTGGAGGCCGTCAACATGGCGGCGCAGAAGGTGCGTTCAGGCTGGGAAGACCTGGTGGTGGCTGGCGGCGTGGAGAGCATGAGCCGGGTGCCGATCGGCTCCGATGGTGGCGCCTGGGCCATGGACCCCGAGACCAACAGCAAGACCCTGTTCGTGCCGCAGGGCATCGGTGCCGACCTGATCGCCACCATGGAAGGCTTCAGCCGTGAAGATGTCGACGCCTTCGCGCTCGAATCGCAGAAGCGTGCCAGCGCCGCGCGCGCCGAGGGCCGCTTCGCGCGCTCGGTGGTGCCGGTGACCGACTGGCTGGGCCAGACCATCCTCGAAGAAGACGAATTCATCAAGCCGCGCACCACGATGGAAGGCCTGGCCTCGCTCAAGCCCGCGTTCGACCAGATGGGCGCGATGGGCTTCGACGCGGTGGCCTTGCAGCGTTACCCGCAGGTGGAGCGCATCCAGCACGTGCACCACGCCGGCAACTCGTCGGGCATCGTCGATGGCGCGGCCGCGCTGCTGATCGGCAACGAGGCCGCCGCCCGCAACCACGACCTGCAACCCCGTGCGCGCATCGTCGCGGTGGCGCTGTCGGGTGCCGACCCGACCATCATGCTCACCGGCCCCATGCCCGCCACGCGCAAGGCGCTGGCCAAGGCCGGCCTCACCATCGACCAGATCGACCTGTTCGAGGTCAACGAGGCCTTCGCCGCCGTGCCCATGAAGTTCATGAAGGAGATGGGTGTGCCGCACGAGAAGGTCAACGTCAACGGCGGCGCCATCGCCATGGGCCACCCGCTGGGCGCCACCGGCGCCATGATCCTGAACACCCTCATCGACGAACTGCACCGCCGCCAGCTGCGCTACGGCCTGGCCACGCTGTGCGTGGGCGGCGGCATGGGCATCGCCACCATCGTCGAGCGCATCTGATCCAACCGGAATCCCTTCCCATGAAACTCAAGACCATCCAGTACGGCATCCAGGACGGCATCGCCGTCATCACCTTCGACGAAGAGAACTCGCCCGTCAACACCATGTGCCTGCAATGGCAGGACGACCTGGAGGCCGTGGCGGCCCAGGTGCTGGCGGACAAGGACGCCATCCGCGGCGTGATCCTGGCCTCGGCCAAGAGCACCTTCTTCGCCGGTGCCGACCTCAAGGGTGTGATGCGCATGCAGCCCGAGGACGCCAAGCGCGTGTTCGTCGAGATCGAGCGCATCAAGAAGAACTTCCGCATCATCGAAACCCTGGGCAAGCCCGTGGTGAGCTGTCTCAACGGCACCGCGCTCGGCGGCGGCTGGGAGGTGGCGCTGGTGGGCCACCACCGCATCGCGGTGAACAACCCCAAGACGCAGTTCGGCCTGCCCGAGGTGACGCTGGGCCTGATCCCCGGCGGCGGCGGCATCACCAAGATGACGCGCCAGCTCGGCCTGATGGGCGCGCAGCCCTACCTGCTGGAGAGCAAGCTGTTCGGCCCCGCCGAGGCGCAGAAACTGGGCTTCGTGCACACGCTGGTGGACAGCGACGCCGAGCTGATGCCCGCCGCGCGCGCCTGGATCGATTCGGTGCAGGGCAACGCAGAAGCCTGCCAGCACCCCTGGGACCGCAAGGGCTTCAAGATCCCCGGCGGCACGCCGAGCAACCCGGCCATCGCGCAAGGCCTGGTGGTGGCGCCCGCCATGCTCAAGAAGACCACGCGCGGCCTGTACCCCGCCCCCGAAGCCGCGCTGTGCGCGATGGTCGAGGGCGCGCAGGTGGACTTCGACACCGCGATGCGCATCGAAAGCCGCTACCTTGCGGGCCTGATGGTCAACCCGGTGGCGAAGAACATGATCAACACGTTCTTCTTCAACCTGAACGCGATCAAGTCCGGCCAGAGCCGGCCCAAGGACGTGCCACGCTACAAGCCCAAGAAGGTGGGCATCCTGGGCGCCGGCATGATGGGCGCGGGCATCGCCTACGCGCAGGCCAGCCGCGGCATCGCCTCGGTGCTGAAGGACGTGAGCGTGGAGAAAGCCGAGCACGGCAAGGCCTACAGCGCCAAGCTCACCCAGGCGCGCGTGGACAAGGGCCGCATGGGCCCGCACGACCAGGCCGAGCTGCTGGGCCGCATCACGCCCACCGCCTCCGCCGCGGACCTGCAAGGCAGCGACCTCATCATCGAGGCCGTGTTCGAAAACCGCGAGCTCAAGGCCAAGGTGACGCAGGAGGCCGAGCCCATGCTGGCGCCCGGTGGTTTTTTCGCGAGCAACACCTCCACCTTGCCGATCAGCGGCCTGGCCACCGCGAGTGCGCACCCCGACAAGTTCATCGGCATCCACTTCTTCAGCCCGGTGGACAAGATGAAGCTGGTGGAAATCATCCGCGGCCGCCAGACCGACGACGAAACCGTGGCGCGCGCCTACGACTACGTGCTGGCGCTGGGCAAGATGCCCATTGTGGTGAACGACTCGCGGGGCTTCTACACCAGCCGCACCTTCGGCACCTTCGTGATGGAAGGCGCGGCCATGCTGGACGAAGGCATCCCCGCCGCCGTGATCGAAAACGCCGCGATGCAGGTCGGCATGCCCGTGGGCCCGCTGGCCGTGATCGACGAAACCTCGCTCTCCTTGAGCGTGCACGTGATGGAGCAGACCCGCGCCGACTTCGCCGCCGAAGGCCGTGCCTACACCGCCACCGCGGGTGAGCTGCTGGTGGAGCGCATGGTGAAGGAATTCAAGCGCGCCGGCCGCGCCGCCGGCGGCGGCTTCTACGACTACCCCGAAGGCCAGAAAAAGCGCCTGTGGCCCGAGCTCAAGACCCGCTTCGAGAAACCCGGCGTCGCCTGGAACCTGCAGGACGTGAAGGACCGCATCCTCTACCGCCAGGCCGTGGAAACCGCCCGCTGCCTGGCCGAGGGCGTGCTGACCACGGTGCACGACGGCAACATCGGCTCGATCTTCGGCATCGGCTTCCCGGCCTGGACCGGCGGCGCGCTGCAGTTCATCTACAGCCAGGGCGTGGACGCTTTCGCGAAACGCGCCGCCGAACTGGCCGCACAGTTCGGACCCGGCTTCGCGCTGACGCCCGAAGTGATCGGCGCGCTGAAGAAGCACCAGCCGGTGTATTGAGTCGGCCGCTTCTCCGGTGAAAGCCCGCAAGGCGACTTGCGGGCTTTTTTGTGGGTTCATTTCCGAGCCACAGCCGCTGGATGCCGGGCAATTGACTCCTGAATAAATAGCACTTCGTGGCCGACTGGCAAGGGGAAGAGGTCAAAAAGTATCTGAAAACGGGCCGCCGTAGGCCAATTTGATGCCCTTCGCACGGTGCGACAGTGCCTGTGGACGGCTTGAAGGCCGATTTGGGCCTGGTTTTCAAGCTCTATCACCGCTTTCCCAGCGCCGGAAGGTCACAAGCCGCTATGTTTTTTGACTGGCCAGAGCGGGCAACGACATCCGACGGCCAGCAGGGCCGGTGCATCGGCGGCGTGCCTTGCGGATTGGCCGGGTCCCGCGAGCGCCCCGTGTTATTCCGTGGCCAGCACAGCCAGAAAACCCGCCACCTCGGCTTGCCTTGTCTCACGCGGGTGGCGCCCCCCGTTGCGCTGCCACAACACGAACGCCTTCGCCCGGCGGACAAAAAGCTGATCGGTCTGTAGGCTGTCGCGCAGGTGGCGAACGCGTTCGCGCACCTGATGGCCTCACGCGACGGCCAGGTGCAGTTTCCTTCCGATCAAAAAGGACTTCTCATGTCATTGATTGCCGACTTGCTCCAAAGACCCGAAAAGCTCTCCGCGGCGTCTCGATTCACTTCGGTGTGCGGCCTCTTCTATCTGCTGTCGGGCTTCGTGCTGCTGCTCTGGCCTGACATCTTTCAGGTCATCTACCGCGAGCCACCGTTCGCAGGTCATGAGCGATCGCTGGTCAGGGTCATGGGCATGTTGCTGGCGATCATCGGCTGGTTCTACTTCTTCGGTGGCCGCACGGGTGGCCGCCAATTTGTCGCCGCTTCTGTCCTGGACAGGATCGTATTGGTACCCATCGTCTTGGGCACAGTTGCAATGAGCGGTGCGTTTCCCAGGCCGCTCCTCGCCTTCGCGATCATTGACCCGGTGCTCGCGATCGTCGCGTGGCGACTTCTGTCCAAGGCAGACGCTGACGCGACTCCTGCGCATGGGTCCAGCGACCGGGTGGCCTGACGTGCAGCATTACCGGGGGATGTCGCGGGAAGGTCCTTGCGTGGGGGCGCGTTGTGGCGGATTCTGGCTGGAACACCCCCGCACAGAGTTCTGAATTGAAAGTGGTTTGTGGCCGGTTGGTGCGGTGGAAGAACTCCATCATCAGGACCAAACTGGATATCGGGTATGCCGTGGTCGGGCAAACGGTGGACATTTTCGAGATTCGACCCGACTGGCGAGACCCGTCCGCGACGCGACACACCCATGCGAGCACGCTTCGCTGCCGGATGCGCTGGCCGCCGTGGACCAAGGAACGGTTCGCCCTCTTCAACGGTAGACTTGAGGCTCTACCAGGGGATCAAAATGGCCCATCTCATCGAAGAACTCCGCTCACAAGCTCGCGCATTGCCTCCTGCGGACCGGGTTCGGTTGGCTGAGGAACTCCTTGCCACCGTCCACGAGCCTGACGGCGACGTCGAGGCGGCTTGGGACGAGGAGATTCGCAACCGAATCGCCGAAATCGACGCCGGCACGGCGAATCTCATTCCCGCCGAAGAGGTGTTTGCGGAAGTTCGACGCCTGCTGCGGTGATGCGCGTTCGATTCCACGAGGCCGCGCTGGCCGAGCTGTCGTGGGAGGTTCGGTACTACGCCAACATCAGCCCGAAGCTCGGCGAGCGCTTTGCGACGGTCATTGAGCAGGCGGTCGCGATTGCAGCTGAATTTCCGGATATGGGAGCCCCTCACAGACACGGCACCCGCCGGGTATTCCCGAGGCGGTTTCCATTTTCGGTCGTGTACCTGCACCGCGATGATGAACTCCTGGTGCTGGCCATCGCGCCAGACAACAGGAAGCCAGGCTATTGGCGTTCCAGGATGATCCAGGAATAAGGTGATGTTCGTCGCCCGCCCGAGCCCATCCGCCCCAGGCTGGATATCGGGTATGCGGTTGTCGGGCAGACGGTGGATCTGTTCGAGATTCGGCCCGACTGGCGGGACCCGTCCGTGACCCGTCACACGCCTGTGGCACGCATCCGGTACATCCGGTCCAAAGCGCAATGGCGCCTGTACTGGATGCGCAGTGATCTGAAGTGGCACGCCTACGAACCCAGCCCCGAGCATGAGTCGCTGCAGGAGGCGCTGGCCTTGGTAGACGAAGACGCTCACTGTTGCTTTTTCGGCTGAGACTGCCTATCCGACGCCCTGCGCGTACACGCCGGCGTTCTGCTCGGGATAGGCCTCGTACACATGCTCGAACACCGCCGAGCATTTCTGGCGGTAGATCTCGGGGGTGTAGGCGCGCGGCAGGCCCGCGTCCAGCGTGTCTTCGATGGCGAGCTTCAGCACCGAGCGGGCGGCGGATTTCTGCCGCCAGTTCAGCACCAGCAAGGTCTTGAGCCGTTCCAGCAGCAGGCGCACCACCTTCTTGACCTCGGCGCGTTCCTCGGTGCCGAGGGCCGGCGCCGGCCGGGTCAGGATGTCGAAGATCACCAGCTCCTCCTCGCTCAGGTGCTCGCGCACATGGCGCTGCTGCTCGTCGTCCAGGCTGTTCGACAGCGCCAGCAGCTCCTGGTACAGCGCCTCGATGGTGGCGCTGCCGGCGTTGTAGGCCTCGATCAGCGCCTCGAATTTCTCGGCGAAGTCCGCGCGGGTGTGGTTCAGGCGGATCAGTTTGTCCAGCCGGGCGCGGATCGCGGCCTTGAGCACTTCCAGCTCGGTGTTCTGGTGTTTCGATGCCTTGAAGCGCTGCGCCAGCGCCTCGAAGTTGATCTTTGACAGGTCCAGCGGCGGCGGGCCGTCTTCGCGGATCGCGTGGCCGGTGATGGACTGGTCGAGCAGCCCGGTGATCTGCCCCAGCACCGGTGCGATGTCGGGCACTCCGGGGTTCAGCCGGGCGCGGATGGCATCGGCCAGCGTGGCCAGACAGGCCACGCGCGCGGCAAATTCCAGCGCCGCCGGGTCGGGCTTGACCGCCTGATACAGCGTGGCCACCAGCCGCTCGTGGGCCAGAAAGTCGCGGCGCAGCGGGTCGGGCGAGATCAGCGCGTTCAGGCCGTCCTCGATCCGTTCCAGCCGCTCCAGGCTCGCCGCCGGCGCGGCCTCGATCGCCTCCAGTGCCACGCCGCGGGCTGCGCAAAAGCCGGTGGCCGCCGCCAGGGCCTGCCGCAGTTCACCCACCAGCTGCTGCTTGTCCCGCACCGGGCTCTGGCCGCCCTGCCCTGCGCCGTACAAGGCCAGCGCCTTCTCCAGCGAGGCGAACACGTTGGCGTAATCGACGATCACCCCGCTGTGTTTGCCCGGAAACACCCGGTTGGCGCGCGCGATGGTCTGCATCAGCGTGTGGTTGCGCATGGGCTTGTCCAGGTACACCGTGGAGCAGCTCGGCGCGTCGAAGCCGGTCAGCCACATCGCGCAGACAAACACCAGACGCAGCGGGTCTTCGGTGTCCTTGAACCGCTCGTCCAGCGGCGGCTGGGAGTCGTTCATGCGCTGGCGGTGTGGCGCGATGTCCAGGCCCAGCGCCTGCATCTGCGCGATCTCGTTCTGCGCCGGCGACACGATCACCGCCATGTCGGTGCCGGTGAGCAGCGCCAGCCGCGCCTTCAGCTCGGCCCGTCGCAGGTCGCGCCGCGCCTGCTCGGGCGTCAGTTCGCCACCCGGCGGCAGGTAGCTCAGCGCGCCCAGCTCCTGCTGCACCCGCGCCGTCTCGGCCACCCAATGGGCCTGGACCTTGTCGAACATGCGCAGCGCGGTGGCCTTGTCGATGGACACCACCATCGCCTTGCCCACAAAGCCGCGCCCCAGAAAGTGCCGCACGATGTCCCGCGCCACCGTGTCCAGCCGGTCGTCGCGGGTGATCAGGTGGTACTGCCGCCCCAGCACCTTCTCCAGCCGGGTCTCCTGCTCGGCGTCGAGGTCGGCGTCCTCGATCAGGCGGTAGATGTCGTCGTTCAGGTCGGGGTTGACCAGCTGCAGCTCGGGCGTGCGGTTCTCGTAGAACAGCGGCACGGTGGCGCCGTCTTCGATCGACTGCTGAAAGTCGTAGATCGACACGTAATCGCCAAAGACCTCCTTGGTGCGTTCCTCGCCCGCGATCAGCGGCGTGCCGGTGAACGCCAGGAACATCGCCTTGGGCAGCGCGCCGCGCATGTTCAGCGCCAGGGTGTCGTACTGGCTACGGTGGGCTTCGTCCGTCAGCACGATCACGTCGGCGCGGTCGGTCAGCATCTCCGGCGTCTGGAACTTGTGGATCAGCGTGAACACGTAGCGGTGGTTGCCGCGCAGCAGCTCGCGCAGGTGCGCGCCGCTGCCCGCGTGGCAGGCATCGCCCTCGGCCGCGCTCACCGCGCCCACCGCCTTGAAGGTCTTGGCGATCTGCCCGTCCAGCTCCACCCGGTCGGTCACCACCACGAATGTCCAGTTGCCGGCCAGCCGGCGCAACACCTTCTGGGCGAAGAACACCATCGAAAAGCTCTTGCCGCTGCCCTGCGTCTGCCAGAACACGCCGCCGCGCCCGTGGCCCTGCTGGCGCGCGGCCGTCATCGAGGTGATGGCGTTGTTCACGCCCAGCACCTGGTGGTTCTGCCCGATCACCTTCACCAGCCCGGCCTTGTGCTCGGAAAACAGCGTGAAGTTCTCCACCAGGTCCAGCAGGCGGACGGGGTCGCAGATGCCGCGCAGCATCACCTCCAGCGAGACGCGGCGCGGCTCGTCCTCGCGCGCCACGCGCTTCCACTCGAAAAACCGGCCCCAGTCGGCCGTCAGCGAGCCCACCCGGCTGGCGGTGCCGTTGCTGGCGATCAGCAGCGCGTTGAACCAGAAGAGCTGGGGAATCTCTTTCTTGTAATGCGTCAGGTTCTCGTCGAAGGCGGCGCGCGCCGGCACGCCGGGCTTTTTCAGTTCGATCACCACCCAGGGCAGGCCATTGACAAAGCCCACCAGGTCGGGCCGGCAGGTGTAGAGGCTGCCCACCACGCTGAACTGGCTGACCAGCAGGAAGTCATTGTTCTCCGGCGCCGCCCAATCCACCACGCGCAGGCGCTCGGTCTTCTGGCCGCCCTGCGCGGCGTCGGGCACCGATACCGCGATGCCTTCTTTCAGCAGCGCGTAGACCTCGCGGTTGGCCGCCTCCAGGCTCATGGCCGAGCGGTCGCGGCCGAGCTCGTCGATGGCGGTCTGGATGGCCTCGGGCGGCAGCGCCGGGTTCAGCCGCTGCAGCGCGGCGCGCAGGCGCGGCACCAGCACCACCTCGCCCCGGGTCTCGCGCCCCAGGCTGGCGCCGGGGCCGACCGTTTCTTCCAGCGCCACGGCCGTCTGCCAGCCCAGCGTGGCAAACAGCTGCACAGCGGGCTGCTCGACGAGCTGGTCTTCGGTCCACGCGTGGGGGCTCATGGCACGAGTCCCACGCCTTGCATCAACGCCCGCACCTGTCGAAATGCATCCTGCTGCAACTGGTCCGGCGTCATGCCCTCCGGCATCGCCGTACCCTCCAGAAACATGCGCACCGTGGTCGGGCCGAAGCCCTCCATGCGGTCGAACTTGGCCGCGATGTTGGCAAGCCCTTCCCGAGCCACCGGATCATCGAGCAAGCGCCGGCACTCGTCCGCCAGGCGGACCAGGCCGTCGGGATAATTTCGCACCGAGAAATAGATGTCGTAGGCGTCCTTCTTCTTGTCACGCTGCACCAGCGCGTAGCCCTTCATCACGAGCAGCGCGGGGATCGAGGCGACCAGCATCTCCACCTGGTTAGGACGCCCATCCGGCATGGGGCCGTCGATCAGCAGCCTGATGTTGTGCCGCAGGGCAACACCGCCGCCGTCCGCCTCCTGCACGCGCAGCCCCTGGATCAGCGGCGGCCTGTGCTTGCGCGTCTTCGCGCCCTTGGGCATCAGCAGGTCCACGATCACCGCCACCGGCGTTCCGCCGTCCTTGAGATCGACCGTGCGGCGGAGCTGAAACGGCTTCAGGCCCGCCAAGCCGCGCTCATAACCGGCGTTCAGAAGCTTTTCCACCAGCTCGGCATAGCCGTGTTCGGCCAGCTTTTCGGGATCGAGGTCGAGGTCGATGTCCAGCGTGCCGATGTGACCCCGATTCCTGATGAGCAGCGATGGCACGGCGCCGCCGATGACGACGATGGCGTCGCGATGCGCGCCGAGCACCTGGCCCAGCTCCACCAGCACCGCATGTGCCGCGCGGGCGCCCCGATCGTCGTAGTCGGTGGCGATGTCGGGTTCGTTCATGGCGCCACCTGCCACAGCGGCGCGATGCGCTCGACCAACAAAAGTTCCGCTGCCTCGGCAGCGCGTTCACCGGCCGCCGCAAGATCCAGATAGGTCTGGATCAGCCCGGTGCAGTGCAGCCCCGGTGCCGGCTCCATGGCCTCCTGGAACACGCCTTCGTCGCTGGCCAGATCGACGGTGATGTTCTCGCCCTTGGCGGCCGGTTCGAGCTTGAGCACGGCCTTGAGCCGGGCCTCGCCTTCGCGGTCGGCATAAAAAAACTCGCCGGCCACGCGGGCATAGGGCGCCAGCCAGCGCGCCGCCGAATAGGAGCCCAGAAGCACGTGACTGCCGGGCGCAAGCGGCGCGGCACCTTCCTGGCCCGGCGCGGCAAACACCTCGCGCAGCGCTCGCTGCAGGGCCTCGCCGTGCAGCAGCGTGTAGTAACGGTTGCGCGCCGTGCGCAGCGGCACATAGGCCTGGTTCCACGCTTCGAGCAGTTCCCGCGGTTGCGCGAGTCGCACGCCGCCCCAGCGGCCGACGACCCATTCGCGGTCGAGCAGCGCCTGGCGCAGCTTGCTGACCTGCCCGTAGCTGATGCCCGCGCGCGCGGCCAGCTCGGCGACCTTCCATTCGCGCGCCGGCGCGCCGAGCAATATGCGCAACACGCGGGCCGACTTGGGCGCAAACAGCGAGCGCTGTTCCCGCTTCACATGAAAAGGGTTCTTGCCAACGCTTCTTTCGATGTAGACGGTGCCGAAAGCGAGGCGGCAGTTGCCGGCCAGGTCGGCGTAGCCGACGCCCAGCTCCTTGCAAATGGCGCCCGACGCCTCGGAGATGAAGGGCGCCACCACCACCGGGTAGGCGGGCCCGGCCACGGCCAGGCGCCCGGCCAGCTCGCGCGCCTGCAAGGCGGCGCCGCGAACATGGCGCGGCTCGCCGTTGGGCTTCAACTCGCAGACCAGCGTCCAACGCCGATCACCCTCGCGCAGTTCCAGCGTCAGATCGGCGCCGGCCGCCCCCACCACCGCGCGCTCCACGGCCAGCGGGAGGGGCGCGAGCAAGTCCCGAAGCTGGCGTTCGGCTGACGAAGCGAGCTCGGATTCAGAACTCATACTGAACTTGAAATTTTCATCGTCCGGTGAAAATATCACTTTGGGTAAAAGGTTGCAAGAATTTTTATACTGAATCGGTAATTTTCATCACTCGGTGAAAATTTGGGAAGTTCGCCCTCAACCCGATTGCCAGGTGCTCGACGAGCTGGTCTTCGGTCCAGGCGTGGGGGCTCATGAATGGCGCCTACCTGGTGTCTTTTTGTGCAAGCACCCCTTGCACAAATTGCCAACGAGGTTTGGGTAGCGAAAGTGCCGCAACCGATGGCACAAACAGCAGTTGACTGCGGGAGTTGTGGCGTCCAGAAACGCCACAATTCATTTTGTGGAGCGTAATGCTCAATTTTGGCTCCGCAAATGATCTGGCTGCACGCCAAGACTCTACAACCATGTCAGATAACCTCCCGCCCTTCGGCCAGATTGATCAAGCGGGAGAAACACAGCGTCGCCGGTCGCCGACCACGGCCGGGCTGCAATTCGCGCAGGATGCCGGCATCGCGCATCTGCCGCAGCAGCCCGGGGGTTGTTTTCTCGTGAATGCCAAATTCACGCGCCAACTGCTGCGCCAAGTCCGACGAGCGAAAGATCGGCTTGGTGAAGATGGCGCCCAGCACATGCACCGTGTATTGCGAGTGCGTCGCCTCCTGGATGGCCCGCTTCATCTCTTCGTATAGGGACTGAATCGCCGATACGCGCGTACTGTTCTGCGTGGCCTGGGTTGCGATCGCAAGCAAGAAGAAAGCGATCCAGCCGTCCCAGTCCTGTTCGGCCGAAATCGCCTTGAGTCGCTGGTAATACTCTTCCCGATGCGCTTCCAGGTATTCCGAAAGGTAGAACATCGGCTGTGACAGCGCACGCTTCTGGAACAGGAACAGCGGAATCAGGATGCGGCCAATCCGGCCATTGCCATCCTTGAAGGGGTGCAACAGCTCGAACTGCGCATGCACCACAGCTACCTGCAGCAGAAAATCCACATCATCACTGCCGAGATACCGCTCCCATGCCTGCAAATGGTCGGGCAGTTGCAGCGGATTGGGCGGAACGAAAGTCGCCTGCTCGATCGGGCAGCCGTGCTTGCCGATCCAGTTCTGATCCTTGCGGAATTCCCCCGGCGTCTTCTCCTGCCCGCGCACGCTGCTCATCAGGATTCGGTGCAGCTCGCGCACAAAACTCAAGCGAATCGGGTAATCCTTCAAATACTCCCGTGCCGCATACAGCGCCCGCCGGTAGTTGGAAATTTCCTGGATGTCCTGAAACTTGTCGCCTTCTTTCAGGAGGCCCGCTTCCTGTTCCAGCACTTCATCCACGGTGGCCTGCGTGCCTTCGATCTTCGAGGACAACACCGCTTCCTGTGTGGTCAGTGGCGACAGCATCACGGCCGGGTTGGGGATGCCCTGCAACAAGCCGTCATAGCGCGCCAGCGCCGCATTGGCCTGCCCAACCAGAGGCAGGAGCCGCCGATAGTCCAGATCGGCCAGCGGCAGATCGTTGGGGATGTAGGGATGCATGGTTTCAGGCATGGTCGAGGGTCTCCACGTCGATCTGGCCGGACAGCAGGCGCGGTAGCAACAGGTCGCGGGTGCGGCGGAGGGTTTGGATTTGAAGTTCAAGAGTACGCGTCTGACGAAGCATTTCGCCACCGACCTCTTGAAACCTGGCTTGAAGTTCACGGGGAGGAACCATCACTTCAAGTCCGTGAACATCGTTACGGTTCAGCGTCGGCACTGCCGCGCCTGAATTGAACTGTTTCAAATCGAGCGAAGCCAGCAGGTAATACGCATAAAGCGGCTCTGAATTGGGGAACTCCTTCGCCCACAGCGCGGTGTTCAAGGGCCAATAGTCTTCCTGCACATAAATGACTTCGCCAATCGTGCCTGACCGACCGGTTACCACCCCCGGCGCCTTCACCTTGGCTTCGTTGTGAAAACCGGTGACGCCGGTCGCCGCATAGATCGGGATATCGCCTTCAACTCGCGCCGATTTAGGAAGGTCAAAACCACGTTGGAGCACGACGACATCATCCAAGCGCCCCACTTCCCACCCCTTTGGAATCGCCCCCAGCGGCGAGGCGATGCGGGGGACAGATTCGTGGCCGGGGAAGCGGAAGTGGACGAACCACTCACGGTAAAGGGCGCGGGCCATGGCCTCCAGAATCTTGATGCGCCGCTGGCTGTTCTCGATCAGCTCGTCGTAGGCCGACAGGATGCGTGCGATGCGGCGTTGGATCGGGAGGGGGGGAAGTGCTACGGAAACGTCGTAAATCCGTGAGGGCGAAGTATGGCGAACAGTGGCACCTGTCGCGCTGCCCTTGATTTGGTCCCGAACCGATGCAGTATTCAGAAGATAGAAGAGGAACTCGGGCGCGACTTCATGCTTTTTGAGGTTAATGACTTTGCCGAGCCGCTGATTGTGCAGAAAGCGGCCGTCTTCGGAGATGAAGGCCGGGCTACCAAGAATGGGCGCGTTCTGCGTCAAATCTGTCATCGCAACCAGCAAGTCGCCGCGTTTCAACAAAAACTCAGATGGAAAGTCGCCCGTGTAGAACTTCTCCTTGTCCCCCTTAAGTTTCAGTCCCCCCTCCTCGCGGAAATTGCCCGGGGTTAGTAGCACGAACGGGCCTTTGTCACTGAAGAACTCACCTTTAAAGGCGTAGCCATGCTTGATTTCAAGCAGGTCGCCCAGGTTGCAGTTGCGCCAGCCATCCATCGCTTACCCCTCCAGAATCCCCGCCACATTCGCGGCGATGGTCTGCTCCAGCTCCCGCGCCTGGGCGTTCAGCGCTTCCAGTTCTTCGTTCAGGGTTTCGAGTTGTTCCTTGAAGTCCTCGTCGCTCACGTCCTCGCCGGGCGCCACGCCCACGTAGCGGCCGGGGTTGAGCGACCAGCCCTGCGCCTCGATCTCGGCCAGCGTCGCGGCCTTGCACAGGCCGGGGATGTCGCGGTAGGCGGGCTGGCCTTGCGCGTTATGGCCGAACACCTCCGCCAGCTTGGCCACGGTGTCTTCGCCGCCCACGGTGGCATCCACCGCCTCGCCCCGGTACAGGCGCACCAGGTTGGCGAGGAAGCCGATCTGTGCGGGCGTCCAGTCGCGGTGGGCGCGGTCCACCTGGCGGTAAATGTGGCGTGCGTCGATGAACAGCACGGTGTCGGCGCGCGCGGTGCCGGCCTTGCCTTTGTCCAGAAACCACAGGGTGCACGGCAGCGTGACGGTGTAGAACATGTTGGGGCCCACGGCCACCATCACGTCCACCGCGCGGGCCTGGATGAGCTGCCGGCGGATGTCCTGCTCGCTGCTGCGCGCGTCCGACGCCGAGTTGGCCATCACGAAGCCGGCGCGGCCGGTGGCGTTGAGCGCCGACCAGAAGAGCTGGATCCACAGGTAGTTGGCGTTGTCGGTGCGCGGCAGGCCGAAGGGGAAGCGCCGGGGGGTGCCCCGTGCATCATGGCCCACCATGTCCTTGAGGCGCTCCTTGTCCACCGCGTTGACGTTGAAGGGCGGGTTGGCCAGCACGAAGTCGAACGCGCCGGTAGCGGCGTGCGGGTCGTCGTAGTAGCTGTTGACGTTGCCGCCGTGGCGGATGTCGCCTTCCAGCCCGTGCACGGCCAGGTTCAGGCGGCACAGGCGGCCGGTTTCGTCGGTCTTTTCGACACCGCAGATGGCCAGCTCGGCGGCGGGGTTCTTCTGGTGCTCGGCCACGAAGCGCGCCGACTGCACGAACATGCCGCCCGATCCGCAGGCCGGGTCAAGGATGCGACCGTGGAAGGGCTCGATGATTTCGGTGAGCAGCCTGACGATGCTGCTGGGGGTGTAGAACTCGCCGCCGCCCTGCCCTTCGGTCTTGGCGAAGGCGCCCAGGAAGTATTCGTAAATGCGGCCAAAGGCGTCGAAGTCGAGCGTGGCCGGGATTTCGGACACTTTTTTCAGCAGTTCCTTGAGCAAGGTGCTGGTGAACAGGTTGTAGGTCTTGGGCAGCACGCCGGACAGCGTGGGGTTGTGCTGCTCGATCAGGCGCATGGCGGCGTTGACGCTGGCCCCGATCACTGCGAACTCGGGCAGCGTCAGCAGGTGCTCGAAACGGGCCTCGGGCGCGAGGTAGAGCACGCCCTCGGCATGGTAGGCAGCGGGCTCGTCCACCCGGCTGCTGCGCCGCGACGAGGCGCCGGCGGCTTCCAGCCGGGCGCGCTGGGCGGCGAAGCGCACCTCAGCAAAGCGCAGGAAGATCAGGCCGAGGATGGGGCCGGAGTATTCCTGCGCCTTGAGCCCGGAGTTGGCGCGGAACTGGTCGGCGGTGTCCCACAGGCGCTTTTCCAGCGAGCTGGCGGCGGTGTCTTTCTCGGAGGGGGCGATCCAGTGCAAAAGGGGCTCCTTGGTGTGTGGGGGACTATAGCGGGCGATTTCTGCTGCGCTGCGCGTCTGGGCGCTGGATGGGGCGTGTGGAAAATTTGATTTTGATAGCAGCTTGTGGCCGGCTGGCGCTGGGAATCGGCCAATAAACACCTGAAAAAGCGCCATCAGAGCCCCTTTTGAGGCGCTGGGCAGGGTGTCACCGTGCCTGTGGACGGCCTGCGGGCCGATTCGGGGCCTGGTTTTCAAGCTTTTTCAAGGCTTTCCCAGCGCCAAACGGCCACGGAGCGCTATGGTTTTTGACAGCCCGTTGTCGCGCCTGAAACGTCGGCCATGCGCGGGGCGCGCGCCATCGGACCGCTTCAGGCTCGCCGTTCTGAAGCCTCAGCGGGCTGCGTGTCCTTGCGCAGCAGCGCCGGCGACACCTTCCAGTTCTGCCGGTCGTCGGTGAGCAGGCTGGCGGTTTTCTTGTTCAGGCGCACGATGACGCCGCGTTTGACCTCGCCGGTGTCCAGCGTGAAGCAGACCCGGTCGCCCTGCGCGAACTGGGCGAGCTGCACGGTGCTCCTGGCCTGGGCCAGCAGGTTCAGGCGCTCCACCACCATGCGGTTCAGAAAGCGCAGGTCTTCTTCGCCCATGTGGCGCAAGGCCTCCAGAAACGCCTCGCGGTCGAGCAGGGTGCGGTGGTGGGTCATTGGCCAGCCCTTTCCACCCAGTAGGCGGGCCGGCGGCGGTGGTGCGCGATGGCCAGCACGACGATGTGCGTTGGCTCGGCGCGATAGATGACGTGGAACGGGAAGCGCTTGAGTGTGGCCTTGCGAATGTCGATATCGCCAATGCGCGGATACAGCGCCGGGTTCGCGCAGATGCGCGCCATGACCGCCTCAAACTCGGCCAGGTAGGCCGCGCCCAAGCCGGGCGAACGGCTTTCGTAAAACGCCACCTCTTCGAGATGCTCCGCCCGTGCGGCCCGCAGGAAGCGATAGTTCATCGCAACAAAGCCTGGGCAGCGGCGCGCACCTCTTCGGCGGAAACGGTTTCGGCCTGCCCGCTGTCAAGCTCGGCTGCGCGACGGATGGCCTCCGCGTGCCATGCCTGAGCGATTTCGTCCTCGCTTTCCGCTTCCAGGCTCAACAGCAGCTTGTGCGCCAGCTCGGCGCGTTGTCGCATGGGCAAATGCAGAACGGCTTCTTCGAGCGTTTCGGTGTTCATGGGGCGATCTCCTTTGCGTCAGCAGATTCGCCACATTTTGCGCGATGCGGCTTTGCAGCTCCAGTGCCTGGGCGTTCAGCGTTTCCAGTTCCTCGGGCGGCAGTGTTACATTATTGGTAATTACATTATTACCAAATGCCTGAAGCCGATTCCGCCCTGGCCACCCCACCCGCCCGCCTGCCCACCGCCGAGCGTCGGGTGCTGATCGTGGAAGCCGCCATCGCGCTGACCGCGCGCACCGAACCGGCGGCTGTGACCACCACCGACATCGCGCGCGAGGTGGGCGTGACGCAGGGTGCGCTGTTCAAGCACTTTGCCAGCCGCGACGCGATCTGGCTGGCCGTGATGCAGTGGGTGCGCGAGACGCTGCTGGCGCGTCTGCAGGCCGCCGCGTTGCCACCGCTGCCGGCCCTTGAGGCGTTGCAACGGGTGTTTGAGGCGCATGTGGGCTTTGTCATCGCCCATCCCGGGGTGCCGCGGCTGGTGTTCCACGAGCTGCAGCAGCCCACCGGCTCCCCGGCCAAGGCCGAACTGGCCGCGCTGCTGGGCGCCTACCGCACGCTGGTCACTGGCTTGCTGGAGGCCGCCCGCGCCGCCGGCGAGACCGACCCCGCACTCGACCGGGATGCCGCCGCGCGCCTGTTCATCGGCATGGTGCAAAGCCTGGCAATGCAATGGCTGCTGCTGGGCGCCATGCCGCCCGAACCCGCCGCCCGCGCCCAGGCAGAGGGCTTTTTTTCCCTCTACCGGCGCAGCCTGCGCCCCCTGCCATGAAACTTCCACGCCCTTCCCTGCGCCAGGTACTGATTGCCGCCGCCGTGGTGCTGTTGCTCGCGGGCGCCGCCACGGTGGCACGGCGCTCCGGGCCGTTCGCGGCGGTGTCCGTCACCGTGGTGCAGCCCGCGCAGGCCGACCTGGCGCCGGTGCTGTTCGGCATCGGCACGGTGGAGGCGCGCCGCAGCTACCTGATCGGCCCCACCACCGCCGCGCGCGTGCTGCGCGTGGGGGTGGATGTGGGCGATGTGGTCAAGGGCGGAGACCTGCTGGCCGAGATGGACCCGGTGGACCTGGACCCGCGCCTGGGCTCCGCGCAGGCCGCCATCGAACGCGGCCTGAGCGCCCAGCGCAGCGCCGAGGCCCAGGTGGCCGATGCGCGCAGCCGGCAGGCGCTGGCCGCCTCCGAGGCCGCCCGCTACCAGGACCTGCAGCGCCAGAACTTCGTGAGCCCCAGCGTGGTGGACGCCAAGTTGCAGGCGCTCAAATCCGCCGATGCCCAGCTCACCGCTGCCGAGGCCGCCCTGGCCGCCGCACGTCAGGACGTGACGCGCCTGGGCGCCGAGCGCGAGGCCGTGGGCCGCCAGCGCGCCAACCTGCGGCTGCTGGCACCGGCGGACGGCGTGGTGACCGCGCGCGAGGCCGAGCCGGGCTCCACCGTGGTCGCCGGCCAGGCGGTGCTGAAGCTGCAGCAGCCGGGCAGCCTGTGGGTGACGACGCGCTTCGACCAGGCCCGCGCCACCGGCCTGGCCGAGGGCTTGCCGGCCTCGATCCGCCTGCGCAGTGCGCCCGAGCGCGCCTTGCCCGGCAAGGTGCAGCGCATCGAGCCGGTGGCCGACAGCGTGACCGAGGAACGCATCGCACAGATCACATTCGACGCGCCGCCGGCCGGTGTCTCCACCAAGGAGATGGCCGAGGTCACGGTGGCGCTGCCGGTGGTGCCCAAGGCGCGTGTGCTGCCCAATGCGGCGCTCAAGACGCACCAGGGCCGCAGCGGCGTCTGGCTGCTGGACGGCGAGCGCCTGAGCTTTGCCCCGGTGCGCACCGGCGCGCGCGGGCCCGACGGTGCGGTGCAGGTGCTGGACGGTCTGCCGGCCGACGCCCGCGTGGTGGTCTACAGCGAACGCGCCCTGAACCCCGACACCCGCGTGCGCGTGGTCGAGCGCCTGGCGGGTGCCGCGCCATGATCAGCCTGGCCGCGCGCGACATCGCCCACGGGCTGGGCCGCTTCGTGCTGACCGGGCTGGGCCTGGGCCTGCTGCTGGGCGTGACCTTCAGCATGGCCGGTATCTACCGCGGCATGGTGGACGATGCGCAGGCCCTGCTGGCCAACAGCGGCGCCGACCTCTGGGTGGTGCAGAAAGACACCCAGGGCCCGTACGCCGAATCCTCCAGCCTGCCGGACGACGCGGTGCGCGGCATCCGGGCGCTGGACGGCGTGGCCCAGGCCGCCAACGTGACCTACCTCACGATGCAGGTGCAGCGCGGCGAGACCGAGACGCGCGCCATGGTGGTCGGCTTCGAGCCCGGCCAGCCGGGCGAGCCGCCGTTCCTGATTGCCGGGCGCCTGCCGGTGCGCAGCCACTACGAGGCGGTGGCCGACCGCATGACCGGTTACCAGGTGGGCGAACGCATCCGCATCCGCCGGCACGACTACACCGTGGTGGGGCTCACGCGGCGCATGGTGTCGTCCGGTGGCGACCCGATGGTGTTCATCCCGCTCAAGGACGCGCAGGAGGCGCAGTTCCTGAAGGACAACGACGCCATCGTCAACAACCGCGCCCGCACCGCCGCCAACCCGGCGCTGAACCGGCCCGGCGTGCCGGGCCTGCTGGACGCCATCAACGCCACGCAGACCAGCAACCACAGCGTCAACGCCGTGCTGGTGCGCCTGGCACCGGGCGCCGACCCGGACGCCGTGGCCGACACGGTGCGGCGCTGGAAGCACTTGCAGGCCTACACGGTGGCGCAGATGCAGGACATCCTGGTGGCCAAGCTGATTGCCACTTCGGCCAGGCAGATCGGCATGTTCCTGGCCATCCTCACGGTGGTCAGCGCGGCCATCGTGGCCTTCATCATCTACACCATGACGCTGGGCAAGATGCGCGAAATCGCGGTGCTCAAGCTCATCGGCACGCGCAACCGCACCATCGCCGGCATGATCCTGCAGCAGGCGCTGGGCCTGGGCCTGATCGGTTTCCTGGTGGGGCGCGTGGCGGCCGAGCTGTGGGCGCCGTTCTTCCCCAAATACGTGCTGTTGCTGCCCGGCGATGCAGCGCGCGGCTTTGCGGTGGTGATGGTGGTCTGCGCGCTGGCCAGCACCCTGGCGATCCGCGTGGCGCTGCGCGTGGACCCGGCGGAGGCCATCGGATGAACGCGCCAATGAGCACCCAGCCCGGCCAGGGCATCCGCATCGACCAGCTGCGCAAGCGCTATGGCAGCGGCGACACCGCCGTGGACGCGCTGAAGAACGTCAACATGACGGTGGCCCCCGGCGAGGTGGTGGGCCTGATCGGCCCCAGCGGCTCGGGCAAGAGCACGCTGCTCAAGTGCCTGGGCGCCATCATCGAGCCCAGCGCCGGCCGCATGACGCTGGGCGGCGACGTGATCTACGACGACGCCTGGAAAGCCGGCGACCTGCGCGCGCTGCGCCGCGACCGCATCGGCTTCGTGTTCCAGGCGCCCTACCTGATCCCGTTCCTGGACGTGACCGACAACGTCGCCCTGCTGCCGATGCTGGCCGGCGTGCCCAACGCGCAGGCCCGCCAGCGCGCCCGCGAACTGCTCGACGCGCTGGACGTCGGCCACCGCGCCCGCGCACAGCCCTCCCAGTTGTCGGGGGGTGAGCAGCAACGCGTGGCGATTGCCCGCGCGCTGGTGAACCGCCCGCCCGTGATCCTGGCCGACGAGCCCACCGCGCCGCTGGACAGCGAACGCGCGCTGGCGGTGATCCGCATCCTCAACACCATGGCACGGCAGTTCGAGACCGCGGTGATCGTCGTCACGCACGACGAAAAGATCATCCCCACCTTCCGTCGCATCTACCAGATCCGCGACGGCCAGACGGTGGAGGAAGCCGGCGAGGGGCGTGAGATCTAGGATCGGGCAGCCGTCCACCCAGCCGGTGCCGAGCTGAAACCGCCCGCTTGATCTTCGTCATGCTGCACCGCAGCATTCGCCGCTACACTCGTGCGCAGTGCCGGGCGAATCGCCCGGCGCATCCTTGCCCACAACAAAGGTCCCACCATGAAACGACTCGAAAACAAGGTTTCCCTCATCACCGGCGCAGCGCAGGGCATCGGCCTGGCCACGGCGCTCAAGTTTGCTGCCGAAGGCGCGATCGTCATCGTCTGCGACGTCAAGCAGGTGGGCGTGGACGCGGCCGTGGCACAGTGCCAGGCAGCCGGTGCGACGGCCGTCGGCTTTGTGATGGACGTGACCGACCGCGCCATGGTCGACGCCGTGGTGGCCCAAGTGAAGGAACGCTTCGGCCGCATCGACGTGCTCGTCAACAACGCGGGCATCACACAGGACGCGCGCCTGCAGAAAATGACGCTGGAGCAGTTCGACCGCGTGATCGACGTGAACCTGCGCGGCGTGTTCCACTGCAGCCAGGCGGTGGCCGACGGCATGGTTGCACAGGGCAGCGGTGTGATCCTGAACGCCTCGTCCGTGGTGGGCCTGTATGGCAACTTCGGCCAGACCAATTACGCCGCCACCAAGTTCGGCGTGATCGGCTTCACCAAGACCTGGAGCCGCGAGCTCGGGCCCAAGGGGGTGCGCGTCAACGCGGTGGCGCCTGGCTTCATCGCCACGCCGATGGTCGCCGCCATGCCCGAGAAGGTGCTCAAGGACCTGGAAGCCAAGGTGCCGCTGCGCCGCCTGGGCAATCCCGAGGAAATCGCCAACACCTACGCCTTCCTGGCCAGCGACGAGGCCAGCTACATCAATGGCACGGTGATCGAGGTCTCGGGCGGCATCTCGCTCTGAGGCCCCCGCGCCCGGCGCCGCTTCGGCGCCATTTGTTTGCCTTGGTCAAGTTTCTCGGACACAATGTGTCGATTACTTGATTAAGGCAAGTTTTGACCGACTCACAAGCCACCCCATCCCGCCCCGAGCCGGTGGACCCTGCGCAGGTGCGCGCCCTGCGCGCCTTCAACCGCTTCTACACGCAGCGCATCGGCGTGCTCGACCCGTATCTCGGCAGCGCGTTTTCGCTCACCGAGGTGCGCGTGCTCTACGAGCTGGCCCACCACGGCAGCGCCACGGCCAGCGAACTGGCCCGGCGCCTGCTGCTGGACGCCGGCTACCTGAGCCGCATCGTGGCCCGCTTTGCCGGCCAGGGCTGGATCGAGCGCACGCCCTCGCCCACCGACGCGCGCCAGCAGGTGCTGACGCTGACCGAGGCCGGCCGCGGCGCCTTCGAGCCGCTGCAACAGCGCTCGCGCGAGGAAGCCGCCGCCCTTCTCGCGCCCCTGCCGCCGCCGGCCCGCGCCGGGCTGATCACCGCACTGCACCATGCCCAGGCCTTGCTGGAAGCGCCGGCACCCAACGGCGCTGCGCCAAGCGATGCGCCCGTCACCCTGCGCGCACCCCGTGCCGGCGACATGGGCTGGGTGGTGGAGCAGCACGGCGCGCTGTACGCGCAGGAATACGGCTGGAACACCGAGTTCGAGGCACTGGTGGCCGAGATCGTGGCCGGCATGATCCGTGCGCACGACCCGGCCTGGGAGGCCGGCTGGATTGCCGAGCGCGTGACGCCCGATGGAACCGAGCGCCTGGGCAGCGCCTTCGTGGTGCGCAAGGCCGAGGGCGTGGCGCAGTTGCGGCTGGTGCTGGTGGCGCCGGCCGCGCGCGGCCTGGGCCTGGGCGCGCGCCTCACCGACACCTGCCTGGCCTTTGCCCGTGCCAAGGGCTACCGCAAGATGGTGCTGTGGACCAACGCCAACCTGCTGGCCGCACGCGCCCTGTACGCGCGACGGGGCTTCCGGCTGACCGCCAGTGAGCCCTACCACGGCTACGGCCACGACCTGGTCAGCGAAACCTGGGAACTCGACCTGTGAACCTGGCGCTGTGGGCCGCGGCCGCCACGGGCGTGCAGGTGGGCGCGGCCATCGTGGCCTCACGCTTCGCGGTGGCCGAGGTGCCGCCGCTGACACTGGCTTTGCTGCGCTACACCATCGGTTTTGCCTGCCTGGCGCCCTTCGCGGTGCGTTTTTTGGGGTCTTTTCGCGCCGATTCCAGCGCCGACAGGCCACCGGGCGCTACATATTCAGGAGTCCGCGACATCGCCGTGATGGCGGCCCTGGGCATTGGCCAGTTCGCGGTGCTGATCGTGTTGCTCAATTTCGGCCTGCAACGGGTGGGCGCCGCGCGCGCCGCGCTGATCTTCAGCCTGCTGCCGCTGCTCACGATGGCCCTGGCGGCGGCCCTGGGCCGCGAGCGCGTCACCGCCGGGCTCGGGGCGGGGGTCGTGCTCTCGATCGCCGGCGTGGCGCTGTCGCTGGCGCCAAAGCTGGGCACCTCCGAGCCGGGCCCCTGGGTTGGCGAGCTCGCGGTGCTGGCCAGCGCGGGCGTCGGCGCGGTGTGCAGCGTGCTGTACCGGCCCTACCTGCGGCGCTACCCGACCTTGCCGGTGTCGGCGCTGGCCATGGGGGCCTCGGTGCTGTTCCTGGCCCTGTTGGCGCTGTCCGAGGCGTGGCCCGCGCGCGTGGCCGGCCTCAGCGGGCCTGCCTGGGCGGCGGTGCTGTTCATCGGCATGTCCAGCGGCGCGGGCTACTTGGCCTGGCTATACGCGCTCAAGCACGAGTCGCCCACGCGGGTCACGGTGTTCCTGGCCCTGAACCCCTTGACCGCCGCGCTGCTCGGCGCGTTGTTGCTGGCCGAACCGGTGGAAGCCTGGACGCTCGGGGCCATCGCCTGCATCGGCGCCGGCCTCTGGCTGGCCACGCGCACGCCGGGATAATTCGTCCATGGCCGACCACGACACCCCCGCCCTGCCCCCCAACCGGCCGCGCTCGCGCGCCGACCTGTTCATTTCGTTCACGGTGCTGGCCCTGCAAGGCTTCGGCGGCGTGGTGGCGGTGGTGCAGCGCGAACTGGTGGAGCGCAAGCGCTGGATGACGCGCGAGCAGTTCCTGGAGGACTGGGCCGTGGCGCACGTGATGCCCGGCCCGAGTGTTGTGAATCTGTCGATGATGATCGGCGGGCGCTATTTCGGGCTGGGCGGCGCGGTAGCCGCGATGGCCGGCATGTTGCTGATACCGATGTTCATCGTGCTGGCGCTGGCTGCGCTGTACAGCGGCGTGGCCGAGACCGAGGTGGCCCGCGGCGCGCTGCGCGGCATGGGCGCGGTGGCCTCGGGCCTGGTGGCGGCCACGGGCTTGAAGCTGGTTGGCGCGCTGGCGAAGAATCCGATGGGTCTGGCGGTCTGCGTGGCCGTGGCGGTTGCCGGCTTCGCGGCCATCGCCTTGCTGCGCTGGCCGCTGTTCTGGGTCTTGCCGATCCTGGGCGGCAGCGCGTGTCTGTGGGCCTGGGTCCGCCTTGCGCCAACCGTGGCGGGCAGCGAATCGCCGGGGGACGGGTCGTGAGCATCAGCCTGACGCCGGCCGACTGGATCGGCCTGTTCGTCCACTTCACCGCGCTGTCGCTGCTGGCCGTGGGCGGCGTCATTTCCACCGTGCCCGACATGCAGCGCTACCTCGTGGCCCAGCAGGGCTGGTTGACCGACCCGCAGTTCACCTCGTGCGTCGCGCTGGCGCAGGCTGCGCCGGGGCCCAACGTGCTGTTCGTGGCGCTGATGGGCTGGAACGTGGGCCTGAACGCGGGCGGCGGGCTGGCCGGCGGGCCGACAGCCTGGGCGCTGGCCCTGCTGGGCGTGCTGATCACCATGGCCGGCATCCTGCTGCCCTCGTCGATCCTGACCTACAGCGCCACCCGGTGGGCGCACCGCAACCGCGAGCTGCGCGCGGTGCGCGCGTTCAAGACCGGCATGGCGCCGCTGGTGATCGCACTGATGCTGGCCACCGCCTGGCTGCTGATCGCCCATCACGACCAGCCGCGGCGGGACTGGCCGCTGTGGCTGCTGGCCATCGTGACGACGCTGATCGTATGGCGCACCCGGGTTCACCTGCTGTGGCTGATCGGCGCCGGCGCGCTGCTCGGCGCGCTGGGCTGGGTGTAAAAAAAGCCCGGCACAGGGCCGGGCTCTTTGCGCGTCGGCGGCTTGCGCTACTCGCCGATGTTGCGGGCCAGTGGCGAGCGGTACAGGTACGGATTGCCCTTGGGGTCGAGCGGGCGTTTGTCGGCTTCGGTCACGACGCTCATCTCGTAGTCGAGGATGGCATCGCCGATCAGCTTGATGGCTGTTGCGCGATCCTTGAATCCCGGCGACGACAGCATCAGCTTGCCGTCTTTTCCGTAGCCCTTGTACGAGGTGAACCAGGTCTGCAGGATCGTGGTCACGCCGGGGAACTTGGCGTCGAGTTCGGCGATGCTCTTGACCTTTGCAAACGGCGAGTTCTCCATCACCACGATCGCCTTGTCATCAATCTCGCCGGTATCGACCAGGCTCAGCACGCCGATGGCGCGACCGCGCACCACCGCACCGCGGGGGACCGCGGGCCCGAGCACCAGCACATCGACGCTGTCACCGTCGCCGCCCTTGGACTTCAGCATCACCGAGCGGGGAATCGCGCCGTAATTGACCGGATAGCCCAGATACTGCACGTAGCGCGGCGCGCCGCCCTTCTGCTCAAGTTCGAGCATGCCGGTCTGGTTGTTGGTCTCGTACTTGGCCGTGGTGCCGGCCGGGATCTCGATGACGACGTTGTAGGTGCCGTCGAGGTTGATCGGGTCGTAGCCGCTCAGGTAATTCTTCTCGCCGCGCAGCACCGAAACGTGCTCGGTGGCATAGCCCTGCACCTGCGCCGTCGCGTTCATCAGGCCCGTGCCCAAGGCCGCTGCGATGCAGACCTGGAGGACCAGACGTCTTGAATGGGTCATGATCGGATTCCTTGTGTGTTGATTGGCATCGGCCGGGGCTCAGGACGGATCGTCGTTCTGCGCGGCCTTGGCTTTGCGGACCTTGGCGGGCTTGGTCGCGCCGCTGTCTGCGGGGCCTGCGGCGGCCGCAGGCGCCGCAACGGTGGCGGGCGCCGCGGCGGCGACCTTGGGCATCTCCTCGGGTTTGAACGTGGTGGCACCGCCGCCCATCACAATCAGGTGCGGACGCGCCTTCTTGGCCGGGTCGTCATACTGGATCTTCGGGCTCGTCAGCAGGGCAGCACGCATTTCGTCGGAGCTGTATTCGAGCAGGAAGAACACCTGACCCCAGGGCGTCTTGCCCGGGTCCACCACCTCGCGAATCGTCGTGGCGGCGTTCAGCAGCTGCTCGGGCGAACGGTCGGGGTTGTGCTTGGTGTAGCGACCGGACTTGTTGTTGATGACCCAGGTGTTGGTGTCCTTGTCATAGAGAATCTCGCCGCTGATGCGACCGGGCATGCCGGCCAGGGCCGAGACGTGGCCATAGTTTTCACGCGTTCCGGGCTTGCGCGTCGACTGGTCTTCCGGACGGAAAAAGCCGTTCGGGTAGAGGCGGCCGTAGGGGTGCGCCGCCTCGGGAATGATGGCCACGTTGCCATTGGCGTCGATCACCCAGTTGTAGGGCGCTTCCTTGACCACCAGCACGGCGGGAAAATCTTTCGAAGCCACTTGCAGGTAGGGGTTGATCAGCACCTTGCCGGTCTTGTCCGCTTCGTAATGCTTGATGTAGGCCGGTGGCACGGCGTAGCCGAACTTGACGTCCAGCGCATTGACGGGCGCCGTCGCGGAGGTGTTGAAGCCCACTGGCGCCTTGGCCTCGACCGGCTTGGTCGCCGGCGCGGCTGCCCCCGCGACGACCGCCGGAACGGGCCGGTTCATCATCTGCCGGACCTTGGAGCCGCCCCACTTGCCGCTGTCGGGCGACGCGAGCGCGCCGAGTTCGTCCTTCATGACCTTGATCATGAACTGCTCGCCCGCCGCATGGGTGGAAGCCACGGCGTAGAAATCGAGATCGCTGTAGCCGAACGAGAAGTCGTACAGGAAGGGCGCGCCGCCTTCGGTGCGGCTCCACGCTTCCATGGACACGCCGGAAGGCGCAATGCCGGGCAGCACGACGGCACCCGGACGCACCCGGTACGAATAGGCCTTGGTGGATTTCAACGGCGTGTCGGCCGGCAGGCCGAGTTTGAGCAACTCAGGCATGTACTTGCCGAAGTCGCCCAGGGTGAACTTGCCCAGCGATGCCAACGGCACACTGAAGGATGAACCCTTCTCGATGTACCCGCGCAACGCGCCGTCCGGCCCGAAACCGACGTTCTCTTCAGCCTCGGTCTTGGACTTGTCGACCCCCACCACCGTCAGCGGCACCGCCAGTGTCTTGCCGGCGTCGTCGAACACGGCCTTGACCGTCACGGCAACCGGATCACCCGGTTTTCCGTCCTTGTAGCGGGTGGTGATGCGGATCAGGTAGCCCTTGCCCCACAGCGCCTGATCGGGCGTGTCGAAGTATTCCTTGGTCGAGAACTCGATCGCCAGCGGGTTCTTGTCCTTCTCGGTGACCTGCATGCCCTGTTTGGCCGAAGCCGCCTTGATCTTGTCCCACAGGTCCTTGAAGGCCGTGGCCATGTCCGGGCTGATCTTGGCGGGGTCGAACAGGATCTTGTATTCGCGTCCGTCGACGTCGGACAACATTGGTGCCGGGTATTTGGCGACCGTGCTGGCATACAGCGGCGGCGGCGCTTCCTTGGCGAGCAAGGGATGCACGGGTGCCGCCAGCATCACGGCGGCGACGAACCCGGTGAGGATTCGAATGATCGGTTTCAGCTTCATGCTTCTCTCTCCTGGTTGACACCGTCCGCACTGGACGTCTGTACGATTCTCCGAGGCCCGATGCCTATCGTCCAATCAAACGTCGAAGCGCCTGTTATCAAGATTTGTCTATATCAGGCATTCGGCACCGCCGCGGGCGCGTTTTCGAGCCGCCTGCTATGGGGCGCCGCCCCCGCGCCGCCACGGTCGGGGTTCAAAACGGAACACCTCGGGTTCCTCGGTATCGACCGTGCCACGCACCCAGCCCAGCTCCGGATAGCCGAAGAGTTCGACACGCCTGAAATTGCTCACCACCGCGCCGCTGGCCGCGTCCCGCATCGGCTGGTCGATACGCTGCTTGTGGGTGTCCCCGTGTACCAGCACCACCTGGCCGGCAAACCGCTGTACCTCGTCTCGCAGCTGTTCGAGGAAATCGCCGTAGGCCACCGACGTCTTGCCCTCGTTCCAGGCCTCGAATCCCGGGTTGGCATGGGCCACGATCAGGATGCCCGGCAGACCCTCCCGCCGGGCCAATGCGAACGCGTCGGCGAGCCAGGCCCGGTTGGCGGCGGCGCGCCGGGTGAATTCGGCCACGGGTCCCCTCCGGTCGGGTGCGCCGATGTGCTCGCCGTAGTAGTTGTTCTCGCTGCCGGGCAGGTTCAGACCGACGAACAGGACGCCGCCCGACTTCCATCGGACGTTTTCGCGGTAGGCCGCGAATTCGGCATGCCGGCTCTGGCGCTCCAGCACCATCGTGCGATGGCCCAGGCTGGCATCGCCGGCCCAGAACAGAGCCCGCAAGCGGTCCAGGCGTTCCAGCGGGTCGAAGCCGGCGTTCAGGCGGTGATGGCAGTCGGCCCACTCGTTGTCGCCGGGCACATAGACCAGCGGATGCCGGGACCCCTGGAACGCTTCCAGGATGGCGGCATAGGTTTCGTCGGTACAAGCGCTCGAGCTGTTCTTGATGTCTCCACCATGCACCACAAACGCCAGCGGCTGCGCGCTCATTTCGGCGATCAGCAGCGGGAACTGCTCACGCTCCCAGGCGCTGTAGGGCGCGTCGCTGAACAGACCGAAGTGCATGGGCGCGGCAGGCGCCGCCACCCAGGTCCATGCGGCAAGCAACAGCACCAGGATCCGTGACGTCTTCACCGGAGATCACTCCTGCAGCATGGCGAGCTTGCCTTCGACCCGCCGCAACCGCATGGCCATGGTTCGGGTCAGCGCATTGGCCAGATCGACCGCCAGCTGCTTGTGCATCGCGGTGACCTCGTTGTATTTTTCGCGGGTCAAAACGTACAGTTCCGTTTCGGTGACGGCCACCGCGTCGTTCGGTCGCGGTTTGCCATCCATGAACGCAAGGCTGCCGAAAAAATCGCCACGACCAAAACTGGCCACGGGCTTGCGCTGACCGAGCGGAAGCCGCGCCATCAGCCGCACCGACCCCCGCCGCACCCAGTACAGCTCGTCGCCGGGCTGGCCGGCGGCGTAGATGACCTCGCCGGGCTGGTAGCTGCGGATGTCCATGCGGGCTTCCAGGTCCTGCAGGGTGTCGGTCTTGCGGCGCGAGAAGATCTCCATGTCGGGCAGCAGCATGGGTGGCTCACCGTCCACGCTGTACTCGGCTTCGCCCAGCAGGCGGTCTTCGACCCAGGCGATGGCAGCATCGAGATCGGCAAACTGCCGCACCGTCTTGCTGTGCGCATGCCAGACGCCGCTGAGCCCCAGCAATTCCTGCAGGTGACGCCCCTCGCCTCGATCGTCCTGGATGCCGCTGAGCACCAGCGTGGCCCCGCGCTCCCGGATCGCGTCGCGGATCAGTTTGAACAGGTGCGCGGCGGTGACGTCGATCGATGGCACGCGCCGCATGTCGATGATCACGTAGCTGCGACTGCCGATTTCCTTTTCGAGATCGGAATAGAGCCGGTAGGTATTGCCGAAGAACAGGCTGCCCTGCAGTTCAAAGATGACCGCCTCCTCCCCGCGCGCGTCCAGGATGGCCAGTTCCGCGTCGGGCCGGTGCCAGCTGGACGGCGACTGCCGCAACAGCAGCTTGTGCCGGACCACCGTGTTGTCGATCTGCGCCCGAACGAACAGCACCATGGCCAGGGCCACCCCGGCGGCCGACGCGGCGATGAGACTGCTGGTCAATGCCACCGCCACCACCGTGACAACGACGCCAAAGTCCAGCACGGTCGCGCGCGAGCGCAGGAACTGGAGCGGCGCACGGTCGATCATGCGAAACCCGATCACGAGCAGGATGCCTGCGAGCGTCGCCACCGGAATCCAGGGAATGAAGCGGCTGAACAGCAGCGCCGCCACGAGCGCGAAGACACCCGTCATGACGCCGGTCATCCGGGTCGTGGCACCGCTGCCCAGGCCCACCAGGGTCGCGCCCATCTGGCCCGCGCCGGACATACCGCCGAGGCCGTTGCACACCACGTTCGCCACGCCCTGGCCCATCAGCTCCCGGTTGGGGTCGTGCCGGCTGCGGGTCAACTGGTCGAGTACCACGCAGGTCTTGAGGGTATCGATCGAGAGCAGGGCCGCAAGAGTCAATGCCGCGCTCGCCACGCCGAGCACCAGCTCGAGCCGAAGGTGGGTGATGCCCGACCAGCGTGTGGCCAGCATGGACAGGAAGCCATCGCCGGCGATCGCCAGCGAGCCGATGACCAGTCCGTTGCCACCAAGAACCCGAAGCGACGGGTCCATCAACGCAAAGGCGCCGTAGGTCAGCAGGCCGGCCAGAATGCCCAGGATGACGCCAGGCACTTTTCGGGTGTACCTGGGCGCGCCGAGCGCCACCAGCGCGGTGGCGGTTCCGATCGCCAGCGCCCGCCAGTCCCATGATTTCGGCGCACCCAGCGCGTCCCACCAGCCCATGGTTTCGGGCAAGCCAAGCAGGCGCGGGATCTGGCTGCCGATGATGATCAGCCCAACCCCGGTCAGGTAGCCGCTGACCACCGGGTACGGGATGTACTTGACCAGGTCGCCGATGCCCAGCAGACCCAGTGCCGCCTGAAGCAGCCCGGCCAGCATGCCGATGACCACCAGCATCAGCACGATCAGATCGGGCGGGTCGCCACGCTGCACCATCTGGATTGCAAACGCGGACAGCACCGCCGCCGCGGGCGCGCAGGGTGCGCTGACAAGCCTTTCGGTGCCACCCAGCGAGGATGCCACCAGGCCCAGGACCACCACGCCCACGATGCCCGCCAGCGCGCCATAGGCCGCGTAGTTCGGCGCGATGGCGCCATAAACCGTGACCCCGAAGGCCATCGCGGCCGGGAAGGCGACCAGCATCGCCGCCAGGGCGCCCCACAGATCACCCACCGCCGGCCGCGGCCAGTGCGCGCCGCCGTCACCGGTACCGGGGATCAGATCGCGCAACGCCATGCCGGCCGGCCGGTTTCGGTTCCGCTCAAATCATGCCGACCACGCGCTTGGCCGCCTTCAGGTAATTGGTGTTGGGCAAGGCCGCGAGGCCCAGGCCGTCCACCACCTGCTGCATGCCGGCGTAGTTCTCGCTCTCGGCGCAAGCGCTTTCGATCAACGCGCCGTTGAACCAGACCTGTGCGTACTCGCAGATGATGCCGTCGACGGTGAATCCAAAGCGCATCTTTTCCACCGTGACCGGGCACAGATCCGGATGCCGCCGCGCCATCGCGACGAAGGCCTCGAAGCTGTAGCTGTCCTGGTCGAGCGGCAGATCGACCTTCAGGTGCGACAGGATGGTCGCGAGGTCTTCACGCCCGACCGGAAACTGGAACTTGCCCCGGGGCTGGAAGATCTCGTAGCCCTCTGGGGTTTCGCCCACCTTGGTCTTGATGTCGAGCAGGCCATCGCGCACCTTCACGTTGGCCTCGTCGGTGGCGGCGGACAGGAAATAGGTTTCGGCCGGCATGCGACGCGCCTGGTACAGCACCGTCTTGCCGTTCCACATGCGCTCCTTCACGCGGTCGATGATGCCGTGGCCGAACACGCGAAACTCGGCGCGCGGCGCGATCTTGGCCGCATCGGCGGCGGTGGTGGCCTGATTCTTTGCAAACACGTCCGACATGCTTCTTCTCCTTTAAAACGGGGGATGACGGGGCTTCACCCGCCTACGGTGCCCGACCTGGCACGGCGCCGGTCGGCTCGCTGGTGCTCACCAGACTCCTGAAACCCACCAGATAGGCCACCGCGATGAGCAGGCCCACCAGCAGCCAGCCGTACGAAGGCCGCGCCGGCACGACGTTGAGCGTCATGGCGGTGCGGTCGCCCTGTTTCATGGCAGCCAGTTGCAGGGTCGCGCCCTGCTGCTCGCCAAACCGGTCCAGGCGCACCCGCGGCAACACCTCGCTGCGTTTGGGTCGAGGCGACTGCTCCACCACCTTCTGCACGCGCAGGTCTTCGGGCAAGGCCACCGACAGTTCGTAGACGCCGATGGGCACAGCCCCCGTGTTCACGAACACGTGACGGAAAACCTGGGTATCGGCCGCAAGCTTGGTTTTTTCGCCCGCGGCAACCACCGGTCGGCCGAGGGCCTTGCCGACGGACATCGACAGCCGCAACGAGCAGGTGTCCGCCACGCCCTGCGGCAGGTCGATGTCGATGCGCGATGCGTCCTTGCCGGCCACCGCCTTGGCCTGCGTGCCTTGCGGGGCGGCGAGAACCTGCAATGCGTCGACGCCGCCGAAGCCGACCGGCAGGCTCAAACCGCCCGGCTGGCATGGCGCGACCTGCACCTCGAGCTGCGCCACGCCAGCGCCGTCCGGTTGGATGTCGAGCCGCGTCACATAGCGGTCGATCGCGGCGGCCTGTGCCACCGCGCAGGACATCATCAGCAGCGTCAGCATCCAGCGCTTCATGGTGCCACCGCCATGAAGGCAGGCGTCAGCCCGAGCCAGTGGAACCAGGTCGCGCCCGAGACCACCAGCAGCACCACGCCGAGCGTGCACGTCAGAAACCCGTACTTGAAGTTGTCGGCCACCGAGTACTGGTTGGTCGAGAACAGGATCACGTTGGGCTTGCCGCTGATCGGCAGGCCCACGACCCAGTCGATGCACAGCGCGGCCGGCAACGCGAAGGCGATCGGCGGCCAGCCGAGCGCCTTGGCCATCGTGATGATGATGGGCAGGAGGATCAGTGTGCGCACCGTCTTGGATGTGGTCAGCAGGTGGCTGTACATCATCACCGCGATGATCACGGTGTACGACACCCCGAACGGCACACCCTTGAGGTCCATGCCACCGAGCAGGTAACGCACGCCCCATTCAGCGGCGCCCGTGTCGTCCAGTGCCAGTCCGCCGGCATAGGCGCCAGCGCTGAAGATCAGCAGATGCCAGGGGATCTCGGCCTCGGACCATTCGAGCACGCCGTATTTGGGAAACAGCACCAGCACGGCGCCCAGCAGGGCCGCAAACGGAGCGCTGATTTCCACGCCGAACCAGCCCATGTGCAAGGTGTCGGTCATCCAGAGAAACAGCACCAGGCCAAAGATCGCGATGGCCTTCTTTTCCTCGCGCCGCAGGGGCCCAAGCGCGGCGTATTGCTGCTCAACCAGCCCGAGCCCGCCATCCAGCTGGGGAGCGCGCTCGGCCTTCGCGATCGGAAACACCAGCCGCTGTCCGAGCCACCACATCATCATCGTCGCCATGATGGCGATCGGCGCGCCCACACGAACCCAGTCCATGTAGTAGACCCGCTCGCCGCCCATGGTCTGGATCAAACCCACGGCGATCAGGTTGGCCGAGGAGCCGGTCATGGTCATCGACGACAACACCGAAATGCCGACCAGGTTGAGCAGAAACAGGTTGCGACCGAAGTTGTTGTTGTGTTCCTCGGTCGCGCCGTAGATCGCGGCCACCACGATCATCAGCGGCAGGGTCATCACCGCCCGCGCCGCGGTGGCGGGGATCAGCGGCGCCAGCACCATCTGGATGATGACGAACGCCATCAGGGCCCAGGACGCCTTGCGGCCAAAACGCAGGATCAGCCACAGCGCCATGCGTTTGGCTAGGCGCACCTTCACCAGCATCGAACTCAGGATGAACGCCAGCAGGTTGAGCCAGATCACCTCCATGCCGAGCACATCCATGATCGCTTTGGGCTCCGAGGTGCGGGTGATCAGCAGCAGGAACATCAGCACCAGCGAGGTCAGGTAGGTGGGGAACGGCTCGGTCACCCACCACACCAGCGCCAGGGCAAAACACGCCGCACCGGCCTGCGCCGAAGCGCTCAGACCGGCGCCCGGCGGCAGGTAATAGATCAGCAGAAACAATAGGATGCCACCGGGAAAACCGAGGTAGCGCATCCATTGCTCCGACCGGCTCTGGGCCGCCCGGGTCTTGGACGACAGGCTCATCCGGTCCATGCCCAGGAGCTCCATCAGCTTCTGGTTCTGGCTGGGCGGGTTGACGGCGGGCGGGTTCATGTTCGGTGCGTGATGCGCCTCATTGCCAGGTGCTGAACGGTTGTTTCAGCAGGTTGGCGTTGTAGTAACGCGGGTCGTGGGACACTTCCATCACCGCCCAGGCGGGCAGTTCCACCGCTTCGTCCTCGGACGTGAGTTCGACCTCGGCGACCACCAGACCCTGGTTCAGGCCATGGAACACGTCGATTTCCCAGGTCTTGCCGCCATGCACCTCCTTGTAGCGGTGTTTGTCGATCAAGGGCTGTTCGCACAGGTTGTCGAGCAGCTCGCTGGCGTCGTCGAGCGGGATGTCGTATTCGAACTCCGAGCGGGTGACGCCCGTGGTCATGCCTTTGATGGTGAGTTTGGCGCGCTCGCCTTCGATCCGCACCCGCACCACCCGCTCCTTTTGCGCATTGAGGTAACCCTGCTTGAAGTGGATACCCGGACCGGCCGGTTTCCACGCCGCGAGATTGACCAGGTACTTGCGCTCGATTTCCTTGCCCATGCTGTTCACCTTGTTGTTTGTCTTGCAGCCGCGCCGCGCGGCGCCACCGGCCTGACGGCGAGGGACTGCGACGCCTTCCGCAGCCCGGGTCTGCACGACCCTGCCGCCTTGGCCCGCCCGGCTCACTGCCTGACAACGGAATTCTAGAAATCGCCCGTTCGGGCGTCCAATCAAACGGCTACCGCGTTTCTATAATGAATCATTGATAACAGCCGGCACCCAGACCGCGAGGAGACACCTGACGATGACAACGCTGTCGCAACTGCGGACCTTCCAGACGGTGGCCCGGCTCAACAGCTTTTCGCGCGCCGCGCAGGAACTGCACCTGACCCAGCCGGCGGTCAGCGCCCAGATCGGTGCCCTGGAGAGCGCGCTTCGCATCCGTCTGTTCGAGCGCAACGGTAAGACCATCACCCTCACAGAACCCGGTCGGATCGCCCTGGCCGGGGCACAAGACATTGGCGCCCGGCTGGCGCAGATGCGGCGCGAACTCGACGAACTCGGTGAAGTGCTGGCCGGGCGCTTGCAGATCGGCGCGAGCATGGTTGCCGGCGTGTATTTCCTGCCCGAGGTCCTGGCCCGCTTCAGGGACCTCTACCCGGAGGCCGAGCTGTCACTCAAGGTCGAGCCCGGCCGTCAGATCATCGACCAGATCCTGCGCAACGAGATCGATGTCGCCCTGGTCGGAGAGGTCGCCGGTTCCACCGATTCACATGTGGCCTTCAAGCCGATCCTGCAGGACGAACTGATCGTGGTCGCCCCGCCCGACCATCCGCTGGCAGAGGCCGGGGTCATCCAGCTGGATGCGCTCGCCGAGCTGCCCTTCGTGCTGCCGGAGAGCCATTCAGCCAGTGGCGAAAGCATTTACGACCAGTTGCGCGCCGCCGGCATCACGTTGAAGTCGGTGATCGAACTGGGCAACACCGGCGCCGTCAAACACGCGGTCATGGCCGGTCTCGGGCTCTCGATCATTTCCCACATGGCCGTGGTCCGGGAACTCGAAGAAGGCAAGCTGTGCTCGCTGCGCATTGCCGATCTGGCCTTGCATCGGCAGTTCGGCCTGTCGTGGAACCATGAGAAACCATTCTCAAAACTCACCAGCGCCTTCATCGGCTTCGTTCAGACCTATGCGAAGGCCTGGTCCGAAAGCCACGCAGTTCCCTGACGGAAAAAGACCCGGCCCACCCGTTGCCAGGTGACCGGGTAGAGCACACAGCCATTCAGGCCGTGCCCTGGAGCTTTGCTGTGTCGCTCAGAACGAGTGGCGGATACCCAGGTCGATACCGGTGGAACGTCCGCTGAGCGTGCCCGAGTTGAACTTGGAGCCAGCCAGCGGCGTGTCCAGACCGTCATTCATGCTGATCGTGCCCAGTGCGCCGTACAACCAGGTGCGCTTGGACATCGAGTAGAAGTAACCGACCGAGAACTTGTCGCCGTCGGGCGTGCCGACATAGTAAGGCTTGCCCTTCTGGTCGTAGCCGTTCTTCCACTTGTAGGTGGAATACGAAGCGGCCAGATTGCCCTTGCCGATGGGTGCGGTGAGGCCCAGGCTCCAGCCACTGCCGTTCAACTCTTGGTGCGCGACGCTGGCGCCCACCGTGTCGTGGGAGTACAGTGCCCAGAGTTTGACCACCTTGAAATCGTAGGTGGCGCCGAGCTGGTAATTGGTGAGATCGCCGCCCTTGGCCTTCGGCACGTACTAGCTGTACTTGGTCTTCCCGTAGGAAGCACCCGCGGTGAACGGCCCTTTGTTGTCGTAGCCGGCATAGATGCCCGCGAAGTCGCCATCACCCTTGTAGAGGTTGGACGCCGGCGCATCGCTCGACTGTTCGCCGAACGCCACCATGACCCGCCCATACAGGCCGCCCAGGTCCTTCGGCAGGTGATACCCGATGCTGTTGGAGACGCGCTTGACGGCGGTGGTGTTGTTGTACATCTCACGACCGGCCTGCCACATGTAGGCCGCCCCGACCGTGTCGCCGCCGAACGGGTCGAAGTCGTTGAAGCCGTCGTACAGCGGGTTCTTGTCCCGGCCCAGGCGGAGTTCACCCCAGGACGAGATCAGGCTCACGGTGGAGCGACGGTTGAAACCGATACCGTCACCACCGGCCTTGGTCACGTTGTTTTCGCTGGTGGACTTGCCCACCCCGTTGTCGGAGTCGAAGCCCGCTTCGAGCCAGAAGCCCGCCTCGAGGCCACCGCCCAAACTCTCGCGACCGCGGAACCCGAGGCGGCTGCCACTCCACTCGCCGCTGGTGAGTTGCCAGAGGGCACTGCCCGGGCTGGCCGTACCGTACGAGACGCCGGTGTCGATGACACCGAAGAGCTGGACCGATCCCTGTGCAAAGCACGAGGTTGCCGCTGCCGCGGCGGCCAGGGCGATGAGGGCTTTTTTCATGATGCTATTGAACTGGTAAGAAGGAACCCACATCGGCCAAACCCAAGAACCTGTTCATTCCCGTCGTCTGGTCCGACATTCACGAAAGCCACTTGTCTCACGGGATGGGGGCTTTCCTGACAGAGAAATTCTAGAAATCGGACCGGAGGGCGTCCAATCACGATTCGCCGGTTTTGCCATAAACAAAACCTTATTTCAGCGGGCGACGGCGTTCAAGCCCGCAAGCAGACCGCGCCACCGGCAGTCCTTTTGATGGCCCGTTGTTCGGGCAGGCACTCAGCGCGGGTTCTCGAAGAACACGTAGGTGGAAAAGTCGCTGACCTCGAAGTAGACCTTTTTTTCGCCAGGGTCCACCTGGAAGTTGAGGTTTTCGTCGAGCACGCCGTAACCGAAGCGGTACGCGCGCGGTTTGCTGTCGTCGGTGCCCAGCGCGGTGCTGAGCTTGTCGACCTTCAGGAAGCGACGCACCACCTTGTCGCCCGCATAGACCTCCATCACGCCGTTGGTGCCGGTCCAGTTCTGGATGTCCCGGCTGATCTTGTTCTGTTGCTCCTGGGTGCAGGAAATCAGAAGAAAAGAGGCCAATGCCAGCGTCAAATGGTACTTGATAGCTATCTTTTTCATACTTGTTCCGGATGATCTTCTCAGTCGGCCAGCAGCGCGGGTAGCGCCGCGGCGGCCGTGGCACGCAGCAGCGCATGGGCCACACCGTCCAGTTCGCTGGGCTCGGGGTTGACCACCACCACCCGGGCGCCGCCCTGGCGCGCCGTGTGGGCCAGTCCGGCCGCCGGCCAGACGGCACCGGATGTGCCGACCACCAGCAACAGATCGCAGGTCTGGGCGGCATCCTCCGCCGCGGCGAGTGCTGCCGCAGGCAGCATTTCACCGAACCACACAACGCCCGGGCGCAGCAGGTTGCCGCAGTCGGCGCAGGCGGGGGGACGTCCGGGCTGCGCCCTTGAGACTTCGCAGACACCGCCGCACCCGGGCGCGCCGGCGCAAGGGTCGAGCCAGATGTCGTCAAAGATGTTGCCGTGCAGCGACAGCGTGCCCACGCTCCCGGCCGCCTGGTGCAGCCCGTCCACGTTTTGCGTGATCACGGTGAGCCGGCCGGGGTGCCGCTGCTGGTATTCGGCCAGCGCCACATGACCGGCGTTGGGGCGCACGTCCTTCATCATCTCGCGCCGGCTGGCGTACCAGTCCCAGACCCGCTGCGGGTCGGCACGGAACGCTGCCTCGGTGGCGAGTTCTTCTGGCCTGAACTTCGCCCACAGGCCGGTCTGCGCGTCTCGGAACGTCGGCACGCCGGACTCCGCGCTCATTCCGGCGCCGGTGAGCACAGCGATGGCACGCGCATCCCGCAGCCAGACGCGGACGGTGGCGATGTCGGTGATCGAATTCATGTCGGTTGCCGCCCTTCCCGCTCAGCCGCGCTGGCGCAGCGCCTCGTACAGGCACACGCCGCTGGCCACCGAGACGTTCAGGCTTTCCACCGCGCCCTTCATCGGGATGCCGACCAGCTCGTCGCAAGTCTTTCGGGTGAGCTGGCGCATGCCGTCGCCTTCGGCGCCCAGTACCAGGGCCACCGGGCCTTTCAGATCCACCTGGTACAAGGTCTTCGGTGCGTCGTCGCTGGTGCCGATGACCCAGATGTTGCGTTCCTTGAGCTCGTTCAGCGTGCGCGCCAGGTTGGTGACCATGAAGTACGGCATGGTTTCGGCTGCCCCGCTGGCCACTTTTGCCACGGTGGCGTTGATGCCGGCGGCATGGTCCTTGGGGGCGATGACCGCGTGGGCGCCGGCGCCGTCGGCCACGCGCAGGCAGGCGCCCAGGTTGTGCGGATCGGTGATGCCGTCGAGCACCAGCAACAGCGGCGCATCGCCGCGGGCCTCGACCTGCTCCAGCAGCTCATCCAGCGAGGTCACCTGCGCCATGGGTTCCACCCGCGCGGCCACGCCCTGGTGACCATGGCTGCCGGCAAGTTTGGCCAGGCGCGGGCCATCGGCCTCGATCAGGCGTACGCCGGCTTCTTTCACGCGATCCAGAAACTGCCGCATGCGCGCGTCGCGCCGGGTGGGTTCGAAATAGATCTCGATGATGGATTGCGGTGCGGTCTTCAGGCGCACGCCGACGGCATGGAAGCCGAACAGGACTTTGGGTGCAGACATGGCCGGATTATCGACCGGCGCACCTCCCTAAAGTGGCGCGCCGGCACCCTTTTGGCCGCCGGACGGGCCCATACTGCGGTGCTACCGTCAGAACCACACCAAGGAAAACCATGAAAGTCTGCCCCGTTGCCATCGCCGTCGGTTGCGCGAAGTGCCCCGTGTTCAAGGTCTGCCCGCTCAAGAGCGTGCTGGGTGACCAGCCCGCGAAGTCCGACTCGCCGGCGGCCCATGCCGGACCGGCCAAATCAACGCGCGGCGCCCGGACCGGTTCGCCTGCCAGAACGCGCAAGGCCACGAAAGCGGGTGCATCGCGACGGAAGTGACGCCGGACGCGCTATCGAAACGATAGCTTCTCGTGGCCGTATGACGCTGGGAACAGGCCAAAAAGACTAAGAATTGACCACCTGACCGGCCTCGATCGTGATCCGGTGGGCACAGCGGGCCGCGATGCCGCGATCGTGCGTGACCAGCACCAGGGTTGTGCCCCGTTCGCGGTTCAGGTCGAACATCAGTTCCATGATGGTTTCACCGGTGGCGAAGTCCAGGCTGCCGGTCGGCTCGTCGGCCAGCAGCACGGCCGGCTGAACCACAAAGGCGCGGGCCAGTGCGACACGCTGTTGTTCACCGCCTGAGAGCACGCGCGGGTAGTGCCCCAGACGCCCCGCGAGGCCGACACGGGCCAGCATCTCTGTGGCGGCGGCGCGCGAGTCCTTGCGCCCGGCCAGCTCCAGCGGCAGCATCACGTTCTCGAGGGCCGTGAGGTTGCCCATCAGCTGAAAACTCTGAAAGACGAAGCCCACCTTGCGCGCCCGCAGCGCCGCGCGATCGTCTTCATCGAGCGCGAACAGATCCTGGCCGGCGAGGCGCACCGTCCCGCGGGTGGGCGTATCCAGACCGGCGATGATCGACAGCAGCGTGCTCTTGCCCGAACCGGAGGCGCCGACGATCGCCGCCGTTTCCCGCTCGGCAAGCGAAAAATCGATATCGCGCAAAATGTCCAGCGTGCCAGTGGAGTCGGACACGGACTTGTAGACGTGCTCGACGGCGATGATGGCGGAACGTGGGTCTTCGGACATGAAAGGTGGCTGGTTTTGAATCGACGACACTTTATCGCGAGTGCGGTGTGGGCTCTGCCCGTGGGGGCATCCTGGGCACAGCCTGCTGGGGCGGGGAAAGACCGGGTCGTGCTGGTGGTCGGCGATTCGCTGAGCGCCGAATATGGCCTGCCGCGCGGCACCGGCTGGGTCGCCTTGCTGGAGAAAAAGCTCACGCAGGAAAAAGTCGCGGCCCGCGTGGTCAATGCCAGCATCAGCGGCGACACCACCTCGGGCGGGCGCTCGCGCCTGCCGGCCCTGCTGGCCCAACACCAGCCGGCGGTGGTGGTGATCGAGCTCGGCGGCAACGACGCGCTGCGTGGCCTGCCGCTGCAACTGACCGTGGACAACCTCAACGCCATGACCCAGGCCGCGCAGCGCGCGGGCGCCAAGGTTCTGCTCGTGGGCATGCAGGTGCCGCCGAACTACGGTGCAGACTATGGGCGCCGCTTTGCCGCGTCGTTTGGCGAAGTGGCCCAGGCCAACAAAGCGGCCGTGGTGCCCTTCATGCTCAAGGGCGTGGCCGACGGTCCGGACGCCCTTCGTCTGTTCCAGACCGATCGCATCCATCCGACACAGGAGGCGCATCCGATCATCCTGGCCACGATCTGGCCGGAGCTGCGAAAGCTGCTCAAGTGAGCGCGCATGTTCTCCCCGCCGCCGAGGCCCTGGCCCGGCTCGATGCGTTCGACGCGATCATCGACGCGCGCAGTGAGGGCGAGTTCGCCGAAGACCACCTTCCCGGCGCGCTGAACTGGCCGTCGCTGAACAACGAACAACGCATCCGCGTTGGCACCTTGTACAAGCAGGTCAGCCCGTTCGAGGCCCAGAAGATCGGTGCTGCCCTGGTGGCGCGCAACATCGCCAACCACATCGAGCGCGAGGTGCTCGACAAGCCCAAGAACTGGCAGCCGCTGATCTACTGCTGGCGCGGCGGCAAACGCAGCAACGCGCTGGGGCTGGTGCTGGGCCAGATCGGGTTTAGGGTGCAGGTGCTCGAAGGCGGCTACAAGGCGTTTCGCTCGGCCATGCTCGGGAACATGCCACAGCAGGTGGCGCGGCTTCGCTTCCGCGTGGTTTGTGGCCCAACCGGCTCCGGCAAGACCCGGCTGCTGCGGGCGCTCGACGCAACCGGGGCCCAGGTGCTCGACCTCGAAGGGCTGGCCAGCCACCGCAGTTCGGTGCTCGGCATGATCCCCGGTCGGCCTCAACCAAGCCAGAAACGGTTTGAAACCTTGCTCTGGGACCGCCTGAGGCGTCTTGACGCCTCCCGACCCGTCTTTGTCGAGGCGGAAAGCAAAAAGGTCGGCAACCTGGCGGTGCCGCAATGCCTGATGGACGCCATGCGCGAAAGCCCCTGTGTGCTGTTGCAAATGCCCGACGACGAGCGCGTGCACCTGCTACTGGAGGACTATGCGTTCTTTGCCCAGGACATCGAGTTCTTCTGTCACCGGCTGGACGCCCTGACCATGCTCCGAAGCAAGGCCGTGGTCGAAGGCTGGAAAGCCCAAGCCCGGGCCGGGCGGGTCGAAGCCGTGGTGCGCGACCTGTTGCGGATGCACTACGACCCCGGCTATGCCGAATCGACCCGGCGCCACTTCAGCCGTTTTGCCGAAGCCCAGGTGCTGGACGCATCCGACCGCTCGATGCAGACGATGCGCACCCTGGCGCAATCGCTGGCAGATGGCGGCGATTGAGCATTGGTGAAAACTTCGCGCGCAACCCCCGCCGCGGCATGGGCGTTGTTGTCGCGTCAGGTGCCTGCGGGGTCGGCCGGTACGTCGGGCGGGGGGTGCGACTCGTCCGCAACCTGCCCCTCCTGAGCGCCTTCCTTGGTACCCGCGCCTTTGGAACGGGCCCTGAGCTTCTCCTCTTTCTTGCGCTTTTTCGCCAGTTCTTTCTGACGTTTTTCGTATCCGTAGTTGGGAGTGGCCAATATATGCTTTCAGGTCGCTGGAGGAGCCCCCCACTGTAACAGCAGATGGCCAGGTCGCCGGCGCGAAACCTGGCGGATCAGGCGCCGGCGCGGCTTTCGCCAATCGTCTCGACCTCCTCGACCCAAGCCACCGACCCGCGATAGGCATGCCAACTGGCATGGCCAAGCAGCGGCCCCGCCAACAACAGGCCGGCGCCCCACGGCAGCAGTGCCAGAAACACCAGGCTGGTCAGCAGCACGCCCCAAAGCAGCATGACCCCGGTGTTCTCCAGCACGACCCGGATGCTGGTGATCGCGGCCGAGATGGCGTCGGTGTCCCGGTCGAGAATCATCGGGATCGACACAGCGGACGTCGCATAGACCAGCGCGGCAAAAACGCTGCCCACCGCGAAATAGACCGCCACGAACTCCCAGTTTTCCGGATTGAACACCGCGTTCAACACGCCGGTGGTCGAGGGCATGCCGGTGTTGAAGAACACCGCGAACACCACCAGGGACGCCCGTCCCCACAGCAGTTCGAGCACGATCAGCACCAGCACCAGCATCGCCATGCTGCGGATGTGCGCCTTCCAGCAGGTGAGCGAACCGAACAGATCGGGCGCCAGCCCCTGCTCGCGCCGCCGGCTCACCTCATAAAGGCCCATGGCCAGGAACGGTCCGACCAGCAGACAACCGGACGCGATCGACATGGTGTATTCAGGCTGGGCGCGAAACACGTAGCCCAGCGTCAGCGCCATCAGCCAGAAACAGATGCCATAGAAGAAGCCGATGCCGGGATGGGCTCGAAAATCCTTCCATCCCATCGCCAGCCAATGAAACGGGGCGCCGAAGGCCAGCGGCCGGATCAGCGACTGCGGCCCGGTGGGCGGCGGCGGGTGGTACGGCGCCACTTCGGGCGCCTGGGTTTCTGGCAATGGGGTCGATTCGGTCATGGCGGCTCGTCTGCGGCAACTGGGCAATCCGAAGACTACCGGGCTGCCCGAATCATGACCAGTGCGGAAAACACTGATCTGGATCAATCATGCACGCACCGCTTTGTGCCATGCCTGTTCAAGATCCTGGATCAGATCGGCCACCGCCTCCAGACCGACCGAAAAACGCACCAGCGTCCCGCGCGCCAGGTGCGCCGGCCAAACCGGACGCATGGATTGCAGTTCGTAGGGAACGACCAGGCTGACCGGCCCGCTCCAGCTGTAACCGAGGCGGAACAGTTTCAATGCATCGCAGAACGCATCCACCCGGGTCTGGTCGTGAACCGGGTCCACCAGGACGCTGAACAAGCCCGCGGCCAAGCCCGCGTCGGGCTGATCTGCGGCACCGCCGCACAGCGCGCGCCAGGACGCATGACCGGGCGAACCCGCCAGAGCGGGATGCAGTACCTGGACGAACTGGGGCTGGGTCTGACACCACCGTGCCAGTTGTCGACCGGCCAGATCCTGGGCACGGTAGCGCAAGGCGATGCTGGGCAGCGATCGCAGCACCATCTCGGCGTCGTTGGCGCCCACGCCGACGCCGAGGCGCATGTGGCTGAGCTTGAGCCGGCGGTGCAGGGCTTCGTCTCGGGTGATCACGCTGCCCATCAGCACATCGCCGCCGCCGCTGGGGTACTTGGTCAAGGCCTGCACGGAGATATCCACGCCGAGGCTGCCTGGCGCACCGGCGTCAAGATCAAAGGGTTGGAACGCGAGCCCTGCACCCCAGGTGTTGTCCAGCGCTGTAGTGACCCCGCGCTCGCGGCACAGACGAACCTGGGCCATCAGGTCGGAAAACTCCATCGTGACCGAACCGGGCGCCTCCAGCCAGACCAGACGCGTGCGTTCGCCGATCTTTTCCGCGAGATCGCGGGTATCCATTGGGTTGTACAGCCGGTGACCAATGCCCCAGGCAGCCAGTTCGCCTTCTGCCAGGGCCTTGTTGGGGCCGTAGGCGTTGTCGGGTATCAGCACCTCGTCGCCGGTTTTCAGCAGTCCGAGGGAAACCGTCGCAATGGCGGCCAGGCCGCTGGGTGCCAGCAGGCATTGCGCGCCACCTTCCAGGGCGCACAGGCGCTCCTCCAGGAGAAAGGTGGTCGGCGTGCCGTGCAGGCCGTAGGTGTAGCCCGACTTGTGCCGCCAGTCGCGCGCCCGCAGGGCGGCCACGTTGGGGAAATACACGGTGGATGCCTTGAAGACCCCGGGCTGGGGCGCCTCGAATCCCGCTGGCGGTGCGTACGGGTGATGAATCAGGCGGGTGACGGGGTCAGATGCGGATGCGGTCATGCAGGCAATGGTAGCGCCTGGCCGTTCACGGTCGTCCTATCAACCTCAAATGGAAACGGGAGCCTGCGCTCCCGTTGCTCATGGTTCGGGCGCCATGGCCCGGATCAGAGTTTCCATTTTTCGAGCAGCATCTGCGGCGTCATGCTGTCGTAGTTCTCGAAGGGCTGGTGAATCCAGGGATTGGTGGGAAGGAATTCCACGGAGTAGTCCGGAACGAAGGTCGACACGCCCTTGGTCCAGATCACCGCGCTGCGCAGCTCGGTGATGGGCGCGTAATTGCTCTTGAGCATCTCGAACACCGCTTTCAGGGTGTGCCCGGTGTCCGCCAGATCGTCGACCAGCAGCACCCGACCGGCAATCTCGCCCTTGGGCGTGGTGATGAACCGTGCGATGTCCAGATGCCCTTGCACCGTACCGGCGTCGGCGCGGTAGGAGCTGGTCGACATGATGGCCAGCGGCTTGTCGAAAACCCGCGACAGGATGTCACCCGGGCGCATGCCGCCACGTGCGAGGCACAGGATGGTGTCGAACTGCCAACCCGACTGGTACACCTTCAGGGCAAGTTTTTCGATCAGGTTGTGGTACTCGTCGTAACTCACGTACAAGTGCTTGCCATCTTCAGTCAACATGATTGGATACTCCTGATTTCGTAGCTAACAAAGGCCGATACACGCTGGTACAGATCGAAAACAACCGAGAAAACTGCTCTGGGTCAGTCCGCCAGATAGGGATGCCGCATCATGATGGTGTGGTCGCGGTCCGGGCTGGTGGAGACGATGTGGATCGGCACACCGGTCACCTGCTCGATGCGCTGCAGATACAGACGGGCGTTGACCGGCAGCCGTTCGTACTGCGTCACGCCGACGGTGCTGTCGGTCCAGCCTTCAATGGTTTCATAGACCGGTTTGCAGCGGGAAATTTCGTCCGCGCCCAGCGGCAGGATGTCGATCAGTTCGCCATCGAGCTCATATCCGGTGCACAACTTGAGTTCTTTCAGGCCGTCAAGCACGTCGAGTTTGGTGATGCACAGGCCTGACAAGCCATTGACCTGGGCTGAACGCTTGAGCAACGCGGCGTCGAACCAGCCGCAGCGACGGCTGCGGCCGGTGGTGACACCCTTTTCGGCCCCGACGGTGCTCATGTGCCAGCCCGGTGTGCCCTCCTTTTCCCACTCCAGTTCGGTCGGGAACGGGCCGCCGCCCACGCGCGTGCAGTAGGCCTTGGTGATGCCGAGGATGTAATGCAACATGCCCGGCCCGACGCCGGAGCCGGCTGCCGCATTGCCCGCGACGCAGTTGCTCGAGGTGACATAGGGATAGGTTCCGTGGTCGACGTCGAGCAACGTACCCTGGGCGCCTTCGAACAGCAGGTTGGCACCATGCCGGTGCGCCTCGTTGAGCTCACGGGAGACGTCGGCCATCATCGGGCTGAGCAGTTCAGCATGCTTCATCGCCTCGTCGTACACGGCGTCAAACTGGACCTCTCCGTTGACGATGTAGGGCTTCAGCGCGTCGGGGAAGCTGAATCCGCCCGACCCCAGGAACGAGGTCAGCATGTGGTTGTGCAGCGCCAGCAAGTCCCGCAGGCGCGCCGCGAAGCGCTCGGGGTATTTCAGATCCTGGACCCGAAGAGCGCGCCGGGCGATCTTGTCTTCGTAGGTCGGGCCGATGCCACGGCCGGTGGTGCCGATCTTCTCCGAACCGCCCTGCTCCCGGGCGGCTTCGCGCGCGACATCGAGTGCCGCGTGGAACGGAAGGATCAGCGGGCAGGCTTCGCTGATGCGCAGTCGGGAGCGCACTTCCACGCCCGCCCGCTCCAGCCCTTCGATTTCCTCCAGCAGCTTGGACGCCGAAAGCACCACGCCGTTGCCGATGTAGCACTTCACGCCGGGTCGCATGATGCCGCTCGGAATCAGGTGCAGCGCGGTCTTCACGCCATTGATCACCAGCGTGTGGCCGGCGTTGTGTCCGCCCTGGAACCGAACGACGCCCTGGGCACTCTCAGTGAGCCAGTCCACCAGCTTGCCCTTGCCCTCGTCACCCCATTGGGTGCCGACAACCACCACGTTTCTGCCTTTGGTCTTGTTCATGTCATTGATTCTCAATGTTCTTTACCACCCACTGCCCGGAGACCGCGACCAACTCCCGATCACAGTGGAATTCATCAATTTCGCTTTCATGGCCCGGCAACATGCCTACGACCGTCTCACCGCGTTCGCGCAACGATTTGACAGCCTCGCGCAGGGCCATGTCCTCGCGCCAAGGGGCCCGGATAGCCGCCTTGAGCGGTCGCGGCGCCACAGCTCCAACCAGCATCTTGAGATCCAGGCTGAATCCCACTGCAGGGCGGGCCCGGTCGAGGTTGTGCCCGAAAACCGCCCCAACCCCGTCGTAACGACCGCCTCGCACCAAGGCGTCGGCCGCGCCCTTCGCATAAATTGAAAATCGTGCGCCGCTGTAGTACGAATACCCCCGAAGATCGGCGAGATCGAAACTCACGCGGGTGTCCTCAAGCTGACCGGCCAGCCACTTCAACGTGTTCAGCGCCTCGTCGATGCCGGGCGTGGACCTGAGGGCGATGCGCGCCTCCTCCAGCACACCCTCGTCGCCGTACAACTGCACCAGCGCCAACAGGCCCTCTCGCGTAGCGGCTGGCAATGTGCGACCGAGAGCGGCCACTTCAGCCGAATCCTTGGCAGCCAGCGCGGCAAGCAAACGCTGAAGCAGAGGCTCGCTGACCGGAACGCCCGCCAACAGCGCATCGACGACGCTGGCATCGGCCATGTCGACGCTCAGCCCCGACACTTTGGCCACCTTCAGGCAGTCCATCGCCAGCAACAGAATCTCCAGGTCGGCCTCGCGCCCGGCATGTCCGTAGATCTCTGCCCCAAGCTGAAGGGGCTCGCGCGAGGCATGGGGGCGATCCGGGCGGGTGTGGAGCACAGGGCCGCAGTAGCACAGCCGGGTGACGCCGGACCGGTTCAGCAGGTGCGCGTCGATTCGTGCGACCTGGGGCGTCGTGTCGGCGCGCACGCCCAGCATCCGTCCGGAAAGCTGGTCGACGAGTTTGAAGGTCTGTAGATCAAGCGCCTGGCCGGTACCGGTGAGCAGCGATTCCAGATGCTCCAGCAAGGGTGGCATGACCAGTTCGTACCCATAACTGCACGCGGTATCGAGCAGGCAGCGACGAAGCTCTTCGATGTGCCGAGCCTCGGAAGGCAAGACATCGGCAAGGTGATCCGGCAGGACCCAGGCGGACATGTGGTGAGGGCGCTGTTAAAACAGGGATTCTACCGGCCCGGCTGCGCCGTTCAGCTCACCAGCCACAGCACGACCAGGCCGCCCAAGACAGAACACAGCCCGAAAAAACGTATCTGTCCGTTGCCCAGTTGCAGAATCTGCTCAAACATCCGGCGCCAACTGACGGGCGAAACGAGCGGCAACAGACCTTCGAGCACCAGCATCAGCGCCAAGGCCTGCCACAGGGTGTTGCCGTCCACCAGAATTACTTCTTCGCGGGAGGCTGCGCGGCGCTGGTCGTGCCGCCCGATCCACGCATCGACTTAAAAAAGTCCGATGATGGATCGAGCACCATCACATCACTCTTCTTGCTGAAGGTCGCCTTGTAGGCATCAAGGCTGCGGTAGAACTGCGCGAACTGCGGATCACGGCCAAACGCGTCCGCGAAAATGCGAGCGGCCTCCGCATCGCCCTCACCCTTGACCTTCTGGGCCTCGCGATACGCGTTCGCGACCGTCACTTCACGCTGCCGATCGGCATCGGCGCGGATTCGCTCCCCTTCCGCCGCGCCTGTCGAACGCAATTCGTTGGCCACCCGCTGCCGTTCGGCGACCATGCGCCTGAAAACCGACTCGGTGATCGATTCCACATAGTCGATGCGCGTGATCCGGACATCGACGACCTCGATGCCCCAGGGTTTGGACCCTTGCACAGCCTGCTGCACTTCCCGTTTGACCCCGGTGACAAGCGATTCACGACTGGTCAGCAAATCGGCCACGGGTCGCCGGTTGATCTGTTCCTGGAATGCATTGCGCACAACCCGATTAAGCTGGCTGGCCCCGGCCTTTTCGTCAAGCCCGACATTGCGGATGAACTCCGAGGGCTCACTCACCCGCCAACGCACGAACCATTCGATCACGACGCGCTGCTTCTCGGCAGTCAGCATCGGATCGGTGTCGGAGTTCTCCAACACCAGCAGGCGCTTGTCAATATAGGAGACATTCTGGAATGGGGGTGGCAGCTTGACGTGAAGGCCCGGCTCGGTGATCACGTGACGAATCTGTCCAAACGCATACACCACGCCGAACTGCCGCTGATCGACCACAAACAGGGTTGAAGCCAACAGCGCCAGGACGATGAGGAGGGAAGAAACAATAAAACCGATTCTGTTCATTTGGCTCTTCCTCAGCGGGCTTCGCGGTCCCGGGTCCGCGCGGCGTCACGCGAGCGCGATTCTGGCGCCGGACTCGGTTGCGGTGCGGGCAAAGGCGTCGTCTGCGCGGTTGACGGTGCCGGCAAGCCCGCCCCGGATGAAACCGGCGCGTCCTGGCCTCCAGCGGCGGAAGACGAACCGGTCAACTGCAAGAGCTTGTCCAACGGAAGGTACAGAAGGTTGGAGCCCGAGCGTGACTCGACCAGTACCTTGGAAACGTTGCTGTAAACCTGCTGCATCGCATCGATGTACATCCGGTCGCGTGTGACCTGTGGCGCCTTCTGATATTCGGTCAGCACCGAACGAAACCGTTGGGCATCGCCTTGCGCCTGGGCCACGATGCGGGCACGGTAGGCTTCCGACTCTTCCCTCAAGCGTGCCGCGGAACCCACTGCCCGGGGGATCACATCGTTGGCATAGGCTTGGGCCTCGTTTTTTGCGCGCTCGCGCTCCTGCCCCGCCTTCAGCACGTCGTCGAAAGCCGCCTGAACCTGCTCGGGCGGTCGCACGCCGGTTTGCTGGAGGTTGATCCCGACAATCTCGATACCCACCTTGTAGCGGTCCAGGATCGCTTGCATGCGCTCTCTCACCCGCGGCGCGATCTGATCGCGTTCATCGGCCAAGGCCACTTGCATCGACATTCGTCCAACGACTTCTCGCACAGCCGACTCCGCCGCCTGTACCACCGCATTCGCCGGATCTTTGCTTTCGAACAGATACGCCCGGGCATCGTTCAGTCGGTACTGGACAGCGAACTTGATCTCGACGATGTTCTGGTCCGCCGTCAACATGGCGGAATCGCGCAGACCGGTTGCCTTGACAAGGGTGTCCCGACCCACATCCACCGAGCGGATCTGCGTGACCACCACGACCTCGTGCCGCTGGATCGGGTATGGCAGTCGCCAGTTGAAGCCCGCGCCAACCGTCGAGTGATACCGACCAAACTGGGTGATGACGGCTTGCTGCCCTTCCTGCACGATGAAGAAACCAGTTCCCAGCCAGATCAGCAGCACGACACCGGCTATCAGTCCCACGCCGATGCCAGCGTTCTTCATCTCAGGCGGTTGAAATCCGCCGGCTCCGTTGCTGTCGCCACCTCGGCCACCGCCCCGACCCGCACCGAACAGCCCGCCCAGCTTGCGATTGAAGTCCCGCCACAGTTCGTCGAGGTCGGGGGGGCCTTGATTGGGACCCTGGCCACGCCCATTTCCGGATGGAGGCAACGGCGGCTCGCCGCCGGGCTTTGGCGTTTCCGACTTCCCACCCTCCTCTGGCTGGTCGCCGCCACGCCCCCACCGGGGATCGTTCAGGTTGAACATGCCCCGGATGCGCCGCGCCAACCCTGAACCGGAATTGGCGCCAAATTGGAGATTCGTTCGCATAGATGTCTCGTGTCTGAGGCCCTGATTGTGCCCAATCAGGATGCCTCTTCGCCAAACCGTTCGGGCTTATCCACGGCGTCCTGTCCGGGCATTGCCGACTCGACCACAACCGCCAGTTGCTCTCGCAGTTCCTTCAAGCCTTCGCCACTGCGCGCACTGACGAACACCCTCGGCACGGCCACACCCTCGACATCGAACCGGTCGATCCGCTTCAGCGGTCTTTGATCCGGCGCCAGCGCATCGACCTTGTTGAAAACGAGCACCTGCGGAACCAGGTCTGCGCCGATCTCGCGCAACACCCGTTGTACCTCGACCATCTGCTCCGGAAAGCCCGGATTGGCGGCGTCCACCACGTGCAGCAGCAAGTCCGCATCCGCCGCTTCTTGCAACGTTGCCTGAAAGGCATCGATCAGTCCGTGGGGAAGATCGCGGATGAAGCCCACTGTATCGGACAGCGAAACCGATCGACCGGCCTCCCCCAGGTAAAGCTGGCGGGTGGTGGTATCCAGGGTGGCAAACAACTGGTCGGCGGCATAGGCGCGAGCCTTCACCAAGGCATTGAAGAGCGTCGATTTTCCGGCGTTGGTGTATCCGACGAGCGAGATTGAGAAACTCTCGCGGCGGCTGCGCTGCCGCCTTTGCGTCAGACGCTGCCGTTTGACCTTCTCCAGCCGCTCCCGGGTGCGCTTGATCGCATCGCTGATCATTCGGCGATCCAGCTCGATCTGGGTCTCGCCGGGGCCCCCACGTGTACCGATGCCACCTCGCTGTCGTTCCAGGTGCGACCATCGGCGCACCAGCCGGGTGCTCAAATATTGAAGCCGCGCCAGTTCCACCTGCAATTTTCCCTCGTGGCTTCGTGCCCGCTGAGCGAAAATTTCCAGGATCAGCAGCGTCCTGTCATTGACCGGGAGCCCCATGTGGCGCTCCAGGTTGCGTTGCTGCGCCGGGCTCAGCGACTGATCAAACAGGATTTCCTGCGCGCCATGCTGCTCAGCCAGCCATTTGATTTCATCGGCCTTACCGCTGCCGACAAACAAGGCCGCGTCGGGCGCCTTGCGTTTGCAGGTGATCCGTGCGACAGGCACCATCCCGGCGGTCTGAGCCAACAGGCCCAGTTCTTCGAGTTCGCCATCGAAATGGGGCAAACCAAGGTCGACCCCGACCAGGATGGCGCGCACAACGAAGTTTGCTTGAGGATCAGCCTGACTCAATTCGGAAGAAGTCTGTTGCATGGCGCCGACGCATCGGCTGCACGCGGAAACGGGAATCAGTTGCCCGACGATTCACCGGCGTCTGGCGCCGCGATCGTGACCGGGCGCCCAGGCACAATGGTCGAAATGGCGTGTTTGTACACCATTTGGGTTACCGTGTTCCTCAGAAGAACCACATATTGGTCAAAGGACTCGATCTGGCCTTGGAGCTTGATGCCGTTGACGAGGTAAATCGACACCGGTACGTGCTCGCGACGCAAGGCGTTGAGGAATGGGTCTTGCAAGAGTTGCCCTTTGTTGGTCACGATATGCTCCGTGTTCGAGAGTTGTGAGAGAGCCCCGACCATAACACAGGGTCCCACGCTGCCGCTGCTGCACGAACGCTAATCCTTACACCGACGGGCCTGCACATGACACTCATTGAGCATCCTTGTCGGCGAACGGGTTCTTCGAGCTCTTCATTTCAATGCGCAGCGGGGTGCCGACCAGATCAAACTCTTTGCGGAACCGCCCTTCCAGAAAGCGTTTGTAGGCCTCGGTGACATGATCGAGCGAGTTTCCATGGATGACGATGACCGGCGGGTTCATTCCGCCTTGGTGAGCGTATCGCAGTTTCGGGCGGAACATGCCGGAGCGCTGAGGTGACTGAAACTGGACGGCTTCCAGCAAAAGCCGGGTCAACACCGGGGTCGACATCTTGCGCGTTGATGCCTTGTAGGCCTGAATGATCGAAGCCCACAAGGGCCCCAGACCTTGGCGTTTTCTGGCCGAGATGAAGTGAAGGTTCGCAAATTTCAAGAATGCCAAGCGGGTTTCGATGGATCGCTGCAGCAGGGTTCGCTGGTAGTCGTCGACCGCATCCCATTTGTTCACCGCCAGAACCACAGCCCGGCCGCTCTCCAGCGCGTACCCCGCAATATGGGCATCTTGATCGGTCACTCCCTGGGTCGCATCCAGCAGCAACAGCACCACATGCGCCGACTCAATCGCCTGTAACGTCTTCACCACCGAAAACTTCTCGATCGCTTCGAACACCTTGCCACGGCGCCGCAAACCAGCAGTATCGATCAGTTCAAATCGCTGGCCATTGCGTTCAAATGGCACCTTGATGGCATCGCGGGTGGTGCCAGGAAGGTCGAACGCAACCAGGCGCTCTTCCCCCAGCCAGGTGTTGATCAGGGTGGACTTGCCGACATTGGGACGCCCTGCCACTGCCAGCTTGATGACACCGGGCGCTTCGTCAGCCTCATCCTCTTCGGGCTCCCCAAGGTGAAGGGGCTCCAAAGCACGATCGATCAAGCTTCTTATGCCCTGCCCGTGCGCCGCAGAAACCGGAATGACTTCACCCAGCCCCAATTCGTAGAACTCGGTCAACTGCATGCCCTCGTGCATTCCTTCCGCCTTGTTGGCGATCAGAATGCAAGGTTTTCCGAGCCTTCTGAGGTATGCGGCGATATCGTGGTCCTGCGCGGACAATCCGGCTCGGGCATCGACCACGAACACGATCGCGTCCGCTTCGGCGACAGCTTGCTGCGCCTGCCTTGCCATCTCCCGGGAGATGCCACCGGTCGCATCGGGCTCGAACCCGCCTGTGTCAATAACGATGAACTCGTGCTTGCCTGACTTTCCAATGCCGTAGTGCCGGTCCCTGGTCAACCCGGCGAAGTCGGCGACGATGGCGTCGCGGCTCCGGGTGAGGCGATTGAACAGGGTGGACTTGCCAACGTTCGGTCGACCGACCAGGGCGAGGACTGGTTTCACGTCAGCCGATCTGTCCGGTCATTCTGGGCGAAACCCGAACACGGCACCGCTGCGCGTGACGGCAACCAGCGTATCCCCGGCTAGAACGGGCGTCGCGGCAATCGGCGATCCGTCGGTCGTCAGCCGATTGAGCGGACTGCCATCCTCCACCGACAGCAAGTGTATGAGGCCGGCATCATCCCCGACCGCGACGGACCGACCGACCGCAAGTGGCGCGGTCAAAGTTCTGTATCTCAATCGCTCCGACACCCATTGGCGGTCTCCATTGGCGCGGTTCCATGCCAGGACTTTGCCGTCGGACTCGACGCCGAAAACGGATCGGGTGTTGCCATGGACACCGACGACGCCATTTGAAGGAACACTCCAGACCAGACTGGCTCTTGACGTGTCCACGCATCCGACGGCGATCTGAAAAGCACGGGCGCATACCACCTGGCCTTCCCGACTGACACTGCCAACCAGATCAACCAATCGTTCCACGTCGTTGGCGCCCCGCGCGGTTGCGATTGGAACCTCCCAGCGAACGCTTCCATTCGTCGGATTGAGGCCAACCATCCGGCTTGACAAACCAACGACCACGGTGTCGCCGACCGCACGGATCACCCCAGCCTCTTTCAAGACCAAGGCGTCGCCGGGACGTTGCTGCGTCCACAGGCGGCGCCCACTCGCGCCGTCAAATGCGACTACCGAACGATCCCCAGCCAGTACAAACACGCGCTCACCTGCGACCAACGGAGCGGTGTAGACCTGTGCCGGAATTCGCGCCCGCCAGACTTCGCGTCCATCCCGAAACACGACTAGCTGGTTGGAGCGTGTCACCACCGCGGCCGCTTTCCCATCGCTCCCGACGCCGGCAGCCAGCGCTTCGGTCGCCTTGGTGCGCCACAATTCACGGCCACTCACGCTATCGAGCACCATGACCGTTCCGTCAGACGACGCCACCGTCACGCGCTCACCGTTTACGGCTACGTTCAACGGAAAACTGACCTGACCGACCCTCGCGCTCCAAGCCTGTTTCACACCGATCAATGCGGCATTGGGTGCAAGATCAGCGGGTTTGGGTTTGGCCCCACCGCCCGAACACGCAACCAGCAGCAGTGCCAGGGACGCGCCAACGAGCGACTTCACCAGGCCGTTCTGCCGAACAACAACAACGGTTGTCACTTTTTGCCTCCGGACGGACCGTCCAGTACTTTGGGCGCTGCCGCTTCTGCGGCGGTTGGGTCTGCACCCAAAGCGATGAGCTTCACTTCCACCAGGCGGCGGTAGTCGGCCTTTCCCTCATACAGGCGATAGGCCTTCTGGTACTCCGAGATTGCCTCACCCTTCTTGCCCTGGACGTTCGCGAGGTCCCCCTTACGGTCCGCAAACAAGCCTTCAAAGTCCTTGGGCGCGGAGCCAGCCAACAGTTTGGCGGCCTCCTCATAGGCCTTCTGGCTGATCAGAATTCCGGCCAACCGGAGCCTCGCAACAGATTGATAGCCTTCGTCGGAGCTTTTGTCGGCGACCCAACGCAACGCGTCCTTGGCCGCATCGACCTTGTCGCCATCGAAATAGGCTTTGCTCGCAACCAGTGCCGCCTGCACGGCATAGGTTGTGCCACCAAATTTGTCCTTCATGTCCGACAGGGATCGATCCAACCGCGTCGTGTCGCCGGCCAAGGCATGGCGCTCGAGCTCGTCAAAAAGTGCGGCGGCCTGAACGGCCCGACTTCGTTGCCAATACTGGTATCCGTTCCAGGCCGCAAAGGTGCCCAGAGCGGCAATCAACAACCAAGTAATCAGGTTGCCATAGGTCTTCCAGAAATGCTTGAGCTCATCAAGCTGTTCCTGTTCTTCAAGATCTAGATGTTTGGCCATGTAACTGCAAGATTAAGCTTTCGATTGTAGGGTCTGCGCCCAACCGAGAAGGTTCAACAACGAGTGGGTGGTCTGCACACCGTCGCCCTCACGCAGCGGCTTGACCGTGATGGACTCATGGGCAACCTCGTCAGCGCCAAACACCAGCGCATATCGGGCTCCGCTGGCGTCGGCCTTCTTGAATTGCGCCTTCATGCTGCCCAAACCGTCAGGCGTTGCGGCGTGCATTTGCACGCTGCGACCGGCCGCACGAAGCATCTGTAGCGTCTTCATCGCAAAAGGGATTGCGCTCGGTTCCGGCACGACGGCATAGAACTCCGAGACGAGAGGCGCAGGCGCCTTGCCTTCCTCACGGACCAGCTCCAACACCCGCTCAACACCCAAGGCCCAGCCGACGGCGGGTGCCGGTTTGCCGCCGATCTGCTCGACGAGGTAATCGTAGCGACCGCCGCCACAAATGGTGCCCTGCGAGCCCAGCCGTTCGGTCACGAATTCGAACACGGTCAGGTTGTAGTAATCCATGCCGCGAACCAGGCGCGGATTGATGGTATAGGTGATCTGGTTGGCATCAAGGATGGTTCGCAGCGTATCAAAATGGGCCATCGACGCGGCGCCGAGGAAATCAAGCATCCTCGGTGCGGTTTCCACAACCTCGGACATCGCGGGGTTCTTGGTGTCAAGCACACGAAGCGGATTGCTGTACATCCTGCGCTTCGCATCGCCATCCAGTGCGTCCACATGCTTTTCAAGGTGCTCAATCAAGGCCGACCGATGGGCCTGACGCTCGGCGGGTTGTCCCAGGCTGTTGAGTTCCAGACGAATGCCCGACAGCCCCAGCTCTTGCCAGAGCGCATCAGCAAGGAGAATGAGCTCTGCATCGACCTCAGCACCTGGAAATCCGAGTACCTCAGCGCCGATCTGGTGAAACTGGCGATATCGCCCCCGCTGCGGACGTTCGTGACGGAACATCGGTCCCATGTAGTACAGCCGCTTTCCACCTTCGTACAGCATGGAATGCTGCACCACGGCCCTGACGACACCTGCCGTGCATTCCGGACGCAGCGTCAGTTCTTCTCCGTTGAGCCGGTCCTCAAAGGAGTACATCTCCTTTTCCACGATGTCTGTGACTTCGCCCAAACCACGCACAAACAATGCCGTGGGCTCCACGATAGGCGTACGGATGTTTCGATAAGCGTATCGGGACATCAGCGCCCGAACTCTCGCTTCAAGCCATTCCCACGTTGCAGACTCCGGCGCCAGGACATCGTTCATGCCCTTGACAGCAGCCAGTTTTTCGGCGCGCTGCGCCCTGCTCACCTCAACCATGTTCTCTTTCTGCTCTGGCACGCACCCCGGATGCAGCGCCAAACCGGGACTCAATATAGTTCTCGACGATGTCCTGAAACTCACGGGCAATGCCTTCACCGCGCAGCGTCATGCGCTTTTCACCATCGATGAAGACAGGGGCTGCGGGTGCCTCGCCCGTCCCGGGCAGACTGATGCCGATGTCCGCATGCTTGCTCTCGCCAGGGCCATTGACAATGCATCCCATCACGGCGACTTTCAATTTCTCGACACCGGGGTATCGGCCTCGCCAGACCGGCATCTGAGCCCGGAGAAAATCGTCAATCTGCTTGGCCAGTTCCTGGAACGTACTGCTGGTGGTCCGACCGCAGCCCGGGCAGGCCGTCACACTGGGAACAAAGCTGCGCAGGCCCAGCGCCTGCAGAATCTCCGCCCCAACAACAACTTCCTGTGTCCGCGGCTCCCCGGGTTGCGGAGTCAGTGAAACCCGTATGGTGTCGCCAATTCCTTCTTGCAACAGAACCGCAAGGGCCGCTGTCGACGCCACCGTTCCTTTGGTTCCCATCCCCGCCTCGGTCAGGCCCAAGTGCAGTGCGTAGTCACAACGGCGCGCCAATTCCCGGTATACCGCGATCAGATCTTGAACGCCGCTGACCTTGCAGGACAGGAGAATCTGGCTTCCATCCAGTCCCATCTTCTCTGCCAGTCTAGCCGATGTGATGGCCGAGCTCACCAAGGCCTCGTACATCACCTGCCGGGCGTCCCACGGCTCTGCACGCCGACTGTTCTGGTCCATCAGATCCGCCAGAAGCTCCTGGTCCAGACTGCCCCAGTTCACGCCAATACGTACGGGCTTGCCCCAACGCATGGCGGCATCAATCATCTGGCCGAATTGCAAGTCTCTTTTGTGGCCCTTGCCCACATTGCCGGGGTTGATGCGGTATTTCGAGAGGGCTTGTGCGCAATCTGGAAAATCAGTCAGCAGACGATGCCCGTTGTAATGGAAATCGCCAATCAACGGAACACTGACGCCCATCCGGTCCAGTTGCTCCCGTATGTGGGGCACGGCTTGGGCAGCTTCCGGAGTGTTGACGGTCAAGCGGACCATTTCCGAACCAGCCAACGCGAGCTCTTTGACCTGTATGGCCGTACCGATCACATCGACCGTGTCGGAGTTGGTCATGCTCTGCAATCGGACAGGGGCGGCCCCGCCGACCGTCACCACGTTGTCGGCCCAAGTGATACTGGCGGTTCTGGACCGGCGCGCAACGGGTCCAGCCACAGCGACCGGCTTCGAAGTCGGAGTCATTCCTTCACCTCGAAACGTGCGACATTGTTCTTGGCCAATGGCGCCAGATCCATCGGCTTGCCCCGCACTTCCACCGTCGTCACATCCGCCCTGCCAACCACAACAGCCAGCGGCAGCGCACCGACTGCACTCGCGGTTTCGCCGGGCACCAGTTCCTTTTTGAGGGCGATAGCGCCCGTTGCATCAATCACCTGAATCCATGAGGGCCCCTGTGCCCTGAACACCACGATCGCATCACCTGCAGCAGTCCTTGCCGGTTCACTTTGACGCTCCACGCCCACGGGCATCGGCGGGGTCACTGACGGTGGCTCCCCCTGCGTGGACGCCCCTTTCGACTCAGCAACCGGAGCCGATACGCTCGCCACTGGTTGCGGTGCTGGGGCGAGACCACCTGACGTCGCGTCAACAGGAGCAAGCTTGCTGTCCGGCGCGGGTGCACTGGAAAACGGCTTTCCAGTGTCCGGATCACCCTGGGAACGGCTTCCGGACAGGTGGATCGACGGAAATATGGCCAATGCGAGCGCACCCAATAGCATGGCCCCAACCGCCAGCATCAGGGGCCGCGAAAACTGCGATGCACCATGCAGAGTCACGCTTGGGCCGGGTGTGCCACGAAAAGGCGTGTTGACCGGGCTCCCGACTTCAATCGGTTGGGGGGCGGCCTCGGGCAGCTTCAGAAGCACCGGAGCCGGGTCCACCCTCAGGGCGCGGCAGACGCTGGACGCCAGCGCGCGAACGAAGACCGTGTCCGGCAACTGCTCCCAACGTTCAGCCTCAAGGGCCTCTAACCGATGCACGGGAACTTTGAGCATCACGGCCAGCGCACCGACATGCAGACCTGAGGCCTCGCGGGCTCGCCGCAACAACTCACCGGCACCGGGACTGGGCACGGTAGCGAGCCTCTCCTGCGAAGCCTCCGTCGTCTCAGTCATCGAACTCTCCGCGTTCATAGCGCCCGGCCTCTTTGGACTGCGGGAATCGCCGCTTCAGCTGATCACCCAATTGTCGCATTGCCTCCGGGTTGTTCAGGCGTTTTTCGATTCGTATTCCCAACCACAGGGTTTCCGAATTGGCCTGTTCGCTGTTGTTCAGGCGACGAATGTAGAACTGAGCCCGGGTCAATTCGCCGCGTCCGTAGAGCAGCAATGCCAGGTTATAACCGGTGATCGGATTGGCCGCATCCATTTCATAAGCACGCATCAGGCTACGCTCGGCCCTGACCCGATCGCCGGAGCGCGCCTCACACAAGCCTTGTGCAAGGAACGTCTTGGCCCTATCCAAATACATAGGGTTAGCGCGAGCACGTGAGAACGCCTGGAACGACTCAGGATATCGTCCTTGCTGACAAAGAAACCAGCCGAAGTTATGAAGTGTGGCTGAATCGTCCGAACTCAAACTGAGCGCGCGCCGAAAGCTTTCTTCCGCCTGCCGAGTGTCATTGAGACGCATGTAAATGAGCCCGCGCAAGTTGTAGGCATCGGCGAACCCGGAGTCGAGTGCGAGAACCTGCTTCAACTCTTCCAGCGCGACGTTGGTCTGACCCTGATCGAAGTAGCTGGCCGCCAGTTCGAGGCGAAGGCGCGCCCGTTTTCGCGTTTCGGGTTCTTCGCCCTCTGCAGAGGGCGAAGGCACCGGCTTGGGCGCCACAGAAGGTAGTACGGAACCTGCTGACGGACCGGCTACGGGCGAGGAGGTGCAGCCATACAAGCCGAAACACACGGCGACACAGCCCACCACCGCCGCAAACGTTCCAAGAACCTGTCCCCGATCAACGCCTGCGTCTTTCATTCCCGAATTCTCCATTCAAGCAATTGGCTACCGATCTGCCTGCAACATGATGGTCCTGCGCCGCGCCATCCGCTCCTCGGCACCGGTCCGATCCCGGACGTCGCCCGCCAACTGGCCGCAGGCTGCGTCGATGTCGTCTCCGCGTGTCTTGCGAATGGTCGTCACCATACCGGCATCGTTGAGTATCCGCGCAAATGCGTTGACCTGGGCGGGCCTTGAGCGGACAAGACCCGACTCAGGAAAAGGATTGAACGGGATCAGGTTGAACTTGCAGCGGATCCCCCTGCCGTGATCTTGCCGCCAAATCAGATCGATCAACTGCCTGGCATGTGCAGGGCTGTCATTGACTCCCTCCAGCATGCAGTATTCAAAGGTCACGAAGTCGCGAGGCGCGTGCTCCAGGTAGCGCCGGCACGCACCCAGCACCTCGTCAAGCGGGAACTTGCGGTTCAGTGGCACCAGATCGTCGCGCAGCGTGTCCGTGGGTGCATGAAGTGACACCGCCAGCGCGACGGGGCAATCGGTGGCGAGGCGATCGATCATCGGAACCACGCCTGAGGTCGAAACCGTCACCCGGCGCCTGGAAAGCCCGTAGCCGTGGTCATCCAGCATGGTCCGCAAGGCAGGCACCAGCGCACCATAGTTCTGTAGCGGCTCTCCCATTCCCATCATGACGACGTTTGAGATGATTCGATCCGTCGTTCCATGGCGGGCACGAAGAAAATGCTCGGCAAACCAGAGTTGGGACACGATTTCGCCGGTGGTCAGATTTCGGCTGAAGCCCTGGTGCCCTGTCGAACAAAAGCGGCAACCCACAGCGCAACCGGCCTGTGACGAGATGCACAAGGTGCCCCGGTCGTCCTCAGGGATGTAAACCGCCTCGACAGCGTTGCCGTCGCCGGCGTCGAACAGCCACTTGATCGTCCCGTCAGCCGACTCGTGCCGACTGAGTACCGGCATGGGAACAACCCCGGCGCGGGTTGCGAGTTTTTCCCGCAATGACCGGGCCAGATCGGTCATCTGGGCAAATTCGGATGCGCCGCGCTGGTGAATCCAGCGAAAAAGCTGCGTCGCCCTGAATCGTCGCTCGCCAAGTTCCTCGCAATACCGGGCCAGCCCTTCAAGGTCGAAATCGAGAAGGTTGGCCGTCATTGGAGGAATCGGACGATCAACGGGAATAGACGTTCATGCCGGCAAAAAAGAACGCAATCTCGACAGCGGCGGTTTCCGGGGCGTCGGAACCATGAACCGCGTTGGCGTCAATGCTGTCGGCAAAGTCAGCCCGAATCGTGCCCGGCGCCGCCTTTTTCGGGTCCGTTGCGCCCATGAGGTCGCGGTTTTTCAGAATCGCGTTGTCGCCTTCGAGAACCTGGATCATGACCGGGCCTGAAACCATGAAGTCGACCAAATCCTTGAAAAAGGGCCGCGCCTTGTGCACGGCATAAAAGGCTTCGGCCTCAGCCCTGGAAAGATGGGCCAATCGGGCCGCCACGATCTTCAGGCCGGCGGCTTCGAACCGGGCATAGATCTGACCGATCACGTTTTTGGCGACGGCGTCCGGCTTGATGATGGAAAGGGTGCGTTCAGTAGCCATTTGATGTTCCTGAGAGTGGGTGATGAATGAGTTTGCCAATTGGACAAAGCTTTCGATTTTACCTGAGCCAGCGGGTTGGCTTTGCCCGGATCGCGATGGAAACTCCCACCCGGTTTCACCGCCCCCTGCCGCCGGTCCGACCGCCACCTTTTCTTGGATTCCCGGAACCGGAGCGCCTCGAACCCGCAGCCTGACGCTGCTGCCTGAAACTGTCGGCACCGATGTAACCCAAGGAAGTCTTCAAAGGATCGGGTTGACTGCCCTCGTTGCGCTGATTTCGGGCTTTTCCGGTCGGGCCACCTTTCTGGCCCGACGTGCGATTGAAGAACGAATCACCGCCACCGCCCTGGCGACCGCCACCTCGCCGGCCCTGTACACTCCGCCCCGCAGGTTCGGAGCCTGGCCCAGTGTGCCCGCGACCCCCGCGCGCCTTTGATGCTTCGGCTCCCGCGGCTTGCATGAGCGCACGCAGGTCCCGATCACCCAGTTCCATCCAGGCGCCCCGCTTCAACCCTCGCGGCAGCAGCATCGCACCATATCGAATCCGGATGAGCCGGCTGACCGCATGACCAACCGCCTCCAGCATTCGACGCACCTCCCGGTTACGCCCTTCGGAGATGGTGACCCGATACCAGCAGTTCGAACCTTCGCCTCCGCCGTCTTCGATGGAACCGAATTGAGCCATTCCATCGTCGAGGGCCACGCCATCCAGGAGTCTTTGCTTTTCCTCGTTGCTCAGCGCGCCCAACACCCTCACCGCGTACTCTCGCTCCAGCCCAAAGCGGGGATGCATCAGTTTGTTGGCGAGTTCGCCGGAATTGGTCAGAAGAAGCAATCCTTCCGTATTCAAATCCAGCCGGCCCACCGACTGCCACTTGCCCTGCATCAGCCGCGGCAGCCTTCGAAACACGGTCGGTCTGTTCTGAGGGTCGTCATGGGTCACCACCTCGCCGACCGGCTTGTGATACGCGATTACTCGCGGCGGCGGCGGGTCGATCCGCACACGGATGGGCTTTCCATTGACTTTGACCTGGTCACCAAACTGCACGCGCTGGCCAATGTGAGCAGGCTCATTGTTGACGGAAATACGTCCTTCCGTGATCAACTGCTCCATTTCGAGGCGCGAGCCCAATCCGGCCTGCGCGAGCACTTTGTGCAGCTTCGGTGTGTCCACCTGAGGCGCAAGCACCCGCTTGGGCGGGGGTAAGTCCGTTCGGGTTTCATCGGCGTCAAACACGCCAGAAATGACGTCCGCAAACTGGACCGCTGGCAGTGTCGAATCAGCCCCCGTGGCCACGCCCGCCGAGGTGGTGTGTCCCTCATCATCAGCTTCTGTTTCGATAGCGGGCTTTGACCTTTCCACGCTGGCATCGGCCAAAATATCGTCGGAATTCCGCTCGTCGCGCGGCTCCAGGCTGTCAGTCGGATTCGGGTTCGTCATGAGTTCCCTCTTGTGTAGGTTGCCCTGCGTGGACGGCATCCTGAAAGGCATCGGCATCAACTTGCGCAGGAACCTCGACGAGCAAACCGGGCTGAACAGGGTCTGCCGACGCTTCCAGACTGGCCATCACCCTCGCTTCCCCCGCCGAACTGGCGATGGCTGGCAACTGGTCCAGTGACTCAATGCCCAAGTCGTCCAGAAACTGGCGGGTCGTTGCGAACAGTGCGGGGCGCCCTGCGGCATCCCGGTGCCCGATCACTTCGATCCATCCACGATCCTCGAGCTGCTTGATGATCAGGGAGTTGATCATCACGCCCCGGATGTCCTCCATATCGGCTCGAGTCACTGGCTGTCGATAAGCAATGATGGCCAGCGTTTCCAGGGTCGCTCGCGTGTATTTCGGGGGCTTTTCGGGATGCAAGCGATCCAGAAATACCCGCATCTCCGGCCGACTTTGGAAGCGCCAACCCGACGCCACACAAACCAGTTCCACGCCCCGCTGTACCCAGTCCTGCTGTAACTGAGCCAGCAAGGTCTTGATCGAGTCGGCGCTGAGCGCGTCGTCAAACAGCACACGCAGATCCCTCACCGTGACCGGTTGCTGGGAACAGATCAAGGCGGTTTCAAGGATACGCTTGGCATCCACCGTGTTCATAGTCAAGGATTCCGCGGGTTGACGACCAGAAAACAGACCCAAGCTCCACCCGATGCGCTGGGGTTTCAGGAGCGAGTGCCGCGCATACAGCGCCTTCCGCACGAACCCGGCACCAGTCGGTTTCTATCCGGGAGCGGAAAAATCAGTCGGAGCCGGCATTGTATCGGAGCCCCAGCGCGGTGAATGCGCACGCCATGTCCGCTGGAACTGGCGCAGAGAACTGCAGGCTTTCGGCGCTCACGGGGTGGGCAAATGCGAGCCGATAGGCGTGCAAAGCCTGACGTTTTAAGCCGCCAAGCGGCGATCCCCCGTAGAGCCCGTCCCCAATCAGTGGGTGACCGAGACTCGCCATGTGCACCCGAATCTGATGGGTTCGACCGGTCTGCAAACTGCACTCGACCAAGCAACAAGTCTCGGCGTTCTCGATCAGGCGAATGTCGGTCACAGCGCTCTTGCCAGCATGTTGGCTCAAATCCACCACGGCCATCCGGAGTCGGTTTCGCGGGTCCCGCCCGATCGGCGCACTGACCAGAACGGATTCGCCGCCGCTCCACCGTCGATGTCCGACAGCCAGGTATTGCCGCCGCACCGCACGTGCGGCGATGGCCTGGACCAGCCGATCCATCGCCAACCGGCTCCGAGCGACCACCATCAACCCACTGGTGTCCTTGTCGAGGCGATGGACAATCCCGGCACGTGGCAGGTGTGCGGCACTCGGGTCACGTCCGAGAAGTCCGTTGAGCAGCGTGCCACTCCAATTGCCGGGCGCGGGGTGCACGACCAGCCCGGCGGGTTTGTTGACGATCAGCAGGTCATCGTCCTGGTAGACCACTTCCAGCGGCATCGGCTCGGGCCTGAACGCCTGCGTCTGCGGCGTTGGCCGAAGTTCCACAGTGACTGAATCCCCGGCATGCACCCGTGTGGAGGGCTTTCGCACCGGCACCCCGCGGAGATGGACCAGTCCTGCGTCGATGAGTTGCTGCAGGTAGCTTCTGGAAAATTCCGGAATCTGCCTGGCAAGCACCATGTCGACCCGCTGGGCGTGCAGTTCTTCGCAAACACGTATCTCACGCAACTCGGCATCAGGCCCCTGCTCCAGCAGGTCCTCGACCTCCATGTCCGCGGCGCCTGCCGCAGGGTCGGTCGATATAATGAATTTGCCCTGTTTCAAGAAAGTCGCCACTGATGCTTCGAGCCAAATTATCGTGTGTGCCAGCCTGGATGCTCTTCAGTCTGGTTGCATTTCTGCATGGCTGCTCAACGACGACACCTGACAACACCGCCGGGTGGAGCCCCAACAAGATTTATGCTGAAGCCAAGGACGAGATCGATTCGGGCTCGTACTCGAAGGCGATTCCCCTTCTGGAGAAGCTTGAGGGCCGTGCTGCCGGCACCCTGCTTGCCCAACAGGCCCAGTTGGACAAGGCGTACGCCTATTACAAGAACAACGAGAAGGCCCAGGCCATCACCACGCTTGAACGTTTCATCAAGCTTCATCCGGCCAGCCCGGCACTGGACTATGCGCTGTACCTGAAAGGCATCGTCAATTTCAACGAAAACCTCGGTTTCCTGTCCTCGATCACGCAACAGGACTTGTCGGAGCGCGACCAGAAGGCGGCGAAGGAGTCGTTCGAGTCATTCAGTGACCTGGTCAACCGGTTTCCGGATTCGAAATACACCCCCGATGCACGCCAGCGGATGACCTACATCCTCAACGCCCTGGCGGAGTACGAAGTACATGTGGCGCGCTATTACTACTCGCGTGGCGCCTACGTTGCTGCCATCAATCGCGCACAACTGGCACTATCCGAATACCGCAACGTTCCGGCCGCTGAAGATGCCTTGGGCGTTTTGCTGAACTCGTACAACGCTTTGGGCATGGATCAGCTTCGCGACGATGCGCGACGGGTGCTCGAAACCAACTATCCGCAAAGCGTCTATCTGACAAAGGGCTTTAAGACCCGTGCGCAGCCTTGGTGGAAACTCTGGTAAGCCCTCAGTGAACGATTCTCTGGCACTGCCGGCCGAGGCTGACCCGTCACACCAGACCGCCTCCTCCTGATGCCAGATCGACGGCGATGGAGCCGCCTTGTCGGTTCCGAAACTGCGCTGTGTCAACCAGGCCGGCTCTCTTGGAGTGAGGAGCACTCCGGTTGCACCATTTCGCACTTCAGTTTCTTTCGTCGTCTCAGCGTCAACTGATCAGCGGGTTGATCCCGATCCAGGCGTCCAGGTCGGTGTATTCATTGATGGGTTCGATCAGTCGTCGATCCGGGGAAAGCAGAGTGGTTTTCAAGTAGAGTACGAAGCAACAAAAGTTACGCCAACGGATCGACTGGTCGTTCAATAATACGACCTTGACAGGATTTATCAGAGCGGTTCCTCGGACACACCATCTCCATGAGCACAGGGCATCGACTCACTGCCGCCACCGGCATCCACAAGGGCGACCGCGAGTACCAGCAGGACCAGGTTGGTATCTTCACGCACCCTCGGGTGCCTGGCTGCTTGTTGGCGGTTGTAGCGGATGGCATGGGCGGACGCAGCGGCGGGCGCAAAGCGTCCGACCAAGTCATGATGACCGCTCGGCAACTGTTTGAGCGCTATGCGCCTGCCACCGACGACGGGCCGTCGATGCTGCGCCAGATTGCGCAGGAGGCACACATCGTCATTCGGCTGACGGCGATTTCAGCCGAGCAGGAGCCGCACAGCACCATTGCGCTGTTTCTCATCAATCCAGGTGCCGATGCACACTGGCTGCATGCCGGAGATTCGAGGATTTACCACTTCAGCGCCGGTCGCATGGTCAAGCGCACCCTGGATCACTCCTATGTTCAGGCCTTGGTCGATCGGGGCGAAATCACCGAAGAGGACGCCCAGACGCATCCACAGTCGAACATCCTGATGGGTTGCCTGGGTACGGAGGACGATCCCGTCTTCAGCCTTGACTACATCCCCGAACTCAAGTCCGGCGACGTCATCATGTCATGCAGCGACGGCCTTTGGCACTACTTCACGCCGGAAGAGCTGGCGTATGTTCTGGGGTCGCTGACACCCCGAGAGGCCAGTGAGTTCCTGATTGAGAAGGCGCGCTCGCGCGGCAAAGGGGGTGGCGACAACATCTCTCTCGCCATCGTGAAACTAGAGCACCTCTGAGAGCGTCGCCCCCAGCCAGGCATCAGCGTGAAAAGCGAAGACGCCGTTCACGTCAAGCGGGTGTCGACGGTTCGATGTTCGAGAGCGAGGTACTCCTGCGATTGCATCTCGTTCAGTCTTGATACGGTGCGGGGAAATTCATGCGCCAGAGGGCCCTCCAAGTAGAGCAATTCTGGCGGCACCTGTGCCGATATGATGAACTTGACCCGTCGGTCATACAACACATCCACCAACCAGGTGAAGCGACGCGCCTCGGATGCCATGCGAACCGGCATCTGTGGCACGTTTGACAAGATGACTGTGTGGAACTGAGACGCGAGTTCCAGGTAGTCGTTCTGCGAGCGTGGGCCGCCGCAGAGCGTTCGAAAGTCGAACCAGACCACACCGCCAGCCTTGCGAACGGCGCGGATTTCACGCGCCTCGATGTGCAGGACCGGTTCTTCGTCGTGCGCCTCGGCCAAGCGGTTGAACGCGTCCTCCAGATCGGCGTCCGCTGATTCGTCCAACGGGGTGTGATACAGCCTGACATGTTCCAGGGCTCGTCGCCGGTAATCGGTGCCGTTGTCCACGTTCAACACCTCCATGCGCTCGTTCAACAAGGCAATGGCCGGCAGAATTCGGTCGCGGTGCAAACCGTCAGGATACAGTCCATCGGGCTCAAAATTGGACGTGGTCACAAATCCCACACCGTTGTCAAACAGGGCAACGAGCAGGCGATGCAGGATCATCGCATCGGTGATGTCGGCGACATGGAACTCGTCAAAGCAGATCAGCTTGTACCGTTGCGAGATGCGCCTGCCCAGCTCGTCCAAGGGATTCACCGTGCCCTGCAGACCCGCGAGTTCCCGATGAACCTCGCGCATGAACTCGTGGAAGTGCAGACGCGTCTTGCGACGGATCGGCACCGCATTGAAAAAGCAATCCATCAGAAAGCTCTTTCCGCGCCCAACCCCGCCATACATGTACACACCACGTGGAATCGCGGGACGGTTGATCAGCTTCTTGAAGGCGTTGGATCGTTTGCCCTTGTATTCCGCCCATTCGCTGGCGCACCGCTCCAGCGCCTCGACGGCGCGCAGCTGGGCCGGGTCGCTGGTGTACCCGCGAACGATCAGTTCCTTTTCATAGGCCTGGCGGACCAACATGGTTCAACCGGTTCAAGCTGGCAAACCCAAGCGCTGGTCGTTGCTTAGGTTTGCGTGGCCTGCAGGTGCTCAGAAGTTCAGCGTGCGTTTTTCCACGGCCAGCGCTGCCTCCTTGGTGGCCTCGCTCAACGACGGGTGCGCATGGCAGATGCGCGCAATGTCTTCACTGCTGGCACGGAACTCCATCGCCACCACCGCCTCACTGATCAGTTCGCTGGCCATGGGGCCGACGATGTGGACACCGAGGATTTCATCGGTGGCCGCGTCGGCCAGGAACTTGACCATGCCGGTGGTGTCCCCCAATGCCCGCGCACGGCCGTTGGCCAGGAAGGGGAATGTGCCCGCCTTGTAGGCCACTCCTTCACTCTTGAGTTGCTCTTCCGTTCGACCGACCCAAGCAATCTCAGGACTGGTGTAGATGACCCAAGGAATGGTGTTGAAGTTGACATGGCCGTGCTGCCCCGCAATGCGCTCCGCCACGGCCACACCCTCCTCCTCGGCCTTGTGCGCGAGCATGGGGCCACGCACGACGTCACCCACTGCCCAGACACCGGGCAGGTTGGTGCGGCAGTCACCGTCCACCACAATCGCGCCGCGCTCGTCGAGCTGCAGGCCCACGGCCTCGGCGTTGAGTCCGACCGTGTTGGGCACCCGGCCGATGGACACGATCAGTTTGTCGACATCCAGCGTCTGAGCTTCACCCTTGGCGTTGGCGTAGGCCACATTCACGCCCTTCTTGCCGGTCTTGATCTCACCGACCTTGACGCCCAATTCGATCTTCAGGCCCTGTTTGTCGAACGCCTTCTTGGCCTCTTTGGCGATCTGCTGATCCACCGCGCCCAGGAACGTCGGCAGACCTTCCAGCACCGTCACCTCGGCACCCAGGCGGCGCCAAACCGAGCCCATTTCCAGGCCAATGACACCGGAGCCGATCAGGCCCAGCTTCTTAGGGACCGCGCCGAGACGCAACGCACCGTCGTTTGACAGGATGTTCTCTTCGTCGAAAGCCACGCCCGGCAACGCGCGTGCGTTGGAGCCGGTGGCCACAATGATCTGCTTGCCAACGAGCGTTTCGCTGGTCGCTCCGGCCACGCCAATTTCATAGCCGCCGTCGACCGCCTTGGCGAACGAACCCCGACCATGAAAAAAGCTGACCTTGTTCTTCTTGAACAGGTACAGGATGCCGTCGTTGTTCTGTTTGACGACCGCGTCCTTGCGCGCAACCATCTTCGTCACGTCCATCTTCACGCCCGTGACGCTGATGCCATGGTCGCCAAAGTGCTTGTTGGCATGCTCGAAGTGTTCGGACGATTGCAGCAGCGCCTTGGACGGGATGCAGCCCACGTTGGTGCAGGTGCCGCCGGGCGCCGGCCCGCCCGCGGCGTTTTTCCATTCGTCGATGCAGGCAACCTGGAAGCCCAGTTGGGCCGCCCGAATGGCGGCGATGTAGCCACCGGGGCCGCCGCCGATAACGATGACGTCGAATTGTTTGCTCATGATGATGTCGAAGATTCAGTTGGGAAAAGACCCACCGATCGGCTTGACAGGCGGTCTGGCCGCACCGGTGGGTCTGTCGGATAAAGGTCCGGATCAGAGGTCGAACAACAGTCGCGACGGATCTTCCAGTGCTTCTTTCATGGCCACGAGCCCCAGCACGGCTTCGCGACCGTCGATGATGCGGTGGTCGTACGACATGGCCAGGTAGTTGATCGGGCGCACGACGACCTGTCCGTTCTCAACGACCGCGCGATCCTTGGTGGCGTGAACGCCCAGGATGGCCGATTGCGGCGGGTTGATGATGGGGGTGGACAACATCGAACCGAACGTTCCGCCGTTGGAGATCGAGAAGGTGCCGCCGGTCATCTCTTCGATACCCAGTTTGCCGTCGGCGGCTTTCTTGCCGTATTCGGCGATCTTCTTCTCGATATCGGCAAAGCTCATCTGGTCGGCGTTGCGCAGGATCGGCACCACCAGGCCGCGTGGGGACCCAACCGCGATGCCGATGTCGAAGTAGCCGTGGTAGACGATGTCGTTGCCGTCGACAGAGGCATTGAGCACCGGGAACTTGCGCAGCGCATGCACAGCCGCCTTGACGAAGAAACTCATGAAGCCCAGCTTGACGCCATGGGTCTTCTCGAAGCGCTCCTGGTGCGTCTTGCGCAACGCCATCACGGGAGCCATGTTCACTTCGTTGAAGGTGGTCAGGATCGCGTTGGTGGCCTGCGATTGCAGCAGGCGCTCGGCCACACGGGCGCGCAAGCGGGTCATGGGCACGCGCTGTTCGGGGCGCTCGCCCAGGTCCACGGAGGGAGCGGCCACCTGCGGCAAGACCTTGGTGGGCACGCCGGTGGGAATCACGACCGTGGCCGCCTGGACCGGAGCGGCTGCGCCGCCAGCGACCGCCGCCAGGACGTCACCCTTGGTGACGCGGCCGTCACGACCAGAGCCCGCCACAGACCCGGCGGCCAGGCCATTGTCAGCCATCAGCTTTGCGGCAGCCGGCATGGCCACGCCTGCCTTGGTGCCACCAGCCAGGGCAGGCGCAGCGACCGGCGCGGCAGCGGCCGCGGCCGGTGGCGTCGCTGCCGGCGCAGCAACAGCGCCCGCTTTGCCTTCGGTGTCGATGCGGGCGATGAGTTGATCCGCGACAACGGTCCCGCCGTCGCCAATCACGACTTCAGCCAGCACGCCAGCGGCCGGCGCCGGCACTTCCAGCACGACCTTGTCGGTCTCGATCTCGATCAGGATTTCGTCCACGGCGACGGCCTCGCCCGGCTTTTTCTTCCACTGCAACATCGTGGCCTCGGCCACGGACTCCGACAGCTGCGGTACTTTGACGTCGATGATTGCCATTTCAATTCTTTCGGTATGGGGTGGGTACGGTGAATGCGGGAGGACTTACTTGGCCAGGATGAAGCCCTTGAGCTTTGCAAACGCGCCTTCGACGAGCGCCTTCTGCTGCTCCTGGTGGAGGTGGGAGTAACCCACGGCGGGGGAAGCCGACGCGGCCCGCCCCGAGTAGCCCAACCGTTGCCCTTCGACCATGTTCTCGTGGATGTTGTGCTGGATGAAGAACCAAGCGCCCTGGTTCTGGGGCTCGTCCTGGCACCAGACGATCTCCGTGGCATTCGGATACCTCTTCATCTCTGCCGCAAACGCCTTGTGCGGGAACGGATACAGCTGTTCGACGCGGATGATGGCCACGTCTTCTGCGCCCTTGCTTTCACGTTTCTTGACCAGGTCGTAGTAGACCTTGCCGCTGCAGGCGATCACCCGCTTGACCTTGTCTCCCTTGCGGACGATTTCCTCGTTCTGCTCGGGAATGACAGTCTGGAATCCGCCTTTGGTGAACTCCGACAGCGGCGAGGTCGCATCCTTGTTGCGCAGCAGCGATTTCGGCGTGAAGATGATCAACGGCTTGCGCAGGTTGCGCACCATCTGGCGGCGCAGCACATGGAAGATCTGGCTGGCCGTGGTGGGCTGCACGATCTGCATGTTGGTGTCTGCCGCCAGTTGCATGAACCGCTCGACCCGGGCCGAGCTGTGTTCCGGGCCCTGGCCTTCGTAGCCGTGCGGCAGCATCAGCGTGATGCCGTTGACCCGGCCCCACTTCACTTCGCCGGACGCGATGAACTGGTCGATCACCACCTGGGCGCCGTTGGCGAAATCGCCGAACTGGGCTTCCCAGATCACCAAGGTGTTCGGGTCGTTCGACGCATAGCCGTATTCAAAGCCCAGCACCGCCTCTTCCGACAGGATGGAGTCAATGACCACGAAGGGGGCCTGGTTGTCGGCCACGTTCTCGAGGCCCACATAGGTGCCGACGTCCCACTTCTCCCGGTTCTGGTCGTGTATCACCGCATGGCGGTGGGTGAAGGTTCCGCGTCCGCAATCTTCACCCGACAGGCGCACCGCGTAGCCACTGGCCACGAGCGATGCGAAAGCCATGTGTTCGCCCATACCCCAGTCGACATTCATTTCACCGCGCCCCATCGCGGCCCGATCGTCGTACACCTTCTTCACCAGTTGGTGCGGCGTGATCGTGGCCGGAATGGTTGTGATCTTCTCGGCCAGGCGTTTCCACTCCGTCAGCGGAAGCGCCGTGTCAGCGGCGTCGGTCCATTTCTTGCCCAGGAACGGCGACCAGTCCACCGCGTACTTGCTCTTGAAATTGGTCAGAACGGGGTCAACCGTGTGCACGCCGGCGTCCATGGCGGCACGGTACGCCTTGGCCATGTCATCACCCAGGGTATCCCCCAGACCTTGCGACGCCAGCCGGTCGGCGTACAGTTTGCGCGTGCCGGGGTGCTGCCCGATCTTTTTGTACATCAGCGGCTGCGTCAGGCTGGGCGTGTCCTGCTCGTTGTGACCCAGCTTGCGGAAGCAGATGATGTCGACCACCACGTCCTTGCGGAACTCCATGCGGTATTCGAGCGCCAGTTGCGTGGCCAACACCACGGCTTCCGGATCATCGCCATTGACGTGCAAGACCGGCGATTCGACGCCTTTGACGATGTCGGTGCAATACAGCGTGGAACGCAGGTCACGCGGGTCGGAGGTGGTGAAGCCGATCTGGTTGTTGATGATCAGGTGCACCGTTCCGCCGGTGGTGTAACCGCGGGTCTGCGCCAGCGCCAGGGTTTCCTGGTTCACGCCCTGTCCGGCAAATGCCGCATCGCCGTGCACCAGCACCGGCAGAACCTGGCTGCCACGGGTGTCACCGCGGCGATCCATGCGCGCGCGCACCGAGCCTTCGACCACCGGGTTGACGATTTCCAGGTGCGAAGGATTGAACGCCAGCGACAGGTGAACGGGGCCGCCCGGCGTGGACACGTCGGAACTGAAACCCTGGTGGTACTTCACGTCACCAGCGGGCAGGTCCTCGGGAGCGGTGTGGTCGAACTCGGCAAACAAATCACCGGGCATCTTGCCCAGGGTGTTGACGAGCACGTTCAGGCGACCCCGGTGGGCCATGCCGATGACGATCTCCTGAACGCCTTTGGCGCCGGCCTGCTGGATCAGCTCGTCGATTGCAGCGATGAAGCTCTCGCCGCCTTCCAGCGAAAAGCGCTTCTGCCCGACAAACTTGGTGTGCAGGAAGCGCTCAAGCCCTTCGGCGGCGGTCAACCGGTCGAGAATGTGCTTCTTCCGTTCGGCTGAAAAGCTGGGTTTGCTGCGGATGCTTTCAAGCTTCTGCTGCCACCAGCGCTTTTCGGCCTGGTTGGTGATGTACATGTACTCCGGCCCGATCGTGCCGCAGTAGGTTTCCCGCAGGGCGTTGAGCAGCTCCCGCAAGGACATGCGGTCCTTGCCGAAAAAGGTGTTGCTGGTGTCGAACACCGCTTCCTGGTCGGCGTCGCTGAAGCCGTAGAACGAGGCTTCAAGTTCATGGATCACGGGCCGCTCGGTGCGCTGCAGCGGATCCAGATCCGCCCAGCGCTGGCCTACATTTCGGTAGGCGGCGATCAACTGCTGAACGGCCGTGCGTTTGCGGCCCATCTCTGCGTCACTGCTGCCCTGAACCACGCGGGTTCCGCCAAGTCTGGCGCGCTCGGCGAAGGCGTTGATCACCGGCAGGTGGGGTACGTCCTTGGCGTCGCTGCCATCGCTGGCGGGGACGTGCTGCAGCGCATCAAAATAGCTGCGCCACGTGTCGGGCACGCTGCCGGGATTGGCAAGGTAGTTCTCGTACATCTCCTCGACATACGGGGCATTGCCGCCGAAGAGATAGGTGTTGCCACTGTATGCGGCGTAGACGGACTTTGTCTCACTCATGTTTCGCTGACCTCAATTCCCCTTGGGGGAACATTAGCTGGTTGATTTACCTCCCGCGACACGGCTGAACCGTTTGGCGGATGCGACTGTGGCTATGGAAGGGCCCTGAAAAACTGGTGAATTCTGCCACCGAAACCCTGCACGCAACTGACAGCAGTGCCGGGAAACCCGGCTTCTGCCAGGAAAAGCACGAGCAGAAAGCCTGGTTCCGGCCAATGGTTAGCTATGCTATTGATAGCTGCCCGTGGCCATTGCACGCTGGAATCGACGGGAAAGTGTTCCAAAAATGCCGCAACAGCGGCCGATCGGGCGCCTCTGCCTCACGGCAGCCACTTCTGAAGAAACCTCGCCGTTCCCATGGCCGGGTCAAGCTGGTAACCGGCAAAGCCGACGCGCTCGTACAAGCGGCAGGCCGGTGCATTGCCGGAAAGCACTTCCAGGGTCAGCTTGCAGGCGCCGCGGGCCCGCGCAACCCGTTCGACTTCGGCCAGCATCCGTTCGCCGACCCGCTGCCCCCTGTGGCTGCGCCGCACGACCACATCGTGAATGTTGACCAATGGCCGGCAGGCAAAGGTCGAAAAACCTTCTATGCAATTGATCAACCCGACAGGCTGCTCCCCATCCAACGCGAGAATGCTGAACGCCTGGGGCCGCGCAGCCAACGCTGCCACCAGGTTTTCCCGAGCATAGGCCGACAAAGGTGTGCCACCGCCGGCCGGGTCGCGCGCATAGGCGTCAAGCAGTTCGACAATGGCCCGAGCCTGCCTCGGTTCCTGGTAATCCGCGACAAAAACAAAAATGGAGCTCATCCTCAAAGCGTAAAGCACAATGCGCCGATGACCGAGCGCACCCGGCAAACCGTGGCCCTGTTGGGCACCGCCCAGACACTGGCCTTCGCCTCCACGTACTACCTCCCCGCCGTGCTGGCGACCCCGATGGCCCGGGATCTCGGGGGCAGCCCACCGGCGGTGTTTTCAGCTTTTTCGCTCGCGATGCTGGTTTCCGCACCACTGGGACCATGGGCCGGGAGGGCGATTGACCACCATGGCGGTCACGTGGTCCTGCCGGTGACCAGCCTGGTTTTCGCGGCTGGTCTGGCCGCTCTGGCCCTGGCGCAAGGGCCGTGGAGCCTGTTCGCAGCCTGGGCCCTCATCGGCGTGGCCATGGGCGGCGGCCTTTACGAAGCCGCCTTTTCGACGCTGGTGCGCATCTACGGCGAACAGGCCCGCCACGCCATCACCGGCATCACCTTGATAGCCGGGTTCGCCAGCACGGTGGGCTGGCCCCTGTCGGCGTGGATGGAGGCCAGATGGGGCTGGCGCGGGGCATGCGCCGGTTGGGCAACGGCCCATTTGTTGCTGGGTCTGCCCTTCAATGCCGCTTTGCCGCGACGCATCCATCCTGAGTCCCGGCCGGATGGCCCGCGCGCCGATGTGGCCGGCCCGGATCAGAAACCGGTCGAGCCGACGCCGGAGCCTGGGAGCGCCGGAGCCGGCACGGCACTGGCCCTGGCGGCGGTTTTTGCGATTGCCTGGTTCATCAGTACCGCGATGGCGACGCACCTGCCCCAGCTGCTGGGGATGGCGGGACTGGGTGTGGCGGCGGCCATCAGCGTAGCGGCGCTGGTCGGACCCGCGCAGGTCGGCGGCCGACTCGCGGAATACAGTTTGCTTCGACACCTGCATCCGCTGCTGTCGGCCCGGCTCGCTGCGGCAGCCCATCCGCTGGGCGCAATGGTGCTGCTGCTGGCCGCGCCCCTGGCCTTGGGGGCCGTCGCTCCGTTGTTTGTGATCCTGCATGGTGCCGGCAACGGGGTGCTGACCATCGCCAAGGGCACCCTGCCCCTGGCCCTTTTTGGCCCGCGAGCCTATGGAGCGCGCCTGGGCCTGATCATGACGCCGGCGCGCATTGCCCAGGCACTCGCGCCGCCGATGTTCGGCCTCGCGCTGGCTCGTTGGGGCACAGGCGCCCTTTGGATCACGGCCGCGCTGGGCCTGGGCTCGCTGTCCCTGCTGCTGTCCTTGAAAGCCCGGTCGGACCGTCGCTGAACGGAACCCGACAACCGGGGGACAAAAGGGTCGCGGACGGCACGTCACGAACCGTCTGGCCGACGCGGAAGTGGCAATGGTCGAAGGCGGCTTGTCGCGGGCGGGTTCATCCCGCCTGCACCGCCTCAACCAGGCGCTCGGCGCTGGATTGGGCCACCGCAGCATCCCGGGCCTCCACCATCACCCTCAACAGGGGCTCCGTGCCACTGGGCCGGATCAGCACACGGCCGCCGTCGCCCAGTTCGGCCTCGACCGCCCGGGTCTCCTGCGCGAGCCGGGCGTTGGAGGTCCAGTCTTGCCCCGGCCTGAGGCGAACGTTGAGCAACACCTGCGGGTACAGGCTAACCCCGGCCAGCAGATCGGCCAGCGACATGCCGCTGCCCACACAGGCCTGAAGCACCTGCAAGGCGCTGATCAGGCCATCGCCGGTGGTGTGCTTGTCCAGCGCCAGCAAATGGCCGGAGCCCTCGCCGCCGAGGATCCAGCCGCGCCGGTTCAGCTCCTCCAGCACGTAGCGGTCGCCCACCTTGGCACGTACAAACTGAACATTTCGCGCCGTCAGCGCGACTTCGACCGCCTTGTTGGTCATCAAGGTGCCGACACAGCCCGGCACGTCCTCATCCCGCGCGATCCGATCCGCCACCATCAGGTACAACAACTCATCGCCATTGAAGAGACGCCCGGTCGCGTCCACGATTTGCAGCCGGTCCGCATCGCCGTCCAGCGCGACCCCGTAGTCGGCCTGGTGCGCGCGCACGGCGTCTACCAGCGCCTGAGGATGCGTGGCGCCCACCTCGTGGTTGATGTTCAGCCCATCGGGTGAACAACCAATGGCGACCACCTCGGCTCCGAGCTCGTGAAACACCTTGGGTGCGATGTGGTAGGCCGCACCGTGCGCGGCATCCACGACAATTTTCAGGCCTTTGAGCGTGAGCTCGTTGTCGAAGGTACTCTTGCAAAATTCGATGTACCGACCGGCCGCATCGTCCAGCCGGCGGGCTTTGCCCAGGTTGGCTGAATCCACCCAGGCCGGCGCCTGCTCCAGCGCGGCTTCGACCGCCCGTTCCCAGTCATCGGACAGCTTGGCGCCGTGCGCACTGAAAAACTTGATCCCGTTGTCGGGGAACGGGTTGTGGCTCGCGCTGATGACCACACCGAGACTGGCCCGCAGCGCACGGGTGAGATAGGCCACGGCTGGGGTGGGCACAGGCCCGAGCAGCACCACATCGACCCCCGCCGAGTTGAAACCGGACTCCAGGGCGGACTCCAGCATGTAGCCGGAGATCCGAGTGTCTTTGCCGATCAGCACGGTGGGGTGGGCCTCCGTGCCTTTGAGCACCCGGCCGACCGCATGGGCAAGCCGCAGGACGAAGTCCGGTGTGATGGGCGCCTGGCCCACGGTGCCTCGAATGCCATCGGTTCCAAAGTATTTTCTTGTCATCCCAGCTTCCCTTGGTCCTTTTATGCTATGAAAAATGAGTTCCCGGCGCCGCCTGCTCGCGCACCGCGGACCACACGGCCAGTGCCTGAACGGTCTCCCGCACATCGTGCACCCGCAACACGCGCGCGCCGCGCTCGGCTGCCAGGACCGCAGCCGCCACGCTGGCGCCCAGACGTTGACCGGGCTCCGGCGCGTTGCCCTTGCGCGCGGCCACGGTTCCCAGCGACGATTTTCGCGACCAGCCGGCCAATATCGGATAGCCCGTTTTCAACAACTCGGCCTGTCGGGCGAGCAGGCTGAAGTTCTGCGCCACCGTCTTGCCAAAGCCGATACCGGGATCCAGCACGATCCGCGCGGCAGACACCCCGCGGCTGACAGCCTGCGCGGCGGCGGATGCCAGGAAATCGCGCACCACCGGCACGACATCGCCCTCCATGGGCGCCAGCTGCATGGACTGGGGATCACGGTGCATGTGCATCAGACAAATGCCGCAGGCCGGGTGCCTGGCCACGACGTCCATCGCGCCGGGTTCGCGAAGTGCGCGGATGTCGTTGATGATGTCGGCGCCGAGTTCCAGCACCGCCCGCATCACCTCCGGCTTGAAGGTATCCACGGACAGTGGAACACCAAACCGAGCCACCTCCCTGAGCAGCGGAACAATGCGGCCGAGTTCAACCTCCGCTGACACGGGCGTCGCCCCGGGCCGGGTCGATTCACCGCCAATATCCAAGATGTCGGCACCCTCGTCCAGAATGCGTTCGCAATGGCGCAGCGCAGCGGCGAACCCACCATGCAAGCCACCATCCGAGAACGAATCCGGCGTGACATTGACAATTCCCATCACCCTGGGACGGGTGAGATCGATGGTGAAACGGGTGGTCTGCCAGTGCATGAAAAACGGGGCAAATTGCCCCGTCATTGTGCCCGTTCGGGGCTCGAAGTCAGCCCCGATCAAGCCGCCGTCGGCGACGGATCGGTCTTGACCGCAGGGTTGCCGCCACTGCCTCCGCCTCCGGCGGGCGGTGTGCGCGGCGTGAAATCTTTGGGTGGACGCGGTTCGCGCCCAGCCATGATGTCGTCGAGCTGTTCGGAGTCGATGGTTTCCCACTCGAGCAGGGCCTTGGCCATGGCGTGCATCTTGTCGCTGTGCTCCTCGATCAGGCGGCGCGCCAGCGCGTACTGCTCGTCGATGATGCGACGCACTTCGGCGTCCACCTTCTGCATCGTCTCTTCGCTCATGTTGGTGGTCTTGGTGACCGAGCGGCCCAGGAACACCTCGCCTTCGTTTTCGGCATAGACCATGGGGCCGAGCGCCTCGGTCATGCCATAGCGCATCACCATGTCGCGCGCGATATGGGTGGCCCGCTCGAAGTCATTGGATGCCCCGGTGGTCATCTGGTTCATGAACACCTCTTCCGCGATGCGGCCACCGAACAGCATGCTGATCTGGTTCAACATGTAGTCCTTGTCATAGCTGTACCGATCCTGTGCCGGCAGGCTCATGGTGACACCGAGCGCGCGGCCTCGAGGAATGATGGTGACCTTGTGCACCGGGTCGCATTTCGGCAGCAGCTTGCCGATCAGTGCGTGTCCAGCCTCGTGGTAGGCGGTGTTGCGCCGTTCTTCCTCAGGCATGACCATGCTCTTGCGCTCGGGGCCCATGAGGATCTTGTCCTTGGCTTTCTCGAAATCCTGCATTTCCACGACGCGGGCGTTACGGCGTGCGGCCATCAGCGCAGCCTCGTTGCACAGGTTGGCCAGATCGGCACCACTCATGCCGGGCGTACCACGGGCAATGACCGCCGGATTGACGTCCTGCCCGATCGGTACCTTGCGCATGTGCACACTGAGGATCTGTTCGCGTCCGCGGATATCCGGCAGGGTCACATAAACCTGACGATCAAAGCGGCCGGGGCGAAGCAAGGCCGCGTCCAGGATGTCCGGTCGGTTGGTCGCCGCCACGACGATGACGCCGGCATTGGTTTCAAAGCCATCCATCTCCACCAGCATCTGGTTGAGCGTCTGCTCTCGTTCGTCGTTGCCACCACCGAGCCCGGCGCCACGCTGACGACCCACGGCATCGATTTCGTCGATGAAGATGATGCAGGGTGCGTTCTTCTTGGCGTTCTCGAACATGTCGCGCACGCGGGCCGCTCCCACGCCAACAAACATCTCCACGAAGTCTGAGCCCGAGATGCTGAAGAAAGGCACCTTCGCCTCGCCCGCAATTCCCTTGGCCAACAAGGTCTTGCCAGTACCGGGTGGGCCCACAAGCAGCAGGCCGCGCGGAATACGCCCGCCGAGCTTCTGGAACTTCTGGGGGTCTTTCAGGAAATCCACAACCTCTTTGACTTCCTCCTTGGCTTCGTCGCAGCCGGCGACGTCCGCGAAGGTCACGGTGTTGTTGTTCTCGTCGAGCATGCGCGCCTTGCTCTTTCCGAAACTGAAGGCGCCCCCCTTGCCCCCGCCCTGCATCTGGCGCATGAAGTAAACCCAGACACCAATCAGCAGCAGCATGGGTCCCCAGCTGACCAGTAGCGTCATGAGCAGGGAACCCTCCTCGCGTGGCTTGACATCGAACTTCACGCCGTGATTGATAAGGTCGCCAACCAAGCCCCGGTCCAGGTAGGTGGCAGTGGTGCGGATGCGGCGGTCATCGACCATGGTTGCGACGATTTCGGTGCCACCCTGGCCCTCCTGAATGGTCGCAGACTTGACCCGGCTGCCACGCACCTCTTCGAGGAAATCCGAATAGCCCATGTAGGTCGCCCCTGCCACGCCGCGGGTGTCGAACTGCTTGAACACCGTAAACAGCACCATGGCAATCACCAGCCAGACAGCAACTTTCGAGAACCACTGATTATTCAAGCGAAGCTCCAGTCCCAATTAATGCGCACGACAGCGCTACTTGCGGGTCATTTTAGGTGTTTCAAGCGCATCCGACGCAGTTAATGCCGTTTGCGGCCCCAACCTCCGCAAGGGAATCGCACATCAAAGGGATACGCCTTTGACCTGTGTCACGTCCGGGAGCTCAACTTCAACCCGCGCCCCACCAGAAAGGTCTCTGACGAACGGTCTCTCGATGCCTTGGGCTTGACCGCCTTGACCGCTCGAAACGTGCTGCGAAACAAGCGCACCAGCTCATCGTAGCCACCGCCATGGAACAGCTTGGCCACCAGCGCGCCGTCTGGTTTCAGATGGGCCTGCGCGAATTCGACTGCCAACTCAACCAGATGAACCACCCGGGCCGAGTCCGACGATTCAATTCCCGACAGGTTGGGCGCCATGTCCGACACAACCAGGTCGGCCTGCCGTCCCTGCAGGGCATCCTCGAGCCGGGCCAAAGTCTCCGCTTCGCGAAAATCACCTTGCAGAAAACAGACACCTTCGATCGGTTCCATCGGCAGGATGTCCATGGCCACGATGGTGCCATTGAGCTCGCCGATTGCGGCGCCCCCCCCAATGGCAGACTTGGGCGACAGCCGGCGTCGCAGATACTGGCTCCACGCGCCAGGCGACGAACCGAGGTCCACCACGACCTGCCCCGGCCTGATCAGCCCCAGCGACTCGTCAAGCTCTTTCAGCTTGTAGACGGCTCGGGCGCGATAGCCTTCGCGCTGCGCCAGCTTCACGTAGGGATCGTTGACATGGTCGTGCAGCCAGGCTTTGTTGACCTTCTTGCTCTGGGTCCGGGTTTTCATGTTGCCCTTGATAATACGACCATGGCACAAATACAACTGACTCCGGCCGAGCGCAAGGTCCATCGCGCATCGGCTCATCACCTGGACCCGGTCGTCATGATTGGCGGCGATGGCCTGACTGCGGCCGTTCTCAAGGAAGCAAACGCCGCCTTGAGCGCCCACGGATTGATCAAGATCCGGGTGCTCGGCGACGACCGCGTGGTACGTGAACAGATGTACCAGGCGTTGGCGGATGAACTCAATGCCGCGCCGATCCAGCACATCGGCAAGCTGCTGGTACTCTGGCGCCCGATACCGGCCAAAGAAAAGACCGTCGACGAGGATCGCATGCCCGGTCCACGCGACTTCAAGGTCCTCAAATACAGCAAACGCGGCGGCCAGCGACCCGAGGTCAAGACCCTGCGCGTGCTCGGTAACCAGCGCCTGACACCGGGCGGGCGGATCAAGCGCGCCAAGCCGAAGATGAAATCGGTCAAGAAGTCCCGTCCGGACTGACGCGCCGGACATGAGCGACTCCGGCGCACCCGAGCGCAACGTCATCTGCATGAAATGGGGCAGCAAGTACGGCCCCGAATACGTCAACCGCCTGTACGCGATGGTGGGCAGACATCTCACCGGCGACTTTCGCATGGTGTGCCTGACAGACGACTCCCACGGCATCCGCGCCGAAGTGGCGTGTTTTCCGATCCCGGCGCTCGAATTGCCGCCCGGAATCCCGGAGCGCGGCTGGACCAAGCTCGCAACCTTTGCGCCCGACCTTCATGGCCTGCGTGGCACGGCCCTGTTCCTGGACCTGGATGTCGTGATCGTTGGCCCGCTGGATGGCTTTTTCACCCAACCGGGCGAATTCGTGATCATTCACGACTACAAACGCCCCTGGCGCATCACCGGCAACTCTTCGGTCTACCGCTACACGCTCGGTGCCCACCCCGACGTGCTGGAATACTTCCGAACCCATTTCGAACAGGTACGCTCGGACTTCCGCAATGAACAGGCCTATCTATCGGATTTCATGCACCGGAAAGGACTGCTCAGCTATTGGCCTGCTGCCTGGTGTCCGAGCTTCAAGTACCACTGCATCCCACGCTGGCCCAGCAACTACTGGATACCGCCGGTCGTACCGCAAGATGCGCGGATTGTGATCTTCCATGGCGAATGCAACCCGCCAGACGCCCTGGCGGGACGCCGCAATCGGCGGTTCCGTTTCATCAGGCCGACCGGTTGGGTGGCCGAGCACTGGCGGGAATGAGGTGCCGGAGTCAGCGCGGCCGTTGTCGCGTGGCAAGCCATAGCAACACCCCCGCACAAAGCCATTGCGCGGCATACAGGATGCTGCCCACGGTGTGCCACAGCTTCAATTGATCGCGGGCCAGAATGCGCGGTGACACGCCAAACTCGATCAGCAGGGCGGCCAACATCGCAAACGCTATCAGTCCGATAGCGCCATATGACCATTTTGCGCTGGCATGCCCCGGATTTTGCCCCGAAATAAGCAGAACCGTTGCGCCACAGAGCAGCGACAGCCAGTTCTGGACGCTGAACAACTTCCCCGCCACATTGCCGGCCAAGGCGGCGGACGGCAGGTTTGCAAACAGCATCGGGACAACGAATCCGGCCAGAGCGGTCAGGCTTCCCCACCACAGCGCCAACGCCATCACCGCCAGCCGATCTTTCATGCGTCCTGATTCGGTTCAGCGGTACGAGACGGCGATCACCTCATAGCGCCGCACGCCTCCCGGCGCCTGCACTTCGGCGGTGTCGCCCTCTTCCTTTCCGATCAGCGCGCGGGCGATGGGGCTGCTGATGTTGATCAGGCCGAGCTTGAGGTCGGCCTCGTCTTCGCCGACGATCTGATACCTGACGGCGTCACCGCTGTCTTCGTCTTCCAGCTCGACGGTAGCGCCGAAAACCACCTTGCCGCCGGCGTCGAGCGCAGCGGGGTCGATGATCTGGGCGGCCGAGAGTTTGCCTTCCAGCTCACGGATACGGCCTTCAATGAAGCCCTGGCGATCTTTGGCTGCGTCGTATTCGGCGTTTTCGCTCAGGTCGCCCTGGGCGCGGGCTTCGGCAATGGCGTTGATGACCCAAGGGCGCTGCACGGTCTTGAGGTCGTGCAGTTCGGCCTTGAGTTTCTCGGCACCGCGTTTGGTAATGGGAATGGTGGCCATGGGGGTTCTCCAAAAGCAAACCGCCGGGCGTTGCCGTCCGGCGGGTTCATGGGGGCGGATTATGCCGCGACCGGCGTTCAGGCCGCCAGTTGCGCGTGCATGTCCTGCACCGAGATGACGTCGAGCTGATCCAGGTACTTCATGCCTTCCACCGCAGCTTCGGCACCTGCGATGGTGGTGAAGGTGGTCACCCGGGCCAGCAACGCCGAGGTGCGGATCTGGCGCGAGTCGGCGATCGCATTGCGGCGCTCTTCGACGGTGTTGATGACCAGCACGATCTCGTTGTTCTTGATCATGTCCACGATGTGCGGACGACCTTCGGTGACCTTGTTGACCACCTTGACCGGCACCCCGGCCGCGGCGATCGCCGCAGCCGTGCCGCGGGTGGCGACGAGTTCGAAGCCCAGCGCAACCAATTGGCGGGCCACCTCGACCGCTCGCGGTTTGTCGCCGTTCTTCACAGTCAGGAACACCTTGCCGGCGGGTGTGCCGTCGGCTTTGAACGGGCGCGGCAACTTGGTGCCGGCGCCCAGCTGGCTCTTGACAAAGGCCTCGCCGAAGGTCTTGCCCACGCCCATGACTTCGCCGGTGGACTTCATCTCGGGGCCGAGGATGGTGTCGACGCCGGGAAACTTGACGAAGGGGAAAACCGCTTCCTTCACGCTGAAATACGGTGGGGTCACTTCCCGCGTGATGCCCTGCTCGGCCAGCGTCTGGCCGGCCATGCAGCGCGCCGCCACCTTGGCGAGCTGGATGCCGGTGGCTTTGGACACGTACGGCACGGTACGGCTGGCGCGGGGGTTGACCTCCAGCACGTAGATGACGTCCTGGCCATCGATCTGCTGAATGGCGAACTGCACGTTCATCAGGCCCACCACGTTCAGTGCACCGGCCATGGCCGCGCTCTGGCGCTTGAGTTCGTCCACGGTAGCCTGGGACAGGGAGTAAGGCGGCAGTGAGCAGGCGGAGTCACCGCTGTGCACGCCCGCCTGCTCGATGTGCTCCATGACGCCGCCGATGAAGGTGCGGCCCGAGGGGTCGCGCAGGCAGTCGACGTCGCATTCGATGGCGTCGTTGAGGAAACGGTCCAGCAGCACCGGAGAGTCGTTGCTGACCTTGACGGCCTCGCGCATATAGCGCTCCAGGTCGCGCTGCTCGTGCACGATCTCCATGGCACGGCCACCCAGCACGTAGCTGGGGCGCACCACCAGCGGGTAGCCCAGGGCGGCAGCTTTTTCCAGCGCTTCGGGTTCGGTGCGGGCGGTGGCGTTGGGTGGCTGACGCAGACCCAGGTCGTGCAGGAGCTTCTGGAACCGCTCGCGGTCTTCGGCCGCGTCGATCATGTCCGGGCTGGTGCCGATGATGGGCACGCCCTCGGC
>JADHED010000139.1_pt1 | contig 101186 bp, 82 predicted proteins | sample 8952041 | NCBI WGS metagenome assembly JADHED01 (sample SAMN16124423, study PRJNA663239) | bioreactor sludge metagenome | isolation source: sludge (control) | place: India:Bengaluru | collected 2018-09-08
GCGGTCCGCCGCGAGACCGTGCAGGAGCGCGCCGAGCAGCGCCGCGTCGCGCGCCGAGGCGCCCTGGGCAAGCAGGGCGCCGATCACGCCGGTGAGGACGTCGCCGGCGCCGCCGCGGGCGAGGGCGTCGTCCCCGAGAGGATTCACGTGGAGGGTGCCGTCGGGCGTGGCGACGAGGGTCGGCGAGCCCTTCAGCAGCAGGACGACGTTCCACCGCGCCGCGAGCTGCGGCGCCAGCGCGAAGCGGCGCGCCACGGCCTCGCGCGCGTCGAGGCCGACGAGCCGCGCGAGTTCCCCGGCGTGCGGCGTGAGCACGGCGCGCGAGCTGGCGAAGGACGGCGCGACGCCCAGCCGCGCGAAGGCGTTGAGGGCGTCGGCGTCGACCACCACCGGCAGGTCGCGCTCGCGCAGCAGGTCGACCACCCAGCGGTCCGTGTCGGCGTGGTCGCCGAGGCCCGGCCCGAGGGCGAGCGCCTGCTGGCGCGCGAGGAGGTCGTCGAGCACCGGGCCGGCGAGCGGCGCGACGGTCTCGCGGTCGGTCATCGGCAGCGCGCGCACGATGGCCTCGGGCAGGCCGACGCGCACCGGCGTCTCCAGGCAGCCGGGCACGGCCATGGTCAGCAGGCCGACGCCCGCCCGCAGCGCACCCCGCCCGGCGAGATGTGCCGCGCCCCCGTAGGCCCGCGAGCCGGCGAGGATCAGCAGCGAACCCACACTGGTCTTGTGCGCGAACGACGGCCGCGGCGGCAGCATCGCGAGGTACTGCGCGGGCGACGGCAGCTCCCAGCCGCCGGTGTGGCGCGCGCAGACCTCGGGGTCGAAGCCGATGTCGACCACGCGCAACGCGCCGGCGAAGTCGCGGCCGGGCGGCAGCAGGAGGCCGAGCTTGGGCAATCCGACGGTGATCGTGACGTCGGCGCGCACGGCGAGGGGGTCGACGCGGCCGTCGTCCCCGGACACGCCCGACGGGATGTCGACGGCGAGGACCGGCGCGTCGAGGTCGGCGAAGACCTCGCAGAGCGCGACGTGCTCGCCCTGCAGCGGCGGCGCGAAGCCGGTGCCGAGGATCGCGTCCACCACCAGGCGCGCGCCCGTGGCGAGCTCCTTGAGCTGCTCGGCCCACCGGCCGGGGATGGCGGCGATCAGGTGCGCGGCGCGGGGCAGCCGCTCGAAGTTGGCGCGCGCGGCGCCGGTCAGGTCGGTCGCCGCCGGCAGCAGCAGGACGCTCACCGCCTCGCCGCGCAGGGCCAGCAGGCGCGCGATCACCAGGCCGTCGCCGCCGTTGTTGCCCTTGCCGCAGACCACCACCACCGGATCGCCGGGCGCGCCGGCCAGCCAGTCGCCGTCGAAGATCTCGTTCACGATCGCGGCGCCGGCGCGTTCCATCAGCGCGAGGGCCGGCGTGCCGGCGGCGATGGTCTCGCGGTCGATGGCGGCCATCTGGCGGGCGGTGGCGATCCTCATGGCCGGCGCTCCGGCATGGCCGTCGCCGTGCCGTTGAGCACGGCGAGCGCGTCCAGGAGCTGGGCGAGGTCGTCGATGACGAACTCGGCCAGCTTCGCGGCTTCCGCCTCGCGGGCGTCGAGCTCGCGGTAGGGCAGCCGCTGGTCCCCGTAGCGCGCGTAGACGGTGTGCAGCCCGTGGTCGCGGGCGCCGAGGATGTCGCGCGTGGGCCAGTCGCCCACCATGACGGCCTGGTGCGGCGCAACCTTCAGCTCCTCGAGAGCCATGCGGAAGGGACCCGGGTCGGGCTTGCGGCGGCCGGTGTCGCCGAAGGTGAAGACGCCGTCGAAGGCGTGATGCAGCCCGAGACGACACAGGCGCAGCCAGGCCTCGAAGCGCGGCGCGTCGCTCACCACGGCGAGGCGGTAGCCTTCGCGGGCGAGCCGGTTGAGCACCATGTTCGCGTGCGGGTAGAGCACCAGCGAGCCGTCCCGCGCGCGGCGGTAGGCGACCACGGCGGCGGCGAGGATGCGGTCCTCGACGCGGCCCATGACGCCTTGCAGGAACGTGTTGAACACGTGCTGGTACTCGATGCCCTCGGTGGCGTAGATCTCGTAGATGCTCCGATGGGCGTCCTCTCGGCGCAGCGGCAGGCCCGCGTCGATCATGGCGTCGGCGGCGGCGCGGATGGCGTCGTCCTTCGCCTTGAGGAAATCGGTCAGCGTATTGTCGAGATCGAAGACCACCGCCTGGATCGCGCGGTCGGCCATGGTGAACCTCCCTTGCCCAGACATCCCTTGCGAGGGGACGACCGGACGGACGATACTAGTCCCTCGCCCGGCCGCTGCCAAGGAACTCGGTCTCCCGGCGCGCCGCGCGAATCACCTGGCCCCCGACCCCGGATAGGTGCATGGATCCGACGCCCGCCTCGTCCCCGCCCCCCTGGCCAGCCTGGCCGACGCGACGACTCCTGCTGTTCATCGTGCTGGTGCTCGCCGGCGACTACCTGGCGCAGCTGCTCGTGTACGGCGTGAGCCAGGACCTGTTCCTGCCGGTCCTGGCCGGCAGCCTGCTCGGGGTGGTCCTGCCCTGCCGCCTGCTCGCGCGCGGCGGCGGCGGCACCCTGCGCCGGGATTTCCACCTCGACCGCGTGGACTCAGGGATGCTGGTCGCGAGCGTGGTCGCGGCCGCCGCCGCCCTGCTGCCGACCTCGGTGCTCGCCGGGCTCTCCGCCCGCATCCATCCGGTGGACCCGTCGTGGCTCGAGTTCACGCTCGACCACCTGCCGGCGTCGGGTCTGGGCATCGTCGTGGCGGCGGTCACCGCGGTGCTCGCCGCGCCGCTCGCCGAGGAACTGCTCTTTCGCGGCCTCCTCTACCGGCTCGCCCGGCGGGCCTGGGGCCCCTGGCCCGCGGCGACGGTGTCGTCCCTGGTCTTCGGGTTGATCCACGGCGAACCCTGGTTCCTGTTCGGGCTGATCGGGCTCGGGCTGATCCTCGCCTACCTCTATGAAACGACGGGCAGCCTGCTCGCGCCCGTGATCGCGCACGCCCTGCACAACGCGGTCTCGCTGTCCCTGATGATCCGCGAGCCCGACCGGATCGGCGAGGACCTGGTGCTGGCGACCGCCGACTGGGCCCTGCTGGCCCTCTCGCTGGCGGCGCTCGCGGTCACCGGGTTCCTGCTGTCGCGCCGCGCGCGCCGGCTCGACGACGATCACCCCGCGAGCCCGTAGCGCTCCCGCAGGATCTCCAGGTGATGGCACTCGTGCCCGGCGATGATCCACGGCACCGCGCGCACGCTGAGCACCCGCTCGCTCGCCACGCCGCGACGGTCCCAGGCCTCGGCCGGGAACGAGGCGAAGAGGTCGAGGGAGAGACGGCGCAGCGTGCTCAACTCGCGGCCTAGATCGCCGACCTCGCGCCGGTCGGCGCCCGCCGACTCGCCCCACAGGTTCTCGTCCATGCCCGGCAGCGCCGATTCCTCGCCGCGCGCGAACCACAGGGCGCGGAACGTGAACACCCGCTCGGTGTCGGCGAGGTGCGCGAGCACCTGCTTGACGCTCCACTTGCCGGGCGCGTAGCGGTACGCGGCCTGCGCGGGCGTGATCCCGGCAACTAGGCGGGCCGTGGTAGCCCCCTGGTCCGTGAGCATGGCCACCACGTCCACGCCGGCCGGGACGTGCTGCAGGTAGGTCTCGTAGAAGGGGCCGTACTCGTCGGTCGAGGGTCGCGTGATGAGGATCATGGACGGCCTCCGCGTTGAGGGCAAGACCCGGCCAGCGCACGTAAAGCCTAGCTATACAATAATTAAGCGAAATCGCCAATCGAAATCGCGATCGGACGTATCTATCCTGGTAACGATCCCTGGCCGCTCGTCCTGTCGACTGCCAACCGAGGTGGTCGACCCATGTCGCTCACTTGCTCACGCTCGCGCACCTCCATGTTCGCGCTCATCATCATGCTCGCCCTCCCGGTGCGCACCGTCACCATCATCGAGAGCCAAAGCCAGATTCCCGGCCGCGACACAGACGCCGAGTGGTTGGCCGTGGCGACAGCCTTTGGCCACACCGCAACGATCGCATAGCAGGCCACCCTGGACGACGTCGCCATCCTCTCGGGCACCGATATCCTCATCGTGTCGTCCGGCGTGACCGACCTGCCGGCCTCGCGCGTCGCGACCATCCTCGCCTTCGTGATGGGCGGCGGCCAGGTCTACCTCCAGGGCGTGTACCTCTGCGACGACACGGCAAACCTGGGGTTCGGCTCCGTCTTCGCCAGCCTCGGCGGCGCCTACGCGCCCACCAGCACCGTCAGCGGCATGCTCGAGCCGATGAATGTCCGCGGCGCCCTCGGCACGACGCTGAACGCCGTGCCCACCGTCACGGGCTACTGGTACGGCTGCGCCGGTACCAGCGACGCCACGTTCACCCCGTTCCTGGAAATTGACGGCCAGGACTTCGGCTTCGTCGTCACGCCGCCCAACGGCGCCTACGGCCATATCGTCTACGACACCGACCAGGCCTCGGTCCGCTAGACCGAGATCCGCCCGACGTCCGTCGACCTTATGGAGAACATCCTCTCTTTCCTTGTGGATCCCGGCAGCGTCGCAATCGAGGGCGCGCTCTGGGGCGACATTAAGTCGATGTATCGGCGCTATGAATGGGAGTTCCACCAGGGCAGTCTTCCTTCCCGGAAGCAACCTTTTTTCTCCCTGATGAGGGCGGGCGGAGAGAGCGGAAGAGACAGGACGCTTCGACGACTTGTTGATCTATGCGATGCGGGACTGCTCCGCGGCCAATCATCGGGATCGGCGTTACCACCTCGATGTTGGTCTCCGCTGTTGAAAGCGCTACCCCACCGTCCAGGCAATCGATGTCTCGCGGATGCGACAATCGAATTCCAATTGACCCCGGTGGTTTCGCGCGATCATAATCGGCTCCGTTGAGGGAGGGGGAAATCATACCGGGGTCGCCTCCTCCTTGTTAGCCTATGGATTCGTCATCAAGGGGGAGCGACGATGTATCGTGCATTCTTTTCTTTGATATTGCTATTCCTCATCGTTAACGCCGCGATCTGCTTCGCAGACGACTCCTGGTGTGGATACTGCGCCGGAGAGAGTCCAGATCGCTATCTCTATGGTTACGGGCCCTCTGTTTGCGCGAAGTTCATCTTCATCGACTTTCCAGGTGATGCGGTCGAACTCCCCGTGATGCACGAAGATCTCCAGGGTGAGGTCGTCGAGACGATCAAGGCCTGGCTTTCGAGCCACAGCCAGACCCGGTTCCGGTATACAGAGGACACGGGAATCGTCTTCAAGTATGGCGACACGTTCGATGACGATCCAGAGGATGACGTGGCGTCCGCCTGGCAAGCAGAACTCGCAGCCGACTATTACGCCAATCCCCATCATCTCACCGAAGCGCAACATGCGGCGTATCTCGCAGAGTACGCCGCGATAGCCGAATGGCATGCACCAGGAATCAACCTCAGCGCCCTGATGGCCGAAATCCTCTATAAAGTCCACGAGGACTATCTCACGGCACTCCCGGACGACTGGCCTTTTGGCTCCTGCGCGACCTGTCCCGATCCGCTTCCCGCGGAAGAGAAACAGATCGACCTCGTGATCATGGTCTTCATGACCAAGGTCTCGCCCTATGGCCCGGGTGTCGGGGGTACGCCCGGAATCGCCGTCAACGCTGGAGTCCTTCAGTCGGCATATCCGCAGTTTTTCGGCTTGTTGAAAACGGACAGCAACGCCTTCCAGGGTATAGGCATCCAGCACACGACCGCCACCTTCGATCCCGGTACGGTATTCAAGGTCGACAACTGTTGCTTCGGAATTCTGCATGAATTCGCGCACACCTTTGATTGGGGCGAGGCGCCACCAGCCCTACAGGGATTGGACCCGACCTCGCTGCAACGATACTACTACGGGAGCTACAACGTCTCGTCACAGCACGCCCTTGAAGACCATGGCATCCCGATCATCGGCCTTCGCAACCTCGCCACGAAAGCGGGTGAAGGAGAATGGCTCGATCCGGTCGTCGACTTTACCGACACGAATCTCAAAGACGAAGTGGTCTACGACCTCCGCTGGCCGGAAGACGGCAAGCGGGGCAAGATCTACAAGTTCAGGATGGAGAGCACAGACGCCTTACCACAGTACTTCCTCTTCGCGTTCCATGGCGGCCGGGGGGTAGACGCGCAACTTCCCGCACGCGGCCTCGAGGTTCAGCATGTGGTCGAGAGTGTGGCGGGGGCGCCGCAGATCGAGGATCTCGAGTCCGCACTTGGACAATTCCACGAGATCGGCACACGGACGTTTCCCATCATCGAGTATCCGCCCGCTCAGGGCGGTTTCGACGACTTCGGACAGCCGAGCGCGGAATGGGGGTTCGACAACCACGACCTCTGGTGGGTCGGCGACGTCGCCCCAACGATCGAAGCCTTCCCGAACGAAGTCGATCGGGAGATCCGCATGAGAGAAGTCCGTTTCCCGGTCGGCGGCAACGGACCCGGCGAATATGGCCTCTACAACGGCCAGGGCTTTGATTTCTTCACAAGTGAGACGCATGGCGAGAACGGATGGACGGCCCCTGAGTTCTCCTATCGGACAAACCCCAGCACGTTCTGGTATTCGGACGGTGGCTGGGAGGGGAATTTCTATCGGTTCAATCGCCAGGATGTCAGTAACTCCCTGTTCGTGAGGATACGCGAGCAGTGGAACGACTACGGCTACCATCCAGACGGCATCTTCGAACCGCACATGCGCGTCGATTTCCTGACGGCACCCTATGAGACGGTCCTGGAGCCCCATGGCGGCGAGGTCTTCCAGAGTGGTCAGGTGGTGCCGATCGTCTGGACGACCATGTTTGGCACCGATATCACCGCCGTCGACCTCCGCCTTTACCCTACGGCGGATCCGTCATACTACCTCGAGATCCCATGTTCCGAGTACGTGCCTGGCAGCAACTCCGTGAATTGGCAGGTTGCCCATGGCCAGGGCACGGACGAGAACGTCGGCAGGATCGAGGTGGTCTTCCACAACGCGTACTCGTCGTACGTGTCGAAGGAAATGAGCGGCAACTTCACGGTTAACGCGCAGCAGATCCCCCGGGAGAGATTCCTGAAGCCGGTCGGCGGCGAAACCGTGATCGCCGACGCGAATACGCCCTGCGAGATCCGCTGGACCGCCGCCTATCCCTCCACCGATTACTCATTCGTGACGCTCTCGTATTCCCCGGACGGCGGCACAAGCTGGCAGGAGATTGCCGGGGAGATGACCATCGAGAACGGCGGGTATTTCTACCATGCGCAAGGTGACTACAACTGGTGCACCTTCACGCCGACGGCCGCGATGCGCAGTGGTCAAGGGCGCCTCAAACTCGAATTCCTTTGGGCTCACGATGGCTTGGTCGGCCTCTCGGAGGCCAATACAGAAGACTTCGTCGTTTATCCGCTTGCCGCCAAGTTCGCGGATGCGACCGCCGCCATCGACTCACCGCCTGAGCACAGACCCGTGAGTATCGTCCCCATCATGGCAGACGCGTCCGCCGGTGCCGTTGACGTTTTGATGAGTGTGACGGGCGGCGTCGAAGGCCCGAGCGAGGGTGTTCTTTACATCAACCAGAGCGACATCAACGGCGACTTGCAGCTCGTTGACCAGACTGGAACCTATTTGCTTGACGACATTTTCGAGGGCCGATTCGGCTCGCTCGCAGCCGCCGATTTCGACAGCGACGGAGATGACGACTTCTTCGCCTGCACGACCGGGAGCGAAGAAGCGAAGCTGTTTCGTCGGGATGGTCTCGGGTTCACGTTGCTGGAGAACAGAAACGTGTTCCCTACCATCTCCTTGGATTTGCTGCGATTCGTTCGTTGTGCAAGTTGGATAGACTACGATCATGACAATGATCTCGATCTTGTTCTGGGGCGGGCCGAACCCTCCGGCGCAAACGGCATTGTCTTGTTCGCCTTTGACCCGATCACGAGTCGGTTCGACGACGTGACCACGGCGAGTGGTTTGGCGGTGGCTGCGGGGCCGATCACTACCGTCGCCTGGGCCGACTTCGATCGCGACAATCTGTGGGAGTTGGTCAAGGGATCGGGGCTGGACAGTGGCACTCTGGCCATGTTCGAGCAGGTTGATGCCACGCACTTTGCGCTGGTACCGGACGGCGTCCCGGCCGAGGTGCCGACCGGCCTCGTTTCGGGTGTCCGTTGGGAGGACTTCGATCGCGACAACGACCTGGACCTGCTCATCGTACATGCGTGCGACGGGACTACGCTGGTGCCGGCCTCGTCGTATATTTGCTACAACACCGGCGGAGTACTGGCTCAGGTGGAGGCCCTCCCCACTCGCGAGCCTGGTCGGAAGTATGCCTGCCCCCTTGATTACGACCTCGACGGGCTGGTCGACCTGATGATCACGCCGACGACGGACCGCGAGCCGATCCTGTTAGCCAATCTTCACGACCTCGGCGGCATCGCACCGGAGTTCATGGACCTGAGCGAACGGTTAGGACTCGAGGCCGCGGACGGAGTACGAGGTGCCATGGCGGCGGACTTGAATCGAGACGGCGACACTGAGTTGTTCATGGGACTGGCCAACGGCATCCAGGGAACCCTGTACCGCAATGTCCCGACAACGGGCGGTGAACTGCCGGGCAATAACTGGATCGGGTTCTCTTTGTCCACCGAGGATGAAGACGGTCAACCCGACGGCACGATTTATGGAGCGACCGTCGCGCTGAGGCGATTCTACGGCGAGCCCTTGGGTGTTCAGATCGTCGACGGCGGCAGCGGCGACGGCCAGCAGCAACCGCGCGACCTCGTCTTCGGACTGGGTGATCTGCAGGAGGATCTCGTGGCGGAGGTCCGCTGGCCAAATGGCTGGCGAATGGAGTTCGTCGTTCCGGGCAACCAGATCGGCCAGGTCGTCGACGTGGTCGCGGCGAAGGACATTCAGATCGATCCGGCGAGTATCGGCTTCTCGACGGTCGTTCACCCTGGGCCTGCCGGGTCGCTGATCGATTGGGAGTTCACCTGGCGGACCAATTTCTGGACCCCGGCCATGGAGGACAAGATCCATCTGACACGTACCGGCGGCTCCTGTGGTTTTACCGGAATCACCCTCCAGGATGCTCCCGAGGCGGGGATCAAGGCGGTGGTCGAGTACAAGGTCATCGCGGGCGAACCATGTTTCGAACATAGGTTGATCTGGTTGGATCAAGTGTGCCACCCCGGTTGCCGCTGCCGATTCGTGGTCGAAAGCGGTCTGGGTGGGGGCCGCGACGTGGTGACGGAAGACCAGACCCCGTCAATCGTATTCAAGGTCTGTCCGAGTTCGAACTGAAGGGGGATGAAGCATGAATCAACTCCGAGTTTCTGTGTTTATGTTGAGCATCCTGACCCTGGGGCCTCTGATCGCCCGTGCCGAAGAGCCGCCGCAAGTGCCAGCCATAGCGGGCGTTATGGGTTTGGAACTAGACGACGAGCCGGGTTGGCTGGCCGTCAGAATCGACTTCCCCGCAACGCACGCATTGTCGGGAATTTTGTGGTACAATAATGACGGGGCGGTCACGTACCCTGTCCTGCTCGCAGGTACAGGGTACGCATCAGGGCCAGGCAGCGTCGAGGAGATGGAGACCCTCGCCACGAACCTCAGCGGCCCCAGTTCTGGTTGGGGAGACCTGGAATTCTCGCAGCCGATTGCGGCAACCCAAGGGGGATTGTACCTCGTGTTCGCATTTCCGCTGGATAGGCAATACGCCTTCGTGGGCGAGGGTGGCGGCGCCGCCATCGGTTACTGTGCGCCAGAGTCGGGTTCCTCAGGCTGGATCAGTGGCGATGGACAGAGCTGGATGCGCCTGGCCGATGACGCCGCCTTCGCGATGGTGCCCGAGTTAGTGCCGGTCGAAGACGGAATGCTGCTCAAAAGTCTCGGTGGCGACAGCCATGTAGCCATGGTGCCGGTCATCGAGCCGTATCTCTCCGCCGGACCGAACCCCTTCAATCCCGCGACCGAGATCCGGTTCGGTCTGCCGCGAGACATGAAGATCGCACTCGACGTCTATGATCTACGAGGGGCGCGAATCGCCGAGTTGGTGCACGAGACGCTGCTGGCAGGTCACCATGTGGCGACGTGGACGGGCCGCGACGGCGCTGATCGGCCGGTCGCGAGCGGGGTGTACTTCGCCCGGCTTTCGGGACAGGACGTCAATCTGACGCGAAGAATGGTGTTGTTGAAGTGAGGTCGGCGATGGGCCAGGTCCGAGTAGATCGAGAAACAGGAGGTACGAAGATGAAGGTCTTGGGGACCGGCCTGGCCGTCTGTCTTCTGATGACGGCGTTGGGAGTATCCGCAGCCCAGAGCCGCACCTGGCGCGTCGAGAAGGACGGCAGCGGCGACTTCACGGTGATCCAGCAGGCAGTCAACGCCGCGAGCAGCGGCGATGAGATCGAGATCGGCCCAGGCAGATACACGGACGTGACGGTGTTCAGTTGGGGCAAGGTGATGGTGTGGCTGGATGGGACCAAGAGCCTGACATTCGTCGGCGCGGGTGCCGATCAGACCATCATAGGTCCCGAGGTATTCCCCAATCCGTCGCCGTACGATGATTACGGAATCGGATGCACATATGGCGACGTGACGATTCGCGTGGAGAACATCCGCATAGAGAACCAGAGTTACCGCGGCCTGTCGCTGTTCAACTCGACAGTCGATCTGGTCGCATGTGTCGTCGATCACTGTTATCTGGGCATTAATATTTGGGATACCGTTGCCAACGTCCGGATTCTCGATTGCCAGTTCATCGACGGACCGTATCTCGCCTCTTCGTATGCCATTCATTCTCGCTCTCCACACGTGGAGGTTAGGGACGTATTGATCGAGGGGTACATCGGTGGGATGAATCAGGATTACACGGGTTCTACAGACGTGGTGGTCGCCGATTGCACGTTCGATGGGCAGGCATCAGGGCTAGTTGGCCTGCAATTTACTCTAGGTGCCGGCGGGACAGTTGAAAGATGTCACTTCACGGGTTGGGTGAACTACGGTTTTCTCTTTAGCAATGCGGGAATCATTGTGTTTCGCGACAATGTCGTGGAGAATTGTCAGACCATAGGCGTCGGTATGAAAGGATGCCTGGATTTCTCAATGACCGGCAACATCATCGACCAGTGCCACACCTGCGTCAAGGTCAGCGAGTTGTGCGGCGTGCAGTCGATCCACAACAATCATTTCCTGCGGGACGAAAGCGCCGGCGGTTACTGGATCCGGACCTCCGAATGGTATTCGGGCCCGCCGGTGTATCTGGATTTTACCGACAACTACTGGGGGACGACGGATCCGCAGGAGATCTCGACCTGGATCCTCGACGGGTACGACTACCCGGAGTGCACGATGTATGTCGATTTCGAGCCGATGGCGGATGGGCCCGTGACGACGGAGAGTGCGACCTGGGGGGGCGTCAAGGCGCTTTTTCGGTGATGACTCGAGAGCGACGGTTGACAACGATTCCGGCCGAGTCGCCCAGGGCTCTTGCATGCGCTTCCGCTCGGCCCCCCGATCCGCTATTATCGACACTCACCCGATTTGCGAGGAGACGTCATGTCCCGCCGTCTATTGCGCTTGCTCGCACCCGCGTTCGTCCTAGCGCTGGCCTTGGTCTCGTTCCTCGTCGCACGATCGCGCGAGCATGACCAGGAACCTCTCAGCGCCACCTGGGAAGAGTCGGACGACGTCTCCCGCGCTCCCGGCGACGGCAAGCCGGCGCGCACGCCCAACGCGTGGTTCTTCATCGAGCGCGCGTGGCCGCGGATGGAGATCCCGCGCGAGGCGTGGCGGACGGCGCAGCTGCAGGCGCGGGCGCTGGCCGAGGTCTCGACCTCGCGCGCGGCGTGGGAACTGCGCGGCCCCACCAACATCGGCGGGCGCATCACCGACCTCGCGGTCGACCCCCGCGACGCGGACGTGGTCTTCGCCGCCACGGCCGAGGGCGGCGTCATGCGCACGCGCGACGGCGGGCAGTCGTGGGACCTGGTCTTCGACGACCAGGCCGCCCTCGCGGTGGGCGCCATCGCGCTCGACCCCCAGGCGCCCGACGTGGTCTATGCCGGCACCGGCGAGGTCAACCCCGGCGGCGGCAGCGTGGCGTACGGCGGCGTGGGCGTGCTGCGGTCGTCCGACGGCGGGGACAGCTGGGAGCCGCTGGGCCTCGAGGAGAGCGGCGCCATCGGCCGCCTGGTGATCGATCCCACCAACTCCAGCCGCATCTTCGCCGCGGCGATGGGCCACCTCTGGACGCCGGGCCCCGACCGCGGCGTCTACCGCACCCTCGACGGCGGCGCCACCTGGGAACGCGTCCTCTACGTGGACGACACCACCGGCTGCGTCGACCTCATCATGCGCCCCGACAACCCCCAGGTCATCCTGGCCGCGATGTGGCAGCGCATCCGCACCCCCGAACGGTACGACTACGGCGGCGCCGGCTGCCGGGTCTGGCGCAGCACCGACGGCGGCACCACCTGGCTGCCCCTCGGCGGCGGCCTGCCGACCCCCACCGCGGACAGCGGCCGCATCGGCCTGACCATCTGCGCGGCGCAACCGACGCGCATGTACGCGGTGTACGCCGACCGCACCGGCTACTTCGCCGGCCTCTACCGCAGCGACAACGGCGGCGGCATGTGGACCCGCACCAGCGACGCGGCCCTGAGCGACGTCTTCGCGAGCTACGGCTGGTGGTTCGGCAACGTGCGCTGCCACCCGGTCAACCCGAACACGGTCTTCGTGCTGGGCCTCGACTTCTACCGCACCACCAACGGCGGCTCGAGCTGGTCCGAGACCAGCGGCGGCATGCACGTCGACCACCACGCGCTCGCCTTCGGCACCGGCGCCAGCCCCGTGATCTACAACGGCAACGACGGCGGCATCTACCGCTCCACCAACGGCGGCACCGCCTGGACCATGCTGCCCGACCAGCCGATCACGCAGGTCTACCGCCTCGCCCTCGACGCGCAGAACCCGAACGCGCTCTACCTCGGCGGCCAGGACATCAGCACGGTCCGCACCACCACCGGCGCCCTCGACGATTGGGAGACCATCTTCGGCGGCGACGGCTTCCAGCCGCTGGTGCACCCGAACAGCAGCAACCGCATCTGGGCGCAGTACCAGTACGGCATGGTCAACTACTCCGCCGACGGCGGCTTCTCCTTCACCTCGGCCACCGGCGGCATCGGCGGCGCCGACCGCAAGAACTGGAACGCGCCGCACATCCAGGACCCGACCAACGCCGACCGCCGCTACTTCGGCACCAACAAGGTCTACCGCAACAACGGCAACACCAGCTGGACGGCGATCAGCGGCGATCTCACCGGCGGGCCGCACCAGAACCAGAACGGCCAGGTCATGGGCACCCTGACCACCCTCGCCGTCTCGCCGCTGGACGGCCAGGTGCTGTGGGCCGGCAGCGACGACGGCCGCGTCCACGTGTCTACCAGCGGCGGCAGCCTCTGGACCAACGTCTCCGCCGGGTTGCCCGAGCGCTGGATCACCAGCCTGCGCGGCGACCCCTTCGACCGCGAGACCGCCTACGTCACAGTCAGCGGCTTCCGCTGGAACGAGCCGCTGCCGCACATCCTGCGCACCGACGACCTCGGCCAGACCTGGACGCCCATCTCCGGCAACCTGCCGGAGGCGCCGGTGAACGACCTGCGCCCGCATCCCGAGCAGCCCGGCCGCCTCTTCGCCGCGACCGATCTCGGCGTCTACGAGACGTCCAACGGCGGCGCGACCTGGCAGCGCGCCGGCAGCGGGCTGCCCAACGTGGTCGTCACCCAACTGGCCTGGGACGCGTCACGCCAGCAGGTGATCGCCGGCACGTACGGACGCAGCGTCTGGGCGCTGGACGCCGCCACCTCGACGGCCGTCGGCGACGAGGTCGCGGCCGGCGCCGCCGGGACGGTCCGGCCGCCCTTCCCCAATCCCGCGAGCAACGGCACCACCTTCGGCTGGGACCTCGCCCGCGGCGGCGAGGTGACGGTCGACGTCTTCACCGTGAGCGGTCGTCGCGTGTGGCGGCGCACCGTCGACGGCGCGGCGAAGGGCCCCGGCGAGGTGCGCTGGGACGGGCACGACCTCGGCGGTCGTCCGGCGGCGGCGGGGGTCTACCTCGCGCGGGTGGCGGTCGACGGCCGGACGGTCGGCAGCAAGACGGTCGTGTTGACGCGCTGACCAACCGCAGTCTGGACGAAACTCCCCCGTGGGGCTAGTATGCGAGGCTACCGATGGTGACCTCGACACCCCCCACGAGGGAGTTGCCCATGATGCGCGCGCGCCTGCTCCTGGCGGCCCTGCTCCTGATCGTCGTGCCGGGCCTGGCCCACGCCGGCGGTTACAGCCACACCCGCGACGGCTGGGTCTACGGCCTCAACCTGGGCTGGGGCTGGGCGCAGGCCGAGGCGAAGGACACGTCCACCAGCTCGTCCCTCAAGAGCGACTGGGAAGACGACTTCACCGGCGGCTTCCGCGTCGCCTTCGCCCCCGACGACACCTACACCTACGGCCTGGAGTTCTCCGGCTGGTCCGACCCCGCCGCCGGCCTCGACGAGACCGTGTACTGGGTCCTCGTCCAGGGCCGCTTCTATCCCGGCGGCCAGGGCTTCTTCGTGAACGGCGGCGTCGGCATGGGCGCCCTCAATCTCTCGACCACCACCGTGCTCGCGACCGTCTCGCAGACCAACGGCGGCTTCGCCTGGGGCGTGGGCGCCGGGTACGAGTTCCGGGTCAGCCCCACCCTCGCGATCGGGCTGGCGTACGACTATCGCGACATCAGCGTCGGCGAGGTCGCGTACTTCGACGACGTCTCCACGGCCATCCAGGCCGCCACGCTCGCCATCACCTGGTACACGGACTGACAAGGAGTCGCCATGAATGCTCGCTGCGGACTCGTCTTGCTGGCCGGCCTCGTGTGCGCCGTGCCCGCCACGGCGATCGAGACGCCGGAACTCACCGTCGGCGCCGGCTATCACATGCTCGGCCAGATGGACGCCGCGGTCGACTTCCCGATCGTCGGCCTCCAGTACGGCACGCTCAACATCCGCGACTCGATCGCCTACACCGCGGCCCTGGACGTGCCCCTGCAGGCCCAGCAAGGCGTCCGGCTCGAGGTGCGCTACTGCTACCAGCCGACGCGCCTCCAGTTCGAATCCGGCCAGGACAACGACCTCTTCGACCTCGACGTCCACACCGCGGTCGCCGGCATCTTCACGGACAAGGCCCCCGCGGGCGCCACGGTGGTTCCCTACGGCGGCATCAGCCTCGGCTGCACGTGGTACGCCCCCGCGGTCGATGACGTCTCCTCCGAGACGCTCTTCACCGCCACGGCCACCCTCGGCGCCACCAAGTACGTCAGCGAAAAGATGGGCCTGACCTTCCGCGCCGATCTGCTCATGCCCATCAACTGGAGCGGCGCCGGCATCTTCGTCGGCACCGGCGGCGCCGACATCAGCCTCGGTGGCACGGCCTCCATGGCCCAGATCGGACTGTCCGCGGGCTTGACCTACAAGCTCGGCGGCTAGTCGTCCCTGCCAGGCCTCCAGGGCCGTCCGGTATCCCGGGCGGCCTTTCTTTTTGTCCGGATCGCGCACCAAATATGGATCTTTTTTCTCCGGCATGATAGCCTGTCCTCGTTCGCCTCGGCCCCGGTCCCGCGAGCGAGGAGTCCGCCATGCCCCTGACCATCGACCGCACGCTCCGTCTGCCGGCCGGCCAGTTCCTGCCGCCGGCGGCCCAGAAGACCGGCATCTGCATCCACCACACCGTTGGCGGCAGCGCGCGCTCGACGTTCGACTGGTGGCTGAACGACGGCCAGCAGGTCGGCACCGCGTTCATCATCGAACGCGACGGCCGCGTGCACGAGGTCTTCCCGCCCGAGGCGTGGGCCTGGCAGTTCGGCCTGAAGTGGCCGTCGAGCCGCAAGATCGCCTTCGAGCAGCGCTTCATCGGCATCGAGATCGCGAGCGAGGGCGGCCTCAAGGAGAGCGGCGGCAAGCTCTACTGCTTCGACCGCGTCTCGCCGCGCTGCGAGAAGAACCGCGCCGACGCCCTCGACTGCGGCCGCGTCTACCGCGGTTACCGCTACTTCGACCACTACGAGCGCGCGCAGATCGACGCGCTGGTGACTCTGCTGGACGACCTCCTCACCCGCTTCGCGATCCCGCGCCGCCGCCCGGCCAACCCGCTGGACTTCCACGGCGAGGCGCTCGAGAAGTTCACCGGCGTCATCGGCCACGCCATGATCCGCAACGACAAGAGCGACCCCAACCCCGACGAGGAGTTGTGGCGACGACTTGCCGCCGAGATCGGCGTCGTCGGCCCCGAAGGCGCGGCGACACCCGCGCGCCCCGCGCCGGTGCCCGCGCCCGCCGCCCCCGTCCGCTCCGCCGAGATGGCGCAGCTCGCCGCGCACAACCAGTCCGAGCTGACCAGGCTCGCGCCGGCCGCGGGCAGCCTGGTGACCTGCCTGCTCGCGGAACTCGAGCGTGACGCGCGCCCCACGTACATCCGCCTGTACGGCGCCGCCGCGGGCGGCCGCCGCGTGAGCTACGCCTTCGTGCGCGGCCGCGCCGATCTGGTCGGTCGTCTCGCCCGCGCCCTGCGCTTCGCGCGGGTCGCCGACGGAGAACTCGAGGTGCAAGGTGGCTAGCCGTCGACCTCGACGATCCGCGCCTGCGCCTTGCCGTCCGCGATCTCCAGCAGCGCCACGGTGACCGGCAACCGGAATCGCCGCGGTCCCGCGCTGCCAGGGTTGACGTGCAGGACGCCGCCGACGCGCGCGATGGCCGGCTGGTGGGAATGACCCGTGACGACGACGTCGGCGTCGTCCCCGTCGAGGTCCGCGCGGATATGCCGCACGTGGAGGCGTAACCCGGACACGACCACCGTTTCGCCGTCGCACAGCGCGTCGGCCCAGGGTCCGCCGTCGACGTTGCCACGCACGGCCACCACGGGCGCGACGCGCCGCAAGCCCGCCAGGATCTCGGGGCCGCCCACGTCCCCCGCGTGGAGGATGAGTTCGCAGCCGGCGAAGATGGTGGCGATCTCGGGCCGCAGCAGGCCGTGGGTGTCGCTGATGATGCCGACCAGGGTGGGTTTCATCGGCCAGACATTACGACGTGGACCGGCAGGAACGCAATGGGCCCCGGCACGATGGTCCCGGGGCCCGTCGCCTGCAGGCGGCTAGAATGACGCCATGTCGTCGTCGTCCAGCGGGATCACCGCGGTCGGCGGCCGCTTGGACTGAGCGGGAACCGGCGTCGGGGTCGGCCGGGCCGCCGGTCGGCGGACGACGCTCGCCACGGTCACCGGCATCTCGCGCACCCTCGCCGTGCCGCGGCCGTCGACCATCGCGACCAGCTCGGCGACCATGCGGCGCATCTCCGCGGCCTGGGCGCTCAGCTCCTCGGCCGCGCTGGCCGACTCCTCGGAACTCGCCGCGTTGGTCTGCGTGACCTGGTCCATCTGCGATACGGCCAGGTTCACCTGCTCGACGCCGTCGGCCTGCTGCCGGTTCGCCTCGGCCATCTCGCTCACCAGGTCGTTGACCTTGTTCGCCGCATCGGCGATCTCGTGCAACGACTCGCCCACCTTGCGGGTGATCGCCACGCCGTTGCCGGCCTGGCGGACCGAATCCTCGATCATGACGGCGGTGTTGCGCGCGGCCTCGGCGCTGCGCTGGGCCAGGTTGCGGACCTCCTCGGCGACCACGGCGAAGCCCTTGCCCGCGTCGCCGGCGCGCGCGGCCTCGACCGCCGCGTTGAGGGCCAGCAGGTTGGTCTGGAACGCGATCTCGTCGATGGTCTTGACGATCTTGGCGGTCGCGTCCGAGGACTTCTTGATGTCCTCGATCGCCGTCATCATCTCGGCCATGGCCTGCGAGCCCTTGCCGGCGCTGGTCTTGGCGTTGCCGGCCAGGATCATCGCGGCCGTTGCCTTCTCCGCGTTCTGCTTGGTCATGGAGGTGATTTCCTCGAGCGAAGCCGAGGTCTGCTCCAGGCTCGACGCCTGCTCGCTGGCGCCCTCGGCCATCATCTGGCTGGACTGCGAGACCTGGCCGGCCGCGCTCGCCGTCTGGTCGCTGCCGCTGCCCAGGGTGGTGGCGATCTGCCGCAGCGCGCCGTTGATGTTGCGGCTGATGAAGAAACCCAGACCCACGGCGATCACGACGCCGGCGATGGCGGTCACCAAGTTGAGGGCCATCAGGAAGTCGCCCGTCGCGCGCGCCGTCTGGCTGGTCTGCGCCGCGACCGCGACGTTGATGTCGACCAGCTGGGTGAGCAGCGACTCGGCGGCGCCGAACGAGGTGCCGATGGTGACCAGGGCGTAGTCGCTCATCCGGTCGTACGCGCCCGCGGTGCGGCTCGAATCGCCGCTCGCCAGGGCCGTTTCGTAATCCCGCGCCAGTTTGACGTAGGACTCGTGGTCCGTCCACCAGGCCTGCCAGGCCGGGACGAACTTCGCCCAGACGGCGGCTTCCTCGGTGGTCTGCGGGAGCGGTTCGTAGACCTTCCAGGCCGCGTCCGCGCGCTGCTTCGCGTCGTCGAAACGCTTGTAGGCCGCCTGACGGCCGGCGGCATCGATGCGGACCGAGAGCAGGGCGTTCTCCGCGGCGTCGACCGCGGTCTGAGCCTCGCTGATGACCAGCAACGACTGCACGCTGGGCAGCCGCACCAGGGAGATCTCCTCGACCGAGCGGTCGCTGCGCACCGCGCCGAAGTACCCCACGAGGCCGAGGCCGAGCGTGATCGCGGCCATCGTGAGGAACGCCGCCCCGAGCTTCTTGCCGATGGTCCAGTTCGCGTACATGCACCGCTCCCGTTCATTGCCGCCCGGTCGGCGGGAACCTCCGTGACTCCTTCCCCCAACTGATCTCCCGTTGCCGTTATCGACCAGTTTTAAGATATCCTTAATATCGATATCACTTTCCCCTCGCCACCGCGGCACACGGCTTGCCCGCTTCGACGTGAAACCCCGTTTCCGGACCGGAATCGGCCAGAAATCTGGCAGTTGACGGTCACGTCCGGCGGCCGGCGACCGGCGCCTGGCCCGGCAGAGGTGAGGATGAGAACCAGTCGTCACGACGCTCCGCACTGGCGCAACGAGGTGCAGATCGTCGACGAAATGTACGACAGCGGCCGTTTCGCCATGCCGGTGCACTACGTCCTGAGCCTCACTCACGAGTGCAACCTGCTGTGTCCCTTCTGCTTTCTCGAAAAGATCCCGGGCGACCGCGCGATGGTCACCGAAGACTGGCTGGCGGTCCTCGATCAGCTGCCCCCCTACGCGCGGGTGATCCTCTTCGGCGGCGAGCCGCTGTTGTTCCCTGGCTTCGCCGACGTGTTCAAGGCCGCGGCCAGTCGCTTCCGCTGCTCGATCGTCACCAACGGCACGCTGCTGACCCCCGAGACGGTCGAGATGCTGGTCGCGCACGACGGTTTCTGCGACCTCAACGTGTCCGTGGACTCGCTCGGCAACTGGAACCGCAACCTCGACGCGGCGACCTGGCAGGGCCTGCTCGACGGGGTCCGCCTCTACAACGACCTGCGTCGCCGCCGCGAGCGGCCGCCGCGCCTGGGCATCAGCGTCGTCCTGCTGGACGAGACCGCCGAGGAGTTGCACGACCTCCACCGCTTCGCGCACGAGGAACTGCACTGCGACTTCGTGAACTACTGCCTGCTCAACGGCGCCCCCATGCAGCTGGCCGACGTCATGCAGCCATTCGACGCCATCCACGCCCCGGCGACGCCGCCGCGCTACGAGAAGTGGGATCTGATCCTCGCGCAGCTCGAGCGCAACCGCCGTTACGACCGCGAACATGGCCACGTCGCCTACCTGCGGCCCAAGCTCATCGACGTGAACGAGCCCTCGCCGACCGAGGCGCTGCGCGTCCTGAACGATCCCGCCTTCACGCCCGAGCGCTACGGCCCCTGCAAGATGCCGTGGTCCGATTGCCGCATCCACCCCGACGGCCACGTCTCGGCCTGCCTCTCGGTGTCGTTCGGCAACGTCAAGCAGACGGGTGATCTCGCGGCGATCCTCGACGGGCCCGTCGCCCGTCGCTTCCGCGACGAGTTGCGCGCGCACGGGCCCTTCGCCCAGTGCCACCGCTGCGTGTTCCTGTACGACCGCGCCTTCGACCGCACTGCCGCGCCGGCCGTCGCGGCCCCCGCGCCATGAGCGCGCTGGTCATCTTCGGTTGCGGCCAGATCGCCCAGACCGCGGCGTACTACGCCGAGGCCTGGGAGATCGGCGAGGTGGTCGCCTTCGTCGTCGACCCGGCCTACCGCGATGTCGCCACCTGCCTCGGCCGGCCCGTGATCACCACCGACGCCCTGCGTGACGCTTATCCGCCGGACCGCTGCCGCGCGTTCGTGGCCATCGGCTATCAGGAACTCAACGCCCTGCGCGCGCGCACCGTGGCCCGGCTGCGCGACTGGGGCTACCGGTTGCCGAGCATCGTCAACCCGACGACGCGCCCGCTGGCGACCACCGGCGCCAACTGCCTGGTGGTCCCCGGGGAATCCTCGATCGAGCCGTTCGTGACCCTGGGCGACGACGTCTTCGTGTGGAACGCCGTCTCGCTCTCCCACTACGTCGCGCTCGGGGACCACTGCTGGCTGAGCAACGGCACCGTCCTGGGCGGCAACGTCGTCGTCGGCCGCGGCAGCTTCCTGGGCCTTGGCGTCACGGTGAACAACCGCGTCGCCATCGGCGCCGGGTGCCTGGTGGGCAGCGGCGCGCTGGTCACGCGCGATCTCGGCGACGGACAGGCCCTGATCCCCCGCGCCACGACGCCGTCGCCCGCGGACGCCCGCGTGGCGCAGGCCCTGCTGAGGTGAGCACCATGAGCACCGCGACCGCCTGCCAGCACCGCCACCGCTTCGGGCGCGAGATCTCCGGCGCCGCCGCCGACTTCGTGATCGCCGCCCTGCGGCGGACCTACGCCGTCGAGGATCTGGCGCTGACCGGCCGCGACCTCTGCGCGACCATCGGCGAGCCGGTCGCGGCCGACGCGTTCGCCGGCCTCATGCGGCGCCTCGAGTTCGTCACCGGCAAGATGACCGACCGGACGCTCTACGAGAACCGCCCCGGCCGCGCCGCGCCGCCCGACCCCTTCGCGGCCCTGGTCGCGCGCCGGGACGTGCAGCCCATCGGGCCCGGCATGTTCGTCCTGCAGGGCGAGTTCCTGCGTCTGCAACGGCACTTCGACGAGCACTGGCGGGCCATCGCGCTGCGGCTCGGGGCCGTGGAGCAGGACAACCCCGCCGTGTGGCCCGTGGAACTGTACCGCAAGATCGACTACTTCGCCGACTTCCCGCACCAGGTGATCCTCGCCGCGCCCGTGAAGCCGCACCACGCCGACCGGGCGGCCGTGGCCAGCGCCTACGCGCGGCGCGAAGACTACGCGGCGGTCGCCACCGACCACCTCGCGCCCAGCACCTTCGGCCTGCAGAGCGCCGTCTGCGACACCTGCTACTTCGCCCTGCAGGGCGCGCGCGACCACCACGACACCCTCTACACGACGCGCAACAAGGTCTTCCGCAACGAGTGTTCCGAGACCGGTTCCCTGGACCGGCTGACCAGCTTCACCGTGCGCGACATCATGTTCGTCGGCAGCGAGCGCTACGTCCTGGCCCAGCGCGAGGCGATGCTCGAACAGGCGGTGGCGTTCCTCGACCACCTCGATCTCGACGCCACCATCGCCGCCGCTAACGACCCGTTCTTCACCGGCGACGCCATGATCAAGACCGTCTACCAGAACGCCGCCGACCTGAAGCAGGAGCTGCTGGTCACCCTGCCCTTCAACGGCCGCGAGATGGCCATCGGGTCCGTGAACCTGCACCAGGACTTCTTCGGCCGCTGCTTCGACATCGCCCAGCCCGACGGCCGGCCGGTCTGGTCGGGCTGCCTGGGCATCGGTTTCGAGCGTCTGATCTATGCCATCTACGCGCAGTACGGCCTCGACACGGCCGCCTGGCCCGCGCACCTGCGCGAGATCCTGGAGAGTTGAGATGACCGACCTGCAGACCGCCGAACTCGACGCCGTCATCCGCGAGGTCCTCGCCGAGACCTTCGGCCTCGACGCCGCCGCCATCCCCGTCTCGGCGTCGAACCGGACCGTCGCCGACTGGGACTCGCTCGGCCAGGTCAACCTGGTGTTCGCCCTCGAGCAACGCCTCGGCGTCGCCATCGACGTCGAGCATATCGCCAGCATGCAATCGTTCGCCCGCATCCGTGAGGTGCTCGGCGCACTGGTAGGTTAGCCGCCATGCCGCAGACCGAGTGGGCGACATATTACGAGCGCAAGACCCGACCCGCGCTGTACCCCGAGGGTTTCGTGGTGCGCGCCTTCCTGAGCACCTTCCCCGAGCCCCTGCTCGAGAATCGCGACTACGCCGGCAAGCGGATCCTGGATCTCTCCTGCGGCTACGGCCGCAATCTGGGGCTGCTGCTGGACCTCGGCCTCGAGGTGCACGCGACGGAGGTCTCCCCGGAGGTGGTCGCCGGCACCGGCAGCCGCTTCCCGGAAGTGCAGATGCGCGTGGGACGCAACGGCCACCTGCCCTATGAAGCCGGCGAGTTCGACTACCTGCTCGCCTGCAACTCCTGCTACTACCTCGAGCCTCGCCAGACGTTCGCGGACAATCTCGCCGAGATCGCCCGCGTGCTGCGGCCCGGCGGCAGCTTCATCGGCTCCCTGCCGGGCTCCGACCACTTCATCTTCGCCGGCGGCGAGCCGCTGCCGGACGGCTCGGTCATCGTGTCCGGCGACCGCGACGGCCTGCGCAACGGCGACCGCCTGCAACGCGCCTGCGGCCGCGGCAGCGTGGCCCACCATCTGCGCGAGCACTTCCTCCGGTGGCGGATCTGCCACCTCGTGGACGACGCGTGCGACCTGCTGCGCGACCTCTACTATTTCACGGCGGTGAGGCGGTGACTGCGCGCAGGTATCTCCACGTCGGTCTGCCGAAATCGCTGTCGACCGCGCTGCAGCGGGACTTCTTCGCGGCCCATCCCGCGCTGCGCCATCTCGGCGTGGGCAACGGCAGCAACGTCGACTACGTCGACCCCGAGGTGGAACTCGCGGTCGAGGGCTACCTGATGTTCTGCAAGGAGCTGCGCTACCGCGAGAAGGACGCCGGCGTGCGACAGCTCTTCGCCCGCCACTTCGCCGCCGCCGACGCCGACCCGCGTGTCCTCGCGGTCGGCATCTCCAACGAGTCGCTGAGCTTCTCCACCACCCCGGGCCACCTCGACACCTCGGTCAAGGCGCGCCGCCTGCGCGACGTCTTCGGCCCCGGCGCCGAGGTGATCCTGATCCTGCGCAACCAGCCCGCGCTCTTGCGCTCGCTCCACGGCGAGAGTATCCGCAACGGCCACGCCGGGTCGTTCGGCGAGTTCCTGACCTGGGCCTATCTCTACCAGGATCGCAGCTTCCTCTACGACCTCCTCTTCGACCGCACCTTCGACCTCTACGCCGACCTGTTCGGCGCCGAGCACGTGCACGTCCTGCCGCTCGAGGAACACCGCTCCGGCAACCACCTGACCGTCGGTCCCGACGGCGTCGCCACCATCGTGACGCATCTCTGCGCGATCCTCGGCGTGCCGGTGGTCCCCCTGGCGATCTCACGCCACAACGACGCCCTGCCGCCGCCCGTCCAGGCCGTCAAGGAACGCCTGAACCGCGCGCAACCCCATGACGCCGGGCACGCGCTGCTGCGCGGCGTGGCCAACATGCACCGCCTGCGCCAGTACTTCGCCCTAGACCTGCAGTGGGATGCGTCGGACTGGCTGTACGACGACGTCAAGCGCAAGCGCGCCCTCATCGCCCAGGCCACCGCCGAGGCGGCCGTCGCGGCGCCCGAGGCGCTCGACGACCCGATTCCGGCCGAGCTCTGGGATCGCCTGCGCGCGCTCTTCGCAACCGCCAACCGCGCCCTCGAACAGCGGCTCGGCCGACCCCTGCCGCCGTCGTACCACGATCTCGAGCGGCCCTGATCCCCCAGTCTGCCGTCACGCGCCCGCGCCGCAGTCCAGCGTCACCAGCCAGGCCGTCGGCAGGGCCTCGTTGTGCAGGACCTCGGGCGCGATGGCGTTGAGAAGCTCGTTGATGCGCGGCAGATCGGCGGTCCGCTTCGCGAGCGATGCGTAGTGGCTCAGCAGGACGTGCAGGGTCGAGACCGTCCGCGTGCCGTTGGGCTCGGCGCGACACGGCAGCCCGCGCGATGCCGCGAACGCCCGCACGTCCTCGAGCTCCGGAAAGCCGCACGCCAGGTGCTCGCGCGCCCACGGTGCGCCGGTGACCGCGAGGACCAGCTCGAGCCAGGCATCGCTTCCGCCTTCCACCGCCGGACGGAAGGGATTGAGCAGCACCACCTGTCGCCGCGCCGTGCGGCAGAGCGTCTCGAGAAATGCCGCGCGCGCCTCTGGCGGGATGTGTTCGAGCACGTGACAGGCCAGGACGACGTCGAAGCTCCGGGGCGCGAACGGCAGCGCCTGGGCAGCGATGCCGTTGGTGCCCGGCTCGGCGAGCACGTAGTCGGCATCGGGCAGGAAGAGGGCCAGCATGCCGTCGCCCCCGCCGATGTCCAGCACGGACAGGTTGGTGGTGGCGGCGGGGGCCAGACGGCCAAGGGCCGCGGCCAGCGTCCGCATCCGGAAGTACCGGTTGTGGTCGAGGGACTCGAGCGGCGTGGGCGTCGTCGCGGCCGCGCGCGCGGCCAGCACGTCTCGCCCCGCCGGCTTGTGGTGCGGCGCCTCGGCTTGCAGCCGCGCGCACCAGTGGCCGGCCTGCTCGCTACGCCCGAGCGCGAGCGACACGCTGGCCAGTTCCAGCCAGACCGGGCCCGGCTCCGCCCCCAGGGTCAGCGCCGTCCGGTACTGCGCCTGCGCCTCCACGAAACGCTGCGCATCGCGGTACCAGTCTCCCAGCCGGGCGTGGTCCGCGGTCGAGACGGGAACGAAGGGAATCGCCATCACGCTAGTGCACTCCCGGGGACGTGGATTCGCTGTCCGCGCCGGCGCGCGGACGCCATCGGCAGGAGAATGCGGCGGCAGGCGCGGCGTGACAAGCGGGTTATGGCGTCGGGGCGCTAGCGACCCGGGCGGCGTCGCACCATCACCAGCGTGACGTCGTCCCCCACTTCCGCCTCGCCGCGGAACTGGTTCAGATCCGCGAGGGCCGCCGCCGCCACGGCCGGCAGGACGTCGTGCCGGTGCTCGGCGATCAGCCGGGCGAAGCGTTCCTCGCCGTATTCCTCGTCCGCGGGGTTGACGGCCTCCGGGATGCCGTCGCTGAACATGGCCAGGACATCGCCGGGTTCCAGCGTCAATTCGCCCACCGTGTACTCGGTGTCCTCCATCATGCCCACGGGCACGCTGCCGACGGCGCAGGCCTCGATGCGCCCGTCGGCGCGGACCAGGGCCGGCGGGTTGTGGCCGGCGTTGACGCACTCGACGCGGCCGGTGACCGGATCGAGGATGCCCAGGAACACCGTCGCGAAGCGCACGAAGTCGGTGGTCAGGTAGATCTCGCGGTTCAACCGTTTCATCAGCGCCGCCGGCGCCCAGCCCTCGCCGATCATGAAGCGGGTCAGGGACAGGACCTGCGACACCAGCAACGCGGCGCCGAGTCCCTTGCCCGTCACATCGCCCACCAGGAAGGCGAGCCGGCCGTCGGGCAGGGTCCGCAGGTCGTAGAGGTCGCCGCCCACCTCGAAGCACGGCTCGAGCGTCGCGCTCAGATCCCAGCCCGGCACCGTGGGCAGATCCGTCGGCAGGATGCGGTCGAGGATCTCGCTGGCCGTCGCCAGCTGGGCGTCCTGGCGCTGCTTGTCCTGCTCCAGCTGGTGGTAACGACTGTGGGAGATGGCCACGGCGATGCCGTTGGCCAGCATCGTGAAGGCGCGCAGTTCGTCGCGCGTGATGCGCTTGGCCCGCGTGTCGTCGGCGTAGAGCAGGCCGATCACCTCCTCGTTGTCGAACAGCGGCGCGGCCACGGCCGTGCGGATACTCTGGCTGATCATGCTCATGGCGCCGTCGAGGTTGGGATCGTTGATGGGATCCGTGGTCAGGATCGACGTGCGCTGGTTCAGCACGCGCGCCACCAGGGTGCGGCTCAGGGCCAGGGCCCCTCCCTTGTGCGGGCCCTCGATGCGGGAAGCGACCACCACCGGATCCGGCTGGCCCTCCTGGATCAGCAGGATGAAGGTGCGTTCGGGCTCGAGCGCGGTGTCCACGAGGTCGAGGATCGGCTCGTAGAGCTGCTCCGGCGCGCGCGGGATGGTCATCAACTCGCCCGCCTCGGCCAGGATCTGGAACAGCCGCGACTGGCGATCGCTCTTCTGCTGGCGCCGTGATCGCACCTCGTCCCAGGAGATCTCCTCCCGCGGCGTGAGCACGATGGATTCGTTGTAGGTGGTCAGGCTCTTGGGGAAGGCGCCCTCGACCAGGAGCACGATGCCGGCGACATCGATCCGGTCGCCGGGCTTGATCGCCTGCGCGCCGGTCACCGGCAGTCCGTTCACGCGCGTCCCGTTGCGGCTGCCGAGATCCTCCACCGTCACCTGGTCGCCGTCGCGACGGACCGCCGCGTGACGCCGCGAGACGCTGGCCACCGGCAGGCGCAACTCCACCTCCGCGCCGCGCCCGATCACCACGACGCCCTGCGGCAACTCGTGGCGGATCTCCTGTCCCTCGAAGGTTCCGACGAGCGTGAACGACATGGTCGCGCCTCTCTCCCGACAAGCGTCAGACGCCGGCGCCGCACCAGGCCGCGGCCGGCCGCAGGACCCACAGATTAGGGTGAGAGAGGCGTCGGCGCACTCGCCTAGATCTTCCGCGGCCGCACCATCGCCTCGGGCGACAGGAGGCGGTCGAGTTCCTCCCGCGACAGCAAGCCCCTCTCGAGCACCAGCTCGTACACGCCGCGGCCGGTCAGCAGCGCCTCCTGCGCGAGCTCGGTGCTGGTGTCGTAGCCGAGGACCGGATTGAGCGCGGTGACCACGCCGATGCTGCGCTGCACGTGCTCGCGGCAGCGTTCCACGTTGGCCACGATCCCCGTGATGCAACGCACGCGCAACGTATCCATGCCGTTCTTGAGCATCTCGATCGACTCGAGCAGGCTCTGCACGATCACCGGCTCCATGACGTTTAGCTCGAGCTGGCCGGCCTCCGCGGCGAGGGTCACGGAGAGGTCGTTGCCGATGACCTTGAAGGCGATCTGGTTGACCACCTCGGGAATCACGGGGTTCACCTTGCCCGGCATGATGGACGACCCGGGCTGCATCGGCGGCAGCTGGATCTCGCCGAAGCCGGCGCGCGGCCCGCTCGAGAGCAGGCGCAGGTCGTTGCAGATCTTGGAGAGCTTCACCGCCAGGCGCTTGATGGCCGAGCTGTACATGATGAAGGCGCCGGTGTCCTGGGTGCTCTCGATGAGGTGCGGCGCGAGGCGCACCTCCAGGCCGCTGGTCTCGCGCAGGTAGGCCACGGCCTTGGCGCCGAACTCCGGGTCCGCGTTGATGCCGGTGCCGATCGCGGTGCCGCCGAGGTTGACCTCGAGGAACAGCGCCGCGTTCTGCTCCAGCCGCTCGATCTCCTCGCCGAGGGTGACGGCGTAGACCTCGAACTCCTGGCCGAGGGTCATCGGCACCGCGTCCTGGAGCTGGGTGCGGCCCATCTTGAGGACGTCGGTGAACTCGACCGCCTTCGCCGCGAACGCGTCCACCAGGTCGCGCAGCACGTCGCAGATGCCGCGGTTGGCCCGGATGAGGGCGATGCGCAGCGCGGTGGGGTAGGCGTCGTTGGTGGACTGGGCGAGGTTCACGTGGTTGTTGGGGTGGCAGTGGCGGTACTCGCCCTTCTCGAAGCCGAGGATCTCGAGGGCGCGGTTGGCGATCACCTCGTTGGCGTTCATGTTGGTCGAGGTGCCGGCGCCGCCCTGGATCATGTCGACCACGAAGTGGCCGTGCAGCTTGCCCTGGATGATCTCGTGGCACGCCTGCACGATGGCGACCGCGACGGGCTGCGCGAGGTGGCCGAGATCGGCGTTGGCCTTGGCGCAGGCCGATTTCACCATCGCGAGGCCCTCGATGAGCACGGGGTAGTGGCTCAGCGCGACGCCGCTGATCGGGAAGTTCTCCACGGCCCGCAGCGTCTGGATGCCGTAGTAGAACTCGTGGGGCACCTCGCGGTCGCCGAGCAGGTCGTGCTCGCCGCGGGTGCGGCCGCTGACGTACTGGGCGGTCGCGTCGGCCACGCGCGCCGAGGCCTGGCGCATGCGCCGGGAGATGACGCGGGCCGTGCGCGAGAGGACCTTGGTGGCGATGGCAGGCTCGTCGCGCACCAGCTCGGCGAAGGCGTCGCGGCTGATGCGCAGGATGCGGCAATCCAGGAGCGCGCGGGCCGAGGCGGAGTGCGGGTAGTCGTCCATCAGGCTGCCCTCGCCGAGGAAGTCGCGAGCGCCGAAGAAGGCCAGACGCTTCTCGCCGCCCATCGGCAGCCGCTTGAACAGCTCGACCTCGCCCTTCTCGATCACGTGCAGGTTCTTGCGCGGGCTGTGCTCCTCGAAGATCAGGTCGCCGCGGGCGACGTCGGCCACCACCACGCGGGCGGCGACGCGCGCGAGTTCCTCGGGCGTGAGGTCGCGGAACAGCTCGATGCGGGCGAGGGAATCGCGGATGCGGTCGTGGTCCAAGGGTCGCCTCCCGGTGGGGGTTCGGGGCAATCGTCGCACCAGGACGGGGCGTCGGCAAGGGGCGGCGACGATGCGGCGCGCCGGAGAAATTTCGCCGGCAGGCGCAATGAACCCTCAAGTCGGCGGCTCCGGGAGCCGATAACCTGGCGGGAGGTTCCACCATGAAGGTCACCGCCGCCGGTTCCCACGCCACCCAGGCTCACGCTCCCGCCGCCGATCGTTCCGTCCGCATGGCCATGATGGTCAAGGCCAGGGACGCCCAGAAAGCCGAGGGCGAGGCCGCCCTGAAACTCATAGAGGCCCGCCCGGACCGCGCGCCGCCGTCGGCCCGCGACGGGGAGACCGGGTCGCGCGTCGATCGGTATGCGTGATCGCCCCCGATTTCCGGATCTTCCGTTCGAACTCCGCCCCGGCGCCGGCCGGGGCGTTGTCTTTTAACCCCTCAGCCCATTCTACTTCATTCTACGAAGCATGTCGGCAATATCTTCGACATACCTCTTGACATCCCCATGAATCGACGTCAGACTTTACATCATGAAGTAAAAACCCCGACCAGGAGCCCCATGCGCGCCCTCGACCTGGACGAGAATCTCGGAGCCGCCGCCCGCCTGGCGGTCATGGCTTCCCTCTACCCCGGCGCCCCCCTGAGCTTCCGCGCGCTCAAGCTCGAGACCGGCCTCGCCGACGGCAACCTCCACGTCCAGACGGCGCGGCTGGCCGACGCCGGCTACCTGACCATCACCAAGGTTCCCCAGGGCCGCCGCACCCAGACGTCCTTTCGCGTCACGGAGGAAGGGGCCCTTCGCTTTCGCCTTTTCGCACAACGACTTGCCAGCGTCGTCGACGGCACCCAGGGCGCGATCATCCCCCAGCCGGCCAGAGAGCGGTATGACCGCTCCCGGGTCTGGTGACGCCATGAAACTCGCGATCGGCGCCGACCACGGTGGTTTCGACCTCAAGACCCGCCTCGCGGCCCGGCTCCAGGGCCTCGGCCACGAGGTCCTCGACGTCGGCACTTCATCCCATGAAGCAGTTGACTACCCAGTCTTCGCGCGCGCTGTGGCCGAGGCCGTCGCCGCCGGCCGGGCCGAGCGCGGCATCGTGATCGACGGCGCCGGCATCGGCTCCTCCATGGTGGCCAACAAGGTGCCGGGGGTGCGCGCCGCCCTGGGCTACGACCTCTCGAGCGCCCGCAACGGCCGCGAGCACAACGACGCCAACGTCCTGACCCTCGGCGCCGGCCTCATCGGCGCCAATCTGGCCGAGCAGATCGTCGACGTCTTCCTGACGACCGCCTGCACGGAGGCCCGTCACCTGCGGAGGGTGGCCATGATCGAATCGCCCGCGAGCCCGAAGACCAGCCTGGACGACGCCGACGTCGAGCGCATCGTGGCCCGTCTCGCCTCGCTGTTGCGGCCCGCCACCGGCGCACCCGCGCCCGCGTCGACCGCGCCACCGGTCGCGGACCTCGCCCGCTACATCGACCACACCATCCTGAAGCCGTCGGCCACCCGCGCCGACGTCCTGCAGGTCTGCGCCGAGGCCCGCGAGCACGGCTTCCGCTCCGTCTGCGTGAACCCGTGCTGGGTCAAGACCGTGAGCGAGCAGCTGGCCGGCACCCCGGTGCTGACCTGCTCGGTGGTCGGCTTCCCCCTCGGCGCCGCCACGCCGGCGATCAAGGCCGCGGAGACGCGCCAGGCGATCCGCGACGGCGCCCGGGAGATCGACATGGTGATCAACGTCGGCGCCCTCAAGGGCGGCGACGACGCGCTGGTGCTGCGGGACATCCGCGCCGTGACCGAGGCCTGCGCCGACGGCGGCGCCATCTGCAAGGTGATCATCGAGACCGTCCTGCTCACGGACGACGAGAAGATCCGCGCCTGCGCGTCGGCGAAGACGGCGCGCGCCCACTTCGTCAAGACCAGCACCGGCTTCGCCGGCGGCGGCGCGACGGCGCGGGACGTGGCGCTGATGGCGTCGATCGTCCGCGGCGCCGGCATGGAAGTGAAGGCCTCCGGCGGAATCCGCTCCTACGCCGACGCGAGGCAGATGATCGAGGCCGGCGCGACGCGGATCGGCGCGAGCGCCAGCGTGGCCATCGTCCAGGAAGCCCGCGGATTGCCGGTCGGCGCCTGACGCGCCGCGAGGAGAGACTGCCATGGTGGACCTGCGAGCCTTCTGCGTGATCGACAGCCTGCAGCCCCAGTTCGCCTCGTTCCAGGCGACGGTGGCCCAGGGCTTCCTGCCGCGCGCCGGGCAGGCCAGCCTCTTCGTGGAGATCGCGCCGGGCATCGAGATCAACCGCGTGATGGACGTCGCCCTCAAGTCGACCCACGTCACGCCGGGCATGCAGGTGGTCGAGCGAACCTTCGGCATGCTCGAGGTGCATTCCGACAGCCAGGCCGACGTGCGGCAGGCCGGCGAGGCGATCCTCGCCGCCCTCGAGGTGCAGGAGAGCGGCCGTCTCAAGCCGCGGGTGGTCTCCGACCAGGTGGTGCGCCACCTCGACGACCACCAGTGCATGCTCATCAACCGCATGCGGCACGGCAACATGATCCTCGCCGGCCAGACCCTGTTCATCCTGGAGTGCGAGCCCGCGGCCTACGCGGCGCTCGCGGCCAACGAGGCGGAGAAAGCGGCGCGCATCAACATCCTCGAGGTGCGCGCCTTCGGCAGCTTCGGCCGTCTGTACATCGGCGGCGAGGAAGAGGACGTCGAGGTGGCCAGGCCCGCGGCGCTCGCGGCCCTGGCGGCGCTCGACGGACGCGTCGTGAAGTTGTCCCCTTCGTGAAAAGGAGCCCGTCATGTCGGATGCCCTGGGAATGATCGAGTGCAGGAGCTTCCCCGCGGTGGTCGAGGCGGCCGACGCCATGGTCAAGGCCGCGCGCGTGGAGTTGGTGAGCTACGAGAAGACCGGCGGGGGCTACACCACCGTGGTCATCCGCGGCGACGTGGCGGCCGTGAAGGCGGCCTGCGACGCCGGCCAGACGGCGGCGAGCCGGGTCGGCGAGATCGTCGCCGTGCACATCATCGCGCGGCCGCACGCCAACGTGGACCTGGTGATCCCGCTGGGCCGCCAGGCGGAGCCGCCCGCGGCCAAGAAGTAGGCGCGTCATGAATCTCGCCAGGGTGATCGGCACCGTGGTGTCGACGCGCAAGGAGCCGCGGCTCGAGGGGCTGACGCTGCTCGTGCTCGGGCTCGCGGACACCGAGGGCAAGCTGACGGGTGGTTCGGTGGTGGCGGCCGACGCCGTGGGCGCCGGCGTGGGCGAGTACGTGCTCTACGCCGCAGGTTCGAGCGCGCGCCAGACCCGCGCCACCGACGGCAAGCCCGTCGACGCGGTGGTCATGGCCATCGTCGACAGCTGGGAGATCGGCGGCGAGGACCGCTATCGCAAAGGGCGCGATGATTGAGGGCGCGATGACTAGCGCCAGCCAGGAGGCGATCCCATGTCGCGGCTGACCGACGACCAGATCGACGACATCGCCCGGCGACTCGCCGGTCGTCTCGGTCTGGGCGGTCCGGCGACGGCGGGCACGACGCCGCCGGCACCGGAGCTGACGCTCGGCGACGGCGTCCACGCCACGGTGGACGCCTGCGTGCAGGCCGCGCGGGCAGCGTTCCGCGCCCTCGGCGAGCTGCCTCTCTCGCGGCGCGCGGCGATGGTGGCCGCCGTCCGCGAGGCTATGCGGCGCGATGGCGAGCAGCTCGCGCGCTACGCCTGGCAGGAGACCGGCCTCGGGCGGCCCGAGCACAAGGCGATCAAGAACCGCCTGGTGACCGACAAGACCCCGGGTCCCGAGTGCCTGGTCCCCCAGACCATCACCGGCGACCACGGCCTGACGCTGATGGAGTGGGCGCCATTCGGCGTCATCGGCGCCATCACGCCGACCACCAACCCCACCAGCACCATCATCTGCAACACCATCGGCATGGTGTCGGCGGGTAACAGCGTCGTCTTCAACGTGCACCCCGGCGCCACGGCCTGCTCGATGGCCACCGTGCGCGCCATCAACCAGGCGATCGTCGCGGCCGGCGGTCCGCCGGATCTGGTGACCGCTGTGGCCCGGCCCACCATCGAGACGGCGGGCGAATTGATGCGCCATCGCGGCATCAACCTGCTCGCGGTGACCGGCGGGCCCGGCGTGGTCAAGGCCGCGATGGGCAGCGGCCGGCGCGCGATCTGCGCGGGACCCGGCAACCCGCCGGTGGTGGTGGACGAGACGGCGGACCTGGCGCGGGCCGGCCGGGACATCGTCGCCGGCGCCGGCTTCGACAACAACATCGTGTGCACCGACGAGAAGGAAGTCTTCGTCGTCGCCGCCGTCGCCGATCAGCTGATCCGCTCGCTGTGCGCGGCCGGCGCCCGCCTGCTCGACGCCGCCGAGCTGGGACGACTCGAGCAGCTGATCTTCGCGCAGCCGCCCGCCCCCCGCCGCCACGGGGTCATCAACAAGGACCTCGTCGGCAAGAACGCCGGCGAGATCCTCTCGCGGATCGGCGTGCCGGCCGGCCCGCAATTGCCGTTGCTCGTCGCCGAGGTGCCCGAGGACCACCCGCTGGTCTGGAGCGAACAGCTCATGCCCGTGCTGCCGGTGGTGCGGGTTCCGGACGTGGGGCGCGCCATCGCGCTCGCCTGCGAGGCCGAGCACGGTTTCGGCCACTCGGCATCCATGCACTCGCGCGACCTCGACGCCTTGAGCCGCATGGCGCGCGTGATCAACACCAGCATCTTCGTCAAGAACGGCCCCATCACCACCGGCCTCGGCGCCGGCGGCGAGGGCCACGCCAGCTTCACCATCGCGAGCCCCACGGGCGAGGGTATGACCGGCCCGGTCAGCTTCAGCCGCCAGCGGCGCTGCGTGATGGTGGATCACTTCCGGATCGTCTAGGCGGTTTCTATGGCCCCGGCCCTGGCGCTCCTCGAATACGACAGCGTGGCGCAGGGTATCCTGGCCGTCGACCGCATGCTCAAGCGTTCTCCCATCGCACTCCTGCAGTGCGGCACCATCCATCCCGGCCGCTTCCTCGCCCTCGTGGGCGGGACGGTCGCCAGCACGGAGGAAGCCTGGCAAACGGGATGCGGGGCAGGCGATGTCACGGACGACGTCTTCCTGCCCGACCCACACCCCGACCTGGTCGCGGCGCTCGCGGCGCCGGTCGCGCCCGTCCCCGCGGAAGCCATGGCGGTGCTGGAGACCACGACGTCGCCGGCGCTGCTACGGTGCGTGGACGCTGCGTTGAAGGCCGTCCCCATACGGTTGGCGACCTTGCGTTTGGCCGACGATCTCGGCGGCCGCGGCCTGGCGATCCTGACCGGCGCGCTCACCGACCTGCAGTCCGCGCTCGCGATCGCCGAGGGCGCCACCGGCGAACGCGGCCGCCTCGCGGGCCAGTCACTCATGCCCCGCGTCGAGACGACCTTGCTGGACGTCGTCGCCGAGGGCACGCGCTTCGCCAGCTGCCGCCGGTGGGAACCCGAGGGCGCCGAGATCCTGAGCGGGGAGGCGTGACGTGCAGCTCGGACGCGTGATCGGCACCCTCGTGCCCGCCGTGATCGCCGACGGCCTCGCCGGCGTGCCCCTGCTCTGGGTGCAGCCGCTGGACAAGCAGGGCCGCGCGCGCGGCACGGCCTTCGTCGCCGCCGACGGCACGCGCATGGCCGGCCCCGGCGAGCTGGTGACCTGGGAAGCCAGCCGCGAGGCGGCACTGACCCTCGACCCGAGCTTCGTGCCGGTGGACCACGCCGTCGTCGCCATCGTCAACGACGTGCAGCTCGACGGAGCCGCGCCATGATCCTCGGCCGCGTCACGGGGCGCGTCACCTCCACCATCCACCACCCATCGATGCAAGGCCGCACCCTGCTCGTGCTCGACAAGCTCGACGCCAAGGGCAAGCCGACCGGCGGGTACCTCATCGCCGTCGACAACGTGGGCGCGGGTCCAGGCGAGACGGTGCTGGTGCTCGACGAGGGCACCGGCGCGCGGGAGATCCTGGGCGGCCAGGATCTGCCGATCAGGTCGGTGGTGGTGGGGATCGTGGACGACACTGGCAGTTGATGCGCCCGGCGGCAGGTGATCCGTCAGCCGATCAGTTGGAACGCGCCGAGAACGACCAATCCGTATTCGGCCCTCCGCCGGGCCCCCTCGAATGTGGCAACACGGGTTATTGGCTTGACGGTTGGAAACATGGTCGGACAGACCGTCGACACGGCGGGAAGCTCTTCACGCTGGTCGCGGCCGTCGCGGAACTGCGCAGTCCAGTCGAGGCGAGAGCACACCTCCGGTATCATCCTACCCGGGGACCGGTTCGGAGTATCGGGCCCTGAGACGGTCCGAACCAAATGCCAGAAATCCTAGCTTGACGCCCCCCCCCCTGGTTCTGATACGCTGATTTCTGAGGAGGGGGAAGTTCTGCTGTTCACTGACGAGTTTCGCTGAACCCGCCGCCATTCCCCCAAAATTTTGATCATCGGTTTCCGGAGGTCATGCCCATGACTCGTGCTCTGATAGAGGCGGGTGCCGCCGCTCGGGCACCAAAGACGGGAACTATGAAGCCCCGTATCATCTGCGTTCTGATCCTGTTGCTGGCGTACCAGGCCGCGGCCTCGCCGCTCCCCGAACATCCGATTCCTCCCCCACCTGATCCGTTGGTCAAATCAGACCTTACTTGTCGGTATGTCTACATTTCCTATCCGGACGCCGGCGCCACCAGTCTTGGCCAGGATCTGATCGACGAGGTTCCGGCGGAACTGGAAACGTTCATGGAAGACCAAGCGAACGGTATCTACACGTTTGATATCGCCGCGGTGACGGTGCCCGGCAACAGGTATCTAGCCTGGATGACGGACCACGACACGACCGACTACATCGCGAACTTCGCGACAATGACCTATAACCAAGCCGGAGCCGGCTACGGGGCAACGGGAGAGGTTCACGCCGAAATCCTGGTCGAAATCCTAGCGGCGTACGATCAGTCGAGCCTTCCCAATCCCTTCCTGGATTGCGACTACATCTTTTTCATCCACGCGGTCCCGATCTGGACTGGTTATCAGGGCATCGCGAATACTTTCCTTGGCGCCAGTTACTGGGCTGGCCTCCTCGGCTCGACCAGCGGCTTCCACACTCATCGCGACAATTCCGGCACGAACCACAACGTGAACCAAACACTGCTGACCTTGAGCGCCTACGAGTTCGGACACAACATGACGATGCCACACCCGAACTACTGGTCTGTCCCTGACGGCACGGTCACATACGGCGTGTGCGACATGATGCGCACGCCGTTGATCTTCTCCTGGGGCGCCCAGGGACGATTCTCGTACTCGCCCATGCAACTCATCGACACCGGATGGCTGAATGCAACGACGGTGGTGGCGGAGCAGCACGACCTCGTGCTCTACGATGCCCAGTCGTCGAATCGCAACTCCATCGTGATCCCCATCGAGAATTGCGGGGGACAGTACGCCAACGAGCGGTTCATCTTGTCGTATCACCAGCGAACGGGTTTCGACGCGCGACATCCATCGACTGGTCTTCAGATCTGGCACGACGTGCCGGGCCACTTCAGCGACATCGAAGTCGCGACCGGGCGTTGGAGCGGTGGTCTCCACAACGTCTCAGATCCGAGCGATGGCGTCGATCGGCTTGATCGGGTATTCTGGGACGAGAATGACGCCGACGTCAGCCACGACATGTCGGACTGGGACTTCAATTACGTATGGCCGGGCAGCGCAGACGACTTCTTCGACGTCAACGATACTATCACCTACCCCGACGGCGTCGAGTTTTCGTTCAACACCAACCCCAGTACTTGGGGATCGGCCGGCTTGGATCGCCAGGATCCTCAGTCCGTGAAAACCACTTTATTCGTGCGAGCGCGGCCCCGAGATGCGCAGAGCATCTTCATCGACGTGTATCCGATGCCCCGCGAGGAAATCGCGACTCCCGAGGCTGGCGACGTCGTGGCCGTCGGCGGCGCGCCTATGACCATCAGTTGGGAACACGAGTTTCTGAACCAGGGCGCGGGCGCGGTCAATGTGCTGGATCAGGTGGAGATCTGGTTCAGCCCTTACAACGGGGCACCGTATACCTATCAGCAGATCGGCACGGCCGACCACGCCGATACCGGGTTCGACTGGTATCCCACCGGCGAGTTCGTGACCAACCAGGGCAAGATCAAGCTGGTGTTCACCAACGACGTGAACGGCCACACCACCGAGACCGTCATGGACGGCACCGTGATCGTCACCGGCACGGCCATCCCCTGGGAAGCGTTGATCACCCCCAACGGCGGCGAGTCGCTTTACGTGGGCGAGCCGTATGACATCCAATGGACCAACTTCAACGGCGCCCTCCTGCAGCGGGTGGACATCTACGTGACCATCGATGGCGGCGCCATCTGGCGGGACGTCGCGATGGAAGCCGCCTACGTCACCGAGAATGACGTCAATATCTACTCCTGGACGCCCACAGCCGACCTGATGGGCGGGCATGCGCGCGTGAAGCTCAACTATCACTTCTCCGGCGGCGCAACGACCGAAAGCATCTCCGAGGCGGAGTTCTCCATTTACGAGGTCACGGCTCACTTCAACGACGTCTCGTCGGTGTCGGGTGTGAACTACGAAGGCACACCCTACGCGGCTGCCGACCTCGAATACAACCTAGACGGCAAGCCCGACATGTTCGTCACCATTCAGGCCTGCGAGGGCTGCGGTCCGACGGCGGCGCGATCGCGGCTATATCAGAACATCGGGTATCAATCGACCCCGATCCGCTTTGAGGATCGCACAAACTGGGACTTCGTCTCCGGCAGCTACACCCGCACCGAATCCCTCGGCCTCTCCGTTGCCGACTACGACAGCGACGGCGACCGTGACGTGTTCGTGACTCACGCCGAGAGCCCTCAGCTCTTCAAGCTGACCACCGGCCAGTTCACCAACGTGATCGACGATCCCACGGTGTTCGATTCAGGATCCGTTGAACTGCTACAAGATGCCTACTGCGCCAGTTGGGTGGATTTCGATCACGATGGCGACCTGGACCTGTACCTGGGCCGCGCCCTTTCGGCCTTCGATCCCAACCAGATCCGCGACCAGGCCGGGCGCCTGGCGCCGCTCTTCGACACCCTGTTCGAGAACCGCGGCGCCAACGCCACTTTCCGAGAAGTCGGCCGCCTGGTGGGGCTCGTCGATCCCACTGCCGCGGGAGTGACCATGTCGGTGGCCTGGGCGGATATGGATGGAGACGGATCCTGGGAGGTGGCCATCGGCGGCTTCGGCGGTGCCGGCGCCGACACGCGTCTGTACCAAGAGAACGCCGATGGTTCGTTCTCCAAGATGTATCGCCCATTCCCGATGTCGGTGGACCCTGGCCTGGTGAACAGCCTGCAGTGGGTGGACTTCGACCGGGACAACGATCTGGACCTGCTCATGGTGCGCAGCGAAGGACATTCCTACGTGCTGCTAAACGACAATGGCCTGTTCAACAGCGCCGTCACCCTGCCTGGAGGCGGGTCCTGGAGCGCTGCCGCCGGTAGGGCCTTTGACTACAATCTCGACGGCTTTCCCGACGTGGCCATGGCGAACGGATCAGATGAGGCCGAGCCGCACTTGTGGCAGAATTTGACGGGCATCTCTTCGTTCGGCGATCAATCGGTAGTGGATGTGGCGGCCAAGGTAGGCCTGTCCGACGGCCTCGGTCTGGCGCAAGGGGTGTTCGCCAACGACTTCAACGGCGACGGCGACCTGGACCTGTTCCTGGGCCGCCAAGCCGCGGCCGGCCGGATGTTCCGGAACCAGAGCCAGACCGGAGCCGATGCCCCGTTGCACCACTGGGTGGGGTTCGATTTGGTTGCCGCCGGCAGCAACACCGCCGTGGGGGCCACGGTTTCGCTGGCCACCGCTGGCTCGCAGCCATTGGGGATCCAGGTGATCGACGCTGGCGGTGGCCGCGGGTCCCCGCAGCCATACCAGTTGGTCTTTGGCTTGGGCGATCTCGACGAAGCGGTGGACGTGACCATTGGACGGCCGTCGGGTCGAGAGACGACGTTTTCGGTTGCACCCTCCCAGTTCGACAACCTCATGACCGTGGCCGAGTCGACCAGCTTCGCGATCGACGACGACACAGCGGTCGTGCATTTCGAGGTGAGACCATATACCAACAACCTGGACTGGGTGTTCAGCTGGGAGACCGATCACTGGACCGAGGTCGGTTCGGATATCGTCTACATCGATCACGTCGCCGGTGTGGGGTGCGCCGTCACCGACGCTACGCTGCAGGCCGGCGTAACCGTCGGCGTGACGTCTCGTCTGTACTGTCAGGTGGACGCAGCCACAGGCGCCACCACGTTCAAGCACGAGGTGCGGTGGGAGAACCGCCAGTGTGTGACCGGTTGCTCATACCGCTTCGGTGTCGAGAGCGCTCTGGGCTCGACCGTCGATAGCGTACCCAACACCGAGACGGACCTGATTCGCTTCAAGGTCTGCCCCTCGTCCATGTAAGGAGGACCGAAATGCGGCGACAAGACATGATGCGGGGCTGGCTGCTGGCGGCACTGGCGCTAACCTCGACCCCGGCCCAGGCCGATGAGATCACGCATCCCGCAGTGGATGGAGTCATGGGACTCGAAAGCGAGGACGGTGGCGGCTGGCTTGCCATCAGTGTATCCGCCCCTGAAGGCTACGCATTGAGCGGTATTTTGTGGTATAATAACGACGGCATGGTGGTTTACCCCTCGGTTTCCGTCGGCACGGGCCACCCGGATGGCCCGGGATCGCTGACCGAAATGACGATGGTGGCCGAACAAGTTGCGGGCGGTTCGTCGGCCTGGAGCACGATGACCTTCAGCCAGCCCATTGGGGCCTCGCTGGGACGGCTTTATGTGACGCTGGAGTTTCCCGCCTCGGTCGCGTTCACGGCCGAGGGTGAGGGAGGAGGCCCTGCGGTGGGATTCTGCGCCGGCGGCCTGGGCACCGATGGCTGGGTGAGCGGCGATGGCGAGTCCTGGATGCCTCTTCACCAGGAATCGGATTTCGCCGTCATGCCCGTGCTGGTTCCGATCGAGGACGGGATGGAAATCAAACGCATGGACGGTAACCAGGACCTCGCTCTTCCGCCCGTAGCGCAGCCCTATCTTGCTGCGAGCCCCAACCCCTTCAATCCGGTCACCGAGATCCGATTCGGCCTGACCCGCGCCAGTGAGGTGCGCCTCGATATCTACAACTTGCGCGGCGCCCGGATGGTAAGGTTGGTGAGTGAAGCCATGGAGGCCGGGCATCACGTGGTGGCCTGGACCGGCGTCGACGGCGCCGGCCGCAGGGTCGCCAGCGGAACATATTTCGCGCGGCTGGTCGCCGGCGACGTCACCTTCACCCACAAGCTCATGCTGGTGAAATAGCCGCCCTGCGGGGCGTTTGAACCGAAAGGGTACGGCCATGCGGAACGCAGCAACTCTCATGATGGTGGCGCTTGCGACCCTGTTGATCTGGGCAACGGCGGCCGCAGGCCGTACCTGGACAGTGCGTCAGGATGGAAGTGGGGATTTCCAGGTTATACAGGACGCGGTGGAAGCAGCGTCGGACGGCGACGTGATCGATATCGGGCCCGGGCGCTGGGATGACTACCGGCTGATCTGGTACCAGGGCTCCCCTGCTTGGGACGTCTACGTCTTCATCGACGGTAAAAGCCTGACGCTCCAGGGAGCCGGAGCCGACCAGACGATCCTCGGCCCCGAAGACGAGGATTTCCACCCCTGGCCGGGACGCGATGTCATGATCGTGATGGGAATCAACTGCGGTGAGCTGAAGATCTTCGACATGACGCTCGAACATTCGCCGTGGGAGAGTGTCAGCTACTCTCTCTGGAACCAGCGGTTCGAGATGGCAAGGTGCGTGGTTCGGGAGAGTAATCGGGGCGTCATTGTCGCTTGTCCGGCGGGCGGCTCGGTCACGGACTCGGAGTTCATCGACCTGGACAACTACGGGGTCCACACCACGAACCCGACTAACGGCTTCGTTGTCCGGAATTGCGACTTTTTCGACGTGAACGTCGCCGCTGGCGCGGATTGGTCCCCGTCGCATCTCGACGTCATTGATTGCGAGATGGAGGGTGGCGTCGGCGGCGTTGGCTTCTTCGGCGGAGCGACTGGAACTGTGACCAGTTGCGTCATGCGCAATTCAACCAACTATGGAATCGCTCTCAACGATCCCGGTGCCGTGACGATCACCGACAACGTCATCGAGCAGACCACCGGCTGGGGCATGGCCCTTGGAGACGCAGAACAAGCGGTGATCACCAACAACGTCATCCGCACTCAGACTGGAACTTGCCTTTCGTTTCCTTACCCCTGCGACGGCATGGTGTTTGCGGGAAACGACCTCTATCGGGGCGATGGCGACCTCGTGCAAACCAATGACTACTGGCCCTACTCCCCGCCTGTGTACTTCCACCTGGAGAACAACTACTGGGGCACCACGGATGCGGCCGAGATCCAGGCTCACATCATCGACGGGCACGTCCAGGATCACGTGAACATGTTCGTGATCTTCGAGCCGTTCGAGGGAGGTCCGGTGCCCACGGAGATTCGGTCCTGGGGCGCGGTGAAGGAGTTGTTCCGCAGGAGATGACCTGCCAGCGGCGCCGTGGGTTGCCAGCCGAAGCAAGGACGATGGTGGTTTCCAGCTGGCGACCTGGTTGCTGCTGGTGATGTTCGGATCCGCCACAAGAATCCCGATACACCCGTGGACCACGCCGTCGTCGCCATCGTCAACGACGTGCAGCTCGACGGAGCCGCGCCATGATCCTCGGCCGCGTCACGGGGCGCGTCACCTCCACCATCCACCACCCGTCGATGCAAGGCCGCACCCTGCTCGTGGTCGACAAGCTCGATGCGCAGGGCCAGCCGACCGGCGGATACCTCATCGCCGTCGACAACGCCGGCGCCGGCGCCGGCGAGACCGTGCTGGTGCTCGACGAGGGCAGCGGCGCGCGGCAGATCCTGGGCGGCCAGAATCTTCCGATCAGGTCGGTGGTGGTGGGGATCGTGGATGTTGCGGAAGACTGACGCGGCGGGTGGACATATATCCGGAGTCAAACCCAAGCGACGGTGTCAGATCGGCGCGTCACCCGAATCCTGGCCCCACGCTTTCTGCGCCAGGTTGCGTTCCTTGGCGATCCGATTTCCAATTACGACAACTTTCCGTATGCGGAAATATATACAATTATGGAAATTCAAGTTGCGCTATTTCCTCAATATGGTATTTTTCTGTCGACGGAAAGAGTTGATATGGGGAAATTTGACGAAGCAACGTTCAGAAAGCGACTGATAGCAGGCGGACTCAAAGTGCCGCCTCTCGATATCAGCGTCATTGCCGCGGACGAAGGAGGCGGAGAGGATGCCGTTCTGGAGATCTCCTGGCGGGAGAGATCCTGCCGGTTCGTCGTCGAACTGAAGCGCGACGCCAAACCCCAAACGCTGCGCCTCGCAAGGGAGCAAGCCCTGGAGTGGGCGCGCCGGAAACCCGAGGCGCAACCCATGGTCATCGCTCCATATCTCTCCAGCGAGAAACTGGAAGAGTTGCTTGGGGCCGGCGTGAGCGCGCTCGACTTCTGTGGCAATGGTGCGGTCGAAGCTCCTGGTCAGTTTCTGTTCTACAAGGCTGGGAATCCCAATCGCTTTCCCGAGAGATCCGCCCTCACATCCGCCTATAGGGGTGATGGCTCGCTGGTTTCGCGCGCCCTTCTTTTCGAGCGCGAGTTCACGCAAGTCGGCGACATCCGGGATGCAATCATCGCGCGTGGTGGCATGATCGCCCCGAGTACCGTCTCCAAGATCCTCCAGCGTCTGGAATCCGAGCTGGTCATCGAACGTCCGAACCGCAACGCCGTGCGGGTGATCCAACCCGAACGGATCCTGGACGGTCTGCTAGAGGCCTATCGCCCACCGAGGTCGGAGAACACCTGGACCGGCAAGATCGCCTTGCCGAGCGCCGACCTGATGGTCGAGTTGGAACGGCTCGCGCGCAAAACCAACCTCGTACGCACCGGGGAATCCTCAGCGGCGGAGTACGCCACGTGGGCCGCCGAGCCCATCGTCAGCTGCTATTGCCGCGAGGTGCCGACCATCTTGCTAGAAGAACTGGGGTGCGAAGTCCGGGAGACGGCGGCATTTCCCAATCTCCAGCTATGTCAGACCGACGATCAGCGCGTTTACTTCGATCGCCGCCAGAACCTGGCCGCCTCCCCGATCCAGGCCTGGCTGGAAATGTCGAGAGGCGACAAGAGGCAGAAGGAAGTGGCCGCACAGATCCGCGGGCTCATCCTCACCCCGTGAGTAGGAGACTATGAACGACACCTATCTGCGTACGAGTCTTCTCGACCTCCACCACGCCCTCGGTCCGGTTGCGCGCGGCGTTCTCCTCGCCGGGGGATACGGGCTATACCTCAAGCAGCTATATTTGTCGGAATCGGACGAGCGGACGCTCATCCGGGCAGATCTTTGGCCGGCACCGCGGGCGACTCAGGACCTTGACCTGATGTTGTCGACCGACATCGTCGCCGATGCGGAGGCGATGGGTGCCGTCCGTACGGCGCTAGACGGACTCGGATACGAGGTCATCGAGAGCGCGAAGTACCTGCAATTCGTTCGCCGGATCTCCGAGGTGCAAGTTGTCAAGATCGACCTCCTCGCCGCCCAGCGCGACGTGCTCGAAGCGCATCCGGATATCCAGGCCGACGTTCGCCGCGCCAGGCCGGTGAGCGGGAATCGACCGAATCTGCATGCCCACCCGACCGACGGCGCAATATCGATCGGGCCGTCGCGCGTTCTACTACCGGTGACCGGCACGCTCTCCAGCGGACAGGTGTTTACCACGATGGTCGCCGTACCATGTCCATTCGACTATCTACTGATGAAGCTGACGGCGTATCGCGACCGCCGCGACGACCGCGACAAGGACCTCGGTCGCCACCACGCCCTCGACGTGTTCCGCGTCGTGGCCATGCTCACCGAATCCGAGCGTGACGAGGTTCAAGCGCAACTACGAGTGTACTCAGCGAATCCACAGGTGGACTCGTGTGCTCGACTGGTGCGGGCGGACTTCCTGACCAAGAGCGCCAGCGCAGTGCTGGCGATGCGCGAGCACCATTGTGGAACAACGACGATCAACTCGCGGTGTTCTTCGAAGTGCTCTCCCAGTTGTTCCCGTAGTGCGGCGACTCGTCGGCGGCACGGCCGGGTTGGGCGAGCACGAGGTCACGTGGGACGGGCGCGACGACGCCGGCCAGGCCGTCGCGACCGGCGTCTGCTTCGCCAGGATCACGCAACGGGAACGGACCGCGGCGACATCGAGACCGTCGTCGCCAAGGCGCTGTCGCGGGAGAAGGAACGGCGCTACGAGTCGGCGGCCCAGTTCGCGGAGGATCTGCGCCGGCACCTGCGCGACGAACCCATCCTGGCCCGGCCCGCCACCACCATCTACCAGCTCCGCAAGCTGGCTCGTCGCCACCGGCCGCTGGTGGTGGGCGGACTGCTGGCGGCGGTGGGGCTGCTGTGCGGCGCGGTGTTCGCGACCTGGCAGGCCACCGTGGCGACGCGGCAGCGCGACCGCGCCCTGGTCGCCGAGCGCCAGGCTCGGGAGGTCAGCCGCTTCCTGCAGGACATGCTCGCGACGGCCGACCCCAATCGCAGCCCGGACACCGACGTCACGGTGGTCGAGGTGCTCGACGCGGCCGCGGCGACGCTGGCCGACCGTTTCGCAGACGACCCGCCGGTGGAACTCGCCGTGCGCATGACCCTCGCCGAGAGCTACGACTCCCTCGGCCGGCACGCCGAGGCCGAGACCCAGGTCGAGCGCGTCCTTGCGGTCGCCCGCGCCGAGTTCGGCGACCTCGACCCGCAGACGCTCAACGCGCTGAGCTTCCTGGCGCTGACGGCCCGCGGCCAGGGACGGCAGGCGGAGGCGGAGTCGCTCGCCACCCTGGCCCACGACGGCTTCGCCCGGGCGCACGGTCCGGAACACCCGGACGCGATCTCGGCGACCAACAACCTCGCCCTCACCCTCATCGACCGCGGCGACTACGCGCGCGCGGAGGAATTGCTGCGCGAATGCGTGGCCACCAGCGTGCGGCTGCGCGGCGAGGACGACGAGAAGTCGCTGGACTACGTGGCCAACCTGGCCTCGGTGCTGTCGTCCCAGGGCCGCAACGAGGAGGCGGAGCCGCTCCTGCTGCAGGGCTACGGTTTGCTCAGCGAGGCCCTGGGCCCGCAGAACGACCGCACGCAGATCGCGGCCGCAGCGCTGGCGACGCTGTATCAGAACTGGGGACGGCCGACGGAGGCCGTGGCCTGGCGCGCGCGTCGGACCTGACCGGGAACTACGGCGTCGTCCCGTCCCTGGCTTCCGCCTCGCGCATCCAGTTCAGGAAGAGCTGATAGAAGACGGCGAGGATCACCGGGCCGACGAAGAGGCCGACCACGCCGGCGCGCAGCATGCCGCCGATGGCGCCGATGAGGATGACCAGCATCGGCAGCGGGACGCCGCGGCCGAGCAGCAGCGGCTTGAGCAGGCTGTCGCTGATCGACACGAACAGGCTCCAGATGGTGAAGATCACGGCGATCGCGGTGCTGTCGTGGTTGGCGAAGACCCAGACGGCGATGGGTCCCAGGACGAGGATCGGTGGCAGCTGCATGATGCCGACCATCATCACCAGGATGGTCCAGAGCCCGACGCCGGGAACGCCCGCGACCACCAGGCCGATCGCCGCCAGCAGACCCTGGATCATCGCCACCAGCACCACGCCCTTGACCACGCTGCGGACCGTCGCGATGGTCATGTCGACCATGGGCGGGCCGGTGTCGCCGGCGAGTCGTCTGGCGACCGCCCGCGCGGTGCGCGAACTGCCTTCCGACTTCATCATCAGGACGCCGGCGATGATGAGCGCGAACAGCGTCTGCAGCAGCGCGACGCCGATCCCGCTCACGCCGGCGACGATGCCCTTGCCGAGGTTTCGCACCTGCGGCTGGAGCTTGGCAAGCGTGCCCTCGAGGTCCGTCGAGGCGCCCTGCCACAGCGCGTGCGCCTTCTCGCCGACGAGCGGCCAGTCCTTCACCTTGTCCGTGGGCGGCGGGATCGCCAGGGTGCCCGCCTGGGCCTTCTTGACGATGCCGACCGTGGCGTCGAGCAGCGAGTTGGACAGCAACGCCGTGGGCACGGCGATGATCAGCAGGACCAGCGTGATGTAGATCGCGCAGGCGAGCTTGGCCCGACCGCCCACCACCTTCCTGATCCGCCGGTAGAACGGGTCGGCGGTGATCGCGATGACGACGGCCCACACCACGGTCATGAGGAAGGGGCTGAAGATCCGGAACGCGCCGTAGACGACGAGGGCGATGACCGCGAGCCTGACGGCGATGTCCAGGGCTTTCTGCAGGTGGTCCTGATCTCCATCTCGAGACATGACGACCCACCTTCCGCTGGAATGGACGACGAGAGCGCTGGCCGATGGTATAACCCGGCCGGCCGGTGCGTCAATCGACCATCCCCGCCATTTCAGCCCCGCGCGGCGCGCCACGCCGCGAGCACCTCCCGCTCTCTCTCGGCCGGCAGGCCGGCGCGCTGGCTGATGCGGTCGCGGTTCTCGGGGGTCAGGCTGTCGTACCACGTGAGCGTGTCGCGCACGGTGTCGACGAGGGGGCGGAAGGCGAGCCCCGCCGCGAGAGCCTTGTCGATGTTGCGCGACCCGAAGCCCGCGTACTCGCCGACGGGCGGCAACCAGCAGGGCAGGTTCGACCAGGCACCGACCTCGTGCTCCTCCAGGAATTCCTCCGCGACCCAGACGAACTGGGCGTCGGGGCCGCCCACGTCGCGGCAGGTGTCGAGGTAGCGTTTCATGGTCAGCGGTTCGCGCGGATGCGGGCCGACGACGTTGAACGTGCCGCCGGTGCCGCGCTGCATGCAGACCACCTCGAAGGCGGCCAGGTCGCGGCCGTCGACGAACTGGATGCGGGCGGCGCCGTCGCCCGGCGCGAGCACCTCGCCCCCGCGGCGCGCGCGCACGGGCCAGTACACCCCGCGGAAGCTGAAGTCGCGCGGGCCGACGATCAGGCCCGGCCGGAAGATGGTGTGATTCTGCGGGTAATACTTGCGGACCCGGTTCTCGCACTCGGCCTTGAAGTTGCCGAAGAGCTCGTCCGTGTACTCGGTGGTGTCGGCGTCGGGGGCGGCGAGGACCGCCGCCGTCTCGTCCATGTTGGGCTGGGAGTGGTCCGCGTAGACCGACATGGACGACACGAACATGTAGTGGCCGACGTTCTTCTGCAGCAGGACGGCCGTGTTCTCCACGATGCGCGGGATCTGCGGCCAGATGTCGATGCAGATGTCCCAGCGACGACCCGCGGCGACCGCCTCCTGCAGGCGGGCGAGCCCGTCGCCGGGCTCGGGGGTGCGGTCGCCGATGAGGCACTCGACCTCGGGGAACAGGTCGTCCGAGCGGTTGCCGCGGTTGAAGAGAGTCACCTCGTGGCCGGCGTCCAGGAGGGCACGGACCAGGTGCGGGCCGGTCTGGCCGGTGCCGCCGAGGACGAGGACCTTGAGCTTGCGGGCCGCGTCGTCCGCGCCCCAGGCGCGCGTGACCAGCGGCGAACCGAAACTGCCGACGCTCAGCGCGACGCCGGCCAGGGACACCGTCTGCAGGAACTGACGGCGGGTCAGATCGCTTTTCATGCCGACTCCTTACGTCGAGGCGGGGCGGGGATGAAGGCGGGAATACGAGCGATCGCGCGCGGGAGTTGCAGAAACTCAGGCGTCGTCCGCGTCGTCGGCGGTGTCGCCGCTACCCTCGGGGTCGTCCGGATGCTGGCCCAGCAACGCCCGGCCGACCATGCCCCAGCCCCCCATGGCGCCGTCCGAGCCGGGATAGGCCACGTCCTTGCGCAGCAGGAGCACGTCGATCAGGTAGTGGAGCTTCGCCGCCTCGTCGGCGTCGTCGTCGGCGCCATACTGTTCGCGGTCGCCGTTCACCTCGACGGTGTGGAGCCGGTATCCCTCGCGGCACGGCGTGAAGCTCGCGACGTAGATGCAGAAGCCCGTCCAGCTCCGGAAGAAGTGCAGCACGTCGTCCTGCCAGTAGACGAACCACTTGTCCGCCATGTCGTCCGGGATGACACCGCGCCGGATCCGCGCGATCTCCCCGCGCGAGAACACCCTGTCCAGCCGGATGGTCGACCTCTGATCGGGCAGCGGCGAGGTGCGCCAATCGGACGGCTGGGCTGCTTTCATGTCGATGCCGCGTCCTCCTCGTGATCGCACGCGCGGCCAGTCAGCGCCGCAGCGCCTCGTGTCCGTAATGCGCCGCGACCGCGGAGACATCGGTCAGGTTGATCGCGCCGTCCCAGTTGTAGTCGGAACGGTAGGCATAGACACCGTGGTAGTCGCCGGCGAAGGCCGAGAGGTCGGCGAGGTTCACGTCCAGATCGCCGTTGATGTCGGGGCTGTTGTGCCTTGCCTGCAGCCCGGGCCGTTGCAAGATCATGCCGGCGATCACGACTCGCAGCGTGGAGCCTGGTGTCCACGTCCCCCCGGCGCGCAGCGGCAATTGCCAGACGGTGATGCCGTCGGCGTCGGTATCGTGGTCGGCGATCGTGCCGCCGGTGCGGTGCAAGAGGTCGTCCTGGCTCGATTCGATCCAGATATCCTCGGCCGGGTAAAAGGGGATTGGATCCTGCAACATGTCCAGAAGATGCAGAGTGATCGTCCCGTCAACCGTGACGCCGCCCTCGGCAAAAGCCGTGGTCAGCCATACGCCGTCGCCGGCAGGGCAGACGAAATACGACACCGGCTGGTGAGCGATCTCCGCCCAGCTCTCTTCGAACCACTGCGACGTGGCGACGGACGCGGCTGACGCGGCCAGGAATGCCGCGGCCAGAAGGAAAAATCTCATGGTTCCCCCTTCGTGGTGTCAGGCTGTCACGTCGTGATGATAGCAGAGCGGGACACTTGCTGACAACCGCCGCGCAATGACATCTCCGCGGCACGTCCGCCCAGGGATGGACGTGCCGGCCAGTCGTCCGCAAATCGACGCGCCCCGACGGATCGCCGGGGCGCGTTTCTCCAGGGTGTCTGTCAGTCCTACGGACTGACCGTCGCCCCTCCCGGCACGGACTTGCCGGCCTTGGCCGGGATCATCGCCCGGTCCAGACTCCAGCCGAACTTCAACCCCGCCATGAACCAGGCGAAGCTGCCGACGCCGACCAGGAACACCGTGTCGCCGACGATGCGCAACCAGCGCAGGGTCTCCACCCACGGCTGCTGCAGGAACTCGGCGCTGCGGGCGTACCACAGGCCCTTGTCGACGCTCGCCACGGTCTGCGCGAGACCGATGGGCAGCAAGCTCAGGCCGATCATCAACGCCAGGCCGATGTTCAGGCACCAGAACCCGATCGCGAGCGGCCGCTCCTTCCAGGCGTGCTCGCCGGTGAGCCGGCGGGCGACGAGCAGGATCAGGCCGAGGGAGAGCAGGCCGTACACCCCGAAGAGCGCGGCGTGGCCGTGCACCGGCGTGGTGTTCAGACCCTGCATGTAGTACAGGGCGATGGGGGGATTGATCAGGAAGCCGAAGACGCCGGCGCCGACGAGGTTCCAGAAGGCGACGCCGACGAAGAAGGTGATCGGCCAGCGCAGCCGCCGCACCCAGGGCGCGGCCTGCTGCAGACGCCAGGTCTGGAACGCCTCGAAACCGATCAGCACCAGGGGCACCACCTCGAGGGCGCTGAACGAGGCGCCGATCGCCATGATGGAGGTCGGCGTGCCGCTGAAGTACAGGTGATGGAACGTGCCGGGAATGCCGGCGAAGAGGAAGAGCGCGCTGGAGGCGATGACGGCGCCGCCCGCGTGGCTCTCCTTGATCAGGCCGAGCCGCGAGAAGACGAAGGCGAGGGCCGCGGTGGCGAAGACCTCGAAGAAGCCCTCGACCCACAGGTGGACCACCCACCAGCGCCAGTACTCCATCACCGACAGGTGGCTGCGCGCGCTGAACATGAAGCCCGAGGCGTAGAGCAGCCCGATCGCCGCGCTCGCGCCCGTGAACATGAAGATGAGGGACCGCGAGCCCTCCTTGCGCTTCAAGGCCGGGGCCAGGCCGCGCAGCATGAGACCGAGCCAGAGCACCAGGCCGACGAAGAGCGCGATCTGCCAGGCGCGGCCGAGGTCGACGTACTCGTAGCCCTGGTGGCCGAACCAGAAACCCTGGTTCAGGCCGAGACGCTGGTGGATGGACAGGGCCTCGCCGGTGAGCGAGCCGGCCACCACGAGCAGCAGGGCGCCGAAGAGGATGTTCACGCCCAGACGCTGGAAGCGGGGCTCCTTGCCGCCGACCAGGGGCGCCAGGAACAGCCCGGCGGCGAGGAACGACGTCGCGATCCAGAACACGGCGGTCTGGATGTGCCAGGTGCGGCTCAGGGCGTACGGCAAGTATTGCGCGAGGGGGATCCCGAAGAAGCTCTGACCCTCGACCGTGTAGTGCGCGGTGACGGCGCCGAGCAGGGCCTGCACGCCGAACACCGCGACCACCACGGCGACGTACTTGCCGACGGCGCGCATCGAGGGCGTGATGCCGGTCATCAGGAAGGGATCGCTCAGCGGCGCCTTGACCTCCGGTTCGTCGTGGCGCTTGAAGGAGTGCCACCAGACCAGCGCGCCGACGGCCGCCAGCAGCAGCGCGACGCTGACCACGGACCACATGATGTTGGCACCGGTGGGGTGGTTGCCGACCAGGGCGTCGGCCGGCCAGTTGTTGGTGTAGGTGATGTCCTTGCCCGGACGCTCGGTCACACAGGCCCAGCTCGCCCAGAAGAAGAAGTCGGTGAGCCGGTCGACGCGGGTGGCGTCCTTCACGGTCACGTCCTGCATCGCGTAGTCCTCGCGCAGCTTCGTGAGTTGCGCGTCGCCGCCGAAGAGCGCGGCGTAGTGCGCGGCGGTGCGGCGCATGGCCTCGGCGCGGTCGTCGCTCACGGTGAGCGTCCCGGTGGCCGCGTCGTAGGTGTTGGTGCGCATGGCCCGCGGCAGCTGCGCGGTGAGCTGAGTCTGGGCAGCGACGGGCAGCGCGGCGAACGAGGCGGCGCCCTGCTGCTCGGCCCACACGTCCAGCAGCGCGAGGGCTTCGCGATGCAGCCAGTCCGCTGACCAGTCGGGAGCCTGGTAGGCGCCGTGGCCCCAGATGGAACCGAGTTGCTGGCCGCCGGTGGATTGCCAGACCTGCTGGCCGGTGAGGATGTCGTCCCCGGTCATGAGGACGGCGTCGCTCGCCGTGACGACACGGGTGGGGATCGGCGGCTTCTGCCGGTAGACCTCGCGGCCGAAGACGCCCAGCAGGGTGAAGGCGATCAGCAGGGCGGCGCCGAAGATCCACCACAGCTTCTTGTGATTGGGTTGCATGCCCGGTTCCTTTCGCATGGCGGGGCTCGCTCTCAGTTGCCGCGCTCGCACAGAGCGCGCGGGAAAAGGACGTTGTTCTCGAGGTGGACGTGCTCGGTGAGTTCCTGCGCGAAGCGCGCGAGCTCGGACATCAGGGCGCGCCAGGTGGGGCACGCGTCGGCCGGGGCCGTGAAGGCGTGGGTCAGTTCGCGTAGCCGGGCGAGGGCGGCGCCGGCGCGCTGGTGGTCGTCCTCGAGGCCGCGGATGGTGGCGCCGGAGGCGTCGGCGTGGGCGGCGAGGACCTGCGGGAAGAGGATGTTCTCCTCCACCTCGAGGTGCTCGAGAAGGTCTGCCGTGAGGTCGATGAGCAGCGGCGTGACCTCCGCGCTGTAACGGGCGTGCTGCGCGTGCGCGCGGTCGACGGCGGCGGCGAGTCGCACGAGCTCGGGGAGGTCGTCCCGCAGGCGGGCGTGCACCACGCCGGTGAGATGCGCGACCAGTTCGGCGAGGGGTGCCGTGGCCCAGCGGGTGAGATCGACGGTGGCGCGGTCGCGGCCGGCGGCGAGGTCGTCGAGAACCGCGCGGGCGTCGAGGCCGGCCTCGCGGCAGGCGGCGTCGAGCGTTCGGCGGCCGCCGCAGCAGAAGTCCAGGCCCAGACGGCCGAAGATGCGGGTCGCTCCGGGCCACTGGATCGCGATGTCGGAGAGCGAGAGGGTCAGCGTGTCGTTCATGGTCCACCTCCTGGTGATACCATGAGTAAGCACCTCGCGTGCCACTCGTTATTTTGTTACTTGCCAATAGTTTATAAGTCGTGTTATGTGTCCGTTAACGGCGTTGAGTTATCTGTACGTTAACGTCGTTATCAAGGAGACAACAATGTCCGCGACTCCGCTGGCCCCGCTCCTGGACATCGCCCGCGACCTCACGGCGTCCCTCGCGGCGGCCGACCGGTACCAGCGCCTGCTGGTGTCCGTGCGCCGGCTCATCCCCTATGACGCGGCCTGCCTCCTGCGGCTGGAGGACGACGCGCTGGTGCCGCTGTCGGCCGTGGGGCTGGCGCCCGAGGCGGTGGTGAAACACTACGCGCGAGGCGAGCATCCGCGCCTGGACGCCATCCTGCGCGCGCGCGAGCCGGTGCACTTCGCCGCCGACAGTTCGCTGCCCGACCCCTTCGACGGCATGCTCGCCGGCAAGCACGGCGAACTCGCAGACGTCCATGCCTGCCTCGGCTGTGCACTACTCGACGGCGACCGTATCGTCGGCGCCCTCACCGCGGACGCGCTCGACCCGCGCGCCTTCGACGGCGTGGACCTGCAGCTGCTCGCCACGTTCGCGGCCCTCGCCGGCGCCGCGGTTCGGACCACCACCCTGATCGAGGCCCTCGAGACCACGGCCGCCCAGCGCGAACTGGTGGCCCGCGACCTGCAACGCACGGCGAGCCAGGCCGCCGGCGAGCAGATCCTCGGCACCAGCAAGGCCGTGCGCAGCCTGCTCGACGAGCTGGCCGTGGTCGCGGCGTCGGACCTCACGGTGCTCATCACGGGCGAGACGGGCGTCGGCAAGGAGCTGGTCGCCCGCCACCTGCACGACCAGTCGTTGCGCCGCGGCCAGGCCCTGATCCAGGTCAACTGCGCGGCGTTGCCGGAATCGGTCGCCGCGAGCGAGCTCTTCGGCCACGTCACCGGCGCCTTCACCGGCGCCACGCGCGACCGCGCCGGCAAGTTCGAGATCGCCGACGGCGGCACCCTCTTCCTCGACGAGGTCGGCGACCTACCGGTGCAACTGCAACCGGTGCTCTTGCGGGCGTTGCAGCAAGGCGAGATCCAGCGCGTGGGCTCGGACAAGGTGCACCGCGTCGACGTGCGCGTGATCGCGGCCACCAACCGCGACCTGCGCGCCGCCGTCGCCGAGGGTCGTTTCCGGCCGGATCTCTTCCACCGCCTGTCGGTGTTTCCGGTACACGTACCGCCGCTGCGCGAACGGCGAGAGGACATTGCCATGCTCGCCGCGCACTTCGCGGAAGCGGCACGACGGCGGCTGGGAGTGCCCCACGTGCGGCTGAGCGAGGCGGCACACGCGGCGCTGGCCGCCGCGGACTGGCCGGGCAACGTGCGCGAGCTGGAGAACGTGGTCTCGCGCGGCGTCCTGCGGGCCGCGCGCGAGGGACGCGACCCGGTGCTGGTGGATGTGGGACACCTGGATCTCGGGCCGGGAGTTGCGCCGGCGCAAGTGGAGTCGGCGGTCGCGAGCGGCCCGAATGCTGGCCCCGCGCTTCCGCTCGCCGATCGCGTGGCGGCGTTCAAGCGGTCGCAGATCCAGGCGGCGCTCGACCGTCACGACGGCAACTGGGCCGCGGCGGCGAGAGACCTGGGGTTGCACCGCAGCAATCTGCACAATCTGGCGCGACGGCTGGGGCTGCGTTGATCAGCCGCGACTGCTCTGGACCCGGCGTGGGTCAGCGGGTCAAGACTACCTTGGCGGTCGCGTGTGCGCCGGCTGCTTCCATCCGCGCCACGTAGACCCCCGAGCCGAGTTGCTGCGGCCGCCAGACGATCTCGCCCGGTCCGGCCGCGACCTCGGCGTCGAGCATGGTCGCGACGAGGCGGCCCGCGAGGTCATACACGCGCAGGGTGGCGCGGCCGGCGGCGGGGATATTGTAACGCAACACGGTAGTCGGGTTGAAGGGATTGGGCGCGGCCCGCAGCGCCAGGTCGCCGGGAGCGGGCAGATCGTCGACGGCGGTCGGCAAGCCGTCGAGCTCCCAAAGGCCGTCGTCGGCGGTGGCCACCATCAACGTCACGCCCAGCGGCAGGAACGAGTTGCCGACGAGGTCGCCGGTCACGTCGATCCAGTGCCACTCGAGGAAGTCCAGGAGGATGCGGTCATCATCGGTCAAGGCGAGGGCGCCGCCGACGCCTTCGCCTAGGTAGAAGAACCCGACGGAACGTACGGGGGTCACGAGGAGCGGCGCGTTCTGCCACGTGCATTCGCCGCTCGCCTGATCGTAATGGCCTTCGTAGAGGCCGGCGTCGGTGCAGGCCCAGATCGCCCCGTCGACCTTGTCGGGGAGGTCGAGCCAGATCGTGTCCTCCTGCAACCGGCGCACGTGAACGCCCGGCGGCAGGCCGCCGGAAATGTCGTGCCAGGTGAGCCCGCCGTCGTCAGAGGCGGCGATGCCCGCGTCGCCGACGACCATGATCCTGTCGAGGAAGGTGTCGTCCTTGTAGAGGTCGTAGATGTCTTGCTGCCCATGGCCGGTCAGCACGGTCCAGGTCTGCGCGTGGTCGGTGGAGACGACCAGCTGGCCGGGCTCGTCGCCGGCGCGCGAGCAGGCCCACAACTTGGTGCTGATGATGCCGTCGTAGCCGACGATGTCGACGAACGGGCCGCAGGCCGGGGCGTGCACCACCTGTGGAGGCGCTTGCCAGATGTCCTTCTCCAGGTAGCCGTGGCCATCCACGTCGACGCGCCCGGTCAGGAAGTGATGGGAACCCCAGAGCGGAGTCAACGCCGTGACTTCGCGGTGGAGCACGCCCGGCTCCTCCGACACGATCCACGTGTTCCCGTTCAGGAAGCGGAAACCGCAATCCGTCCCCACCGCCCGGCGCATCGCGTCGTAGGCGAGGATGTGGGCGTCGGCGGCGCCGCGCGGCACCCACGCAATATCAGGCTGCGCGGCGGCGGGCCCGGCGACGAGGACGGCCAGGGCTACGACGAGAATGTGGCGTGACATCGTGGTCCCCCTTTGCCGGCGCGCTCCGGCAGGCGCGCGGACACTATTGATTGTACAGGATCGACGGCATCGGCACATAGGGATTTCGCCTAGGCGGCCAGGTGTTATCTTGGCCCTTCCTCAGCCCGGAAGGAGCCCGGATCTTGAACACGCAGCACGTCGTCGTACTCGCCCGCGAACTCCAGCTCACGCCGCGCCAGGTCGAGGCGGCGGCAGCCCTGCTCGAGGAAGGGGCCACCGTTCCGTTCATCGCGCGCTACCGCAAGGAAGCGACCGGATCGCTGGACGAGGTGCAGATCACCTCGGTGCGCGACCGGCTCGAGCAGATGGCGGAGGTCGACAAGCGGCGTGAAGCGATCATCAAGTCGCTCACCGAGCGCGATCTGCTCACGGACGAGCTGAGCGCGAAGCTCGCGGATGCGCAATCCGTGGTGCAGCTCGAGGACATCTACCTGCCTTTCCGGCCCAAGCGGCGCACGCGCGCAATCATCGCGCGGGAGAAGGGGCTCGAGCCCCTCTCGCAGTGGCTGCTAGCGCAGGGACCGGGCGATCCCGCGGCGGAAGCCGCGAAGTACGTCGACGTCGAAAAGGGCGTCGAGAGCGTGGACGACGCGCTGGCTGGCGCGCGCGACATCCTGGCCGAGACGGCGAGCGAGGACCAGGGCGCCCGCGAAGAACTGCGCGCCCTGTTCCAGGCCCAGGGCACCATGGCGTCGAAGGTCGCGCCGAAGAAGGAAGCCGAGGGGGCCAAGTTCAGCGACTACTTCGACTGGGCGGAGCCGGTGCGCAGTGTGCCTTCGCACCGCATCCTGGCCATGCTGCGCGGGGAGCGCGAGGGCGTGCTGCGGCTGCGCGTCGAGCCGGACGCGGAACGCGCGGTCGCCTGCCTGACCCGGCGGTTCGTGCGAAACGCGACGCCGGCGGGACAGCAGGTAGCGCAGGCGATGGAGGAGAGCTACAAGCGGTTGCTCGCGCCGTCGATCGAGGGCGAGACGCGCCTCGAGCTGAAACGGCGCGCCGACGTCGAGGCGATCCGCGTCTTCGCGGAGAACCTGCGCGAACTGCTGATGGCGCCGCCACTCGGGCGTCGTCGCGTCATGGGGCTCGACCCGGGCTTCCGCACCGGTTGCAAGCTGGTGTGCCTGGACGCGCAGGGGAAGCTCCTGCACCACGACACCATCTACCCCCACACCGGCGGGCCCAAGGCCGAGGAGGCCGGCCGCATCGTCACACGTTCGGTGGCGAAGTTCGAGATCGAGGCCATCGCCGTGGGCAACGGCACCGCAGGCCGCGAGACCGAACGCTTCCTGGCCGACCTCGGCCTGCCGCCGTCGGTCACCGTCATCGCCGTGAACGAGTCGGGAGCCTCGGTCTACTCGGCCAGCGACGTGGCACGCGAGGAGTTCCCCGACCACGACGTCACCGTGCGCGGCTCCGTCTCCATCGCCCGGCGCCTCGCCGATCCCCTGGCCGAGCTGGTCAAGATCGATCCCAAGGCCATCGGCGTCGGCCAGTACCAGCACGACGTGAACCAGGTGGCGCTCAAGCGTTCACTGGACGACGTCGTGTCGTCCTGCGTGAACGCGGTGGGCGTGGACGTGAACACCGCGAGCAAGCAGTTGCTGACCTACGTGTCGGGACTCGGGCCGGTGCTCGCGGCGAACATCGTCACCCACCGCGATGAGCACGGCGCCTTCGCCTCGCGCCAGGCGCTGCTGAAGGTGCCGCGGCTCGGGCCCAAGGCCTTCGAGCAGGCGGCGGGATTCCTGCGGGTCAACGGCGGCAAGAACCCGCTGGACGCCAGCGCGGTGCACCCGGAGAGCTACGCCGTGGTGGACGCCATGGCCGCCGACGTCGGCTGCGCGGCGCCCGATCTGCTGCGCGACGCGACGCTGCGGGCGCAGATCGACCCCAAACGCTACGTCACCGAGACCGTTGGCCTGCCGACGCTGAAGGACATCCTCGCCGAGCTGGCGAAGCCGGGCCGCGATCCCCGGAAGTCGTTCGAGGTCTTCCGCTTCGCCGACGGCGTCGAGAAGCTCGAGGACCTGGCCGAGGGCATGGTGGTGCCGGGCCTCGTGACCAACGTAACCGCGTTCGGCGCCTTCGTCGACGTCGGCGTGCACCAGGACGGCCTGGTGCACGTCAGCCAGCTCGCCGACCGCTTCGTGCGCGACCCGGCCGAGGTGGTCAAGGTCGCGCAGCGGGTGAAGGTGCGCGTGCTGAGCGTGGACCTGCCGCGCAAGCGGATCTCGCTGTCGATGAAGAACCTGGGCTAGGAATGCCCGCGGCCAGGCGCTGCGAGCAGCCGCAGGGTCTGGGTCCCATCGTCCTCGATGCGCAGGACGAGCACGCTGGAGTCGTCCAGGTGGAACGCGCGGTCGAGGTCGTAGTCGAAATCGCCATGCCAGTGCACCTGGCGCCGCTATGAGTGCGCAGTCGCGCACACCCAGTGCGCAATAAACGCCGCTTCGGCGAAATCCGTCCGCGACACCTTCAACTATCGCGGCTCACCTCTGGCGTCCGCGCGCTTGACCTGGTTGACGGGACGACTCAGCTCGAAGTGCGTTGACTCCTCGCCCGCGACAGCAACTCCGTGACACCAAGTAGCGGCGCCCAGCGGTCGAGATACTCGCCATCAAGTGCCTCGCCCTGCACCCGCAGCACGCCGATGACGTCGCCCCACTGGCGGTCCGAAACTTCGTTGCCAAGTTGGTACCAGATCAGCTTGTGCAGAAGCGTATCCTCCGGACTCGCAAAACGGATCGCGACCTCGCCTTCGGGCACGTCGAACTGCTCGACCCGCGCGCGAATCATCTCCTCGCGCGACCATTTGTCATCTTGGATGATAAAGACATCGGCCTTGAACATGGTCGCTAGATGAATCACGTTGAATGAGGCGCGACGCTTGATGGCGTCGCGGATCATGTCCGCGTCGACGTGGAAGTCGGCGGCGAGCTCGCTCGTGATGGTGTCGACATGGAACAGTCGGATGTCCGCCACGATGTCGACGTCTTGCGTCGCACGCGGCGTCCCGTAGACTGAGCTCGCGAGAGAGCCACCCACCACGTATTGAATTCCCAGGGCGTCGAAAACACTCGCGATCTTGGCGACGACGATGAGCGGTTCGGAAAGCATCAATATCCCATGGTGCGGGGGTCCCAACCGAATGCGCGGACCATCAGGTCGGGATCGAGCCAGCGCGATGCGACGCGGAGCGATTGCTCGCGCTCATCGGCGTTCGGGTGGCGCCGACGGACGTCCAGTAGGGCCAACTCTTGGACCGCGCGGGTCATCGCCCTGACGCGCTCGAGCTTCTGGGAGGGCGACATCCGACGATAACCCTCGATGAGGAGGGCCTCGATCGCGGGGTGGGTGTCATTCGGTTGACTCGTGCTCACAGTGCTACCCTCCAGGCAACTCTGCCACATTGCCTCCATCGGTCCCCTGATTCTACCTCAGGGACAGTGCGTCGTCAAATCGAGGAGCGGGTCGGTGTTGCTCCGCCATCCAGGGCCGGTCCCGCCGACTCTATCAGACGCGTGAGCGCCGAGGCATCGCCGGCGACCGCGGCTGCGAAGATCTCCGCGAGGTTCGGCTTGCTTGCCGCAACCAGTTGGCGCACCTGCGGGTTGTCGGCGATGAGCCGCGCGTATAGGTCCGGCATGCTGATCAATCGCCGCACCAGGTCGAGCTTGGCGCGGAAGGCCGGCGTGGTGAACGGCGCGAGGTCGGCGACCGGCACGCCCGCGCGCGCGAGCATCAACCCCATCATCAGAGTGTTGACGTGGTTGAGGCCCTGCACGACGGCCATGCGCTCGTCGTGGATCTCCGGCGTCGCCGTCACGACGCTCGCGCCCTCGGCGGTCAGCAGGTCCCGCAACCAGGCGAGTCCCTGCTCGCCGCGCCCCGGACACAGCACCACGTTCTGCTGCGCCAGGGACGACACCTGCGGCCCGCAGAGCGGGTGCATGCCCACCACCTCGCAGCTCGCGGCCGCGAGCATCTCCCGCACCGGCGCCACCTTGAGCGAGGTGAGGTCCGTGAGCAGCGCGTCCGACGCCATGGCCGGTCCCACCCGCCGGATCACCTCGGCGGTGGCCGCGATGGGCACGCTGACGACGACGACGTCGCACGCCCGCGCGAGGTCTTCGGGCGCCGGGCCCGCGTGGCGGCCGGACACCGTCACGACGTGCCCCGCCCGCGCGAACACGCCCGCGAAGAGGCGGCCCATGCCGCCGGTGCCGCCGACGATGCCGACGCGGCGCGCCGTCACGGGTGGCCGCGCAGCGCGCGCTGGCGCAGGAGATGGTCGGCCAGGGTCAGGCAGGCCATGGCTTCGCAAACCGGCAGGATGCGCGGGATGACGGAGACGTCGTGGCGGCCGCCGACGCTGACGCGCCGCAGGTTGCCGTCGCGGTCGACGGTGTCCTGCTCGAGGCGGATCGAGGAGATGGGCTTGCAGGCGACCCGCACCACGATGTCCGCGCCCGAGGAGATGCCGGCCAGGATGCCGCCGGCTCGGTTGGTGCGCGGGCCGCTCGCGTCGAAGGGGTCGTTGTTGGCCGCGCCGGTCGAGCGCGTCGCGGCGAAGCCCTCGCCGATCTCGACGCCCTTGACCGTGCCGATGCTCATCATCGCCTTGGCGAGGTCGGCGTCGAGCTTGTCGAAGACGGGATCGCCGAGGCCCGGCGGGCAACCGGTCACGCGCACCTCGACGACGCCGCCGAGCGAGTCGCCCGCGGCCTTGGCCGCGTCGAGGGCCGCGGTCATGCGGCGCGCCGCGTCGGCGTCGGGACAGCGCAGCACGTTCTCGCCAAGCGCCGCCGCGTCGAAGGTCGCCGCGACCACGCCGCCGAGTTCGACGGTGTAGGCGACGACGTCGACCCCGATGCCGGCGAGCAGCTTACGCGCCACGGCTCCGGCTGCCACGCGCGCCACGGTTTCGCGGCCCGAGGCACGGCCGCCGCCGCGCGGGTCGCGCAGGCCGTACTTGAGGTCGTAGGTGTAGTCGCCGTGGCCGGGGCGGTAGACGTCCTTGAGGTGGTCGTAAGCCGCGGGCCGCGCGTCGGCGTTGCGGACGAGGATGGCGATGGGCGCGCCGGTAGTGCGTCCCTCGTAGGTGCCCGACAGCAACTCGGCGCGGTCAGGTTCCTTGCGGGGCGTGGCGTGGGCCGTGGTCCCCGGCTTGCGCTTCTCGAGGTCGGCCTGGATCTCCTCGACGACGAGCGCGAGCCCCGGCGGGCAGCCGTCGATGACCACGCCCATCGCCGGACCGTGGGATTCGCCCCAGGTGGTGATCCGGAAGCAGTGGCCGAAGGTGTTGCCGGGCATGGTCGTCTCCTCGGTGTCCGCGGGCCGCCCGCAGTATCGGGCCCGCGCGCGGGACAGGTCAAGTCAACGCGAACCGCAGACCTCGATCAGCCGCGCGACCACCTCGTCGATGGTCAGCGTCGTGGTGTCGACGGTCACGTCCGCCGTGGCCGCGTAGGACGGCCGTCGTTCCTGCAGCACTGCCGCGACCTCCGCGCGCGGATCGACGCCGCCGAGCGCGGGCCGTCCCTCGCGCGTCTGCGGGTCGGCCGCCAGCCTCGCCGCCAGCACGGCCGCGTCGGCGTCGAGCCAGACGAAGGTGGCGCGCGGGCGCAACGCCGCGACGTTGCGCGCATCGAGCACCGCGCCGCCGCCGAGGGCGATCACGCTGCCGGTCACCTCGCCGAGTCCCGCGATCGCCGTGCGCTCGGCGGCGCGGAAGGCCTCCCAGCCGCCCGCGGCGACCAGTTCCCGCGCGGTGCGTCCCGTCTGCTCACGAATCAGCGCGTCGGTGTCGATGAAGGGCCGGCCGAGATGCTGAGCGAGACGTCGTCCCACCTCCGACTTGCCGCTGCCGCGGTAGCCGAGAAGCACCACGTTCGGCGGCGCGGTCAGCTGCGCGAGGGTGGTCCAGAAGCCGGGGTACGACTTGCGCACGCAGCCGGGATCCACGATGCGCATGCCCGGCGCGACCAGGCCGAGGATCGCGAAGCTCATGGCGATGCGGTGGTCGTGGTAGGTCTCGATGGTCGCGCCGCGCGGCTGGCCGCCGGTGATGACCAGGCCATCCGCGGTCTCCGCGGCGGCGATGCCCGTGCGCCCGAGCTCGGTGACCACCGCGGCGAGGCGGTCGCTCTCCTTGATGCGCAGGTGGGCCACGCCGCGGATGGTGGTGCGGCCGGGTCGCGCCGCGGCGAGCACGGCGAGGGTGGGCACCATGTCGGGTAGATCGGCGAGGTCATACGCGCGGTCGCCGTCGGCGAGGGGGCCGTGCCGGCTCACGGTGGTGCCGTGAGCGCCGCTGGTCACCGTGCAGCCGAGGTCGCGCAGGATGTCGAGCAGCGCGGCGTCGCCCTGGCGGCTGGGCAGGACCAGGTTGGTCACCGTGGCCTCGCCGCCGGCGAGGGCCGCGGCGAGGAAGACGTAGGACGCGCTCGAGGCGTCGCCCTCCACGGCGAAGTCCGTCGCGCGGTAGCCCTGGCCGCCGGGGACCGCGTAGCGGGAACCGTCGCCGTCGTCCACCGTGGCGCCGAAAGCGCGCATCACCTCGACCGTCATGCCGATGTAGGGCGCCGACACGAGGCTGCCGGCGAGCACCACCTCGACGTCGCCGCGCGCGCAGGGCGCGGCCAGCAGGATCGAGGAGACGTACTGGCTGCTGTCGAGGTCGCCGAACTCCGCGCGGCCGCCGGTGAGACCGCGAGCGTGGACGACGACGGGCAGGTAGCCCTCGCGGCCGGCACAGGACCAGGCGCCGCCGAGGGCGGTCAGCGCGTCGAGGACCGGCCGCACGGGCCGCTGCAGCAGACGAGCGTCGCCCGTGAGGGTGTAATCGCCGGCGCCCAGCGCAACCACGCTCAGCAGCAATCGCGTCGCCGTGCCGTTGTTGCCGAGGCGGATCTCGCCGCCGGGGGCGGCAAGGCGGCCGCCGGTGCCCGTCACGGCGAGGTCGCCGCCGGGCAGGATGTCGATCTCGGCGCCGAGCCGGCGCAGGGCGTCGGCCAGGAGGGTGGTGTCCTCGGCGACCAGCGGTCCGCGCAGCACGGAACGACCGTCGGCAAGCGCGGCGGCGACGAGGGCGCGCTGGGTGTAGCTCTTCGAGCCGGGCACGGCCACCGCGGCGCGCAGCGGCCCGCTGGGGCGGATCTCCATCATGGCGCGCTCCAATCGAGCGCGCCGTTCACGGCCTCCAGCATCACGTCGACCGGAGCCTCGCGCCCCGTCCAGAGCGCGAACTGCGCGGCGGCCTGGTGCACCAGCATGCCGACGCCGGGGATGGCGACGCAGCCGGCCGCCTCCGCGTCGACCAGCAGGCGCGTGCGCCGTGGCGTGTAGACCGTGTCCATGACCCAGGCGAAGCGCCCGAGGAGCGCCGCGGGCACCGGGCTCGCGTCGGCGTGCGGCGCCAGCCCGACGGGCGTGGCGTTGATCAGGCCCTGCGCCGGCACGTCGGCGAGGTCGCCGAGCGCGCGCACGGGGCAATCGAGGTCGCGCGCGAGCTCGCGGCCGCGCCCGGGATCGCGGCAGAGGACCACCGCGGCACCGCCCTGCGCCTGGATCGCGTGGACCACCGCCCGCGCCGCGCCGCCGGCGCCGAGCACGGCGACCACGGCCCCGGCGAGCGTCACGCGCCCGCGCAGGCACCCGGCCACGCCCAGCCAGTCGGTGTTGGCGCCGCGCAGCCGGCCGCCGTCGACCATGACGGTGTTCACGGCGCCGAGCCGGCGCGCGTCGTCGGCGACGTCGTCCAGCAGGGGCAGGATCGCGGTCTTGTAGGGGAGCGTCACCGAGACGCCGTCGTACTCGCCGCCGCGCAGGAGGGCGAGCGCCGCATCGATGTCCGCCGGTTCCCGCATCTCGTAACGCGCGGGGATGCCGCGCGCGGCGAAGGCTGTGTTGAACATCAGGGGCGAGAGGCTGTGACGCGCGGGACGACCGAGCACGGCGTACCGCGCGCCGGCCCGCATCGCCGCCGCCGTCAGCTGCCCCGGCGCCGACTCCGCGCCCGCCTCGAGGCTCGCGTAGCCGAACGCGGAACCGAGTCGCAGCGCGCGGAGGCGGCTCTCGCGGCCCGCCTCGCCCATGCAGAAGGCGACCAGGCGCTGACCGCACGCGCGCGTCGCGGCCCGCCTCGCCCATGCAGAAGGCGACCAGGCGCTGACCGCACGCGCGCGCCGTCGCATGCAGGTCCAGGACGCGGGCGACGTCGTCGGGGCCGCGCGCCGTCGTCACCAGCTTGACGATGTCGGCCCCGAGGTCGCGGGCCCGCGCGAAGCGGTCCGCCAGCGCGGCGGCCGGTGGCGTGCCCTGGACGTCGTGCCAGGAGAGGATCACCTCGGTGCGGCCGCCCGCGGCCGCGATCTCGCGCCGCAGTTCGCCCAGCAGTTCGGCGCCGGCATCCGCCTCGAGGTCCACCAGGTCCGCGCCGCACCGCGCCGCCAGCGCGAGGCGCGCGACGCGCTCGGCGTCGGCGCGCGTCGAGAGGCCGCCCTCGCGCGCCGCCCGGTCCGTGACCACCACCCGCCCCGGCCGGTCGCGCAGCAGCCCCGCGAGGTTGACGTCCGCGAGGCGGTCGAGACGCAGCTCCACCAGGGACGACGCCGCGAAGGCTCGCGCGAGCAGATCCGCGGCCTCCGTCGCGGACCCGGGCATCACCGACACGCAGACGCGCCCGTCCACCGCGGTCTGCAGATCTCGGGACGACGCCAGGATCTCGGCGTAGATCGCCCGCAGCGCCGCCGCCGGCAACGAACCGTCCCCGGCCGCGCACACCCGCGCGAGAACCCGCGCCTCCTGGGCCGGGTCGAGCACCAGCCGGTTCTGCCGGCCCTTCAGACGGCCGACCGCGCGCGACAGCCGGGCGCGCTCGTCGAGCAGCTTGACCAGCTGCTCGTCGCGCTCCCGCAGGGCGCCGCGCAGGCGCTCGATCTCGGCGGTCATGCTCTCACGTCCTCGATCACCTCGCGCACCAGGTCGCCCGGCACGCCGCCGGCGACGAACGGCCGCCCCGGCGCCTTCAGGAGCACGAAGTGCACCGTCGTCCCGGCCTTCTTCTTGTCCTTGCCCAGGCGCTCGAGGATCCCGGGCACCCCGAGCGCGGCAGGGATGGTCACCGGCAGGCCGACGCGACGCAGGACGTCGACCAGATGCTCGCGCTGCGCGCGGTCGAGGTGGCCGAGGCGTTCGGAGAGCAGCGCGGCGCACACCATGCCCATCGCCACGGCCTCGCCGTGCGACACCGTGAAGCCCGATTCGGCCTCCACCGCGTGGCCCACGGTGTGGCCGAAGTTCAGGATCCGCCGCAGGCCGCCCTCGCGCTCGTCGCTCTCGACGATCTCCTTCTTGATCCGGCACGACCGCCCGATCACGTCGGCGAGGAGGTCCGGGTGGCCGCGCCGCAAGTGGTCGCTGCGCGCGGCCATGAGGGCCAGGAGGTCGGGGTCGGCGATGGCGCCGTACTTCACGATCTCCGCGAAGCCGTTGGTCCACTCGCGCGCGGGGAGCGTCGCCAGGAACGCGAGGTCGCTGAAGACCGCGCACGGCTGGTGGAAGGTGCCCAGCATGTTCTTGGCGGCAGGGACGTCGACGCCGGTCTTGCCGCCGACGCTGCTGTCGACCTGCGCCAGCAGCGTGGTCGGCATCTGCACCACCGGGATGCCGCGCATGAAGATCGAGGCCACGAAGCCCGCGAGGTCGCCCACGACGCCGCCGCCGAGGGCGAGGATCCCCGAGGTCCGGTCGGCCCCTCGCGCCAGGAGGGACGACGCGAGCGAGACGGCCGTGTCGATGGTCTTGTGCTCCTCCCCGGCCGGCAGCACCACCGCCTCGGCGCTCACGCGCGCCAGCACGCGGTCGAGGTGCAGGGGCGCCACGTTGCTGTCCGTGACCACGAACCACCGCGCGGCCCACCCCGCCGACGCGAGCTGCGCCGCGGCCAGGTCCAGGAGGTCCCGCCCGATGTGGATCGGGTACGACCGCGCCGCGGCGGGCGCCAGCGCGACCGTGAGCGGGTTCACTCGTCCAGCTCCCGGATCTTGCCGAGGGCCTGTTCCATGGTCCGCAGCTGCTCCATGAGCGTGCCGAACTTGGCCGGCTTCAGGGACTGGATGCCGTCGGAGACGGCCTTCGCCGGCTCGGGGTGCACCTCGACGATGAGCCCGTCGGCGCCGACGGCGTACGCCGCCCGCGACACCGCCGTGACGTACTTCCAGTGGCCCACGCCGTGGCTCGGGTCGACGATCACCGGCAGGTGGCTGCGGTCCTTCAGCACCACCACCGCGCTCAGGTCCAGCGTGTTGCGCGTCGCCGTCTCGAAGGTGCGGATGCCGCGTTCGCAGAGGATGACCCGGCTGTTTCCGGACGACAGGATGTATTCCGCCGACATCAGCAGCTCGTCGATGGTGGTCATCATGCCGCGCTTGAGCAGGATCGGCTTCTTCGCCTGGCCCACCTTCTTGAGGAGCGCGAAGTTCTGCACGTTGCGGGCGCCGATCTGCACCAGGTCGGCGTACTCCTCGACGAGGCTCACCTCCTCGGTGTTCATCACCTCGGTGACCACCGGCATGCCGGTCCGCTCGCGCGCCAGCGCCAGGAGCTTCAGCCCCGCCTCCTCCATGCCCTGGAAGCTGTACGGCGAGGTGCGCGGTTTGAAGGCGCCGCCGCGCAGCACCTTGGCCCCGGCCTCGTGGCACACGCGGGCGCTCTCGAGGATCTGCGCCTCGCTCTCGATCGAGCAAGGCCCCGCCATGACCACGAACGCCTCGCCGCCGACCGGCACGTCGCCGACGTCGACGACGGTGCGCTTGCCGTGGAATTCCCGGCTGGCGAGCTTGTAGGGCGCCAGGATGGGGATCACCTGGTCCACGCCCGGCAGACAGGCGACGGACAGCAGCTGCTCCTTGCCGCGCTCGTCCCCGACCGCGCCGATGACGGTCCGTTCCACGCCGCGCGAGAAGTGCGTCCGGTAGCCCACGGACTCGATCCACCCGACCACCTGGCTGATCTCGACCTCGGTGGCGCTCTTCTTCATGACGATCATCATCTTGGGGTTCCTCCGTATGGGTTGCCGCTACGGGTGATCGTCCAATCCGCTGGTCGCTCAAGAAAGAAATGACGACAAAGGAAGGAATTTATCCCAAGCCAGTTAATTTGATTAATTATATCAGGACTAAAATTGGCCTGTCAATGCTTCAAACGACGTCCACGTCCCCCACGCCCGCGAAGATATGGTGCGGACGGTACGGGAAGCGGCCGAGGTCCTCGCGCTTGCTCACGCCGGACAGGACCAGCACCGTCTCCACGCCGGACTGGATGCCGGCGAGGATGTCGGTGTGCATGTTGTCGCCGATGATGACGGCGTTCTCCGCGTGGCCGTGGATGCGGTTGAGCGCCGCGCGCATCATCCAGGCCTGCGGCTTGCCCATGTAGAGCGGCTGCTTGCCGGTCATGCGCTCGATGGGGGCGCAGAACGCGCCGCAGGCCGGCTGGCCGCCGGGGCCCACCACGTCGGGATTGGTGGCGATGAAGCGGGCGCCGCCCAGGATGTGGTAGGCGGCCTTCTGGATCATGTCCCAGTTGTAGGCCCGCGTCTCCCCCACGACGACGAAGTCCGGGTCGATGTCGGTGATGGTGAAGCCGACGTCGTACAGCGCCTTCGTCAGGCCGCCCTCGCCGACCACGTAGGCCTTGCGGCCATCCTGCTGCGCGAGGAAGTCGGCCGTGGCCATGGCCGAAGTGTAGAGCACCTCCGCCGGCACCGCGATGCCGCAGGCGGCGAGGCGGTTCTGGAGATCCCGCTCCGTCTGCGAGGGGTAGTTGGTCAGCAGCACCAGGGGGTTGCCCTGCGCGAGGATCCGGGCCACGAACTCCGGCGCGCCCGGCAAGGGCGTGTTGTCGTGCAGCAGCACGCCGTCGATGTCGCAGACGACGGCCGTCATGCCGTGATCGTTCACGCGTTCGCCTCCGGGTCGCGGACGTCGGTGTCGGGGGCGAGCGGATGCGTCTCGCCCGGCAAGGGGAACCAGCGCAGCCGCTCCTGGTCCGCGCGGTCCAGCGCCGCGGGCGCGTCGGCGGGGCGATGCGCGGCGCGCGCGTCGAGGATCCGCCGCGCCGCCTCGAGATAGCCCCGCAGGGCGCTCGCCGGCGCGGTGGCGTGCGCGAGGCGCGGACTCGGACGTCCGTCGCGGTAGCTCAGGAGGCCGAGCCCGTCGGGCGGCGGCGCGGCGTGCTCGCGATGGCGCCAGATGCCCGAGTCGGCGTCGAACTCGTAGTCGGGCAGCAGGCGCCAGCCTTCGCTGGCGATGAGGTGCACGGCCTCGAGGAGGAACGTGAACGTCGCCTCGTCGAGGAAGTAGTTGAAGTTCAGCCGGACCCAGCCCGGCTTGACCCCCGCGTGCCCGCCCTGGATCGCGTCGCGGAAACGCTGCGAGTGGGCCAGGTCGATGCCCAGGAGCCGGTGGCCGTAAGGGCCGGCGCAGGAACAGCCGCCGCGGGCCTGGATCCCGAAGAGGTCGTTCAGCAGGGCGACCACGAAGTTGTGGTGCAGCAGGCGCGGCCCGCAACGGACCACGAAGGAGACGATCGAGAGCCGGCGGGCCTCCCGGTTGCCGAGCACCTCGAGGTTCGGGTTGGCGGACCAGGAGGCGATGGCGCGGGTGACGAAGTGGTGCTCGCGCGCCTCGATGGTCTGCGCGCCGATGGCCTGCTTGAGCTGGAAGACCAGACCCGCCCGGATCGCCTCAATGATCGCCGGCGTGCCGCCCTCCTCCCGGTGCACCGGATCGGTCAGGTACTCGTGGCCGCTGGCGCTGACGTAGCTCACGGTGCCGCCGCCGGGCACCGTCGGCACGGTGTTGCGCAGCAGGGCGCGCTTGACCACCAGCACGCCCGGCGTTCCGGGACCGCCGATGAACTTGTGGGGCGAGATGAACACCGCGTCCTTGGCGCGCCGCGCGTCGCCGGGAGGGTTCATCTCGATGTGCACGTACGGCGCCGCGGCGGCGAAATCCCAGCACGACAGCGCGCCGTGGCGGTGCAGGAGCGCGGTGATCGCGTAGGTGTCCGAGACGATGCCGGTCACGTTGGAAGCGGCCGAGAAGCTGCCGATCTTCAGGCGCCGGTCCGCGTGCCGGACCAGTTCGCGATCGAGTTGATCCTGGTCGATGCGCCCGTCCTTGTCCTCGGGGATGACCACCACGTCGGCGATCGACTCCCGCCAGAGCAGCTCGTTCGAGTGGTGCTCGTAGGGACCGATGAAGACCACGGGACGATCCGCCGCCGGGATGTGGGCCGAGAGGCCATAGCGCGCGTCGAGGTCCGCCGGCAGCCGCAGGTTCAGGACCTCGACCAGCTTGTTGATCGCGCCGGTCGCGCCGCTGCCGCAGAAGATCACGACGTCGTCAGGTCCGCCGCCGCAGGCCTGGTGGATGATCCGGCGGGCTTCCTCGCGGAAATGGGTGGTCTGCAGGCCGGTGCGCGACGTCTCGGTGTGGGTGTTGGCGTAGAGCGGCAGCACCTCGTCGCGCAGGAAGTCCTCGATGAAGGTGAGCGAGCGGCCGCTCGCCGTGTAGTCGGCGTAGGTCAGGCGGCGCGGGCCGTAGGGTCCGTCGAGGACACGGTCGTCCCCGATGATGCCTTCGCGGATGCTCGCCAGCAGGGTCTCGGACATGATTCACCTCGCTCGCAAGGTACACCGCGCCGGTGGTGCGGACAACCTGGGCCGGCGGGGCGAACCGGAACTCGCGGCCCGTCGTCGTCGGTGATTGACGTTAGGGGAGTATTTTCGTAATCTTTCGCCGCCTTGTGAGAGGAACGGACTCCGGCGACCGGGGCGGCGATGGCCAGCGACGACAGCAACAGCGGCTTCGGCGAACGATTCGCCCGCACCACGGTGCCGCCGCAACTCGACGACGCCGACCGGCGGGAATCGTGGCGGCTGCCCCGCGACGAGGATGCGCGCGGGCCGTACATCGTCGAGCTGAACCTGCAGCACGTCGGCGGCCTGCCCGGCGCGGTCGCCAAGCTGACGGACGAGCTCTTCGCGGAGCTCACGACCAGTGCCGACGCCCTGCCGCGCCCCGAGCGTATCGCCAAGACCTACTTCCGCTGGCAGCTCAGCGTGAAGGAGTGGCGGCGGCTGGTGGCCGCCGACGAGCGGGCCGAGCCGCGCCGCCGCGCGATCTACCGCCTGTGGCCGGACTTCCCCGTGAGCTCGCAGGTCTCCCTGGCCACCATCAAGGCCGACGCCGCCTATCGCGCCTTCGCCGCCGGGGGCGACGGCATCGTGTGGGCAGTCATCGACTCCGGGGTGGACGCCGGACACTGCCACTTCGGCGACCGCGACGCCGACCGCGCGGGCCACGCGTTGCTCGCCGACGAGGTGGCCGAGCTGCACCGCTGCTTCGTCGACGTGCACGACCTGGTCGACGGCATGTGGGTCCGTCGTCCCGAGCAGCCGCTGGATGCCGACTGGGACGCCACCCTCACCCAGGAAGAACGCGGCAGGCGCATCGCCGCCCACCGCGAGGCGGCCCTCAGCGACCCCTTCGGCCACGGCACCCACGTCGCGGGCATCATCGCCGGCGGCATCGCGGCCGGCTGCGACCTCGAGGTGGTCGCCTTCGACCGCGAATTCAAGGTCGACGACGCCGGCCAGAAGATGCGCAAGACGTTCACCGCCGCGACGGTGAAGGACCCCTGGCAGCTGCGCGGCGTCGCGCCCGGCTGCAAGCTGGTCAGCCTGCGCGTTCTCGACCACCGCGGCGACGGGCGCACCAGCGACGTCATCCGCGCCCTCGAGTACATCCGCGAGATGATCAACGACGACCCCAAGCTCCTGCGCGTGCACGGCGTCAACCTGAGCGTCGGCTACGAGTTCGACGCCGAGATGTTCGCCTGCGGCCAGAGTCCCCTGTGCACCGAGGTCAACCGGCTGGTGCAGGCGGGCGTGGTCGTGGTCGCCGCCGCCGGCAACACCGGGTACGGCACCGTCGCCGCGACCACCCGCGCCGCCCGTGCCGGCCTGACCAACACCATCAACGACCCCGGCAATGCCGAGTGCGCGATCACCGTGGGCTCCACCCACCGCGATGCGCCGCACACCTACGGCGTGTCGTACTTCTCGTCCAAGGGGCCGACGGGCGACGGTCGTCCCAAGCCCGACCTGGTCGCCCCGGGCGAGCGGATCCTCTCCTGCGCCGCCGGCGCCAAGCTCGCCGACGCCAGGACCCAGACCGGCCTGGCGCCGGACCGGCCGGCCGCCTACTACGTCGACGACAGCGGCACCAGCATGGCCGCGCCCCACGTCTCGGGCGCCGTCGCCGCGTTCCTCTCGATCCGCCGCGAGTTCATCGGCAAGCCTCTCGAGGTCAAGCGCATCTTCCTGGAGACCGCCACGCCCCTCGGCCGCGAGCGCTACTTCGAGGGCCACGGCCTGCTCGACCTGATGCGCGCCATCCAGTCGGTCTAACGGAGGTCGGACCATGCTCATCTTCCAGCACGAGGTCGAGTTCACCCGCGACGGCGCCGTTTTCGACCCCAACCAGGTCGCGCGCATCCACGACGACCTCGCCCGCGCCACCGACATCCTGGTGCTCGCGCACGGCTGGAACAATGACAAGGCCGATGCCCGCGCCCTCTACAACGCCCTGCTCGCGAACCTTAAACGCGTGCACGACCTCGGCGTGGTCCCCGACCTCGCGGCGCGCACCTTCGGCGCCGTGCGCGTGCTCTGGCCGAGCAAGAAGTTCACCGACAAGGAGCTGATCCCCGGCGGCGGCGCCGCCGCGGCCGCGCCGGCCGCCAGCGACGACGCCCGCCCCGCGCTCCGCGAGGACCTGAAGCGCGATCCCGCCCACCTCGGCGACGACACCCCCGACCTGCTGCGCGACGCCGCCATGTCCCGCGCCCAGGCCCTGGCGCCGCGGCTCGCCGACGACGAGAGCGCCCGCCGCGAGTTCGTGCTGCAACTGCGCGCGATCCTGGATCCCGGCGATGCCCAGGACGACGACGGCTCGCGCGAGTTCTTCGCGCGCGACCCCCTCGAGCTCTTCCGCGACCTCGCCGATCCGGTGACCGCCCCGGGCGCGCCGGGGGGCGGCGCCGACGCGGTCGCCGACGCCGGCGGCGCCGCCGGCCTGCGCGACGTGTTCGACGGCATCGGCGGCGCGGCGCGCCGCCTCGCGAACTTCGCCACGTATTACCAGATGAAGGGCCGCGCAGGCGCGGTCGGCCAGCGCGGCGTCGGCGAGATGCTGCGGGGACTGCGCGCGCGCAAGCCCGACGTACGGTTGCACCTGATCGGGCACAGCTTCGGCGGCCGGCTGGTCACCGCGGCCGCGCACGCGCTGCCGCCGGACAGCCCCGCCGTCACCGTCTCGCTCCTGCAGGCCGCCTTCTCCCACAACGGCCTGGCGAGCAAGTTCGACGGCGACCACGATGGCGCCTTCCGCGCGCTGGTCGCCGAGCGGCGCGCCTCGGGGCCGATCGTCATCACCCACACGAAAAACGACCAGGCGGTAGGCGTCGCCTACCCCCTGGCCTCTCGCATCGCCTTCCAGAAGGCCGCGGCCCTCGGCGACGCCGACGACCCCTACGGCGGCATGGGCCGCAACGGCGCCCAGCACACCCCCGAGGTCGACGGCGCCTTCGCCGAGTTGCTCGACGTGGGCCACCCCTACGCGTTCCGCCCCGGCGCCGTCTACAACCTGCGGGCCGATCGCTTCGTGGCCGACCACAGTGACATCACCGGCCCCGAGGTCGCCCACGTCATCCTGCGCGCCGTGGCGGCGGTCTGAGCCCTACTTCCCGGACGAGGGCACGATCAGGCCGGTCGCGATGAGCTCCTTGATGATCCCGTTCGCGAGGCCCTCGCATTCCTGGCCGAGGTTGCTCGGATCGGTGGTCTCGCTCATGCCGGTCCACACGATGCCGAAGTTCGTGGTCTCGTAGACGTTGGTCTCGATGCTCACGACCCCGTACGAGTAGGCGTAGCCGGGGTCGTGGTAGAAGCCCCACGAGTAATCGTAGAACCCGTAGTAGTCCCCGTAATAGGCCGGGTACGGCGCGACCACCGTGGTGGCCGGCTGCACCTGGACCTCCTGCTTGCGGTCCACCACGCGCGCCGTGATGATCGCGTCGATGCCGTTCTCCTTGACGAGACGCTCGACTTCTTCGCGCGGCAGTTTCTCGTGGGCCGGCTTGACCTCGTAGGACGCCACGGCCTGGACACCCTGCTCGCGCAGCTTCATCGCGAACGCGCTCTCGAAGACCCGCTGGGTCGATTCGTTCTGGGTCAGGCCGACCACGGCGACCTTCTTGAAGGCGGGGCCCTTGAAGGCCGGATCGCGCCAGGCGCTCACGACGCGCGGTCCGGTCGCGCAACCCACCGCGATCACGGCGAGCAAGGCCGCCGCCACGAAATAACGCAGTTTCATCTGAGAACCTCCCACAACTTCGTCAAGCCTGGTGAACCGGCAGGCACCGGCGCGGGCGGCCGCGCACCCTGGAGCCCGGCAATGGTACCCGAACAACGTTTCCGGTCAAGTTTTCTGGGGTTTCTTCTTGGCGGCCGGGAAAAGCACGTTGTTCAGGATCAGCCGGTACCCCGGCGAGGTTGGGTAGAGCGCGAGGTCGGTCGGCGGATCGCCGACGCGGTGCTGGTAGTCCTCGGGGTCATGACCGCCCAGGAAGGTGAAGGTGCCCTCGCCGCGGTTGCCGTGCAGGTAACGGATCTCGTCGGTGCCGTCGACCTTCGCCAGCGGGACGACGGCGCGTTTGAGGAAACGCTCGTGGAACCCGGTGGTCTGGCCGTGGAAGCCGTTGATCACGTTGACGTGGCTCTGGGTGAGCATCGCGGGCACGGGGTCGTACTTGGCGGCGAAGGAGAAGAGCGTGAAGTAGTCCGCCTCGGGACCGCGCATGGCGGCGTAATCGCTGACGTCGAGGTCGCTGAACTCGTAGATCAGCGGATTGGTCTGCAGCGTGAAGTTCTCGAAGGCGAACGTCTGCGCGAAGTCCGCCTTGGCGCGCCAGGCGGGGTCGATGTCGTCCCCGTCCATGGGGGAGCCGACGATGTCCACGTCGAGGAAGGCGAGGGCGATGTCGAGCGTGTCCGTCGCCGAGCACATCGAGAACACGAAGCCGCCCGACTCGACGAAGGTGCGGATCTCCAGCGCGACGGCGTGCTTCAGCTGCCAGACCTTGGCGAAGCCGAGCAGCGCGGCCAGCTCCTCGTGGAACCGCTGCTGCTCCAGGTACCACGGCTCGAGCCCGAAGCTCGCGTAGAACTTGCCGTACTGGCCGGTGAAGTCCTCGTGGTGCAAGTGGAGCCAGTCGTAGTCGTAGAGCCGGCCGGCGACCACGTCCTGGTCGTAGACCACGTCGTAGGGGATCTCGGCGAAGTTGAGGGCGAGGGTCACGGCGTCGTCCCAGGGCTGCATGCCGGGAGGAGCGTACACCGCGATGCGCGGGGCCTTCTCGAGCAGGACCTCCTCCATGTTCTCCTGCGCGACCGTCTGGTGGATGGCGGCGAGGTCGGCGTCGTCGATGGTCTCGAGCTTCACGCCCATCAGCGCCGCGTCGAGGCGCGCGCGCGTGGTGTCCTTCATGAGGAACGCGCCGCCGCGGTAGTTCAGGAGCCACGACACCTTCTCCCCGGCCTGCAGCGCGTGGAAGGCGTGGCCGTAGGCCTTCAGGTGCTGCGTCTGCGAGAGGTCCATGGGGATCAGGAGGTAGCTCTCCGCCCGCGCGGACACGGCGGCCAGCAGGAGCAGCAGCAACGGCAACAGGCGCTTCACGGCAGGCTCCGGACGCGTTCGCGCACCTCGGCCGCGAACAGGTAGTCGGGGTACTGGATGAGCAGGCGCTCGTAGGCGGCGCGGGCGCCGGCCGCGTCGTCCGCCTCGGCGAGGATGCGCCCGCGCTCGGCGAGCGCGTCGGCCGGGTAACGCCCGTCCGGATGATCGAGGACGATGCGGTCGAGCTGCGCGAGGGCGGCCGCGCGCTGGCCGGTGGCCAGATAGAGGCCCGCGAGCTCGAAGCGCGCGTGCTCGAGCAGCGGCTGGGGCGCGGCGAGGTCGAGCTGGACCGCGGCGCGGTCGACGTAGCGCTCGAGGGCCACGCGCTGCGAGTCCGGCTGCGCCGCGAGCGCGTGCGCGACGCTGACGCAGTAGAGGCCGAGCATCGCCTCGCCGCCGGTCGGATTCTGCAGTTCCTCGGCGACGATCAGGCCGAGCGCGAGGGCGTCGTTCGCGTAGGGCGCGGCCGGATCGTCGAGGGCGACGGCGGCGAAGCGGTCGCGGGCGGTGCCGAAGTGGCCCTGGGCGAGATCGAGGCGCGCGAGGTCGTAGTGCGCGTGGCCCGCGGCCTGCGGGAACTCGCGGTCGCGTCCGAGGCGGGTCAGCACGGTGCGGCCGCGGGCGGTGTCGCCCGCCGCGAGATAGCACTCGCCGAGGGCCAGGCGCGCCAGCGCCACCCCCTCGAGCGGCAGGTCCAGGTCGAGCAGCAGACGTTCGAGGCGCGCGGCGGCCTCGTCGGGGCGGCGCAGCCGGTCGCGGGTGTGGCGCGCCAGCAGGATCTCGGCGGCGTAGAGATGCTCGGAGGTCGGGGCGCCGCGGGCCACCAGGCGCAGCAACTCGGCGAAGCGCGCGGCCGCCGCGACGGGGTCGTCCCCCAGCAGGTCGCGCTCGAGGGAGGTCTCGCAGGCCAGCGCCAGGTGCTCGACCGCGCGCACCCGCAGGCGGGGCGGCAGCGCGGAGTTCTCGGCGAACCGCGGCAGGATGGTCAGGAGGTAGTCGGACGTGGCCGCGAGCTCGGGCGACGGCGGCAGGAGCGACAGCTCGCGGGTCAGCGCCGACGCGTCGCGCAGGATGACCTCCGCGCCGGCGGGCGAGGCGACGTCCCGCGCGACGACGGCCACGGCGGCCGGCGCGTCCCCGAGGCGCAGGTAACATCCCGCCGCGAGGGCCGCGACGGCGGCGGACGCCGGCTCCCGCCGGGCCTCGGCGCTCAGCGCCGCAACGAAGGCCGGCGGCGGCGGCGGCAGGTCCGTGGCCAGCAACTGCTGCCGGGCGAGCGAGAGATTGAACGGCACGGCCCGCAGGTCGGTCGCCATCTCCCGCGCCGCCTCCTCGTGACGGCCCAGCGGCATCAGGCTGCCGGCCCGCTCGCGCGCGAGGAAATCCGGATCGCCCATGGCGACGCGCGCCGAGTCGAGCAGCGCGACGGCCGCCTGGTGGCGGGCGTGCGCTTGCAGCTGTTCGACCATCAGCATGAAGCCCGTCCGGGGATCCGGGGCCAGGGCGATGAAATGGTCGGCGGCGATGCGGGCCGAATCGACGTCGCCGAGGGCGGCGGCGGAGAGCGACAGCTCGCGCCAGAGCTGAGCGTCGCCCGGGTTGGCGGCCAGCCCGCGACGGCATAGCGCGGCGGCGCCGGCGTGGTCGTCCATGGCCTGGGCCACAGCCACGCGGCGGGGCAGCAACGCGGATTCCGGGACGCCTTGCGCGGCAGCCTCGTCGATCAGGGCGTTGGCGCGGCTGGCGTAGCCGAGCCGCAGGAGCTGGTCGATCTGTGCAAGGTGGCGCTGCAGATACGCGCGGGAATCGAAGATCTCCGGGCGCAGCCGCGGCACCACCTCGGTGCGCGGGATCTCCCGCGAGCGGGGCGGCGCCTCCGTGAGTGGCGGCGGTTCCTGGCCGACGGCGGTGGTCGTCAGGGCGGCGAGGAGGATTAGCAGCGGAAGCCGCTTCACGGACGACCTCCCTCGCGCTGCTGCTGCAACTCGAGCACGTCGCGGAAATAGCGGCGCACCAGATCGCGATAGGCCGGCGGCGCCTTCTCGACCGTCTGCTGCCGGCGCGCGGCCGCCTCGTCGTCGAGCGGCGCGGTCCCGTCGAAACCGCCCTGCTCGGCGTAGACCCGCTCGGCGCTGCGGCTCTCGCGGCGCTTGGCGAAATCCCGCTCGCGCGCCGAGTTGTGGGCGTCCAGGAGGCGGCTCAGGATGCGCTCCTGGCGGCGGATAGTCTCCTCGGTGACGAGGCCGCCGCCGAGGTCGTCCGCGACGCGTTCCATCTCTTGCGCGAGATCGCGCATGTCGCCCAGGATCCGCGGGCCGTCCTCCCGCTCGAGACGCTGCTCCTGTTCCGCCAGTTCGCGCGCGCGGCCGGACAGGCCCTGCTGACCCTGCTGCAGCCGCTGCATCTGGGACCGCAGCTGTTCGCTCATGCCCTGCTGGCGGCGCATCTGCTCGGCGAGAGCGTTGAGTCCCGCCTGCTCGCGGGCCATCTCCCGGATCTGCTGGCCGAGCTGCGGCATCGGGTTGCTGCTGCCACCGCCCCCGCCGCCACCCGTCATCTGCGCCTGCGTGAGCAGACCGATGACGATGCGGTTCATCTCGGCGAGGCTCTCGCGGGTGGTGGTGCGGGCCGAGCCGCCGCTGCCGGATTCGAGGTCGTCCACGGCGCGGCCGAGGAGGTTCAGCAGGTCGTCGACCTTGCCGAGCAGGCGCATGATCTCCTGGGGCGCCGCCGCGGCGGCCTTGGCGAGACCGTCGCGCACGACGATGGTCGACTCCAGCACCTGGTGCTGCTGGCGCGCCAGCGGCTCGGTGCGCACGTCCTGCATCTGCGCCGGCACGCTGACCTGGATCTGCTCCTGGCGCTGCGATAGCGCGAGCATGTCGGAGGCGAGACCACGTAACGACGCCGCCTGGGTCTGCTGCATGGCCATCTGCATGGCGGCCTGCGTCCGCAGCAGCACGCTGTAGAGGCCGGCCATCTCCGCCAGGGACTGCTGCATTTGCTGGCTCGCCTGCGACGGTTGCCCCTGGGACATCTTCTCGCCGGCCTTCTGCATGTCCTGCTGGGTCTGGTCCTGCTTCATCTGCTCGAGCGCCTGCTCGAGGGCCTCCTTCATCTGCTCGCTCGCCTCGGACGGCTCGCCTTCCGGTTGCTGCGCCTGCTGCTCCTGCAACTTGGCGAGGGACTCCTCCATCTTCTGCTGCAGCGACGCCATCTCCTCGGCCAGGGCCTCCTGGCGTCGTGCCATCTCCTCGGCGTCCGGCTTCGCGTCCTGAGATTCGGAGGGGGACGGGGACGACTCCTCGCCCGCCTCCTGCTCCGGCGCCGGGTCCGACGACTCCCGCGCCGCCTCCGCCAGCTCCTGCTGCTCGCGCATCATCTGGGCGAGCATGCTGGTCAGGCCCTCGAGTTCCTGCTCGCGCGCGAGGTCCTGCAGCATCGCGAGCGCCGTGTCCATGCGGCGCAGCATGTCCTGCTGGTCCTTGGTCAGCTCCTGCACGGCCTCGGCCAGATCCTGGGGCGAGAGCTGGGCCATCGCCTCGCGCAGCTGGTCGAGCAAGGCCTGCACCTCGGGGGAGGTCGCCTCCTGCAGCAGCTTCGCGATCTCGTCCATCTTGGCGAGCAGTTCCTCGGAGGTGAGCTGGTTGGCGGCGAGGGCCTCGAGGTCCTGGCGCATCTCCTCCGCGAGGCGGCTCAGTTCCTGCTGCAGGGCCTCCTGGCGCTGCAGCGCGGCCTGCAGCTCCTGCTGCTTGGTCCAGTCGGGCATGGGGTTGCGCAGCAGTTCCCGGCGCAGCCGCTCGAGGTCCTGCGAGAGATCCGCCGAGCGCCGCCGCGTCTCGGCCAGCTCGGCCCGCTTGTTCGCGTCCTCCTGCGCCTGCTCGGCCAGGAGGTCGGACGACGACGGCACCACCAGGCGCAGGATCGCCGAGCGGCCCACGCCGGGCGGTCCGGGCGCGCGGTTGTCGCGCGCCTCGGCGCACAGCTCGAGCGCGTCGCCGGGCACCAGCGTGAGCGCGGAGACGTCGAGGGTGACCAGGCGCCGCACCTCCTGCGCGTCCGGCGCCGCGACCACCTGGATCCGCGCGCGCAGACGCCCGAGCTTGCTCTCGGCCTCGCCGTCGCCGACGCGCTGCCAGGCGTCGTCGCCGCCGCGGCGCAGCAGCAGGTCGAGGGCCGCGACGCCGTAATCGTCGCGGGCGGCCAGAAGCAGGCTCAGGGGCGCGGCCAGCGGCAGCTGGCCGTCGTCCTCGCCGCGGGACAGGCTGGCGACCGGCGGTTCGTCCGGCACGACGACGACCTCGTACTCGAGGCCGTCGATGCTGGCGAGGCCGCGGCGGTCGGTGAGCCGGATGTGCAGGCGCAGCGGCGCGTTCACCGTGAGCGACCCCGACACCTCCCGGCCGCGCACCTGCAACGGCAGCGAATCGCCCGTGTCGGTGGCCAGGGCCGCCGTCGCGAGCTCGCTGTCCGCCCGGCCGTTCAGCTCGAGGCGGCTGCCCGCCGGCACCTCGACCAGGCCCGGCAATCTCGGCAACGACGTCGCCGGCAGGCGCGTGTACGCCGGCGGGCGGATCACGGCTGCGAGATCCCCGAGCAGCGGCGGATGCCACACGGCGAGGTCGTCCGTCTCGGTCACGCGCGCACCGCGACGGAACCGGTACGAAACGTCCTCGCGCAGATCCGTCAGCCGCGTCTCCCAGCGCACGAAGGGCGCTCCGCTCGCGTCGACCGCCGGCGCCGAAGGCGTGGCCGCGAGCGGTCGCCAGAGGCCGGACCCGATCCGCACCTCGCACACGGCGTCGTCGCCGCCCAGGCCGTAATCGAGCGCCGCCAGCGTGGCGTCCTGCCCCGCGAGGACATGGTCGGGCCCGGGCTCGAGGAAGAGGCCCACGCGTCCCGCGGTGCCGGTGTCGGCGCCAGGCAATATCAGGGCCTGCAGACCGCGAGATACGGTGACGGGCGCGAGTGCCGCGGCGAGGCCGGCGGCGACCACGACCGCCCCCGCGAGCAACCGCGCCGCCCCGCGCCGCGGCAGCGGCAGGTCACGAGCGAGGTCGATGCGCTCGAACTGGCCCGCGGCGCGCGTCAGGAGCCGGCGCACCAGCTCCGCCGCCGCGGGGTCGTCGTCGCCCCAGCGCTCGGGCCGGCGCAGCGCCTCCTCGGCGGCATTGAGGACGTTGTGCGCCCCAGCGCTCGGGCCGGCGCAGCGCCTCCTCGGCGGCATTGAGGACGTTGTGGTGCTCGCCGTGCGTCTCGAGCCCGCGGGCGAGATCCTGCGCGGAGCGCAGGCGGCGCAGCGGCCGCCAGAGCAGGTAGACCGCCCCCGCGCCGAACGCCAGGACGGTGAGTCCGGCCGCGGCCCAGCGCCAGCCGCGCGCCGGTTCCACGGCGCCGAGGATCAGCGCCGCGGCAAGGACCACGCCGCCGCCCGCGCCCAGCAGCGCCGTGGCGCCGTGGACGGCCGCGCGCAGGCGCGCGCGCCGCAGCAGACGCTGCAGGTGCCGGTGGACCAGGTCGCGTGCGGGCGGGTGGCTCACGGTCTCCTCGTTCAGGGGCGCGTCAGCGCGTACATCAGGACGTTGACGGCCATGCGGGCCGCCGCCTCGCGCACCGGCGCCGGATCGCCGTGGACCTCGGGGTCCTCGAGCCCATCGCCGATGTCGCTGGACCAGGTGTAGAAGATCACCAGCCGGCCGTCCTTCTGAACACCGAAGGCCTGGGCAGGATCCCCATCGTGCTGGTGAATCTTCGGCAAGCCCGGCAACTGGTAGAAGCTGCGGAAGATCGCGTGGCCGCTGCCGATCGGCTCCAGCTCGCGGTCCGGATAGAGCTGGGCCACGACCTCACGGAAGCTGGGGTCGAACCCGTAGTTGTCGTCCGCCCACAGCAAGCCGCCGGCGTCGAGGTAGCGGCGCAGGTCGTCCAGTTCCTCGGGCGAGAGCGCGATGCGGCCGTGTCCGGACGCGTAGAGCAGCGGGTAGCGATAGAGATCCTCGCTGTCGAGCGTCACCACGGCCTCGGTCGCGGCGGCCGGCAAGCCGGTGCGCTCGCGGAACTCGCGTTGCAGGTTCGGCAGGCTGCTCGGATTGCAGTACCAGTCGCCGCCGCCGCCGTAGTGCAGGCGCGCGACGCGCAGCTGCAGCGGGTCGTCGGTCTCGGGCCGCGCGTGCGCCAGGACGGCGCCAAGCAGCGCCGCCGCGACCAGGATGGCGGCCGGCAGGATGCGGTGCGGTCGGGTGCTCACACGGACTCCTCGTCGGTCACGGCGTCGGCCCGCAAGAAGGTGAGGACCGCCTGCGCCCCCGTCCCGTCGTCCCGGTTGGTCAGGGTGATGCGCCCACCCATCTTGTCCAGGAGGTTGCGGCAGATGGCCAGGCCCAGGCCCGTGCCCCTGCTCTTGGTGGAAAAATACGGGTCGAACAGTCTTTCAGCCACGTCCGCCGGGATGCCGGCCCCGTTGTCGCGCCAGATGAGCTCCACCGCGTCCGGGCGCACCCGCCACGAGACCTCGACGCGCAGGCGCTCCGGCGCGCCGGCCGCGTCGAGGCTGTTCTGCATGAGATTGCCCAGGACCTTCAGGAGCGAGTCGCGGTGCGCCCGCACGGGGGGCACCGGCGACGGCGCGATCGCCACCTGCGGGCCGTTGCCGTACCCCGCCGCCATGTCGGCCACGACGGCGGGCAGATCGAGGTCGGCGCACTCGAGGTCGCCCGGCCGGCCGAGCAACGAGAATTCGCCGGCGATCGAGCGCAGCAACGACACCTGCTCGAGGATCCGCGCCAGGGCGCTCTCGGCGATGGCGTCGTAGTCGGGATGCCGGTCGCGGTGCGCCTGCTGCATGAGCTGCGCCGAGAGCTGGATCGGCGTCAGCGGGTTCTTGATCTCGTGCGCGACCTGCCGCGCCAGCTCCGCGTTCAGCGCCAGCCGCTTGGTGGCGAGGAACTCGCTGAGGTCCTCGCACACCGCCAGCGCGTGCGGTTGCTCGCCGCCGAGGGCGAGCGTCGCCACGCGCACGCGCAGGGTGCGGCGGCCCGCGTCGCCGGTGATCTCCACCTCCTGCAGCTCGCCCCGCGCCGCGAGCGCGCGGCGCAGGCGTTCGGCCCGATCGGCGTCGGCCCGGCCGTCGGGATAGAACTCCGCCAGGATGCCGGCGGCCGCGGTGTTGACGGTGGCGAGACGCCCGTCGCCATCCCAGACCAGCACGCCCACCGGCACGCGCTCGAGGACCGCGGCGAGGAAGCGCTCGCGCGACTCCAGCCGCTCGCGCGCCGACTGCAGCTCGTCGCGCATGACACGGAAGCCTTCGGCGAGACGACCCACCTCGTCGCGGCCCGGCGGCGGCAGCGGCGCGGCGAAATCGCCCGCCGCCAGGCGCTGGGTGGCCCCCAGCAGCACGCGCAGCGGCTCGAAGATGTTCCAGGTGAGGGCCGAGGCGAGGCCGAAGGCGGCCAGCAGCAGGAGCGTGGCGAGACCGGCGAGCCAGAGCGCGGTCTGGCGCCGCTGCTCGGCGAAGTCGCGACCGCGATCCGGGAAATCGACGGTGAGCACTGCCGGCAGCAGGCGGCGCTGCAGCACGCCCGACGCGTCCTTCGCCAGCGCCGGCAACCCGACGCCGCCCTTGCCTGCCGCGAAGACCGAGGGGTTGGCCGGCTGCCGGTGCAGCCAGGACATGGTCGACGGCGCCAGCAGCAGCGGAGCCCGGCCGGCGAAGAGCCGCCCCGGGTGGCTCGCCGCGATGGCCTCGCCGTCGCGCCGCAAGGTCAGCTCGGCCCCGACCAGATCCGCGAGCGCGCCCAGGAGGTCGTCCCCGAGGCGCTGGCGATAGAGGAACGTGCCGGTGCCCTCGGTGGCGCCCGAGAGATCGACGGGGATCGCCGTGCCGAGATACACGTCCTCGCCCTGCTCCATGACGAACAGGGACGACTCGCGCGCCGCGGCCAGCAGGAGGGCCGCCTCGTCGGCATCGAGGTCGCTGAGCGTCTCGTCCAGGAGCAGCGCGCCGTCCGGCCCGAAGACCAGGCCCTGTCGCGCGTAGTACGGCCCTTGCGGGCGGTCGCCCGCCAGACGGCCGACCAGCAGCTCGGCGATGTAGTCGCTGCCGGCCAGCGCACGACCCTGCTCGGCGAGCAGGCCCCGCAGCTGCTCGAGGGTGGTCACCAGGCCGTCGCGCGTGCGATCGCGGGCGTCGCGGTCGAGGCGCTCGAAGGTGAGGCGGTCGACCAGCCAGCCGGCCATGACCAGCATCACCAGGCCGATGCCGAGGTACCCCGCGAGGAACCGCCCCTGGAATCCGCCGGGCCAGCGCCAGCGCCAGGTGACCAGCGCGCGCAGCGCCAGCCAGGCAAGGACCAGCAGCACGTCCAGCAGCACCAGCCGCGCCCAGTCCAGCAATGCGGCCACGGCGCCCGGGCGCTGCAACCCGATGAGGAACCCCTCGCCCGGCACCGTGGCGAGCGCCGCGGGCACCGGCGCCCAGCGGCAGAGCCAGGAGGTGTCGTCCCGTTCGATCACGCCCCATTCGCGACGCCCGGCCATCAACTCGGCGATCACTCCCGACGAGCTCTGCGCCGGCACGCCGCCGAACCCCACGTCGAGCCACGCGTCGCGCGCGCCGCGCAGGAGCAGCACCGGCCGGTCGACCTCCTGCCGCGGCCGGTAGCTCTGCGCGTCGGTGTCGTCGTCGCCGGCGGCGCCGAGGGCCGCCAGGAGCGTGGAGAGCCGGCGGGACATCACCGGCAGTTCGACCCGCAGCCACCCCGCGTCCCGGCCACGGGGAATCTCGCCGCGCAGCACGTGCTCCTCGCCGGTGGGGTAGCGCCGCACCTCCTGCTGGAGGCGCACGCCGTCCTGGCCCGCGCCGTCCTCGCCCGACTCCGCGAGGCTCCACCACTCGCCGCGCTCGACCACCTCGTAGCTGAGGTCGCGCAGGAATCCCCGCGCGAAGAGGCTCGCCTCGCGGCCGTCGCGATCGAGTACCTCGACCAGGCAGGGGACGCCGAGGTCGTGGACGGCGGAGTCGCGCCAGAGTTCGTACGCGAGCGCATCCTCCCACACGCCGCCGGCGAGCGGCGTCGCCACCGCGCCGCGCGGGACCGGCGTCGCGGCGTCGGCCGCCGCCATCTCCACCAGCACGTCCTCGAGCAGGAAGCTGATCCAGTCCTCCTGCGGCTGCACCATCTGCTCACCCTTGCGGCGCAGCCATTCGCGTTCGGACCAGCCGTAGGATTCGCGCAGCACGAGGTCGTTCCAGGTCACCACCAGCAGCAGGGCCAGCGCGGTCCAGGCCAGACGGCCGGGACGACCCGGAGCGCGCCAGGCCAGGCCGAGCACCATGACCACCACCGTGGTCGCGACGGCGGCCACGGCCAGCCATCCCGACCCGGGGGCCAGCGCCAGCCAGGTCGCCGCCGCACCCGCCGCCGCCAGCCCGAGGCGCAGGACCACGCGGTCCGGCCCCGGCCACGCCGCCGCCCGGACCAGCATCGCCGCCGTCGCGGCCGAGGCGAGGAGCAGGACGGCATGCAGCGCCCAGAACGTCCACGACGCGAAGGGGACGGCGAGGCCGATCAAGCGGGCGTTGGCGTTGCCGGCGAGTTCGTGGGCCAGGGCGCGGACCGCCAGCAGCGCCAGGGCCGCGACCACGCCGAAGCCGAGCGCCGCCGCCTCGCCGCCGAGTCCGCGCGGGCCCGTGCCCGGCCGCGGCGGCCAGCGCCGCAGCACGGCGGCGATGGTCGCGGCCACCAGCACGGCCGACAGGAGGGCGTCGGCGCCGGAGGCCAGCCAGCCGCCGCCGAAGGTGGTCGCGAAGTAGGCGGGATCGATCAGGCTGGCCGGGGTGGTCGGCGCGACCGGCGGCGGCACGGGCCACAGGCGGACGGCGTCGACGGCGGCCCACAGTCCTCGCGCGCCCCAGGCCGCGACCAGGAGCCCGGCGCCCCCCGCCAGCGCGGCGCCGGCGCCGAGGGCGGCGGCGGCGAAGCACACCAGCAGGGCGAGGCGACGACCGGCGGTCGCGCGATCCTCGGTCGCCCCACGCGGCGGTGTCGCGAGCGTCAGGCGCACGTGCGGCTGTCGTCCCGAGACGTCGCGCGGACCGATCGCCACGTCGCGGGTTCCCGTGAGGCCGCGGGCCGCGTCGCCGCGCCACTGGACGGCTCCCGCGCGACCAGTCGGCACGACCTCGCGGCGCAGACCGGCGCCGTCGTCGTTCGCGATGACGACTTGCAGCTCGGCTCGCCACCACGCCCCGGCCGGCAGGTCGACGGCCTGCCGGAGCACCCAGGCACCGCCCGCCGGGGCCACGTCCACCTGGAGCAGGTCGAGCGGTCCCGCGCGCGGCGGCGGCGGCGTGAGCACAGAGGCCTGTCCCCAGCCCACGCGCTGGTCGTCGCGCCAGAGCACGATGTCGACGCCCGGGATCGCCGCCTTCCAGGCCGCAACTGCGGCGAAGGGCGCCGCGGCCAGAGCGGAATCCGGCGGACAGTCGGCCCGCGCCGCGGCGGCCGCGCGCTCCAGGCGGACCGGCAGGTCCGCAAGGGCCACGGCCTCGCGCTCGAGCACGGCGCCGAGGCGCGTCTGCTGACGCACCCGCCAGGCGTCGTCGTCGGGGGAGTTCTGCAGGGAGGGCGCGACGGCGGTCAGGGCCAGCCCGAACTGGGCCGCGACGGCCACCGCCACGGCGGCCCGGCGGCCGTGCCGGATCAACGCGGCGGCGACCACCACGGCGAGCCCGACCAGCGCCGGCACCGGCAACGGCGCGCGCCAGAGCAGGACGCCCTGCGCCAGCAGGCCGAGGGCGGCGGCGAGGCGGCAGGACCAGAGCAGGGGCGAAGCCATGTACGACCACCCGGTCAGCGCCAGGCCGTGATCTCCGTCACCTTCCAGCCGCCGCTACCGTGCACCAGGGTGAAGAGCACCCGCAGCCTCGTCTCGGGACCGGCCGCGGGCTCCGCGAAGCGCCAGACCGCGACGGCATGGAGCCGGCCGCCGTCGACCTCCTGGTGCTTCTCGAACGCGAACTCGAGGGTCTGCCGGTCCTGGAACAAGGTCTTGAAGTAGTAGAACGCCTGGCTCGGCGTCAGGTCGCTGCTGCGCTCGGCCATGGGCCCGAGATTCACCCGCACGCCATGCTCGCTCAGGAGGCCGGCCATCGCCTCGTGGTCGCCGACCCGGACCGCCGTCTCGAGGCTAGCCAGGACGGGGAGCGCCTCCTCCGCCGGCACCACGATGCGCGCCGCCGCCCCGCCGCCGGCCAGCAGCAGGCACGCCGCCGCCAGCAACGGTGGGACGAGGCGGGAACGAGGCGCGATCACGGACACGTCGGTCCTCCTGTTCGGGGGGCCCACGGTCACCGCAAGGTCCGTGCCAGCGCTCCGGGAGCCCGCCGACCCGATTGTAGCCCGAAAACGGGGAGATTGACCACTCCCGGAGACCGCAGTGTCTCGAATAAACGCCACCGGGCAGACGAACGCCCCCGGAACCGGGAGGCTCCAGGGGCGTCGGGATACGTGGGCGTCGGGATACGTGGGCGTCGGGATACGTGGGCGTCGGTCACATGCTCGGCTGGACCCGCTTGCGGTCGGCGATGAATCGCTCATACCAGTAGACCAGCACGCCGCTGCCGATGAAGGCCGAGGAGTAGGTGCCGATCACGATGCCCATGGTCATGACGAAGGCGAAGTCGTGGATCACCGGGCCGCCGAACGCCCACAGCGCGCCCGTGGCCATGAGGACCGTCGAGGTCAGGCAGGTGCGGCTGAGGGTCTCGTTGATGGAGCGATTGATGACCTCGCGGTAGCTCTCCTTGCGGCGGAGCTTCATGTTCTCGCGAATGCGGTCGAAGACTACGATCTTGTCGTTGATCGAGTAGCCGACCAGGGTCAGGAACGCCGCGACGATCTGCAGCGACACTTCCTTGTCCATCACCACGAAGAGGCCGAGGGTGATGATGACGTCGTGCGCCAGCGCGATGACCGCCGCGATGCCGTAGCGCAGCACGAAGCGGAACCACATGTAGACCACCATCAGGACCAGCGCCATGGCCATCGCATTGGCGGCGGAGGTGCGCAACTCGTCGCCGATCTTGGGGCCGACGCTCTCCTGGCGGCGCAGCTCGACGGTGCGTCCGGACAGGCCGTTGCGCAGCGCCGTCATGATGGCGGTCGAGGCGTCCGCGCCGACCTCCCCGCCCTGCGCCTGGTTGAAGGTGACGAGGTACTCGTGGGTCCCCGCCATGTCCTGGACGCCGGCGTCCGCGAAGCCCGAGCGTTCGAGCACGCTGCGCAACTCGCCGATCTCGACCTGCGGCGTGACGCGCACCTGGACCAGGGTGCCGCCGGTGAAGTCGATGCCCATCCGCGGCCCGATCACGAGGATCGCGAGGATGCTCACGAGCACCAGGATGGCCGAGATGGGGCCGGCGACACGCATGGCCCCGACGAAATTCAGGTTGGGAGTGCGGAAGAACTCCATGATTCGTCTCGCCTTTCGGCGCCGCGCCGCGCGCGGCGAGCCTGCTCCAGGTCAGATGCTGAGCTGGTTCGACTTGTTGCGCGTGTACAGGTCCATGAGCACCCGGGAGATGATCAGGGCCGCGAACATGCTCGTCAGGATGCCGATGCACAGGGTCACGGCGAAGCCCTTGATCGGGCCCGTGCCGAAGTTCAACAGCACGACGCCGGTGATCAGCGTCGTCATGTTCGAGTCGACGATGGTGCGGGTCGCAATCTCGTAACCCGACTGCACGGCCGCGCGAACCGTCTTCGCCTTGCGCAACTCCTCGCGGATGCGCTCGTTGATCAGCACGTTGGCGTCCACGGACATGCCGATGGTGAGGGCGATGCCGGCGATGCCGGGCAAGGTCAGCACCAGGCCGAACTGGGCCAGGACCGCGAGCATGATCAGCACGTTGGTGACCAGAGATACCACGACGATGATGCCGGTCACGCGATAGTACATGACCATGAACGCCATCACCAAAATGGCGCCCCACATGCCGGCCAGCACGCCCTGGCGGATGGAGTCGCGGCCGAGGCTGGGGCCGACCGTGCGTTCCTCGGCGATCCGGACGTCGGTCGGCAGCGCGCCGGCGCGCAGGAGCAGCGCGAGGTCGTTGGCTTCCATGTTCGTGAAGCTGCCCGTGATCACGCCCTGGCCGCCGGAAATCTTCTGGATGATCTCCGGGCTGCTCTTGATGCGGCCGTCGAGGGAGATCGCCAGCAACCGGCCCACGTTCTCGCCGGTGACCTTGGAGAAGAGGCGGTCGCCGCTGCGGTCCAGCGAGAAGCTGACCTGCCAGTTGCCGGCCCGCTGGGGATCGGAGGTCGACCGCGCCGCGGTCAGGTGATCGCCGGTGAGCGCGACATCCTTGTTCACGAGCAGGAGTTCGCGGGCGCGGGCGCCGTCACCCAGGGTGACGGGATCCATGCCGAGCTGGAACTCCATGCCGCGCAGTGCGCGGGCCTGGGCGGAGGCCAGCATGTCCTCGATCGCCGGGACGTCTTCCTCGGCGCAGTACAGCCGCACGGCGTTGCGCTGCGGGTCCGGGATCATGGTCAGCCGGGAGCTGAACGGCGTCTGGGAGCCGGGCTCGGCGGCGTCCGCGGCAGCCGTTTGCGCCGGGTCGGGCAGGTTGCCGTAGGGATCGGACGTGGTGTCGCCGGGCGCGGGCGCGGCCGGCGTCGCCGCCGGCGTGCTCACGGAACTGCGCAGCGCCTCGTCCAGCTTCTGGACGGCGGCCTGGTAGTCGTCGGCGGTGCGCACGAGGCGGAACTCGAGGCGCGCCGTGCGGCCGATCAGGTCCTTGGCGCGCTCGGGGTCCTGCAGGCCGGGCAACTGCACGATGATGCGCGTGGTCCCCACCGTCTGGATCACCGGCTCGCTCACGCCGAACTGATCGACGCGGTTGCTGATGATCTCGCGGACGCGGCCCAGGGCGTCGGTGGCCTGTTCGTCGCTCATCTCGCCCTTTTCGATCTCCAGGACCAGGTACATGCCGCCCTGGAGGTCGAGACCGCGGCGGATGGCCTTGGCGTCGATCGCGTCGAGGCGTTCCTTGCGCTGGGGGTCCGACTGGGCGGCTTGCCGCTCCACCTCGGAGATGTTCAGCGCGCGGAAGGTCGGCCACAACAGGAACAGTGACGCCATGACGACGACGAGGCTGACCAGGCCCCGGATCTGCAGGGAACGGTTCATCGCGTGTCTCCTGAGGCGAGGACACAAAAAAAAACTTGTGACGGGCCCCGAGAGGCCCGCGCCGAGAAAACCGGCAGCCATGATAACACATGGACCAGCGCCATGCCAGGACGACCTCGCAGGAGCCGTCAGTCGGCAGCCGCTTGCAATGCCAGGAGTTCCGAGACCGTGACGAACCGCACGCCCTCGGCCTGCAGACGGGGGACCTCCACACCCAGCACATGGGCCGTCACCGCGTGGGGATGGCCGATGCCCACGGCGAACCCCCGGGCCCGCGCGGCCTCCACCAGGACGGCCAGCCGTTGCCGCACCACCGCCGGCTCCGGCTCGTCGTGATCCAGGAAGATCCGGTTGCGCAGGACGGGCACGCCGGCCCGCGCCGCCTCGGCGTGCGCGACCGACCGGTCCGTGGTCTGGCTGTCCAGGAAGAAGAAGCCGCGCCGGTGCAACTCGTCCATCAGGAGCGCCATGGTGGGGGTGTCGGCGGTGGCGGCGCTGCCCATGTGGTTGTTCAGGCCGCGCAGGCCGGGCAGGTCAGCGACGGCCCGGTCGAGCAGGCCGGACACCGCCGCCTGGTCCATGCCGGTCATCAGGGCATAGGGGCCCGGATCGGGGTCCGGGTAGCCGACCGGCTCCATGGGCAGGTGCAGGATGACCTCGCGCCGCCGTGCCGGGATCTCGGCGCCGGACACCCCGAGACGGAGCGTCGGCACCGAGCGGCCGCCCGTGGCCGGGCCGCGAGACACGCCCGGCAGCACCAGGGCGGTCGCCTCGCGGGCGAACCGCGCGGAATAGGGCAACCCGGGCAGGATCGACAGGGTCAGCGGGGCCGCGAGGTCCAGGAGGCCCTGGGCGTCCTCCTCGCGGTTATAGCCCCAGTCGTCGATGACCAGGGCGATGGTCGGCTGGCCGCGCCCGGCCGCCAGGCGGGCCCAGGCGCCGGCGGAGGCGCCGTCGTCCCAATTCGCCGCCGGACGGCCGCGGCTGGCGCGGTAGAGCAGGAGGGCGTGCGTCGGCGTCCCCGGCGGGCCGATCTCCAGGCGCAGGAGGTCGGTGTCGCCGGTGCCCGCCGTGGCGTCGCCGGCCGGGCGCACCACGCGCTCGCCGCGCAGCACCTCGGCGCCGGCGGCGGCGACGGCCCGCGCGATGCGGTCCTGGAGTTCCCACCACGTGGGGTCGTCAGCCACGGGCACCAGGCCGCAGCGGACGCCGTCGCCCACGACGGCGAGGTCGGGCAGCACGGACAGGAGTTCGCGCTCGACGTCGGCCTGGACCTCGGCGAAGACCCGTTGCGCCCCGAGGTCGAGCAGGGCGACGCGGCCGCGGTCGTGCCGGGAAAGGGCCAGCAGGGCCACGGCGGCCGCGGCCAGGACCAGGAGGCAGACGGTGCCGAGCACGAGGAACCAGCGTGGTCGCCGCCGTCGTCGCTTCGCCAAGGGCTCCCTCCCGGCAGCGAAGGAGGAGCCTTGCGGCTCCTCCTCGCGGGTTTCACGGCACGCGGGACGCTAGATTCCGAGGACCGAGGTCTGGTCGAGCTGCCCGAGCAGCTTGTAACGGGGCGTCATGGCGCCCTCGTGCATGACCGTGTCGGCCGTGACGTAGAACAGCACGTTGCCCTGGATCTCGTAGCGGAAATCGCCCTGCATGTTGAAGTACGACAGGATGCTGTAGTTGCGGAAACGCGCGCCGGGGAAGCCGCCGAAGTAGGGGTCGTTGGCCGGCACGGGCAGCCAGGCGCCCTGGGGCTGCAGGACCTGGATCTCGATGGTCGAGAGCACGCGGTTCTGCGAGTTGGGCTGCCCGGAGAACATCTTCTCCGCGATCACGATCTCGTCGGCGTACTCGTAGATGTTGTCCGAGAGCTGGAACTCCTCCACGGTCTCCGCCTGCAGGACGAACGTGTAATCCTCGCTCAGGACCTCGTCACGGTACAGGTTGATGTTCATGTCGGTGTAGACGGTCTTGAAGTTGGCGATGAGCTGGTCGGGGTCGTCCGCGAACGGCAGCGGGGGCTCCGGTGGAATGATGTCGTCGCCGCCGCCGTCGTCCGGCGAGAAGATGCATCCGCCTGACGCCAGCAGCAGCATCATCAGCAACAGCATGGCCAGTTTACGCGATCGGATCTGCATGACAGCTCCCTTCGGCCCCGGGACCGACCCGCTGCGTGTCACACGGGGGTTAGCGGTCGAACCCGGATGGGTGGTATGTCGCTCAACACGCGTTAGCCTGCAAATGCCCCTCTGACCACCCCCAACGTCGGCAGCAAGACCTGTGGATTGTCCGGATCCGACTCCCCGCTCTCGTCGCGCCAGTACGTCAGGAACCAGTAGTTCCCCTTCAACTCGAAGACCAGCGTCGCGCGAGCCCGGTACCTGGTGACAGAGTTGTTCTGTCGATCCGTCACGTTCAGGAAGTAAATTATATCCCATTCCGCCCGTCCACCGCTACCGTCAGGGGTAGAAATTTCTTCATCCAGCAGATTTGCCTGGATTATCGGGCGGTTGCTGAACCAGGCGTTGACGAACGTCATCTCCCGGGGCTTGCCCCAGGGGGTTGCAAAGGCCCCGGGGTACTGGGACAAGGTCTGGGAGTCGGGTTCGTAGAGGAAGGTCTCGTGGACGGCGTTGTCCCAGCCCGTCACGTCCACGTTCTCCAGCGCCAGGCGGCAATTCTCCCAGACGTTGCGGGGAGAGGTCCGCGGAAGGTACTCGATCGGATCCTGCGTGGAAGGCGGTTCGGCATCCCGGGGTTCGAAGAGGCAACCGCAAGCCAGGACCGGCAGCAGGAGGACGACCAGGCAGCGCGCGCGCATCAGAAGCTCCATTTCAGCGAGATGTCAGCATCCCAGTAGTCGCGGTTGGTCTCGGTGACGTTCGGGCCGTACGCCTGGTGTTTCTTGACGCGCCCGGCCAGCGTGACGGGGTTGGCGCCGCTCCAGGTCCGGCTCACGGTGGCTCCGACGGTCAGCTCGCCGCTGTAGTTGATGGTCTCGCGCGGCGGCGTCCCGAGGGCCTCGAGCCGGTCCTTGGCGCGGTAGGTGGTCGCGTCGACGGACAGCCACGGGGACATCTTGTACTTGATGCCGAGATCGATCCGCGAGGTGAACTGCTCCTGGTCGCGCCGGTAGAAGTCGTTGCCGGCGGCATCGGTCAGCGACCGCGTGGCGTTGTACCGGGAACCGTAGTCGTACTTGACCGCGACGTTCAGCCGCGTGGTGGGATCGACGGTCACGGTGGTGGTCAGGTTGCCGCGCTTGTTGTAGTTGTCGTCCTTGTCGATGCCGGGGACCTGGCCGTAGGTGTACTCCTGGTACTGGATGTAGAGACGGAAGACCTGCGAGACCCGCAGCCAGCTGGCCACGGGCCAGTCGTACGACGGCGCGATCTCGAAGGTCTGCCGGAAGTTGTTGTTGGCCGACTTGGTCGCCCGCAGGTTGATGTCCTCGGTCGACCGGTACTGGAACAGCAAGCCCGTGGTCAGCCTGCCGGTCCAGATGGTGTCGAGCTTGAGCGAGGCGTCGCCGGTGAGGCGGTCGCGGTCGTTCTCGTTGAAGGGCCCCTCGCCCTGGTCCTCCGCGGTCTCCTGCGCCAGGCCGGTCACGAAGATGCCGGTCAGCTTGGTGTTGCGGAAGAGCTGGCGGCGCCAGTCGACCTTGAGTTCGCGGGTCTTCGAGTACTGACGACCGCGGGGCAGGTCGCCGCCCTGGAAGATCTGGTCGTCCCAGGACCACTTGAAGAGATAGGCGAGGGACAGGGAGTCGCGACCGACCGGGAAGCCCAGCGAGAGGTTGGCCTCGTCGCGGAAGCGCTCGCGGAAGCCGACCTGGCTGAAGCGGTACTGCTCGGTGTCCATGTCCCGGGTGAGTTTGCTGGTGAGGCGCACGCGACCCAGGCGCAGCGCGTTATCCCACTTGAGGGACGTGTAGTCCCGCTCCTGCAGTTCCTCGACCACCTTCGACTCGCCCTCGGGCACGTAGAGCGTGTCGATGATGCCGCTGCTGTTGCGCCGGAAGTCGAGGTAACGCTTGTCGTAGTTCGACTGGGAGACCACCACGCCGCCCTTGAGGAGCGGGCGGTCGTAGTAGACGCCGGCGCCGAGGGTGTCGCCGGTGGTGGACGTGGGATTGGTGAACTCGGCGAGCGTGGACTCGCCGTCGCGCTTGACCCCGAAGATCCGCGTGGCCAGGTTCACGCCCTCGGCGAACCGCACGCGGCTGCGCAGGGCGGCATTGATCGCGCCCTCGGAGAGGTCGTTGCGCTGCTTCTGGTTCTCGGCCTTCTGGTCGATGACGTCCGCGGCCACCAGCACGTCGTTCGCCACGCCGGCGATGTCGATGCCCGAGCGCGAGAGGGTGAGCGCGGCCTTCTTGGCGTCGCGCTTGTCGAGGTTGCTGAGGCCGCCGCGGTTGACGGTGATGTCCTCGGACCAATCCCAGTTGCCGCTGAGGTCGAGACGCACGGGCAGTTGCGTGCCGCTGGTGTAGGACGCGCTCGCGGCGCGCCGCTCCACCGTCTTGTCCTGCTTGCGGTAGGTCTCGTAGGAGTAGTCGAGGTTGTCCTTGAACGTGCTGCTCTGGCGGAAGGTGGCCACGTCCTCGAGTCCGGCGTAGGTGCGCACCTTGAGCACGCCGGCCTGGATCCCGACGCTCGGGGTGTTGTGCAGGCCCAGGAAGAACGGCGCGTCGGCGCCCGCGGCGGCGCTGCGGAGGCTGTCCTCGAGCGCGCGCGCGAGTTCCTGGCGCTCGAACTCGGTGAGCTCGACCTTCGTGGAATCTCCGTCGGCGGTCCCGTCGTCGTCGCCGTCTTCCTCCTCGCCGGCCCCGGCGGCGAGAGCGCCGAGCAGCAGCACCAGCAGGGCGAGCAGGATGGCAGCCTGCGTCGTCGTCCTCACGCCGGCCTCCGCGCGGCCAGCTGTCCCGCGAGCCGCCGCCACGTCGGCAGGTCGAGCTGCTCGGGCCGGTCGGCGGGCGCGCAGCCGGCGGCGGCCGCGACGGCCTCGGCCTCGGCCGCGGTCAGGTCGTACACGCGGCGCAGGATCGCCCCGAGCTGCTTGCGGCGGTGACCGAAAAGCGCCTTGACCGTCGCCACGAACGGACGGTACTCGGTTTCCGCCCACGGGGCGCCGGCGGAGAGCCGGACGACCGCGGAATCGACCTCGGGCTGGGGCCAGAACACCGTCGGCGGCACGATCCGCAACACCTCCACGTCGAACAGCGAACGCATCACCACGGCGGCGACGCCGTAGTCGCGGCTCCCCGGCGTGGCGGCCAGGCGAGCGGCGACCTCTTTCTGCATCATCAGCACCGCGCCGCCGTGCGCGTCGCGGTGGTCGGCCAGCGCGAAGAGCACGACGCTGGTCAGGACATAGGGCAGGTTCCCCGCGACCACCGGCCGCGGCCCGGCCCCCGCGATGGTCTCGGCCCAGTCCAGCCGGGAGAGGTCCGCCTCCAGGAGGCGAAACGACGCCCGCTCGCCAAGGTCCTCGCGCAGGATCGCCGCGAGATTACGATCGACCTCGACCGCGGTCACTTGCAATTCCAGGTCCAGGAGGGGTCGGGTCAGCGCGCCGGCGCCGGCGCCCAGCTCGAGCACACGATCGCCGAGGGCGGCCACGTCGACCGCGATCGCCCGCGCGAGGTTCCCGTCGAGCAGGAAGTTCTGGCCACGCCGCTTCACCGGCTTGATACCGTGGCGGCGCAGCAGCGCCAGCTGGCTCTCGCTCACCGGTCCCTACCTGTCCTTGATCGCACGACACGTGTACGGCATTAACGATGCAGCGCGGCGATGCCTCCGGGCGCGATGGCCAGCATGAACAGGGGTGACCTCCATTCTACCGGGCGGGGGCAGGGCCGTCAACCACGTCGCCGAAGAGGCCGGCGAAGCTGGCGTCGGTCTGCGCCTCCAGGGCGGCAGGGGTGGTCCCGAGCACCTCGGCGAGCCGGTTCCGGATCAGCCCGAGGTAGGCCGGCTCGTTGCGCCGGCCGCGGTGCGGCTCCGGCGGCAGCCACGGCGCGTCCGTTTCCAGCAGTAGACCCGCGGGATCGGCGCCGCCCAGCAGCCCCGGCAAGGCGCTGTTCTTGTAGGTGATCGGCCCGCCGATGCCGAGTTTGAGGCCGCGATCGCGGGCCCAGGCCACCGCGGCCGCGTCCCCGGCGAAGCTGTGCAGGACGCCGCCGCGGGACGGCACGCCCACCTCGTCCACCAGCGCGAGGGTCTCGGGGTACGCGTTGCGGACGTGAAAGACCACCGGCTTGCCGGCGGCCTCGGCCAGCTCCAGTTGCAGGATCAGGGCGCTCCGCTGGGCGGGACGCGGCGACAGGTCGCGGTAGAAATCGAGACCGATCTCGCCGATCGCCACCACGCGCGGATGGCCGGCCAAGTCGCGCAGGCGCGCCAGGATCTCGCGGCCGGCGGGCGTGACCCGGCCGTCGGCATCGGCCAGGAGCGTCGCGTCGTGCGGGTGCACCCCGACCGTGGCCAGGATCCGCGGCTCGCGGTCCGCCAGGGCGACCGCCGCCTCGCTGCTGGCGGGGTCGTACCCCACCTCGAGAAAACGGGTGACGCCGGCCGCCACCGCACGGGCCAGCACGTCGGCGCGGTCGCCCGCGTAGTCCTTGCGGTGCAGATGGACGTGGCTGTCGATCACGCGGCACCGCCGCGGGAACCGCGGCGCCGGCCGCCCCGGCGCCGACCGGACGCGCCCACCGCCACCGGGTCGTCGGCGGGACCCGGCGCCGGCTCCTCGCGCGACCACTGCAGCGCGGCGGCGGCCACGGTCACCTGCTCGCCGTCCCCGTCCTGCAGGGTGATGGCGACCTCCTCGCGCACCAGGTCGAGCTTGCGGACCTTGGCGGGGCGGTTCTCCCAGGTGACCTGGGCGCCGAGGCGGGGCAGGCGGCCGAGGATGGCGCGGTAGTCGTCGTGCTCGTAGGTGAGGCAGCAGCGTAGCCGGCCGCACAGGCCGCTGAGCTTCACCGGGTTCAGCGGCAACTGCTGGTCCTTGGCCATGCGCAGGGAGACCGAGACGAAGTCGTGCATGAAGGTCGAGCAGCAGAGCTCGCGGCCGCAGATGCCGACCCCGCCGACCAGCTTGGCCTCGTCGCGCACGCCGATCTGGCGCAGCTCGATGCGTGTGCGGAACACCGACGCGAGATCGCGCACCAGCTGGCGGAAGTCGACGCGACCCTCGGCGATGAAGTAGAAGGTGATCTTGCGCCCGTCGAACTGGCGCTCGGCGCCCACGAGTTCCATCTCCAGCCCGCGCGCGAGGACCCGCTCCTCGCAGGCGGCGAGGTGCTCGCGCTCCTGTTCGCGGATCTCGGCGAGGCGCGCCAGATCCTCGGACGAGGCGAGGCCGAGGATGCCTTGCTGATCGGCGACGCGCCACCAGCGTTCGTGGCCGGGCCCGAGGTGCACCACCTGCCCGAGATCGCAGCCGCGATCGGCCTCCACGAAGCAGTGCACGCCGAGCGCGAGCGGGATGCCGGCGCGGTTGTGATAGTAGCTCTTGCGGCTGCCCTTGAACTGGACGACCGCGAGCTGGGGTACGGCGCGCGGGCTATCGTTCGCTTCGGGCATGATCACTCAGGTCCTGCAGGAGGGCGGCCGTGCAGAGGCCGATGTTCAGGTTGCCGTCGACCTCCGCCCGGGCGGTGTCCAGCCGGACGATGTCGGCGAGCAGCGATTCGGTCCGTCTCGCGGCCGCGGCGCGCCGCACCACGGCCTGGAGCTCCGGCGCGCGCGGCCGCCAGTCCTGCGCCCGCTCGCGGCAGGCCACGGCCTCGCCGTAGAGCTGCGCGAGCATCTCGCAGAACAGGATCGCGCGCTGGCGCTTGAGGCCCATGTCCTTGGTCTCGTCCCAACCGTCGTCCGTGGGCAGGAGTCCCGCGTTGAGGTGCTCCGAGACCGCCAGCGCGTCGCCCGCGCGCCCCTCGGCGAGGTCGGTGAAGACCCGCGCGGTCCAGGCCCACACGGCCTGGGCCTCGCCACCCAGGAGGGCCATGGCGCGGCGGGCGCTGCCGTCGGCCAGGCGCGCGGCCGCCTCCGCACCGGCGGCTTCCTCCGGGACCAGCCGGCGCAGGATCCCGGCCAGCTCATCCTCGGGCAGGGGTTCGAAGGCGATCCGCTGACACCGCGAGAGGATGGTCGGCAACATGCCGGCGGTGCTGGCGGTGGTCATCATGATGAGCGACCCCGGCGTCGGCTCCTCCAGGGTCTTGAGGAAGGCGTTGGCCGCCGCGGCATTGAGCCGGTGCGCGTCCGCGACCACGGCCACCTTCCAGCGGCCCTGGAAGGCCTGTCGGCGCAGGAACTGGATCAACGCGCGGATGGTCAGCGGCCCCGGATCCTCCGGGTCGCCGATCAGGACCTGGCTGGTGGTCGCGAAGTCGGCCTGGTAGAACGGGTTGTCCACCTTGGCGTCGAAGAGCGCGCGAGCCCCGTCCTCGTCGATGCCCGCCGGGGCGGGGCCGATCCAGCGGATGTCCGGGTGCTGGAAGGTGAGGGCCTTGGCGCAGCTCTCGCAGGGGTCGTCGTCACGACAGCGGCCGGGCGCGACGCAGTTCACCCGGCGCGCGATCTCCAGCGCGGTCGCTTCCTTGCCGACACCGCCGGGACCGGCGAAGAGGAACGGCTGGCCGACCTGGCCGGCTTCCACCAGGCGCACGATGCGCTCGACGATGGCCGTGCGTCCGGCGTAGCGGAAGCGACCCAACCTGCGACCCCCCGGGACCTGCCATGGCGTCAGGAACTGTCAGCGCGCCGGGCTCAGCCAGAGCATCGGGTCCTGGGGATCGCGTCCGTTGCGGATCTCGAAATAGAGTTGCGGACGTTCCCCGGACTTTCCCTGGCCGAGTTCCGCCAGGACCTGCCCCTGGCTCACGTCGCGGCCGGCGCTGACGAAGACGTGGGCCAGGTTCGCGTAGAGCGTATACTGGCCACCGCCGTGGTCAAGGATAACGCACAGGCCGAAGCCGGGCAAATTCTCGGCGAATTCGACGGTTCCGGCGGCCACGGCGTACACCGGCGCCCCGGGAGACGCGGCGATCGACACGCCGTTGCTGAGGGTCACGGTCTTGAACTGCGGGTGCACCTGCTTGCCGAATCCCTGGACGACGTCGCCGGACACCGGCCAGCCGAGGCTGCCGCGCCGTCCCGCGAGCCGCCCGTCGGCCGAGGCTCCGGCCTTGCCGTCGGGCGTCGGCGGCGGCGAGGTCTTGCGGCGCTCTTCGAGGCGCGAGAGCACGTCCAGCAGCCGCTGCTCGCGGGCGGTCAGCGACTCGAGCAGCGACGACGTCTGCTTCTTCTCCTTCTGGAGATTGCGCACCAGCCCCCGCTGGGTGGCCTCGATCAGTTCGAGGCGCTGCCGCTCGCGGCTCGCCTCCTCGCGGGCCTCCCAGATGCCGGTCAACGCGACCTGCAGCTCCATCTGGGCCGACGCGATCTGCTCGCCCTGCCGGCGCGTCTCGCGCATGAGGTTCGCATCGAGGCGCGCGATCATGGTGCCGAAGCGCAGGCGGGTGACCAGCGCCGCGAAGCTCTGCGAGGTGAGGATGACCTCGAGCTCGCGCTGGGAGCCGCCCATCGCCAGCGCCCGCAGGCGCTTGGACAGCGCCTGGCGCCGCAGGTCGTAGGCGCTGCGGGTCAGGTCGAGGTTGGCCTGCAGGCTGTCGCGCCGGGCCGCGAGCAGCCGCTCGCGCTGGTCCAGCCCCGGCAGCAGCTGCCGCAGGAGCCGGGCCTCGCGCTCGGACTGCGCCAGCGCCGCGGACGCGTCGGCCTCGCGGCCGCTGAGGTCGTCCAGTTCGCTGCGCGTGGCCCGGATCTGCTCGCGCAGCTTCTCCAGTTCGCGCGCGCTGTCGTCGGCCTCGCCCGCGAGGCTGGACATGGCCACCAGCAGCAGTGCCATCAGGACGATCCGCGACATGGCCTACAGCCCCAGGTGCTTGTGCATGGCGGTCCAGCTGCCCACGACACCCAGCAGGGCGCACAGCAGCACGAAGCCGGCGATCTGCGCCGGCGAGAAGAAGATGACGCCCGCTAGCCGCGGGGCGAACAGCGCGTGCGCCGCCGCCAGACCGCCCATCGCGACGACGCCGCCGAGCACGCCCTGGATCACGCCGCCGGCCAGCAAGGGCAGGCGGATGAAGCCGTTGGTCGCCCCCACCAGCTTCTGGATCTCGATGACCCGCGCCTGCGAGTCCATGGTCAGGCGCACGGTGTTGGAGATCACGAAGACCGCCGCCACCAGCACGATCAACGACACCACCAGGCTCGCCATCTGGAACACGTGGGTCCAGCGCTCCAACTCGTCGACCCAGGCCTGGCTGAAGGCGACATCCTGGACCTCGGGCCAGCGCTTCACCTCCTGGGCGACGCGCGCCATGTCGTCGCCGGTGCGCGCGGCGTCCGTCAGCTCGAGGTGGTAGCTGTCCGGCAACGGGTTCTCGTCGAGCAGGTCGAGGACATCCGCCTCCTCCCCCAGATCGCGGCGGAACTCCACCAGGGACTGCTCACGGGTGATGAAGCGGGCCGACTCCACGCCGGGGATGGCGAGGAAGTGCGGCTGCAACTCCGTCTGGCGCTCGCGGCTGAGGCCGTCGACCAGGAAGACCCGCAGGTCGATGCCGCTGCGCGCGCGGCCCAGCAGGGCGCCCAGATTCAGGGTCACCAGCACGAACACCGCCAGCACCAGCAGCGACGACCCCATGATCAGGATCGTGACAGCGGTGGTCAGCTTCCGGCGGCGAAAACCGGCGAACGACTCCCGCAGCAGGTACCCCGCCTGCGTGTTCCTAGACATGGCGTTCCTCCGTCGCGGGGTCGGGCTGGTACATGTGGTCCGCGAGACGGGCCTCCCGGCGCTCGGGCACCCGGCGCTCGACGTCCGACACCACCCGGCCGCCGTCGACCACCATCACGCGCTGCCCGAAGGTCTTGACGATCTCGTGGTCGTGCGTGCTGAAGATCACGCAGGTCCCGCCCTCGTTGATGCGGAACAGCAAGTCGATGATCTCCTGGGCGACGACGGGATCGAGATTGCCCGTCGGCTCGTCGGCGAGCAGGATCTTGGGGCTGTTGACCACGGCGCGCGCGATGGCGACGCGCTGCTGCTCGCCGCCGCTTAGCTGGCGCGGCAGGCGGTGCCGCTTGTCCCACAGCCCGACCTGGGTCAGCACGCGCATGACGTTCTTGGTGATGTCCCGCGCGGGGACGCCCACGCAAAGCTGCGCGAAGGCCACGTTGTCGTAGACGTCGCGGTCCTCGAGCAGGCGGAAATCCTGGAACACGAAGCCGATCTCGCGCCGCAGCAGCGGGATGTCCCGCCGGCGGGCCCGCGTGGACACCATGCCGCGCACGATCACCTGCCCCTTGGTGGGGAACAGGTCCATGGTGATCAGGCGCAAGATGCTGCTCTTGCCGGCCCCGCTGGGTCCGGTGAGGCACACGAACTCGCCGTTGGCGATCGAGAACGACACGTCCTGCAGCGCCGCCTGGTCGCGGTACTGCAGTTGCACGTGGTAGAAACCGATGATGGACCGCGGATCGAGCGGGCCCTTGTAAATCTTGTTGTCGACCTTCACATTCGCCTCCCGGATCCCAATATGAGCACAATCCGTGCCCCCGGGCCACAGATTCCCCCGGGCACGGCTCCTGCAAGGGGCCCTTCGGCTTGCGAACCGAGGAGATCCCGGTGCCACGACTATCCCTGTGCATGATCGTGCGCGACGAGGCGGACATGCTGCCCGGTTTCCTGGCGGCCTGCGCCGGCCTCTGGGACCAGCTCTGCGTCGTCGACACCGGCTCCCGGGACGCCACCGTGAGCCTGCTGGAGGCCGCCGGCGCCACGGTGGTCCCCCGTCCCTGGGACCACGACTTCGCCGCCGCCCGCAACGCGAGCCTCGACCTCGCCACCGGCGACTGGATCCTCTTTCTCGACGCCGACGAGCGGCCCACGCCCGCCGCCGCCGCCGAGATCCGCGCCCTGCTCGCCGACGACACCGCCGGCGCCGCCACCCTCATCATGCGCAACGCCCTGCCTCACGGTCGCGTCCGCGAAGCGCCCCTCCTGCGCCTCTTCCGCCGCGACCCGATGATCCGCTTCCGCCACCGCATCCACGAGGAGGTGGCAACCGCGGTCAGCGACCACCTGCGCCGCACCGGCCGCCGGCTGGTCGCCCTCGCCGGGCGCGTCGACCACCTCGGCTACGTGCGCGAGATCGCCGCCGCCCGCGCCAAGCTCGACCGCGACCGCGACCTGCTCGCGGCCTGCGTCGCCGCCGATCCCCACGACTGGTACAGCTGGTACAAGCTCCTGGAACTCGCCCGCTTCTGGGACGACCGCGCCCTCTGGCGCGAGACGGCGCGTCGCATCGCGCCGCTCCTGCCGCGGGCCGACTTGCGCGGTCACGCCTGGGGCGGCGAGTTGCTCGCGCTCTGCGCACAGGGGGCCGCCGACGATCCCGCCGGCCAGCTGGCGCTCCTCGACGCCTGGGCGGCCCTGGCCGACGCCTCGCCCGCCTACCACCTGCGGCGCGGCACGCTCCTCGAGAGCCGCGGCGACCTCGACGCGGCCGCAGCCGAGTTCATCCGCTGCCTCGCCCTGCCGGTCGGGGCCGACGCCTCGCTGTCCACGGTACGTCCGCGCCTGGGCCTGTGCCGGATCGCCGCGGCCCGCGGGGACCTGGCGGCCGCCGGCGACCAGGTCCGTCAGGCGCTCGCACACGGACCGCGCGACCCGGAAGCCTTGCTGGCAGCGCTGTCGTTCGCCTGGCTCGAGGGCGGTCGCGAGGCGCGAGACCGCGTGATCGCCGCGCATCGCGCCGCGCACGGCGCGAGCGAGGAACTGGACGCGGCGATCGGGGATCACGCCCTGCGGTGTGGGCTCTGGGAGGATGCGCAAACGGCGTTCGCCGCGCTTCCCGGGTCGGCCGCCGCATTGCGACGGGCGCAGGCCCTGCTCGGGGCGGGCGAAGCCGCCGCCGCGCTCGCCCTGTGCCGCGACCTGGTTGCCGAGGTGCCGGCGGCGGCGATGGGGCTGCTCACCTGCGCGCTGGTGCTCGCGGAGGAGGTCGACCTCGCGGTCGATCTGGCGCCGGCGGAGGCCGACGCCGCGCTGCGCGAGTGGATCGCGCTGCTGTGGCGCAGCCGCCGCGCGCCGCTGCTGGCCAGCTTCCTGGACAACGTGCCGGCGGTGTTTGGGACGTTTCCCTGGCTGCCGCAGGAACTGACCCAACTCACGAGACGTACCTCGAAGATTGTTGACGAGGCCTAAGCCACTCGCTTCGGTCCCCCTCCCTGCCCTCTCACCTACGCGGCATACCTCAA
>JADHED010000142.1_pt1 | contig 100369 bp, 92 predicted proteins | sample 8952041 | NCBI WGS metagenome assembly JADHED01 (sample SAMN16124423, study PRJNA663239) | bioreactor sludge metagenome | isolation source: sludge (control) | place: India:Bengaluru | collected 2018-09-08
CAGCAGGTAGGAGATCAAACAAATCTCGGCGAACAGGCGCAGCCCGTACTGCATCCGGAATTTGATCAAGATCAGGTTCATGCAAGCATTCGTCATGACGAACACCGTCGGCAGCCAGGCCGCCTCGACGGCGGTCGCCCCAAGGGCGCCGGCCAGCTGCTGGGTGTTGGCGCTGATCATCGCCGAGCCGGTCGAGCCCGTCGCCGTGACCAGCAGACCGACGGCAGCATAGGCCAAGCGGTACCGAACCGTGTGGTCCGGCGTCGCTGGTGAGCCCGGCATCATCGGCATTTCGTGCGGCTTCAGCGTCTCGACGTACCGATGCCACGGAAGATCGAAGTGGCGGCGGCTCACGTCTGGAGCCTCACCGCGTCCAACACGAACTGCAGCGCCCGCCGAGCAAGCTTCGGTCGCTCTCCCGGTGCGGCGTTGGCTAGCCCGGCAGCGAGCATAGCCACCAAGACCCGGATGTCTTCCAGGGCCAAATCCTTGCGGACCATGCCAGCGGCCAGAGAGGCGGCCAGCGGCCGCGCGGCGGCCCGGACGATCATCGCGCGGAGCGCCTCAACCGTTTCCTGCGAACGCGCAGCAGCGACGATGCCGCCGAGCGCAGCGTTGCGTTCCAGGCGGGCGGAGAGGTCGCTGAGGAAGTCCAGGAAAGCGTCGGGTTCCGAAGCGGCCTTGAACCGTTCCTCTAGTTCGGCCAGATCCTCGGTCAGAGCGGCCTCGGCGATCTCCCTGCGCCCTGGGTAGTTGCGATAAAGCGTGGCCCGCCCAACGCCCGCGCGCACGGCGATGTGGTCGAGGGGCGCATCGATCCCCTCCTCCGCAAATACGGCGCGCGCTGCTGACAGCAGAGCTCCACGTCGCTCGGCGGCATCCTTGCGTAACGGGCGGTTCATTGCGGCTGACAAGTGGACATTCGCGTCCGCTTCGTCAAGCCCGAGGCTTCCACCCAGCGCGACGAAGAAGAGCCCGGAGGCGCACGAGGGTGTGTCTGCCACCAGTTCACCGCTCCAGCTTGGCTGGCGCCGACAAAACCGGCGTCGATGACAGAACGGCAGACGCGTTCTGCGGTCCTGAGAGTCCAGCCGAGCCGGAACTCCACGCCGATCATGAACAGCCTCGCGAAGAGTTCGGCGACCGACCCGCCGGCGCACAGCGAACTGTCACGTTCGACCGCGGCGCTGAGTTCGCGGCCTGCTCCACCCTGGAGACCGGCCTGTGTGGATGGAAACCTACTTCAGGGCCCAGCAGGCGCAACGGCAAAAGGCCACGGTCGAGAACCCCAAGGCGCATTGGTGACGCTTCCTGCCGATGGAGGTCGATATCGCGAAAGTGCGCGGACCGCGTCCGATCGGACCGCCTCGGCAGGCCGTGGGTCAGCCGCAAAGGTCGGTTGCGACCTGCCGAGGCTCCAGACAAGGAGAGCCAGTCTGGACACTCACAATGGGATGGCAGACGGGAAACATCAAGCTGGCCGAGTTCCCGTGGCGCGTGGCGCGGCGATCCTTCCAGCCTCAAGCGACGCGTTAGCTTGGAGCAGCGACCTTCGTAAGTCCGACCGGCTTCTCGCACGGGGTCGCGGGCATGCTGGCCTGCCCCACGGGGCTGGCCAGTCGAAGCCGACGGCGGGGCGGCGAGCAACAAGCCGAAGCGATTGGTGAACCTTATTCCCGCGGGCGGTTTCACCTCGGTCAGTGGTCAGCTGTCGAGAAAGACCGGCGACATGGAAGGCTCCGTGCTCCTCGTGTGTGGCGATCTTGGGGGCACCGGTGTCGCCCGCAACACGATCTCCAACGCTATCGCTCTTCAGAAGGCCGGGTTGGCGGTTGAGGTGATCTCATTGTCAGGCGGCGTGCTCGCCGAGCAACTGGGCGACATTCCGTTGACCCTACTAAAGCCCGCCCGTTCCAAGTCGCGATGGCTCAGCTTCGTGGAGGTCGCACGGCGGCTTCGCGCTGAGATCTCCAGACGCCCCTCCCCCATCGTGACCGTTTCGATGGGCAACCACGCCCATCTCGGGCTTTGGCTCTCGCTCGTGGGCGATCGGTCTACGCGGCGGATCTATCGGCTCAGCAACGATCTCGATCATCGCGGTCGCCGCCGACTTTCGAGCTTGGTGCGCCGAGCAAAGGCTTGGCTGGTCGCAAGAGATGCAGACCTTGTACTCTGCGTCTCCGTCGCCTTGGCTTTACACCCCTCCCTTGCTCGTGCGCGTCGGCGTCGGCGCTGCGTTGTTCTGTTGAACGGTGTGGACGTGGCGCGGGTGCAGGCGCGGGCGGACGAGCCTTCTCTTCTCCGTCTTCCGCCTGGGCCGCCGGTGATCGTGGCCATCGGGCGATTACATGGTCAGAAGAATTACGAAGCCCTGGTGCAGGCCATCGCACACTGTCGCAACAGGGGAACGTTGTTGCGTCTGGTGATCATCGGACGGGATAGTGGCGGCGTGCAAACGGCGCTGCAGACGCTGGCAACCGAGTTGGGCGTCGAAGGACTTCTCGTGTTCGCCGGTGAACTCGAGAACCCGTTCCCGATCCTTCGGCAGGCGTCCGCCTATGCTTGCCTGTCCCATTGGGAAGGTTGCCCCAACAGCCTGCTCGAAGCCATGGCCTGCGGAACGCCCGTCGTGGTCTCAAGAACTGCTGGCGCAGGTCCTGAACTGGTTGGCGAGGGCAAATACGGGCGTCTGGTGGACCCGACCGACATCGAGGCTATTGCAGACGCCCTCATCGCACAGGCATCACGCAGCGAGGCGTGCGTCAGGCCGGGTGAACGCGCCTGGGACTTCGATTTGTCGGGCTCAACAGGACAATTCTCGAAATATGTGGCGGGGTTTCTCCAACCCGCGCAGTCCGTCGCGTCGACCAAGCTCACGGATCTCTGGCCTGCCCCAGGGGGTTGATCCGGGATCAATGTCTGTGCACGGCGCCATGTCAGGAGCGCGTCGCGGCCGTCTCTGGCGCAACGGTCTGGAATGCCGTCGCGGCCATGCCCCGCTGCTCGCCAGCCGCGAAAAGCGCCTGCATATGCGTCTGGCTGAAGTCGAGGAAGTTCTCGTCTAACTCGTCGGGGATCTCACCCACGTCGAGCCTCAGGCCCTTGTCGCTTGCGGCAAGCTTTACGTTGGTCAGCTCGGAGCGCGTGAGGGATTTCAGCATGGTGTCGAAGCTTCGCGCGATGATTTTGAGGCCGCCCACCGGAACGACGGCAAAACGCGGCGTGGTCCGACTGTTGAGCAGGATGAAGACGTGCGCCGCCCTCGTCGTGCGCGTCGGATCGCCGAGCACCGCTTGCGGCGCGACGAAGAAGTTCGCCACCGTACCGCCGTCGGCGTGCAGTTCAGAAACCGCCTGGCCGCCTCGCTCGAAGGTCAGCAGCACGGGTGGGAAGACGCCGGGAATGCTCGACGAGGCGATAAGGATGTTCTGAAACAGCTGACGGGAGGCGGGATCGGTGCGCTGCGCCAACGCCCCCATGTCCCAAACGACCTGGGTCTGAGTATCCAGGCTGGTTGTGGCGATGAAGAGCCGCCGACCTTTCCGGTGTTCGGCTGCCACGGCCTCGATGAGGCCGGGTGTAACGCTGTTGGTGATGAGCTTTCTCAAGGGTTCCGGCTTGAAGACGCCAGGCCAGAGCAAGGCGCCGAGGCCTCGCGATCGAAGCAGATCCTTCGAGCGGCCGTCTGTGAAGGCCTCGCGAAGGGCCGGATCAAAGGCCGGTCCCGCGAAGACGAACGGTGCAATCAGCGCGCCCGCGCTGACCCCCGTTACGACCTCGAATTCAGGTCGGTCGCCACGCCGGCCCCATCCGTACATGACGCCGGCGCCATAGGCGCCGTTGGCGCCGCCGCCCGAAAGGGCAAGGAGCTGAAGCTCGCCACTGGCGTGTTGGCGCCCGACGCTGTCGATATCGCCGAGGAAACGTTCGCGGGTCGCGGGCTTGATGAAATCGTAGCGGTACTCCGGGCTCGCCGCGTGGAGCGTCTCCAGCGGGTAAGGCGCCCGCGGAAGGGTTTGACAACCGCCGAGGAGGAGCGATGAAAACGCCAGCGCGGCGAGAATGCGTCGCATCGGCTGGTTATGGGTTCACGGCGGGCCGGCTCGCGGCGATGGCCCGCGGCGCGGCGGGTGGCTTGCAGCCTCGCGCCTGCCCCACACCCTTCAAGTAGCTTCGGCGGGCTATCCCGGCGGCGATCGCCTCTTGCACCTTGCGGTCCCGACGCTCGGCCCCGGAGAGCTTCCTGATCCAGCTGCGCATCGGGATGATGTCGGAAACGACGCTGGCGACAACGCCGTAGGCCGTCTTCTCATCGTCGTCCTTGGCCTCCTGTTCAGGACTTCGGTCATCGAAATCATCCCCGAGCACGTCGCTCAAGTCGCTGATTTCCTTTCGCAGCGTGGCACAGCTGCGCTGCCCCGATCGTGCATAAGGATTGTCAACAGCCTGCTCGAGGATTGGCGGGATTTCGGTTTTGATCAGGTTTGCGTCTCGGAGCGGCGACGTCACCGCAGGTCCGCTCGAAGCTATGATAACGCAGTAGTCGCGGCTGGGCTCCTTTGACGAGAGGGAGCGCGGGCAGAACTCGTGTGAGCGAGGTTCAACCACCTCCGTGCGCGCCTAACGCGTGCGGGCGCGGAACCCTAAAGTTTTCGCCGCGACCACGGCATGCCGAGCTCTTCGCGGGTATTGTCTGTCCACTTACTTCGAAAAACAATTGTCGGGGCCCCTCGCCCTTTGACCGGCGCAGTGAGAGGGCGACGATCGCTGCACCTGCAGCGACAATCATTGCATCCTCAATGAGGCCGCTGCGTGTCTGCCCAACGCGCACCATCGCCCGCTTGCGCGCGGCCAGCGTGAGGTAGGCCAACGGGACCGCTGTGGCGACGGCGACCATCGCCCCGGCCCGCTCCTGGCCGCGCGACACCAGGGCTGCGCCAGCGATGCCGGCGCTCATCACACTGGCCAGCAATCCCAAGAAGACCGTCCGATCAGGGGCCGACTTCATCTTGTCGCCGAACAATTCCCCGACGCCCATCACCAAGGCGCCGAGCTTGAATATCAGCCGGTCGAGCAAGATCAGATGCCCAGGCGTTCCACGTCCTGCGAGGCGGGCGGCAGCCAAGGTGGCCATCGGCGTCATGGACCGGGCGCTCGCGACAGCGCCGATGTGGGCAGACGAGAGCAGCCCGCGATGTTTCATAGCGCCTGAACGCAGGAGACGGGCCGAGGTTGAGTGCCCGCTGGACGCCCGCGCGTAGCCCGCTCGGGCAAATTAGGCGCTCGGCGGGCGGTTGGACGTCTAACGCGTTGCGGGCGGGCCAGCGCCAGTCGGAGCAATGAGTCGCCGAAGCGGTCCGTCACCATCCCAAAGAACCTTGCCGGCCGAGTTGGCTCGCGGATGTCGTGGCCGCCGCCCCCCGCCAGTGCTTGGATGACATAAGGGCCCAGGTCCTGGAGCTGATCAAGGCGCGCTACGCGGATCTCGGGCCGACGCTGGTCGCCGAGAAGCTGCGCGAGGTCCACGGCATCCCGGTTGGGCGCGAGACGTGACCAACGGTCGTCGCGCCAAGCTGATCGAGATCACGGAACCCGGTCGCGCCATGCTCAAGATCCCGGAGGCGCTCTAACACGGGTCCTGGCGCGCACCTGTCGGCGAACTTGCTTCATCAAGCCTCCGCGTGGTCTGTCCCCGAACCGGCGGCGCCCGCGGCGGGCAGCTGTCGGCGCAGCCGCGGCAGCTCACGCAGCGACCGGCCGGGCGAATGCACGGATCGGGCAAACGGCGCGCAAGGGGTCGCCAAGCCGACTTTCGACGTCGAGGCCGTCGAACCTTCGGACGCCTCGACGGCTCTTGATCGATCACGAGGCTGGGCATCGCGCGCCCCCCGTCACGCTCCTCAGCCCAAACTTTGACTAGAAGCGACGGAAGGGGCCGGCTTGGCGCTTCCAGCTTCGTGGCGGCGGCTCAAGGTCATCGATCACCACCTCGGCCGGATCGCCGCAGCGCCGCAGCGCCGCAGCGCTTCCGCACAGCCCGCCGCATGTCGGAGGGCCGAGCCGAGCCGCGCGACCGGAATGGCGTCATCATGCCGTCTCCGACCCGTACGGCCCAACCGTAGGGCTCCTCGACCACTCGAAAGCAGATGATGTCTCTATGCATGGGACGCCTGCTGCGACGCATTTTGGCTGATTGACGCGTCTATCGCCAATCCGACGGTGGACCATTGATCAGGGTCAAGAGCCGCTGAGGCGGCGCACGGGAGGCGTATCGACCTGCCGCCCTCGCGGCGGACCAAGCCGGAGGCGAAGCGTGTGCGATCGCCCGTCGTCCAGCAAAGGGATGGTCGCGGGTGCGACCCCAACGGGCGCGCCGTCGAGATCAGCGGCGCTGACGCCGCGCATGACGCCGTCCGGATTTTCCACCACGACGTGATAGCGGCTCGATCCCTGGCGGATCAGCGCCTCGAAGCCCGGCCAATCCCTGGGGATGCAGGGATCTACGCTCAGCGCGCCGGCTTTTCGGCGCAGGCCGAGGATCGCCTCGATCCCCGCGCGCTGCATCCAGGCGGCGGAGCCGGTGTACCAGGTCCACCCGCCGCGGCCGACGTGGCCCGGCGCGGCGTAGACGTCGGCGGCCACGACATAGGGCTCGACCTTGTAGCGATGCACCGCCGCACGCGTGCGGGCGTGGTTGACCGGATTGAGCATGGCGAACAGCGACGCGGCCTTGTCGCCGTCGCCCAGGGTTGCAAACGCGATCACCGCCCAGGCGGCGGCATGGGTGTACTGGCCGCCGTTTTCGCGCACGCCCGGCGGATAGGCCTTGATGTAGCCGGGATCGAGCGGCGTACGGTCGAAGGGCGGCGTAAACAGCAGCGCCAGCTGCTCCTGCTGCAGGATCAGCTCCCGATCGACGGACGCCATGGCCTGCACGATGCGCTCCGCGGCGCCGGCGCCCGAGATCACCGCCCAGGACTGGGCGATGGAGTCGATGCGGCACTCATCGCTCGCCGCCGAGCCCAGGGGAGAGCCGTCGTCGAACCAGCCGCGGCGATACCACTGGCCGTCCCAGGCGTTGCGCTCCAGCGCCGCCGTGAGCGCCGCCAGATGGGCCTCCCAGGCCTGCGCCCGCGCGGTCTCGGCGCGCGCCTCGGCGAACGGCAGGAACGCCGTCAGGGCCGCATGCAGCATCCAGCCCAGCCAGACGCTTTCGCCGCGCCCACGCGCGCCGACCCGGTTCATCCCATCGTTCCAGTCGCCGCCGCCGAACAGGGGAAGGCCGTGCCCGCCCAGTTCGAGGCTGGCGTCCAGGGCGCGGGCGCAGTGCTCGTAGAGGCTGGCCGGCGGCTCGGCCGGAGCCGGCTGGAAGAAGCTCTCCGCCTGGTCGGGCTCAAGCAAGGGGCCGCTGAGGAAGGGCGCCGGCGCGTCGAGCACGCCCAGATCGCCTGTGGTTTCGACATAATGCGCGGTCGCGTAGGGCAGCCAGAGGCGATCGTCGGTGAAGCGCGTGCGCACCCCCTGTCCGGAATGCGGCAGCCACCAGTGCTGCACGCCCCCTCGACGAACTGCCGGGCCGCGGCGCGCAGCCGGTGCTCGCGGGTCAGCTCCGGCCGGGCCGCCGCCAGAGCCATGGCGTCCTGCAACTGGTCGCGGAAACCGTAGGCGTCGCTGGCCTGATAGAAGCCCGCCCGCGCCCAGGAACGGCAGGCGAGCGTCTGATAGAGCAGCCAGCCGTTGAGCATGATGTCCATTGCGCGGTCCGGCGTCTTCACCTCGACTGCGCCCAGGATGGCGTCCCAGTGGGCCTTGATCTCGCCCAGCACGTCGTCGAGGTCGGCGGCCCGGTAGCGGGGACCAGATCGCGCGCGGCATCGTCGCCGTCCGCCTCGTCCAGCAGGAAGATGACCTCGCGCACCTCGCCGGGGGCGAGCTCGACGATGCGCTGCAGCCCGCCGCAAGGGTCGAGCCCGGCGCCGGCCGCGCCCGAGAGCGGCTCGCGCCACCGAAGCGCGGCCGGCGCGGCGAGCACGCCGTTGCGGCCGATCAACTCGTCGCGGTCGCCGGTCCAGCTCGCCGTCCCCTCCCCCAGGTCCGCGAAGGCGGTGGGGGACCTCAAGGCGGGATTCCACCCGTTGCGCGCGAAGAGCGCGCCCGTGGTTTCGTCGAGACCGGTGACGTGAAGGCCGCCACGGCGGCACGCTGCGGCCCCAGCGCCCACTCGGCGTAGGCCGTCACCGACAGGCGGCGCGACCGCCCGGACCGGTTCGTGAGCCGGAGCCGGGAAATCTTCACCGGGTCGACGAGCGGGACGAATTGCACGAGATCGAGGTCGACGCCGCGCGACACGTGCTGAAAGCGACTGTAACCCCGACCATGGCGGCAGATGTAGCTCGCTGCCGGGTCTCGCCGGGGCGCTGGGGTCGCGCTCCAGACCTCGCCGCTCTCCTCGTCGCGGAGAAAGATCGACTCCCCCGTCGTCTCGCTCACCGAGTGGTTGGACCAGGGCGTCAACTGATGCTCGCGGCTGTTGCGCCGCCAGGTGCAGCCGGCGCCGTCGGCGGAGACCAGAAAGCCGAACTCGGGATTGGCGACGATACTAATCCAGAGCGTCGGCGTCGTCTGACCAGGCGTCAGCGCCACAACGTATTCGCGTCCGTCCTCGGCGAAGCCGCCCGGGTCGTTGCCGTATTCCAGCGCCGGCGAAAGCCCTTCGGGCGCTTCCGAGGGCGCGGCCTCAGCCTTGAGCTTGGCGAAGGCGTTCTCGATGGGGTTGAAGTCGGGCGAGTAGGGCGCAGCAGGCGCAGTCCGGGCCGGTGGCCTCGGTCGCGCGGCGGCGCCCCTGTGGGCGGGTAGGTTGTCCATGATCACGATGTCGCCGGGCTGGAGCGTGGGGCTGAGGATTTGCTCGACCTAGGCCTGGAACCAGGCTGCGGTCATGGCCCGTCCAGCACCATGGGCGCGGTCATGCCGGTGAGGCGCAGTGCGCCGACGAAGGTGGTGGTCTTCCAGTGTCCGTGCGGCACGCTCATCCGCAGCCGCTGGCCCCGAGGCGCCAGGCCGTAAGGGCGCGCCATCTGGAGGCTCGGGTCTCGTCGATGAACACCAGCCGCTCGGGATCGACGTCCAGCTGGCTCTCGAACCAGGCCTGCCTGCGGCTTAGGAGGTCGGCGCGATCCTGCTCGGCCGCGTGCCCGGTCATTTTTTGGGCGTGATCCGGTGACGCTCGAAGAACCGCCACAGCGCCGAGACCGCCACGGCGATCCCCTGCTCGGCGAGCCGCGCCCGCAACTCCACCAGCGTGATACCGCCCTGCGCCTTCACCAGACCAGGATCAGCGGCGCGTGCGCCTCTATCCGCCCCGAGCGCATGTCGCCGCCCTGCGGCTTGCGGCGCGCGTATCAGCTCGGGGACGGCGCAACCGCTGGCAGGCGCAGGACCAACCCCGGCCATCCATCTCTGCTCTCCCGCGAGCCTAGCAACGGTGGCGGCGTCATTTGCCATTGATTCGCCGCCATCAGGCATGAAACTGTTCAGCCGGAGAATATTCCAGGAGTTTCGAATGCTCGGCAGCGTCTCGGTAAAATTGGGGCGGAGAGTATATTCCGCCACCCTGGAATACGACAGCCTTATCGGCCGCGGGCTGAGGGGTGTTCGGCGCCGGCTTGAGACCCAGCTCGGTTCTCCTTTGGAAGATGTTCCGGCTTTTGCAATCGCCCAGACGATTGAGGACGTGACCGTTGAGGTCAGCGCCCCTGGGTATGCCATCGGCGACATGGTCCTGGAGGCCACTCCCACTCGATTGCGTCTGCGAGCGGCTGGCCGTCAAGGCCGGTCCGGGATCATCGGGCGTCCGTTCGACCTGAGCGTCGATCTCCCGGAACGGGTCGATCCCGAGGAGGTGACGGCGACCCTCGAAAACGGCGTTCTGACCGTGAGAATGGTCAAGGCCGCGTGGGTCCGCGGGGAAGCAAGACGTGTTCCCGTGCGCGAAACCTCAGTCCCGCCGGAACAGGCGACTCACGAAAGCGGCCAAGCCCACGCCTAAGAGGATGACGATGGCGATCCGGCCGATCGCGGCGGCTTGATCGTCCTTCGCGACGATGACGACGGCAGCAGCGACGATGAGGGCCGCCACCACGATGCCGAGCGACAGGCTATCGCTGGCCCGTCTGACCGCTCGCGGCAACTCGGCCAAGTCTGAACTTGAGAACTGGATGACAATGCCGTCCCGGCTGATGCGCCCGATGCCGCGCCGGATCGCTTCTGGCCCGATGGCGAGGATCTGATCCAGTGTCTTGAGCGTGCGGAAGGCGCGGGTGGCCAGCGCTTCCGGCGCAAACCGAGACGCGAAAGCCCGGAGAACCACTGGCGCGATAGCGGCGACGACATCGAGGTCGGGATCGAGCGTCCTCGCCAAACCTTCGGCGATGCCCAGAGCGCGCATGAGCAGCAGCAGGTCCGGCGGCAAGGTCAGTGCGTTTTCTCGGGCGATGGAAATAAATTCGCTGATCGCCTCCGCAAGCCGGATTGGCCGCCCGGAATCGGCCGCGTAACGCAGGAAGAATCGCTCGACACCTTCTTCGAGGCCGGGCGGCGGGGGTCCCGAGCGGCCAGCCCATTCCATCAGCACATCAGAGACCGCCGCCACGTCGGCATCCACCAGGGAGCCGAGGACCACGAGGACCTGCTCTCGCCTTTTTACCGAGAGCCGCCCGACAGAACCGAAGTCCAACAACGCCAGACGACCGTCCGGAGTCACAAGAATATTTCCTGGATGAGGGTCAGCGTGGAACACCCCGTCCAGCAGGATCATGCCCAGAAGCCCCCTCGCCGCGTCGGGCGCCAAGGCGCGCGCCAGGGCAGGCTCTTCGTTGCGAAACGCGGCGTTAGGACTCCGACCACGGACGCGTGCGCTGACCATGGTCCTTTCCGTGGTAAATCGCTCATGCACGAGCGGCACATCGAAGACGGTTGCGCGTCTGCGGACCTCCGTCTGATTGCGAGCCTCGATCCGAAAATCGATCTCCTCGAGAAGCGCTTCGCTGAGCTCCGTCACCACACGCACAGGCTGATGTCGACGCAAAGCCGGGGCGCGACGCTCGATGACGCGGGCAGCGGCCAAGAGTAGCCGCAGATCAGCCCGCATGACCGCCTCGATCCCCGGTCTGCGAATCTTGAGGACGACATCTTCACCGGTCATGAGCCGCGCGGCGTAGACCTGGGCAATGGACGCAGCCGCAATCGCCGTCGTCGAAAATTCAGCGAAAAGCTGTTCCGGAGAGCCGCCAAGATCGATCGTCAGCTGCTCGCGCAAATGGTCGAAGGGCACTGGAGCCACGTTGTCGTGAAGCCGGCCGAGCCGCTCGGTCAGCTCTGGCGGAAGCAGATCGGCCCGTGTCGCCATGATCTGGCCTAGCTTCACGAATGTGGGGCCGAGGGCCTCAAGAGCCGCAACGAAGGCCTCGTATGCCGAGCCCTCGCTCGCCTCGTCGGAAGCCGCGCCCCGGAGCAAACCCAGCCGCACTAAAACAGGCCGCGCGGCTGTAGGGGCTAAGGTGTGGATTACCTTAGCTAGACGACGATAGTCATTGGGCGAAAGGGTCAAGGGTGACATAGAGCCTCGGTGCTTGGTCGGTCCCGGGACGCAAGCCCCTGGGCTCGAACCGGGTGGGCCCTCACGGGTTATCTCTGGCGGGCCACGTGGAGGATCAGTTGTTGACTAGCTACATGATCGGCGGGGTGAGCGCTCTCATGATCGTGGCGGGCGTTGCGGGCCTGACTTTCGCCCTTTGACGGCTACGAGAATAGATGAGCAGAGGACCAAACATTTGAGGCTCGCACACGATGATGCTGATCACGTGAAACGTGCTCCAGGTGTTGATGGCCACCTGATACAATCTGCCTCTGTTGCCGCACACTCTTAATCGCGGACGCCGCCGCAAGCGACCGGCCCGTGCCCGGTGAGTTTTTGCACAGCCTGTCCCGCAACGCCCCCGTCACGACCTCGTCTTCGCGAAGCTCTTGAAGTAGAAACTGGTCCCTCCGTCACCGCGTAGGTCCCGAGCGCCCGATGCTCAAGTATGCAACGACGCAAAAAACCCGAGATCGAAATCCTCAAGAGCTTCGAAGCGCCGATCGGCGCGATCCCTGAGCGTCCCGTCGATACGCCACGGGATCTGCCGCTCGACTAACTGGTCGTTGTCGCGGAGGAGGCCTATTGCGCCCTCGACGCCTTACGGCCGGGTCTGCGGACAGGGCTGGACGCCGGCGCCGCCAGCTAAGGAGCGGGCCATCGAGACGGCCGGTCTACAGCGCCAGCCAAGCCTCCCCCTCCGCAGTCGCCTCGGCGTAGGCGCTTTCGGCTTCGTCGGGCGAAGCGAGAAATACGCCGCTTCCCGCTTCAACGCCCTTGTCTTCGAAAAGCTTCAGCCGCACGCCGCTGCCCAGTTCAGCGGGCGGCGATTCGATCTTGCAGCGTTTCACGACGATCGGCTCCTGAGGCCCAGCAGACCGGCAATGACGTCGCTGACCTCCGCCATCAAGGCCGGTGTGATCCGGCCGAGCGGCTCGGCATGACGGGTCTCGATCGTTGCGATCTTGCAGGGGCGGATAATCGAGGGCGCCGGAAGCCCGGCGCCCTGGAGATCCTTGATCTCGAAATCGCCCGGCCAGCGCCGATTTTCAGCGCTGGTGATCATAACCACCCACAACAGACCGCCGCCGTCCCCGATCGCGCCGTGCGACATGACCAGGGCTGGCCGGTGCTGGCGGGTCGACCGATCAGTGTAAGGGAACGGCACTCGGATGACGTCGCCCTGCTTAAAGGTCGGCATAAGCTCTCCGGTCGGCGGCGCTGTCCCATTCGCCGAACGCGCCGAACGGATCCTCGACAGGTAGAGGCTGAGCCTTCGTAACGACGACGCGATCGCCTTCGATTGCGTAGGCGAGTTCGTCGCCCTCCTCAAGGCGCAGCGCCACGCGGACGGGCTGCGGAATCGTGGTCTGGGCCTTGCTCGTCAGACGGCTCGTGATCATCGGGAATCTCCCCACAGAAAGAATATTCCTTACGTAAGGAAAAGCGCGGGATTGGTCAAGGGTGGGGGAGCAGTCCGATCGAGGGCGAGCGGCAGGTTTGGTTTAACAAGGGCGCTCCTTGAATTCCAAACCAGCGCCGTGAGCGACACCGCGATCCAATTCCTCGACGTAGACCTCCAGCATCAGCCGATACTCGCCGCCCAGCATCTCCCCTACGGCTTGGCCCAATCCCGTCATAACTTCGTAGAGGTTGAAACCTTCGGCGGCCCAGCCACTCGACGCTCACCACGTCCGCCTCGCGTTCGCGCTCGTCGGGGCGTTCGGGAAGGGGTGCGTCCCCGCCGCTGCGATCAGCGCTCGTCCCAGAGCGATGGCGGCAAGCTTGCGGTTCTCGTTGTCGATCATGACCGGGTTCCTGATCGCGACAAGCGTAGTGCGCCTTCCGAGTCGGCTTAATCGGCGCTGCCGCCGTCGTACGAACCTCGCCCTCTGTAAGCCTGTCAGACTCCGTTGCGGCTGTGCGTGAGCATAGGCTGTCCGGGATCAGGAGGTCCCAATAGGGCAGACGGCGGTTGCTGAGCGACGAACTCTGGGCGCGCCAGTTGGAGCCGCCCGTCGACGAGCGCGAACTCGCGCGCCTCTACACCGTCGGCCCCGACGATCTGGCGCAGGTGATGCTTCGGCGCAGCGACGCCAATCGGCGCGGGTTTGCGCTGGTCTTGCTTTATCTGCGCTATCCGGGCCGCGCGCTGGCGGCGAAGGAGGCGCCGCCCGCGCCAGTGGTCGCCTACGTCGCCCGCCAGCTCGGCGCGCCAGCGACCGCCCTTGCGGACTATGCTCGTCGCGACCTGACCCGGCGGACCCACCTGGCCGAGCTCGCCCGGGCCGGCGACTTACAGGTCTTCGACCGGGCAGCGGGGCATGAGGCGGTGGCCTTTCTCACTGCTGCGGCGCGCCAGGACCAACGCCTCTTCAAATCTCGACGCTTGGCCGACAGCCCACAAAGCGGCTTCGAGCGTGTGAATGACGTAGCCGCTGGACGAGATGTCGGCGCGAGGCTTGGCGCGCCAACTGCACGCTAGAATTTCGGCCACCTGGCCCGGCGCCCGCGTCGGCGCACCGTTTAGAAGCTCCGCCTTCGGCTTGCCCGCAAAGGCGTCGATCAGCAGATGAGCGAAGCCCTCGCAAGCCTCGAGACACGCGGCGGCCGCGTGGATCGTTTGAGATTGTAGACGTGCGGCGCGGCCCGCCGCCTCTCGGTCTCACAATAGAATAGCGCGACCGGGCAAGGCGCATAAGCGAGCCGTTCCCAGCTGCGGGAGCCGCGGCATTCCCGGCCAAAGGACCGCCCGTCCGCTCGAACCGCTCCAGGGCCGCACGGGTCGTATTTCCAATGTCGAAACAGGAGCCCGTCACGCTATATTCGCCGTCGCGCCACCAGCTGATGAACCGGGTGATCAAATCGCGCGGATCGACCTCTCCGGTCGCCAGCAAGGTGTCGGCGAGGCACAGAGCCATGCTGGTGTCATCGGTCCACACGCCCGGCTGAAGACGGAACGGCCCGCCGCCAATCATCTCTGTGTGGTGGGGCTCGCTATCGCGCCGGCTGAACTCCAGGGTGGTCCCAAGGGCATCGCCGACCGCAAGTCCGAGCCAGGCGCCAAGCGCACGATCAGCGAAGGATTCAGCGGGCGACAGGTCTTGGCTCATGCAGATCTCCGAGATGCTTCAATCATCGGAAGACTAGCAAAGCTACCCGACAAATACGGTCGGGCAGTTAGGTGATCACGCGCTGCGCGGCCTGGATCGAATCAACAGCCCACAGAACTCGGGCGTTTGCCCCAAAGTCGCCCCTTCTGCGGCCGAAACATACCGACCATTCGGGGGAAACGCGCGCGGCTGCCTGCTTGATTCAGGGCGACGAAGCGCGGCCAGAAGCTCGCCTCTAACGGTCGTAGCTTTGCTATAAAAAAGCACAAATCGCACCTTTTTAGGCAATAACGCCCTTGACCTCGCGTATTCCGCGACTCACGGTTGTGACGCCCGGCAAGCGCGGGCGGACGCAACCGAGGGTCAGCTGCGATGAAAACCGCCGTTCAAAGCCAAGTTCGAGGGCGCGCATCGACCGCCCTGGCCCTCGTCGCTGGCGCCGCAGTCCTCCTCGCGGTGAGCCCGGCTTGGGCCGCGGGCGCCGGCACCGCCATGCCCTGGGAGGGACCGCTCGACACCATCATGCAGTCGCTGTCGGGGCCCGTGGCCAAGGCGGTCGGCATTATCGCCATTGTGCTCACGGGGCTTGGCTTCGCCTTCGCCGAGGGCGGCTCGGCCCTGCGCAAGGGCATCGGCATTGTCTTCGGCCTGGCCATCGCGTTCACGGCGACGACCTTCATCTCCACCTTCTTCAATATGACCGCCGGAGCGGCGTTCTGAAATGGCGCGCTCCGACGTCGAAGGGTTCGAGATCGCTTTCCACAGTTCGCTTTCCGAGCCCGTGACGATCGCCGGGGTGCCGCGGATGATCGCGGTGCTAAACGGCACACTGACCGCCGTTCTGGCGCTCGGCCTGCAGGTCCCGCTCATCGGCATTCCGGTCGGGCTCGCTATCCACGGCGCCTGCTACTGGCTGAACAAGCGCGACCCCTACTTCTTCGACGCTCTGGGCCGGCACATTCGCCAAAAGCCCTACCTGGACGCCTGACGTGCGCCCTCGGCTCCTACCCTCCTCTCATCCGCTCTCATAGGGGTCCGACGTGCTGTATCTGCGTGAGTATCGGCCAAAGGCGGATCGCCTGTTCGATCACCTCCCCTGGGTCGCTTTGATCGGGCCGGGGCTGGTCCTCAACAAGGATGGCAGCTTCCAGAAGACCCTGGCCTTTCGTGGGCCCGATCTGGCCAGCGCCACCGACGCCGGGCTGGTCGCGACCCGCGCCCAATTGAACAACGCCCTGCGGCGTCTGGGGTCACGTTGGTGTCTGCACATCGAGGCGGTCCGCTCGCCCTCGCAGACCTATCCCCTCAGCGCCTTTCCCGATCCCGTCTCCGATCTCGTCGATGAGGAGCGCCGCGAGGGGTTCGAGGCGCAGGAGCGGCATTTCGAGAGCCGGTACTTCCTGACCTTCACCTACCTGCCGCCGGAAGAGGCGATCTCGACGGCCGAGAGCCTGTTGCTTGAGAATGCGCCGTCGGGGCGGGGCGCCGAGGGCATGTACCGGGCGGCGTTGAGCGACTTCCTCAGCACGGTTCATCAGATCGCCGACATCCTCACCGCCATCATGCCGCAGGTGGGCGAGCTGGGCGACGACGAGACCCTGACCTATCTGCACAGCTGCATCTCGACGAAGCGCCACCCCGTCGCGGCGCCAGAGACGCCCGCCTATCTGGACGCCTTCCTGACCGACGACGACTTTCAGGGCGGCCTGCTGCCCCGCCTGGGCGGTCAGTATCTGCGCACAATCTCGGTCCGCGCCTATCCGACGACCTCTTCGCCGGGTCTGCTCGACCGGCTCAATGAGCTGGGCATCAGCTATCGCTGGGTCTGCCGCTATCTGCCGCTCGACAAGGAAGACGCCCGCAAGGCGGTGACGACGGTGCGCAAGCGCTGGTTCGCCAAGCGCAAGGGCGTCATGGCGCTCCTGAAGGAGGCCATCACCCGCGAGCCATCCCTGCTGGAAGATCCTGATGCGGCGGCCAAGTCGGTCGACGCCGACGCGGCCTTGGCGATCCTCGGCGGCGACTACGCCTCGATCGGCTACTTCACCCCAACCGTAACCTTGATGGACGCCGACCCCGACCGGCTGGCCAACCGGGTGCGGGAGGTCGAGGGGGCGATCAACCGCGCGGGCTTCGTCTGCAAGGTCGAGGACGTCAACGCCGTCGAAGCCTGGATCGGCAGTCTGCCGGGCCAGGCCTATGCGGACCTGCGCCGTCCGCTGGTCTCGTCGCTGAACCTTTGCGACATGATGCCGATGTCGGCGATCTGGCCCGGACCGACGCTCAACGCGCACCTGAGCGTCGAATGCCAGAAGCGTGGGCACGCCGGCGTCCAACCCGCTTTGCTGGTCACGCGAACGGCCGGGACCACTCCCTTCCGGTTCGACCTGCACCAGGGCGATGTTGGTCACACCATGATCGTCGGCCCGACCGGGGCCGGCAAGTCGGTCCTCCTCAACACTCTGGCCATGCAATGGCTGCGCTATCCTGAGGCGCAGGTCTTCTACTTCGACAAGGGCGCGAGCTCGCGGGCCTCGACCCTGCTCACCGGCGGCCAGTTCTATGTCCTAGGCGGCGATCACAGCGAGCTGGCCTTCCAGCCGTTGGCGGCCATCGATTCCGCGGACGACCGCGCCTGGGCGCAGGAGTGGGTGCAGGACATCGTCGCGGCCGAAGGCGTGCCGATCACCCCGCCGGTGAAAGATGAAATCTGGAGCGGGCTGCGCAATCTCGCTGAAGGCCCGCGTGAGCAACGCACCCTCACCCTTCTGGCCGCGACCGTGCAGGACCAGGCCGTCAAGGCGGCGCTGACACCCTACACGCTGAGTGGGCCCTACGGCCACCTGCTCGACGCCAACCAGAACGCCTTGCGGCCCGCGCCCTGGCAGACCTTCGAGATGGCGGAACTGATGGCCAGCAAGTCGGCGCTGGCTCCGGTGTTGACCTATATCTTCCGAAGCCTCGAGCGCCGTTTCGACGGCCGGCCGACCCTTCTCGTGCTCGACGAGGCCTGGCTCTTCCTCGACCAGGGGGCCTTCGCCGCCAAGATCCGCGAGTGGCTGAAGACGCTCCGCAAGTTCAACGTCGCCGTCGTGTTCGCGACCCAGAGCCTGGCGGACGTGGCCCGCTCATCGATCGCGCCGGCGCTGATCGAGAGCTGCCCGACCCGCGTCTTCCTGCCCAATCCGGACGCCCAGACCCCGCAGATCGCGGCGCTCTATCAGGACTTTGGCCTGAACCCGCAGCAGGTCCGGATCATCGCCAACGCCGCGCCGAAGCGGGAATACTACTATCAGTCCACGGCCGGGAACCGGCTCTTCGAGCTGGGCCTGGGCGGGTTGTCCCTCGCCGCCGTGGGGTCCTCTTCGCCGGGGGACCAGCAGCTGATCAGCCAGCTGCTCGCCGACCATGACCGCAGCGAATTCGCGGAACGCTTCTTCGCGGCCAAGGGCCAGGCCGACGTCGCCCGGTACCTCGGCGACCAGCGCCGCGCCGCCTATCCGAGGGTGGCGTGATGGGCGCACACGATCTTTCGTTTCGCAGTCGCCAATCGCCCCTTAGCGCCCGGGGCGCGGCATGGCTGGCCTGGCTGCGTCGCCGCCTCCCCGCGCCGTGGATCGCCAACCGCCGACGTCGCAGGATCCTGTTCCTCGTCCTGGCCGCACCGGGGTTTTTGGCGGTCTTTGGCACGACCTATCACCACAACTTCTTCGTCATGCTGGCCGGCTTAGTCTTGTTCGGCGCCGCCGTCGCTTTCCGCGCCTTGACCGAGCCGCTCTTCCTACAGGCCGCGGCCGACACCTTCCCCATCCCCTCACACCAAAAGGACTCGTTCGATGCGTAAGCAGCTCATGGCCGCAGCGGCGGTCACCGTCATGTCTTTTGGTTTGGGGCCGCTGCCGCCGCAGCCCGCTGTCGCGCAGCAAATCGTCTTTGACCCGCGCGCCGTCGCCCAGGCCGTGCAGCAGGTTCGCCAGGGACTGGCCCAAATCCAGCAGCTGCAGGCCCAGGTCACCAACCAGATGGCGATGCTGCAGAAGCTCGGCACCGACGTGACGCAGCCTTTGGCGCAGATCAACGCCCAGGCCACCCAGCTCATGCAGCAGGCGCAGGCTATCGGCTACAACAGCCAGAACATCGCCGGCCAGTTCCAGCAGCTCTACCCGACCAGCCTCTCCGGTCAGAGCTTCGCTCAAATTCAACAGCGCCTTGCGAGCTGGGAAGCGAACAGCCGGCTGACGCTGCAGGACTCGATGGCGGTGCAGAACCAGTTGGTCCGATCCCAGACGACGACGGCCGGCGCGGTCAATGGCGCCGTCGCGGCTTCGCAAGGGGCCGCCGGACAGACGGCCGCGATCCAGGCGACAAATCAGTTGCTCGCCGCGCTCAGCAGCCAGCTTCAAGGTCTGCAGACGATCCTTATTACGCAGGCGCGGACGCAGGAGACGATCCTTGCTCAGCAGCAGGCAGGCGCGGTGGCGGCTAGGGCGGAGACCGCGCGCGCCACGGCCTACACCAAGACGGGAAGCCGCCTTCCCAACATCTCGGATTTCCAGTGATGAGGTCCCTGTTCGTCCTCGGCTGCATCGTCGCCATCGGCCTGTCGGGATGCGGGAAGCCGACCGCGGAGCCCAACCAGACGGATCCGCCCGCCAAGGCCAAGCCGTGTCCCGACATCAATAACCGGGACCGCAACGATCCCTGCTCACCGCTGTACTTCAAGAAGAAGGGCAGCAGCCTCCCCGACAAGAACAGCCTCTAAGCTGTTAGCTAGCCGAGCAAGCCCATGGCGACGGCAGATCCCGCTGCTCTAGACCAATTTATCAGTGCGTTTACAGGCCAGGTGGGCAGCGGCTTCGGCGCAATTGCAGGGCCAGTCCAAGGCGTGCTCGCGACCTTGGTCGTCATCAGCATTACTCTGTCGGCGATCCTATGGGCGATCGACGAGACCCAGAATGTCATGGCGGCGCTCGTCAGGAAAATTCTCCTGATCGGCTTCTTCGCTTGGCTAGTGACGAATTGGCATTCGTTGACGCTGACTGTGATCAACGGGTTCGCAAAGCTTGGCCTGCAAGCCAGCGGCGGCGGCTCGATCGGCGACTTCACTAGAGCTCCGACGAAGGCCGTTGAGGCAGGCCTCTCGGTCGTCATCGACCTCATCAAGTACATTGGCGACTTAGCCCAGCAGAATGCCGGCTTCGGCGCGCTCATGCACATCGACATGATCATCGTCGCAGCGGTCGCTGCGATCGGCATCCTCCTCGCCTTCATCATCCTCGCAATCGAGATCGCCGTAACGATCATCGAATTCTACATCGTGACGCTCATCGCCTTCGTTGTGGTGCCTTTCGGGGTGCTGTCTCAGACATCCTTCTTGGCTGAGAAGGCGATCGGCTACGTCGTCTCTGTCGGCTTCAAGTTCATGGCGCTCGCGGTCATCGCAGGTGTCGGGATCAACATTTTCGAGACCTACACGCTGTCGGCTCAGCCGACCGTGGCTGAGGAAGCCGGCCTCCTCTTGTCAGCCATTTTCCTCATGATGCTGGCTTTGAAGGTACCGGCCATCGCTGGGGCCATGATCTCCGGTGGACCGCAACTAAATACTGGCGGCGCTCTTATGGGGGCAGCTGGAGTGGCCGCAGGTGCGGCCGGTGTGGGTCTTGCCGCCCGAGCAGCTGGCGGAGCCGTCGCCGGCGGGTGGGCGGCTGGCGGCGAAAAGATCGCCGCGGCCAGGGCCGCGTCTGGTGGTCTCGGTTCTGGAGCCTCCCGTCCGTCCGGGGGCGGCGGCGGACCGAGTGGTGGAGGCATGGCCGCGGATTTCGCGCGCGCCCCGGTGTCGACCTTGGTGGCGGAAGGTCGGGCTGCGGGCAGCCGCCTATTTTCCACGCCAGCCTCGAATGACGGTGAAACGCCGCCGCCCCCTCCCCCGCCTCCGCCTGAAACGGGGTCGACGTCATCAGTCGTTTCGCGAGCTCAGGCCCGCCGGGGCGGCGGGCTGGCGGGCGCCGCTCGGGACAGCGTCGCCGCGGCGACCGCTGGCGGAGATGGAAACGGCCCTGGCCTGAGCGCCACACCGACCCGCCGCGGTGACGACCCCGAAGAGTAATTCCAGTCGAGAGTGCGCCGATGAATCCGTTCAAACGACCCAACGATCGCTACGGCAGCTCTGCGCCGGTCGAGAGCCCCTATCTGCGGGCCTCGCGCGAGTGGGACAACCGCATCGGTTCGGCCGTCGTGCAGGCCAAGAACTGGCGGATGGCCGCGTTCGGCGGGCTGGGCCTCGCGGCCCTGGCGCTGGGCGGGTTCATCTACGAGGCCAACAACACCAACATCGCCACCTACGTCGTGCCGATCGACCGCTACGCCCGCCCCGGACGCATCGAGCTGGCGGGGCGGACCTACGAGCCGACCACGGCCGAGATTGGCTACTTCCTCGCGGACTGGGTGCGTCGAACCCGCTCAAAGAGCATCGACCCCATTGTAATCCGGGACAATTGGACCGGGGCCTACCACTTCGTGTCCGGCCCGGCGATCGGCCAGCTCAACGCCTTTGCCAAGGCCAACGACCCCTTCGCCAATGCGGGCACTCAAGCCGTCAACGTCGAGATCGTCTCGGTCCTGCCGCGTAGCGCGCACACCTACCAGGTCCAGTGGCGCGAGACCCAGTTCAACGCCGGCGCCTCCGGCGCGACAGAAGCCTGGACGGGTCTCTTCACCACCAAGGTCGTGGCGCCGAAGAACGAGGCCGAGCTGAGGGCCAATCCGCTGGGGATCTACATCACCGAGTTTCAATGGAGTCGTGAGCTATGAGCGCCTTGTCCCCCAGACGGATTTCCATGGGCGCTGCGGCCGGCCTATTGGCGATGCTGGCGGCCTCGGCCGGTCCCGCGGTTCGGGCGCAAACACAACCGCAACGCCCGGTCCCGCCCGTCGCAAGGCCTGTCGCGCAAGCCGCTCCAACGCCGGTCGCTCAGGCGCCCGTCCGGGCCGCGCCGAAGCGAAAGGCTACGCCACGGACCTACGCGCGGCCCACGGCCCTGACGACGGTGCAGTCGGCCAATAGCAGCGCACGGGATTATCCAAGCGCTGGGGTCTATGTGAACGCCGCCCTCTATTACGACTTCGAGCCGGGGCGGCTTTACACCGTTCATACCAGCCCGCGCTTCCTGACCGCCATTTCGCTGCGCCCCGGCGAAAAACTGATCTCCAAGGCGGCCGGCGACACCGTGCGCTGGGTGCTCGGCGAGACAGTGCAAGGGTCAGGCGCGACCCAGCAGGTCATTGTGATGGTCAAGCCGATCCGCGGCGGCCTGCGAACCAACATCATCCTGACGACCGACCAGCGAACCTACCTGCTCGATGCGGTCAGCTATGAAGGCGACACCTACACCAGCGTCATCAGTTGGAACTACCCGCAGGAAGAAGCCCGCGAGGCCCAGGCCGCCCAGGCGGCCGAGAGCCAGGGCGTGGCGGCGTCGGGGCTGGCGGTAGACTCGCTGCACTTCGGTTACCGGATCAAGGCCAACGGCTTTCGCGCGCCCCGTTGGCAGCCGGTCCGCGTCTTCGACGACGGCCTGAAAACCTACATCCAGTTTCCGCGGGACATGGCCTCGACCGAGGCCCCGCCGCTGTTCCTGATCGCGCCCGACAAGCAGGCCCAGCTCGTCAACTACCGCTACCTCGGCGGCTACTATGTGGTCGACCGGCTGATCGATGTCGCGGAGCTGCGGCTCGGCGAGCGCAAGCAGCAGGTGGTGCGCATCACCCGCACCGGAGGCGGGTCATGACCCAGCTTCCGCCTGATGCGCAGCTAGGCGCGCCGCCGCGCAAGGCGTCGCCGGAAAGTGTGCTGGCCGCGCCCCGCACGCCGGTGACACGCTGGAACCGCAAGTATCTGGTCCTGGGCGCCACGGGCCTCGCCAGCATCGTCGCCTTGGGCTTCTACCTGGGCTTCGGCGGGGCCCACGCGCCGCAGGCGCGACCAGAGGCGATCTCTGACGCCGCCGATACCGGTCAGGTCCAGACGCCGGCGATCTCAACCAAGTACGCCGCCGGCTATGCCGATCCGGCGCTGCAGGGCCTGCCCGGCACGGCGCCCCTGCCCCCGGCCGAGGGGATGCCGGGCGCGCCAGGCACCTTGCCGACGGGCGCTCCGCCGCCTCCTCCCCCCGCTCAGGTCGATCCGGCCGTGCAAGCCGCGCGCGAACAGGCCCTGGCCGCGCGGACATCCGGACCATTCTTCGGCGGGCCGCCCGCGATGACCGCGGCAGCGGGGGCGGACCCTACGGTGCTCGCTCGTCCCATCGCCGCGTCCGCAGGCGCGGCCGCTGAGCCGGCCGCCGCCGAGGTGCAGCCGGCCAATGGCCAGGCCGCCAAGCGCCAGTTCGCCGCCAGCGCGCGCACTGACGATTATCTGACCAATCCGCTGCAGCCGGCCTTGAGCCCTTGGGAGGTAAAGGCCGGGAGCATCATCTCGGCCGCCTTGGTCACGGCGATCAACTCCGACCTGCCGGGCCAGGTGATCGCCCAGGTCACCGAGCCAGTCTATGACCACAGAACCGGACGCACCGTGCTGATCCCGCAGGGCTCGCGCCTGATCGGCCAGTACGACAGCCAGATCGCCTACGGCCAGAACCGCGCCCTCATCGCCTGGAACCGGATCATCATGCCCGATGGCCGGTCCATCAACATCGGCGCGATGGCCGGCGCAGATCTCACCGGCGCGGCCGGCTTGCAGGACAAGACCGACGGTCACTTTGGTCAGCTGGCGCGGGGCGTGATCCTCTCGACCCTGTTCAGCGTCGGAGCGGCCGCCGCCCAGGACGCCGGCGACCGCAGCTCCGGCGCGCTGGTCGTCAACTCCGCCGCCAGCGGGGTCGCCAACTCCGCCCAGCAGGTCGGCCAGCAGATCACCGGCCGCGACCGCAACCGCCAGCCCACCTTGCGGGTGCGGGCCGGTTGGCCGGTCCGCGTGCTCGTCAGCAAGGACATGATCCTCGCCCCCTATCCGTAAGCGTGAGTGTTTCAGATGATCCCATCCGCGGAAAAGCTCGGGCTCTTCCTGCCCGAAGGCCTTCACCAGGACATGCTCGACACCGCCGAGCGCCTGAACACCCGCAAGAACCCCCGGGGCTGTGTGCGTCTGATCTATGAGCGGGCGTTTCGCGAGCTGGTGGAGGCGCTCGACAGCGGCGAGACGGTGACCTTCCCAGCGGTTCGCGGCGCCAAGGACCGGGTTTCGGTGCGCCTGTCCAAGCCGCTTTGCCTGCGGATCCGCCGGCAGACCGACGCCCTCAACCTCAAGCTCACCGATTTCGCCTTCACGGCGATCGACCGCTTCCTGCAAACCACCCAAGGAGATGCCCATGACGCGCCCCGCCAAGACCGCCCTGGCCCTCGGCAAGATCGATCTCGAGGAGAAGACGACCGACCTGCGTTTGAAGCTGAAGGGCAAGCTCGCCGTTGATCTGGCCGACTATCAGCGCGCCTTCGCCCAGGCCAACGATCAGGCCCTTGAGCTCGAGCAGCTCGTCCCTCACATCCTCGCAGCCTTCATCGACGCCGACAAAGGCTTTCAGACGTGGCGAAAGGCTAACCCCACATCGACCTCGTAGTCGTGACCTGTCAGGCTTTCACCCAGGGAATGAAGCTGTCGCGTGAAAGTTTACCGCCACGGCCGAGGGCATGGCCGATCTCAAAGTCACGCCAAGGGTCTCCGTCGCAGAGCGCTAAGAGGCCCCGCCGTCTGTCGGCCTGATCACGGGTGAGTACCCTGACTTCTGCCTTGCCGACCCTGCGACGCACGGCGAGGAGACGTCCTTCGGCGCCTTCGACAGGAGGCGACAGGCCAAGTCGTCCGATCTCGGCGCGATTGCGTTCACGGTTCAACTGGGCTTCGGCTTCTCTCAACCGACGTTTTTCAGCCAGGCCGGCCAGGCGCGCTTCATAGCGAGCTGTGGCTTCGGGTAGGTCAGCCTGCCACTGCCGTTCGAACTCTTCGTCGGTCATGCCCTTCGGGTGCCGGGCTTCTGCAGCGCTGCGTTCTATGCCCAACCCGAGGCCGACCATGACGGTGTGCGCATGGGCTCGATAAGCTGTCCGCAGTCGATCTCGCTCCTCGTTCCAGAGGTCTGCGTCCGGGTGGTCGGGCCCGTATTCCTCGAACGCTAATCGCGACTTTTCGAGTTTGAGCGTCTTCGTGATTTTCTCGTAGGCGACGTCCTCCCCGTTCTGTTCGATGAGCTCTTGCAGCTCTTCCGGAGGAACCCAGAAGTTGAACTCGTCGACGAGCGCGCGAAGCCGCCTCGGCAGTTGGTCTAGCGCGACGGGATCGATGCGCCGAGATCGCCGTCCGGCATTCTGAGGTTGTCGAGTCTTGCGGGCCAATCAGCTTCTCCTCCGGTCGAGGATTTTCCAATCTTCCGCAGGTCCCGCAACTGCCTTTGATCTGCCAAAGGTGCAACCTACGCCCCGCATCTTGAGGGGCAGTGACTCTCAAGCACAATCTCTAGCGACCTGAGTCGCATCTGAGCGGACTCGTTTCGGGGACAAGGTCAACCGCCCGAATCGGCCCTTTTTGCCCAAAAGGGTGCAATTCCAAGCCTTTAGGAATCGTCAGACTCACTGAACGCTGTCGTCGACTGAGTCGCGTCGTGGAGCTTCCGCGCGCGCCCGGTCGCCTCAGAGGACTTCATCTTGACCTAGACGAGACCCCTAAACGGCGAGAGCCCCCCGTTGGCGCGGGAGGCTCTCGGAAATCGCAGGCGCCGTGTGGTAGCGGCTTGATTTGATCGAGTAAGCCTAAGCGGCGTGTTTTGCGTCGTCAAGGCCTCGAACAGGAGACCTATGGTCTTTCGCCTGCCGGTTTCGCGACCGCGAAACGGCCTCGTCCCCGTTGGGAAGGGACGACATGCAAACGGCCTTAGCGGGCGACGATTGGCGACCAGGCTTCGCCAAGCGCGCGCCCAATTTCGACGCGGTCTGCGCCCAGGCCCGCGCCTGGCGCTGGCAGGCCGGCGTCACCGTCGCGCGGATCGCCGCGGCGGTCCTGAAGGGCACGCCTATGCTCACGGTGCAGCAGCGCATGACGCTGCTGCTCTATGTCGAGCACCTCAACCAGGACCGGCTCGAACAGGACGTGGCGACCGTCTGGCCCGGCACGAGCCTGATCGCCGACTATCTGGGCTGCACGGAGAGCAATGCTCGCGCTCATCGCCGCGCCCTGGAGGCGGCCGGCTTCATGGTTCGCGATTATACCCGCGCCAACCGGCCGGCGGGCGTTGAAGCCTATGACCTGGCCCCGTTGGTGGCACGCCTCGACGAGTTGGAGGCTGCGGATCTCGCGGTTCGTGAAGCGGCCCAGGCCCGAAGGGCCGCTTATTCCGAAGCCGTCGTCTTCAGTGAAAGAAATACCGCCCGGGCGCCAGGATTCACTCACCTAGAACAGTCCCATCAGAACGTCAGTTCCTCTGTACGAGAAAAGGACGCGCCTTCAGCGCGACATCAATCCGATAGTCGGCGACCTGCGGCCGCCGAGATCGGCTCGACCTCCAAATCCTCGGGCCAACGCCCTGCCAACCGACAGGACAGCGCCCTTTGCTCTCCGGAGGGAGCAAGCGGTTTCTCCAGCGCCTTCTCGGAGGGGTCCGCGCCTGCGGAAATGGTCCGCCAGGAGCTTAGGGCCGCCTTCCAGGTATCTCCCCGCATCGCCGCGCTGGTGGGGCCTGCCGCCGTGGCGGATCCGGCCAGCGTCACGCCTGCCGACCTCGCGCGCGTAGCGGCCGCGGTCGACGATCTTCTTCCCGAGCGTGAGCGGAACAACGACCAGACCTTCGCCTGGGCCTTGAAGCGGCACGGGGTCCGCGCGCTCGCCATGCTGGCGATCGCCATAGAGGACCCCGACGTCCGCAGCTCGTGCAAATACTTCGGCCGCATGGCCTCCTACGAGCCAAGGGGGGCGCCCGACCTGCGCCTCAACTTCGCCCGGGTGCTCAAGGCCAAGGGCGATATTCCGCCGCCGGCGGCCCTGCCCGAACCGGCCCCGCTGATGGCTGCGCCGGGGGCTGACGATCCGGTGTGGCAGGCGATCGCCGCGCCGTTGCGGCGCCTGGTGCGCGAGGGGGCCTATGGCAGCTGGTTCGGACGGGTCGGCTTCCACGGCCTGACCGACGGCGTGCTGCAACTGTCGACGCCGAGCCAGATCGCTGCCGACAGGATCAAGAGCCAGTACCTCGATGCGGTGCTTCACGCCGCCGAGGTGGCGGAAGTGTTCGTCGAGCGCGTGGTGATCACCCTGCGCAAGGATCAACGATGATCTCGCGGCTGAGCATTCTCGTGGCGGCGGTCGGGCTGATGGCCGCCGGCCCCGCCGAGGTGACGGGCCAGGCCCGCGTGGTGGACGGCGACACCTTCAGCGTCGGGGCCGAGCGGGTGCGGCTTTGGGGTGTCGATGCGCCGGAGGGCCGCCAAGTCTGTCAGGACGCCAAAGGACAGACCTATGCCTGCGGCGACGTGGCCCGCGACCGGCTCGTGCGGCTGATCGGCGGCCGGCCCGTGCGCTGCGAGATCAGGGATCGTGATCCCTACGGCCGCGCGGTCGCCCGCTGTCAGGCCGGGTCGACCGACCTTGGGGAAGCCTTGGTCAGGGCCGGCTGGGCTGTCGACTTCCGCCAGTTCAGCCGCGGCGCCTATGCCCGGGTGGAGGCCGAGGCCCGCGAGGCGCGGCGCGGCCTCTGGGCAGGGCGGTTCGAGACGCCCTCGAGCTGGCGGGCGGATGCGCGTCAGGCGCAGCCGGCGCCGGCCGGGCCTCCGACTTCAGGATGCGTGATCAAGGGCAATATCAACGCCAAGGGGCGGCGCATTTTTCATGTGCCCGGGCAGCAGGACTACGCCGCGACCCGCATCGACACGGCTCACGGCGAGCGTTGGTTTTGCTCGGCGGCTGAGGCCGTTGCGGCGGGCTGGACGGCGGCGGCGCGGTGACCCGATCCTGTCAGTCCTTGCCGATCGTGATCGTGGGGATGAAGCCGGCCGTCCGGTTGTTGTCATAGATCGTCATGGCCAGGTCGGATTTCGGCATCCAAACGCGGCCAAGCTCGACGGCCAGGGAGGCGGGCATGGCGGGGAAGACGTGCAGGATGGCGTCTTCGCCATGCTCCGCTTTGATGCGATCGAACAACGACCGCATCAGTTTGCGGAAGGCCGCCTGGTCTTCCGGCCGGCGCAGGATGTCGTTGTGGGGCTCCGCCGCCGTTACCGACCAGATGGCGGCGTCCTCCCCGAGGAGCTTGGTGATGCGCTCGTCGGTCACGGTCGCACTGATGCCGAGCTTTAGGGCGACGGGGCGGCCACGTCCCGAGGCCGGTGGCGTGACGGTGAAGGTGATCGGCGGCTGATCGGCCTGCCAAGCCCAGGTCGCCGGTTCGCGATGGCGTTGGCGCACTGTGGCCGGGACAATGTCGCAGAGCAGGCGGCCGAGCTCGATCAACAGGGGCTGCGGCGCCAGCGCGAAGACACTGAGATGGCGCACCTCCTGCCGCTCCACCCGCCCGCGGACCTTGGCTTCGAACTGCCGGCGCAGGTTGTCGCGCTGGAAGATCCAGTAGGCGGGCTCGTCGTCCTTGTAGGCGCACCCGACGAGCTCCAGGTCGATGGTCTGACCGCCGGCCGGATGGTGATGCGGTTGCATCGCCGCGAAGATCGCCTTGGTCGAGACCAGGGCTTCGTTCTCGCCGATGTTGGCGCCGAAGCGAATGACATGAGAGGCGCGGTCTTCGTCGATCGCGGTCAGGACCTGGATGCGGCTCTCGTGCTCGGCCTTCATGCCCAGCAGGACCGGCTCGGGGTGACCGGCGACGTCGACCACATCGATCAGCTTGTGGTGGATGGCGCACATCAGCATGAGGTTTTCGAGGGCGCGGGCCAGCAGCGGGGAGCGCACCGGATCACCCCGCGGGCCGTCGACGCTGTCGCCGACGATGTGGGCGATGAAGCCGAAGGTCGCGTCCTCATTTCCGGAAATCAGGTCGCCGACCAGGTCCTGGTTGCACCCTCTGTACTGGCAGCGCCCGCCGGCCCTCGCCCACAGCGCCGACTGGGTTTTCTGCGGGATCGTCGTCTTGGCCATCAGGCGCGCTCCACATGCCGGCCGGTGCCGGTCCATTCGCCCGTGGCGCGCCAGCCCTCGTAGGCGACCAGCCAGTCGGTGATCCAAGGCACCGTCGTCTCGGCCAGGAGGTCGGCCGGAGACCATTCCGTCGAGTCCGGATCGAGCATGCACAGCGTCACCTCGCCGTCCGGCCCGTAGTAGACGTGGGGCAGCATGCCCTCGGCGTCGCCGCGGCGCGGCCGCAGCGCCGGTGACAAGATCTCGACCTGGGGCTGCACGACCCGAACGCTGTAGCGCTCGACCATCAGCGGCGCGCGATAGAAGACGCCAACCCGGTAGGTCTGCAGAAGCGGCCGGACCGTCCCCTGCCACAGGGCCGCCGGTCCTTCGCGGCGGACCAGCTTGAAGGCCGGCCACAGCCGCGACATCGCCTCGATCTGGGTGTCGATCGACAGACTCACGAGAAGCGGCGCTCGCCCATGTTGGTGTGCGCCCGGGCCGCGACCGGCGCCAGGCTCGCCAGCGAGCCGATGATCGCCGGCGCCGCCGGGGTGAACAGGCCGCCCTTGGGGGTATAGCCGTGCTGGCCGGCCTTCACCTGGCGACCCAGCCGGTCGTTGAACGCCTTGACCGACCGGGTCACGACCCGCTCGCCGAACTGCACCCGCAGCCAGGCCTGGAGGTCCTCCAGTTGCACATTGCCCCGCTGCGCGGCCTCCAGCCCATTCGCCAGGGTGTGCAGGTGTCGCGAATAGCCCTGTTGCTGGGCCTGGTTTTCGGGCCAGCGGTCGGTGAACCGCTCCGCGGAAAACTCCGGGTTCGGTACCGACAGCAGGCGGCCTTGCCGGGCCGCCTCATCGATCGCCCGCGCCGTCCAGCGCGCCTGGCGGATCACCATATCGGCCAGACCCATGCCCGGCTGGGCCGCGTGGCCCGCGTGGCAGGAGAGCACGATCGAGGGCGGCACGCGGCCGGTCTCGTCGGCATAGGCGATATTGCGATGACGCTTGAGCAGCTGCAGGGCCACGGTCGTCACGCTCTTGATGATCAGCGGCGTCTGGTCGGGAACGTCATGGACGTCGGCATCGGCGAATGCGACCCCGGCCTGGGCGTAGAGCCGCTCGTTCAGCGCCTTGGCGAAACGCTCTTCGGTCGGGGTGCGCGCGGTGTACCAGTCGCCGAACGCATAGGCGTTCATCGGGACATAGCGACCGGGCGGGGCGCCGGCCCCCTTCTTGGCGTGGGCGATCACGCCCTCCTTCTCCTTCAGCGCGGTCCGCCGCGCCGGCGTCACGTCCAGGTGCATGCCGTCCGCGTAGTAGAGCGTGACACACCGGGTCTGGCGCACGATCTTGCCGACCGGATAGCCGGCGAGCGCCGCCTCCAGGTCGTCGAGCAGGGCCTCGGGCCCGTCGTCGCGGCCGGTGATCTCGGCGACGATGTCGATGTCGTATTCGTCGTCGGTGCCGCGGGTGGAGATGGTGGCGTCGATCCGCATCGAACCTTGCGGGTAGAAGCAGGCCACCCGCCCGTGCAGCGGGCTGCCGGGCCGTTCGATGTAGGTGCGGACGGCCTCGTAACGGTCGACGGCCTTGGCGTGCAGGCCAGGCGGGAGTTGGAGGTTGATGGCGATCTCGGCCAGGACGGCGTCCAGCGGATCGGCGAAGGGATCTTTCGAAGGGGGCGGCCAGGCCATGGCTTCCTCGGTTTACAATATGGGGCAAAACAGGGCTATTTCGCCTGAGACATGGGGACCCCCTGAACCAAATCAAGGGGTGTTGGTTTACAAGAATGCGCTTAGATGCGAGTTTTGTAAACCGACGTGAGGAGCCGGCGATGATAGGACGCAGACTGAAGGTGGCGCGGGCTTCCGCAGGCCTGTCACTGCGCGAGCTTGCGGCGCGGATGGACGGCGTGGTGTCGCCCCAGGCCATCGGCAAATACGAGCGCAACGAGGACATGCCGGGCTCGCGCGCCCTGATGGCGCTGGCCTCGGCGCTGGGTGTCAGCGAGGGCTACCTGCTCAGCGACGAGGAGCTGGTTCTGGAAGGCGTCGACTTCAGAAAGAAGACGTCCGCCAAGGAAGAAGCGACGGTCGAAGCGCTGACGATCCAACTGCTGGAGCGCTATCTGGCGATCGAAGATCTGCTGCAGCTCAAGAGCGTCGACTGGGAGCAACCACGCAGCGCCCCCTACCCCGTCAGCGAGATCCGCGACGCCGAGGATGCGGCGCGCTCGGTGCGCGAGGAATGGGGCCTGGGCCACGATCCGATCCCAAAGCTGGCGGAACTGCTCGAGGAGCGCGGCATCAAGGTGCTGTCCCTCGACTTGGACGACATCGACGGCTTGGCCGCGCGCGTGCGCCGCCACGGCCGCGACGCCGCCCGGGTGGTGGTGGTGCGGCGAAACATCTGGGCGGAGCGCAAGCGCTTCACGCTCGCCCATGAACTTGGTCACATGGTCATGGCGCCGGCGGCCGGGATCGATGAGGAGAAGGCGGCGCACCGCTTCGCCGGCGCCTTTCTCATGCCGGCCGATGTGGTGCGGGCCGAGGTCGGCGCCCATCGCTCATCGATCAGCATCGGCGAGCTGGTGGCGCTAAAGCGGCGCTTCGGCGTCAGCGTTCAGGCCATCGCCTTCCGTTGCAAGGATCTGGGCATCATCGACGCTAAGGCCTTCTCCGACCTCTACCGTGAATTCAAACGCCGGGGCTGGCGTGATCCGCCGTTTGAGGAGCCGGCGGTCATGCAAGCCGATGAGGAAGAGCCCAAGCGCTTCGAGCGACTATGCCTGCGAGCTTTGGCCGAGAACGTGATCGGCGAGAGCCGCGCGGCCGAGATGCTGGGCATCTCGATGCGCGACCTCGACGCGCGCCTAGAACAGGCGGCGTGATCCATGACGGTCCTCGTCTCGGACACCTCGGTCATCATCGACCTGGAACGAGGCGAGCTGCTGGAGTCGGTCTTCCAGCTCGCGGTCGATTTCGCCGTGCCCGACCTGCTGTTCCATCGCGAACTGGCCGGCCCTTTGGGAGACCGGCTGCTGGCGCTCGGGCTTCGGGTTGAGGAATTGTCGCCCGGCGAGGTGCAGGGCGCGACCGTGCTTCGCCGCGCGGACGCCACCTTGTCCTTGCCCGACACCTTCGCCTTCGCGCTGGCTCAGGGCCGCCAGTGGACGCTGCTGACAGGGGATGCGGGTCTGAGGCGAACCGCCGAAGCGCACGCCCTCGACGTCCATGGAACGCTCTGGGTTCTGGATCAGCTGGAATCGCAGGGGGCCTGCAGCCTTCAGGTGCTGGCCGCGGGCCTGGCGAAGGCCTCGGGACATCCCCGTTGCCGGCTGCCGCGAGCCGAAGTCAACGCGCGGCTGACCCGATATCGGCGATGAACCGCCTCTGGAGCGGCCAACCAACCTCAGATCCGGCGCCGCTCTGACGTGGTGATCAGAGCGCCATCCAGCCCGGCAGTTCGCGGTCGAGGTCGGCTTGGTCAAAGACATAGACCAGCGCGTCGATGTGCGCGTCACCGCGGATTTGAGCGGCCGCAAGTCGATGGTTTCCATTCTGCACGCCAATCGGAAGTCCATCCGGCTGCGGCTGTAGGTCCAAGACAATGGCATGATCGTCGCTGGGCAGGCCCTCGCGGACGAAGGTCGCCACTCGTCTGATGTGAAATGAGCGACCGCCTGGGCCTTGAAGGTCGTCTTTTACCTCGTCCCACGGGCGAGGCTCGTAAGCGCCTTGTTCGGCAGCTTCGACGATTTCACTGGCCTCGATGGGGTCGCAGCCCCAGAGCCGTCCAGAGAGGGGATCTACCTTCCCCGTAAGGCTCACCATCGGGATGCGGATCCGCTTGAAAACCATCGCCACGCCCTAGGTCCCGACGCGATCGCCGCTGATATTGAAAAAGCGCGAGTTCAGGTCCAGCCACACGTTCGACCGCTTGTTGCCGGTGTGTTGGCGTTGGCCCTGCTCATCCAGGTAGCCGACGCAGACATTGATCCAGAATCGGAATTCGCCGAGGTCGAACTGCCAGACGTTGAAGCGCAGCTGCTTGCCGTCCGTATCGTGGACGCGGTTCAGCCGGCAAATCGTCACCACCAGCATGACCGGACCCGCGGGGTTGCGGTCCCATAGATCGTCGTCGTGGAGGAAAGCGCTGAAGTCGCCGGGCGAGAACTCGAAGCCCTTGATGCGCTCGACGGTGGCCCGGTCCTTATAGGGGTGCGAGTGGAAGTCCCCGAGTAGGGTCAGCTCCGGAGCCAAGCGCTCCATGACCTCGGCCATCAGGTCGGTGGCCTCGGCTTTCGGCGTGACCGAATCCGTCTGCCGGTCGGCTGAGAGGCTGACGGCCAGCCGCTCGAGGAAGATGATGTGCTCGTCGCCGCTGATCCGGCGGTGACCCCAGATCGGGCCGATGGTCTCGATCTCGGTCTGGAAGCCGTCGCCGTGACAGTAAGCCTCGATGGCGCCCATGATCGCCGCTTCCAGGAAGCGATCGGACATCCGAACGCGATAGTCGACCATGGTGCGTCCCGCCTGCTGTTCGCCGGATGTGTGTCGGCCTAAGCCGCGCCGAGATCCTGGCTTGAGCCGGGGGAAGATCCCGCGGTCTGGGGTTGCCGGTCGGTCGATAGCGTGATGGGGCCGAAGTAGCCGAAGTCGTCACGGCACATGGCGATGGCGCGGCCAACATCGCGATAGAGGCGGGGCTCGTCCGATTTGAACATCGCCAGGCGGTGCTCGCCCGATCGGCCGGCCAGGCGCAGCCAGACGCTCCATTCGCCGGTTTCAGATTCCGTGAGCCGGACTTCCTTGATCGAGCCGCCGCGTTCCAGGAACCAGTTGACGTTGCGCGCGCGGATGGGGAAGTCCGGGTTGGTCGCGATGACCCAGGCCTCCTCGCGCGTGTCCGTCTCTGTCTCCCGTTCAGCCATCATCTGCTGCGGCAAAGCCTGCTCCCCTACTATCGTGCTTAACTTGTCAGAAAAGCACCGTGCTGTCGCGGGGCGGATGGCGACGAAGCGTTGCTGATCGCCCGGTTTTACCGGGCAGGCGTCGTATTTTTGATCCTCTTCGTTGAGACCTGTGCCGTGGAACCCTGTGTGCGTGTGGTTTGAAGCCGCGAGCGGGGGGAGCGCCCTCCCCCTGAGTCGCAAAGGCAAGCCTTGAGCGCCTACCCCCTCCAGCGGCGGCGATCCCCCGCAACGCCCCCCAAGGGTTTGGGCCGGCCTGCGGCGGCCAAAGGCGGAGCAAGGGCGCCGGGGGCGAGCCCTTGAGGGACAAAGGAGGATCGACCCATGTCCTTGAAACCCATCGTCCAGGCCCTAGGCGGCGATCTTTATGACCGCGGCCTGCGCGCGAACATTCCCGCGCCCGGCCATAGCGCCGCTGACCGTTCGGTCTCGCTGCTGCTGCGGGAGGGGCGGGTGATCGTCCACACCTTCGGCGATGGCGATTGGAAGGATGTGCTCGACTATCTGCGCGGCGAGGGCCTGGTCGACGCGCACAACGCCCCGACCACGCTGAGCCAGGCGCGCCGGGCTCAATCGGGCGCGCCCGTGACCGGGCTGGAACGCCGCCAGGCCGCCTTGCGGCTCTGGGAGGCCGGCCGGCCGCTCGCCCGCACGCTGTCGGCGCGCCATTGCGCGCTTCGCGGCGTCGGCCGTCCCCTGCCCGGCCACGACGTGCTGCGCCACGGCGGCCAGACGCCCGTCTCGGCTTATGCCGAAAGTCGGCACCATCGCCCGGCTCTGTTGGCGGCGATCTGCGACCGGGACGGCGGCTTCACCGCCGTTGAGGTCACCTATCTCGCGCCCAACGGACGTCGCGCTATCGACCTGCGCCTGAGCCGCAAGACCGTGGGCCCCTCGCCGGCCAGCTGCGCGGTGCGCATCGATGACGCCGCGCCGCAGATGCTGGTCGCCGAGGGCCTGTTCACCACCCTGTCGGCCAGCGCTCGCTTCGCTCTGCCGGCCTGGGCGCTGATGTCGACGCGCAACATGCGCCACTGGCGCCCGCCCGAGGGCGTGCGCGAGGTGCTGATCGCCGCTGACCGCGGCGCGGATGGCGAGGCCTCGGCCGAGCAGCTGCGCGCCGGCCTGGTGGGTGCGGGCCTGAAGGCGCGCATCGCCCTGCCGCCGGAGGGCTTTGGGGACTGGAACGAGGCGGAGGCTGCCGGCCTGCTGGATCCAGTCCTGACCTGAGCTGGGAAAGGAGGGAGGAAGGGATCGGGCGGGTGCGCCCAGGGGCAGGATGTCCCTCGCCCAGGCGCGAGGAGCTTAAGACCCCGATGACCGATCAATCCCCCGCCTCGCCCGCCGCCATGACCCGCATCCAGGTGCGCCTCGGCGATCTTGGCCTAGCCAAGGAGAACCTCCGCTTCCACGAACCCGCCGACGACGGGGTGCCGCAGCTGGCCGACACCCTGCTGGCCGCCGGCGTGGTGATCCCGCCGATCGTGCGACCGGGGCGCAAGGGCGAGGCCCCGTTCATGGCGCTCGACGGCCGCCGCCGGCGCTTTGGCCTGATCCTGCTGCGCGAGCGCGGCGACATCGATGACGACTACCGCATCGACTGCCTGTTGGCCGAGACCCCGGCCCAGCAGGCGGCCGCCATCGTGCTGCCGAACACCGAGCACGCGCCGGTTCACATCGCCGACGTGATCACCGCCATCGGCAAGCTGCGCAAAGCCAAGATGGACACCCAGGCGATCTCGACCGCGCTCGGCTACGCAGAGCTGGAGATCAAGCGGCTGGAGGCTCTGGCCGCCGTCCACCCGACGGTCCTTAAGGCGCTGCGCCAAGGCCGGCTGACCCTAAAGCAGGTTCGGCTCTTCGCCCGCCTGCCCGACAAGAAGCAGCAGGCCGAGATCGCCCAGACCGCGCTCGACGGCTACTTTCAGGACTATCAGCTGCGCGCCGTGGTCGAGCATGACCGCGCGACGGTCGAGGACGACCGCTTCACCCTGGTCGGCATGGACCGCTATCTGGCCGCCGGCGGCCGTGTGGCCTCGGACCTCTTCGGCGAGTACCCCGACTTCCTGCTCGACCCGGAGGTCCTGCAGGGCGCCTGGCGCGAGCGCGTGCAGCCGATCGTCGAGCACCTTAAGGCCGAGGGCCTGGCGGTCTATCTGGCGCGGGAGGCGGGCTACAGCGCGCCGGACGGTTTCTTCCGCCTGGCCCATGTCTGGGAGCGCGACCTCGACGAGGCCCAGAAGACGGCGCTCGCCGAGGCCCGCTATGCCGTGACCCAGCTCGAGAGCTCCCTGCAGGATCTCGATCCGTCCACGGACGAGGCGCCGATCCAGCTGGCGCCGCTGGTCAGCGCCTATGGCGTGGCGGCCGGCGCGGTCCTGACCCGCAGCAAGATCGGCGCGGTGCTGCTCACCCCGTCGGACGGACACGGGCTGGCCGCGACCTTCTACTCGGTTCCGCTGCCGATCGAAGAGCTGCCCGAGGAAGACGAGAGCGAGGATAACACCCTCTCCGCCGGCGGCCGTCCCAGCGCGGTCGCCCAGGACGTTGAGGTTCCCCGGGCCGACGTCGAGGTGGAGGGCGCCAGCCACGTCCTGCATGAGACCCGCACCGATGTCGCCACGCGCGGCCTGATCCGCGACCTGGCCGACGATCCCAGCGCCGCCCTGACGGTGCTGGTGGCCCAGCTCTTCAAGCAGCTGGCCCTGCACTCGAGCGGGGCTCTGGACGGCTCGGCCTCGCAGATCGCCGCCACCCGCTATCAGCGCGGGTCGCAAGCGCCCATCGCGGCTCTGGACGGGGAGGTGCGCCATCGCCTGGACGCCCGCCGCGAGGCCTACCGCGCCTCGGGCCTGCGGCCGATCACCTGGGTCGAGACCCTGCCGCACGGGGAGAAGATGGCCCTGATGGCGGAGCTGGCGGCGGTCTCGCTCAACATGCGCGAGGCCCGCACCAGCCTCCTGCGCCATGGGGCCCGCGCCGAGGCGGCCGAGATCGCGGCGCTGTGCGCCGCGGACATCTCCGCCCACTGGACCCCGGACGAGGCCTATCTGAGCGTCCACTCCAAGGCCCAGCTCCTGGTTCTGCTGGAGGAGCTTGGGGTGGAGGACGATCGCGCCAAGACCCTGAAGAAGGACGCGCTCGTCACCTTCGTCGCCGAGGCGGCGGCCGAACGGCAATGGGCCCCCGCCGTGCTGTCCTGGGATCGCCCCGCCGCGCTCGGCGATGACGACGGCGAGGCGGAGGGCGCCATGGAGGACGAGGCGCTCTGCCCAGACGAGACGGATGAGCCCGAAACGCCTGTCGGTGAGCCCGAGGACGACAGCGAGCCCGAGGTGGTCGCCGACGCCATCGCGGCCTGATCCAGAGGAGCCTCCGTCCGACCGGCGGGGGCTCTTGCTGCGCCGCCCAAAGGGTCAAGGAAGGGGGTGGACGGGCGAGCCCGTCGGGACTGGAGGGAGGCGCCCTCCGCCGCGGGTGAACGGATCGCCGCCATGAACGCCATGCTTCCCCTCTTCGCGACCGCTGGAGCCTCCGACCCGGCCGCGCACAAGGCCGCCAATGTCCTGGCCGCTGCGCGCGCCCTGACCCCGCAGCTGAACCGATCGCGCACGCTCGACCGGCGGCTGGTGGCCAACACCATGACCACGACCTTTGGCGGCTCGGACGCGGACGGGGCGTGGATCTGGCGCGATGCCTATGACGCCGTGGAGGCCGCTCTGGTGCTGCAGCTGCGTCGGCTGTCGCCTCAGATCAGCCGCCTGGAAGATGCGCCGGCCGAGATCTGCGCCCTCTTGGCCAATCTGGCCGAGCTCGGCCTCACCCACACGCGGCGCAGCGAAGAACAGGTGGCGCTCGACCAGTTCTCAACGCCGCCGCAGCTGGGCGCACTGGCGGTGCTGGCCGCTCAGATCCGGCCTGGCGATCAGGTGCTCGAACCGTCCGCCGGGACCGGTCTTCTGGCCGTGCTGGCGGAAGCCTGCGGGGCCAATGTGACCCTGAACGAAATCGCCGATCAGCGCGGCGCGATCCTGGAAGGGCTCTTTCCGCTGGCGGCCCGCAGCGCCCATGACGCGCGGCACCTGAAGGACATCCTGCCGGCCTCGGGCAGCTTCCATGCCGTCATCGCCAATCCGCCCTTCCAGGTGCTGGAGGCGCATCTGCACGCCGCGCTGGACGCTTTGGCCGAAGGCGGCCGTCTGTCGGCGATCGTGCCGACCCGCCTGTTCGATGACGCGCCCGCGATGCGCGGGCTGGCGGCTCGCGGACCGATTGTGCTGCGGCTGGCCTTTCCGCCCCGCGCCTACGCCAAGCACGGGACCTCGGTCGAGACGGGCCTGCTGGTCATCGATCGTGGTGCGCCTGGCGAGCTGTCACCCGTGATCGCCGCCGAGGGGTTGGCGGACGCGGCCCTCGCGGCGGCCGCCGTCACGGCTCGGCCGAGCGCGCAGCCGCGCCAGTTCCGGGCGGCGGCGAGCGTCGCCATCCTCGCCCCCCGGGCACGGGCCCTGGCGAGCCCCTCGAACAAGTTGGCCTTCCTCGCCACCACGGCGCCGGTCTTCTACGAGACCAAGCCATGGTCCGGCGAAGGTCATGACGTCGGCCTCTACCAAGCCTACCAACTGGGCCGGGTTGCTTTCGCGCAAAGCCGTCCTCACCCCTCCCCCCTCGTGGAATCTGGACCGATGGCCTCGGTGGCCTCGCCAGCCCCGACCTATCGACCGGTCCTGCCCGCCAAGATCGTGGGAGAGGGCCTGATCTCCGACGCTCAGCTGGAGACGGTGATCTACGCCGGCGAGGCCCACGCCAATCTGTTGCCGGGCCGCTGGCGGCTGGGCGAAGCGCCGCATCAGGTGCTGTTGGTCGCGGACGACACAGCCGATGCGGTCAGCTTCCGGCGCGGCTTCTTTCTCGGCGACGGCACCGGCTGCGGCAAGGGCCGGCAGATCGCCGGTGTCATCGCCGACAATCTCGCCCAGGGCCGGACGCGGGCGGTCTGGCTGTCGAAGAACGACGCCCTCCTGGAAGACGCGCGGCGGGACTGGGGCGCGATCGGCGGCGCGGCCAGCGACCTCACCCCGCAATCGGCCTGGAAGCAGGCCGACGCCATCCGCCTCGATCGGGGGATCCTGTTCACCACCTACGCCACCTTGCGCCAGCCGGCGCGGGGGGACCGGCCCTCCCGCCTCGATCAGATCGTGGCCTGGCTTGGCGCGGACTTCGACGGGGTGATCGTCTTCGACGAGGCCCATGCGATGGCCAACGCCGCCGGCGGCGCCAAGGGCGCGCGTGGGCCGAAGAAGGCCTCTCAGCAAGGTATGGCGGGTCTGGCCTTGCAGAACCGCCTGCCCAACGCCCGCATCCTCTACGTGTCGGCGACCGGGGCGACGACGCCGGAGAACCTGGCCTACGCCGCCCGCCTGGGCCTGTGGGGCGGGCCGGATGCGCCGTTCCCGACGCGCGAGGCCTTCATGGACGCCGTCGAGACCGGCGGCGTGGCGGTCATGGAGCTGATCGCCCGGGAGCTGAAGGCCATGGGGCTCTACATCGCCCGCTCCCTCTCGTTCGATGGCGTCGAGTACGACGCCCTGAAGCATCCGCTGAGCGCCGACGACATCGGAATCTGGGACGCTTGGGCCGACGCCTACCAGCTGATCCACCACAATCTGCGCGCCGCGCTAGACGCGGTCGGGGTCACCGAGGAGGGCAAGCCCAAGAGCGGCCAAGCGGCTTCGGCCGTGATGTCGGCCTTCGAGGGCTCCAAGCTGCGCTTCTTCGGCCACCTGTTGGCCGGCCTCAAGGCTCCCTCCCTCGTGGCCTCGATCCGGCAGGATCTGGCGGCCGGACGCTCGGCCATCGTCCAGGTGGTCTCGACCAATGAGGCGGTGATGGAGCGTCGCCTGGCCGAGATCCCGCCGGAGGAATGGAACAACCTCGCTGTCGACCTGACCCCGAAAGACCAGGTGCTCGATTACCTGATGGGGGCCTTCCCGATCATGGCGATGGACGCGGTCGAGGACGAAGACGGCAATGTCACCATGGTTCCGGTGATGGTCGACGGCGCGCCTGTTGTCAGCCAGGCCGCCCTGCGCCTTCGCGACGAGCTGGTCACCCACCTGGCCTGCCTGCCGGCGGTGCCGAGCGTCTTGGATGCGGTGCTTGAGGCCCTGGGGACCGAGCAGGTCGCCGAGATCACCGGGCGCAGCCGCCGGGTGATCCGCCGTGACGGCCGCCGCGTGGTCGAGCGGCGCAGCGCCTCGGCCGCCAAGGCCGAGACCGACGCTTTCATGAGCGGCAAGAAGCGCGTCCTGGTGTTCTCCGACGCCGGCGGGACCGGGCGCAGCTATCACGCCGACCTGGGCGCGGCGAACCAGCGGCGGCGGGTCCACTACCTGGTCGAGCCGGGCTGGCGCGCGGACGCGGCGATCCAGGGCTTGGGGCGCTCGCACCGCACCAACCAGGCCATGGCCCCGCTGTTTCGGCCGGTGACCACGGACATCCACGGCGAGAAGCGGTTCCTGTCGACCATCGCGCGGCGGCTCGACAGCCTGGGCGCGCTGACCCGTGGCGAGCGCCGCACGGCTGGCAATGGCCTCTTCCGGCCTGAGGACAATCTCGAAAGCCCTTGGGCGGACCGGGCGCTGCAGGCCTTCTACATCGCCCTGCACTTCGGCAACGTGGAGGCGATGGACCGGGAGACCTTCGAGGCCAAGACCGGCCTGCGGCTGATCGACGGCGACGGCGAGCTGAAGAGCTCGGAGGACATGCCGGCGATGAACACCTTCCTCAACCGGCTCCTGGCCTTGCGGATCGCCGACCAGAACAGCCTGTTTGCGGCGTTCGATGAGATTCTCGCCAGCATCCTGGAGCGGGCGGCGGCGTCCGGCGCGCTGGACCGGGGCATGGAGGACGTCGTCGCCGACGACCTCTCGGTGCTGGACGAGGAGGTCATCCGCACCGATGCGGTGACCGGGGCTGAAACCCGCCTGCTCCGCGTTCAGGTGCGCACGTCCCGGTCCCTGCTGCGGGCCGAGGCGGCCCTGGCGGAGAGCGATCCCCATGCGCGGGTGTTCGCCGTCAACAGCAAGTCCGGCCGCGCCGCCCTCGTCGTCCAGGGCCTGACCACGACCAATGATGACGACCGCCTGGTGCCGGCGGTGCGGCTGATCCGGCCCGAGAAGCGCAGCGTGGCGCCGCTCAAGGCCTATGAGGAATCGGCGTGGGAGGGGACGGACGAGGCGACCTGGCGCGCGGCTTGGGAGGCGGAGCTGGCTGCGGCCGACCCGTGGGTGACGCGCGAGCTTGTGCTGGTGACGGGGCTCTTGCTGCCGATCTGGAGCAGCCTGCCCGACAAGCGCACCTCGGTGCGCCGGCTCAAGGCGCCGGACGGCCGACGCTGGCTGGGGTGCCTGCTGGACCCGGCGCAGGTCACCCCGCTGAAGATCGCCTTGGGTCTGACCGATACGGCCAGCGCGGTCGGCGATGGCGCTTCGGCCGCACGTCTGGTGCTGGCGGACGGCGCCTCCGTCGCCTTGAGCGGCGGGCTCTGGCTGCGGCGGGCCAAGGTGATGGACCGTCAGCGGTTGGAGGTCGTGGGCGCGGCAGCACAGCGCACCAGCTTCACGGCGCTGGGCTGCTTCGTCGAGATCATCGCCTACACGCCGCGCGTCTTCGTGCCGACCGATCGCCCGGACGTCCTGAGCGCCATCCTGGAGCGCTGGCCGGCGCAGACCATCCTGCCCGCCGCGGCCTGACCGAGCGGGTTTGTGATCGAGAGCCGCCGGTGATGAGCCGGCGGCTCTTTTCGCGTCGGCGGACCGACGGGCAAAGGGCTGGAGGAAGGGACGGAGCGGGCAAGCGCTCCGGGATTGGCCCGGGGGCGAACCCGAGGGTCCCATGTCCAACCCGCTCGACGATCTGATCCTAGACCTCATCGCCCGCATCGAGGCGGGCGTCCCGCCGTGGCGCCAAGCCTGGAAGGCCAGCGCTGATCCGAGGATGCCCTTGCGGTCGAACGGCGAAGCCTTCAGCGGCAGCAACGCCTGGCTGCTCGCCTTCGCCGGCGCGATGCGCGGCTATCGTTCGCCGTACTGGTTCACCTTCCGCCAGGCCTTGGCCATCGGTGCGCCCGTCGGCAAGGGTGAGAAGGCCTCGCCAGCCATCCTCTACAAGACGCGTGTTGTCGGTGAGCCCTCCGAAGGATCGGAGGTCGGCGCGGCCGATGACAGCGGTGACCCGCGGGTCTTGCGCTATCTGAAGACCTACAGCGTCTTCAACGCCGAGCAGCTGACGGACTGTCCCAGAGCCTTTCTCGACATCGTCGACCCTGACCCCGCCGCCCGGATCGCCGCGCGCAACGCGGTGCTTGATGCGATTCCGGCCCGGGTGGAGTTCGGAGGCGGCACGGCCTGCTATGTGCCGGCACTGGACCTGATCCGCCTGCCGCACCCGGACGCCTTCGACACACGCGACGACTTCCTGGCGACCAAGGCGCACGAGCAGCTGCACTGGTCTGGCGCGGCGCACCGGCTGGATCGCACCTTCGGCAAACGCTTTGGCGACGAGGCCTACGCTTTCGAGGAGCTGGTCGCCGAAATCGGTGCGGCGGCGCTGGGTCTGCGTATTGGTCTTGCGCCGCAGCTGCTCGACAGCCACGCCGCCTATCTCGGCCATTGGGCGAAGATCCTGCGACATCGGCCCTCCGCCCTGCTGGAAGCCTCCGGTCATGCGCAGCGGGCCGTCGACTACCTGCTGGCATTCAGCGCCAAGGGTGCGGTCACCGATCTGGCCGCCTGACGCCGCCCTCCCCCCATCACTGAAAGGAGACCGCCATGGGCTGGCTCTACATGCGTTCGCTTGCGGGGTACGCGACCCCGAAGGCCTATCTCGACGCCCAATTCACCTACGACCGCGACACTGGCCGCTCTCGTGTTCTGGCCTCAAGCTTGGTTGGTCGGCGCACCTACTACGCCGCCGTCGAGTGGGTCCCCGCCGCATCCGGCGAGCGGGAGGTCTGGGGCCTCGTCTGCCTGGTGCGCTACAACCCGCGCGACCGGGAAGGCCTGGTGTTCGGCTACAAGGACATGTCCGAATCCATGGGGCCCTGCGAGTCCGAGTGTCCCGCGCGGATCCTCGATCTCCTGACCGCGACGCAGAACACCTATGCCCTGGCCTGGCGGGAACGCTGCCGGGCCTGCCTGTCGGATCGGGCGGCGCGCGCCGCCAAGCCGACGCCCAAGCCGGGTGATGTCGTGGTCCTGGCCGAACCGCTTCTGTTTCGGGACGGGCGGACCTTCTCCCGCTTCGAGGCCGTCGCCTGGCCAGGGCGCCGGCGCGGCGGTCTCGTCTATCGCAGCGAGCTGGGCGGCCTCTACCGCATCCCCAAGCTGAAGGACCGCGTCTACCTCATCGAGGCAAGGACGCCGCGCGCCCGGGACTGAGCTCTGGGCGGAGGCAGACGTGGGCGCTGACGGGGTGTGAAGCCGGCGCGGCCAAGGGTCCTGCAGGCGGTCCTTGGGTCTTTTAATCCCTCTGGCTCTTGAGACCTCGCCACCGTCCGGAGCCCCCCACAAGGGACGCTCCGCTCAAAGCCCTTGTGGGCGTCTCCAGCTGTCGGCGCGGGGCGGTCGTCGAGCCGACGGGCTCAAAACCCCACGCCGACAAGGACCCCATCATGCCCTCTCCTGCCTTCTCACCCATCACCGGTCACTTGACCCACTTCGAAGCCCAGGCGCTCTCCCTGGACGATCCGCGGCCCCACCCTCACGAAGACGCCTTGCTCCAGCTTGGCCATGCCGTGTTGACCGAGACCCTCGATGTCTTAGGCGAGACCGCGCTCGAGGACTTCCAGACCATCATCTGCGAGACCCTGATCGGGGCGTTTCACTCGGCCGCCCAACGCATCGAGCGCGAGGCGGATCGGGCCAGGGACGAGCTCAACCGCTTGAGCCGGGACTTCGACGGCTCGGAAATCGCCGACACCGAGATGCAGGACGCCACCCGCAAGGCCCGCGCCGCCGATGTGGCCTGCCTGGCCTTGGAGTTCGTGCGCGACGCGGCCGCCGCGAGCTACACCACGGCGACCGGGGAGGTCTGGTCCCCCTGGAAGGGCCATGTGAAAGCCTCGCGTCTGACCGCCGCCCAGATCGAGGCGCGCGACGCCCTGCGCACCGCCAAGGCCCGCAAACATGCCGCCACCGACCCAGGCGCCGTCATCGTCGCCTTCCGGGCTGCGCCCCAGGCCGACACCGAGGATGACGCCCATCGCATCTTCGACGCCCTGAACTGGGCGCAGGCACAGTGGCCGGACATGGCGCTGGCGACGACGGGCGCCAAGGGTGGCGAGAAAATCGCCATCAAGTGGGCCAAGCAGAAGGCCGTCACCCTGGTGCTGGCCAAGGCCGATTTCGACAGGAACGGTCGGGCCGCGCCGTTCCGGGCCAATGACGAGCTGATCGCGTTGGAGCCGGTCTGCGTCTTGACCCTGGCCAACACCTTGAATGGAACGCGGGCGGCGTCGCTGCAGCCCTTCGGGCCGGCCCTCAACCTCGGCCAGAAGGCGGCTGAACACGGCATTCGTCACCTGCCGGTGAAGGCGCGCGGCTGACATCGCTGGGCGTGGCGGCTCGCAACGTCACGCCCTTTTTTGTCTGTTGGCGATTTGTGGACAGCGGCGAAGGCCTCTTGCGGGATCACAGATGTTCTACATATGTTCTCGACCTCGTCCCTGCCCTCGTGTCGGCAGGCTTTCGAGGTCTCATGCGTCCCGTTGTCATTGGTCTTCCCCTGCCCCTCCCCCTCGTGGGCTTTCGGATCTGCTGCGGATTTCCAAGCCCTGCCGACGACTGGATCGAAGACGCCATCGATGTCAGTCGGCTGGTGGTCACCAACCCCGCCGCCACCTTTCTGTGGCGAGCGTCGGGGGACTGCATGACGCCGACCGTCCTGGACGGTGATTATCTGGTCTGCGATCGCTCGCTGGCCCCGGTCTCGGGCGACGTGGTGGTTGCCGTCGTCGACGGCGAGCCGACCGTCAAGCGCCTGACCTATGTCGCTGGCCGGCCAAGCCTTAGTCACGACAACCCGCGCGCCTTGCCTTTTGCGCCCGATCCGCTGAGCGAGATCAGCATCTGGGGCGTGGTCGCCTGGTCGCTTCGCGCGCATCGGCCGTCCCGATGACGCCAGTGATCGCGCTGAGCGACGGCAACTGCTTCTACGTCTCGTGCGAACGGGTCTTCGATCCGCGCCTGGAAGGACGGCCGACCGTGGTGCTGTCGTCCAATGACGGCAACATCATCGCCCGCAGCCCCGAGGCAAAGGCGATCGGCCTGAAGATGGGCGATCCCTACTTCAATGTCCGCGAGCTTTGCGCCCGCGAGCAGGTCGCTGCCCTGTCCTCGAACTATGTGCTCTATGGCGACATGAGCCGGCGCGTGAACGCCGTTTATGAGCGGTTCGCGCGCGAGGTCGTCGTCTACAGCATCGATGAGAGCTTCCTGGACTTCACAGGGCTCGCCGATCCGGTCGCTCACGCCCGCGCCTTGCGCGCGACGGTTCGCCAGTGGACCGGGATTCCGACCTGTGTGGGGCTTGGTCCCACCAAGACCCTGGCCAAGGTGGCCAACCACCTGGCCAAGCGGACGCCGGCGCTGGATGGCGTTTGCGATCTGAGCGACCCGCAGGTGCGCGCCGACGCCCTGGACGATCTGCCCGTTGGCGATGTCTGGGGCGTGGGCCCGGCCTATGCCGCGCGGCTGACGGCCATGGGGGTAACGACGGCCGGCCAACTGCGCGACCTCGATCCGCGGCAAGCCCGCGCCGTGCTCATTGTCGTCGGCGAGCGCTTGGTGCTGGAGCTGCGCGCCCAAACCTGCCTGTCGTGGGACGAGGTTCCGGCAGGCCGCAAGGGGTGCGCGGTGACCCGAAGCTTTGGCCAGCCGATCACGGACTTGGGCGACTTGCTGCAGGCGGTCGCCAGCTTTGCCAGTCGCGTGGGTGAGAAGTTGCGCCGCAATGGGGTGGTCGCCCCGCGCCTGTCGGTGTTCATGCACACCAATCCCTTCGGCGCCGGGCCGCATCATAGCGCCAGTGGCGCCGTGACCTTCCTTGAGGCCACGGCCGACAGCACCGAGCTCGTCGCCGGCGCCCGGCAGGCGGCGCGCCAGGCCTGGCGGGATGGGTATCGCTACAGCAAGGCCGGCGTCGTCTGCGAGGGCCTGGTTCCCGCAGGGCAGGTGCAGGCGAGCCTGCTGGCGGCAAGGGATCCGGCGCGCTCCGAGCGGCTGATGGCGGCGCTGGACGCCTCGAACCGCCGTTTTGGGCGGGGCAGCGTGGTGATCGGGGCGACGACGGGCCGGACCCGCTGGACGCAGAAGGCTGAGTGGCGGACGCCGCGCTACACCACACGCCTGGACGAGGTGCCGGTCGCCCGGGCCTAGGGCGCTCCAACGCCGAACGTCGGAGGCCTCGAGGGGGTCTGATCCCCTGACTTCATCGCAACATCGAAGGTCATCTCCCGGATGGAGGCCGCCGAAGCGAGCTCGTCCGCGATCCAGCTCACGACCCTAGGGCGGGCCGGTTAGGGGCCAAGGCGACCTCGCCGAAGGCGAGGCAGGGCAGACGGACCCTCACGGCCTTCGCTGCGCTGCAGGCCGGTTTCCATCGGCCCCGACCCTGTCCCCTGCCCTACTCCCCGCCCTTCCCGGTCGCGAGATCGCGGGAACGAGCCCGCCGATCCGGCAGCAAAGCGGGAGACGACGATGACGACGATGGCGATGGCGCAAGCGGTTTTCCAACACGCCCACGACTTCTATGACACCGGCAGCTGGTATGTGGTCGCCGAGTGCTGGGACGTCCTGGCGATCGCCGAGGAGCTGGACCGTCAGGAAGAGCGCAGCGCCACACCGTTCGAGCTTGAGGCCGCGGCCATCGCCCACTTCCACACCCTGCTTCACGACAATCGCAAGACCCGCCACTGACAGGCGGCCGCGCGGCGCTCCGGGCGCCGCGCTGAGTTCCTAACCTCGTCGGAATTCGTCTTCGTATGCCTCGAGCGGAATTGATTCCCAGTTCGGCATCTCATGGCCGACATTGCTCGGCGTCGACCGTGCCAGACCTTTCGGCGGGGCCGCGTTGTTCACCCGCTCATCGGCCAAAGCGCGGAAAGATTGCTCTCGACAAGGCACGCAGCAGAAGCCGCATTTGTCGCAAATGAGCTTTCTGCACGTGGGGCAGGAGCGGTTGATCCCAATCACGATGGGAGTGTGGCCGCACTTCCCTTTTGTCGATTGCGGCTGGCCTTCAGCGGTCACGATCACAGTGCCGCTTTCGTCCGTCTCATAGACCGTGCCCCCGCAGTACGCGACGATCGTCGACCATTCGCTGCGGTCGTGCGGCCTACCCTGCAAAATTCCGAGGCCACCGAACCGGAAGCTGGAAAATCGCTCCAGATTGGATTTGGCGCGATGATCCCAAAGCGTCTTCAGCGTCTTGATGAGATTGTCGATCAACCCGAGGGGATCAATCGCCCCAAGGGGGTGAACGCACTGGTTGCGGGCGAATAGGAGGGGCAGGTACCCCTCTGGGCTGAAGCCAGATCGATCCGCTCTAAGGGCATCCAGAAAGTCCGTAAGGGTCGCAAAGAATATCGCAGGGAGGCTTGGCGGGCTCCCGATGGTAGTCTGCAGCTTCGAGTAAAATTGGACCTGCCATTCTGCGAGTTGCGCCGATATCGCGGGGGGAAGAGGTCTGCCCATCACGCACAAAGCGGGGATGGCGCTGAGAATCTCGGCGCTATCGAGGACGTAGCCCCATTCTTCGCCGGAGGGCCAAGCGCATCCGTTGGTCGCTTCGTTGATGTCCGCGAGCAGCTCCCGATACCAAAGCTCAGGATATCCGAACGCCCAATGAGGGAACGTGCGCTCGTGCCTGCGAACGACCTCCAAATGTTGGGAAGTAAACGTAGATGCTAGGCGTTCAAGGTCGTCGCGGCTGGTTTCTCCAATATAAGTTACATCGTTTTGATATAACTTCAGCTTCAATGGTATTGAGCTGGGTTTATTGATGTAATTAATATTCAGGTACGGTGACAAAATAGCCGCTACACGGACATCTGTTCCCTGCCTGTCGAGCTTGAAGCGAGGCACTGTGTGCTCGACGTAGAATCTTTTGGAGTTGATCGGTCGGCGTGCGTTTTTCACATCAACCGGCGTTGAGGAGTTCAAGAGCAGGTCGTAGGTTATCCAGTCCCCACGCCCCCCTTCTAGCTGTGTTATCGAGATGTCCGCGACGGTCGTTGCGACGCCCTCGTAGAACTTCCGCGCTGCCTTCTCAGCTGCCCTGGCCGAGAGCATCTGCGCAAGGACAGCGTCGTTTTGGCCGTCGGCCCAGTGAGTGGCGAGCCGCCGATCATCGTCGGTTAGTTCGCCGTACTCCACATCAGCCTTGAGCGAATACGAAACATCATTCACCGACCTGAAGAGGGTCTGCAGCGCGTCTAAGAACGGCGCGTAAACCTTCTTGAACATCTTCGATTTTGCCGCCATCGGCGCGCACTCAAAGAAGGGGTCCCTTGGGCTGGTCGGCGGGAATTTCGCCCAGAATTGTTCAAGAGCGCGCGGACTGGGCGCGATGACCGATAGCGCTTGCACCGCTCGCAGCACTTCATCTTCGCATGGCGCAATCGCGCCTCGAACGAAGGTGATGGTGAGCAAGTCCTCGGCGGAAAGATCCTTGGCCTCGACGAGCAGCGCCACAAGGTCGGCATCAGGCATCTTGGAGAGAACACGAACGGACGAGGCGGCCGCCTTGCCTCTCCGATCTGCGATGGGCACGAAGACGACCTTGGCGCCCGCGACAAGAGACTCGGTCGAGCATGAGGTTTGGGTGCGGTGAAAATAAACGTCTTCGTTCGACGAGGAGATGAAGCCGTAGGCGTTCTCGACACCCGTTTTGGAGTTGAAGCCTCCAAACCACTTGATCTCGCCGAGGCGGACTCCCTGGGTCACCGAGTCCGCCGACGGCGGCGTTCTGACACTGTGTATGCGAACGAGATCCTTGGTCGAGGGCGCTAGAATGATCGTCATGGTTTGGCGTCAGGCCCCTATAAGCAGCGTTGGCCTTACGGCGTCGCGATCAAGGTTACGCTGAGGGCGCTTAGCGCATCAACGAAGCCGGCCAGTCGGGTGACTTCGACGACTGGCGATGCGCCCAGTCCGCCGGGCAGGGCGCGGTCGTACACGCACATGCAGGTTCGGCCGGTCAGGCGCGAGCTGTAGACCAGGCCATGGGCGTCGGTCTGGTCGTAGACCGCCTGGCTGAGTTTGCGGCCCTGACCTTGCGCCTTTCCGCGTGCGGCTTCTGTCGACACGCCCAGCCGCACCAAGCCCGTGGTGCGCAGGTCGATCAACGTCAGGGGCGTGCTGGCTGTAACCTCCGTCGCGCCCCAGGTTGCGGCCTCGACATCCAGGAGCTTGCGCGTCGCTTTGCCCTGGAAGCGGTCGCGGACAAGCGTCTCCGCCACGCTCGTGGTCAGATCCTCGGCCAGGTAGATCACCTTGAAGGCCTTTGTCGGGCTGGCGAAGCGCGTCACGCCAAACCCTGCCCCAAGCGGCGTGGCCGCGTGGGCCATCGGCGTGACGCGCACATACGCCTTCGGCGTGATTTCGACGGCGAGGTCGGCCAGGATATCGGGATCGAGCGTCACGCGCCGGCGAAGTTCGACCGGGCGACCTCAACGACTTTGTCGGTCGCCCCGGCCTTCAGGCGCGCCAGCGGGGCGGCGCCGCCGAGTTCGGGATTGGGTTCACGTAGCCATAGCCAGGCGGTTCGCGGCTCGCCGATCGCCTCGACGATAGAGGCTAGGCCCGAGACAGGCCGGCCATCGACGAATTGCTCAGTCGGGAAAGCATGCTTTCGCACACCCACGAGCAGGCCGATCACAGCGCCCTGCTTCTGCCAATTGTGCAGCGTCGAACGTGCGACGCCAAAGTCGCGCTCAAGCTCGGTCGGCCCTGCAAGCGGCCCCGCCCAATCCTCGACCTTGGCCGGCGTCGCATAGCTCGCGATCCGGGCCTTGCCCTCCTCCGCCGACAATATCTGACCCAGGCCGGCGCCTTGGCTCACTTCGGCGGGCGCCTTGGCGACCAGCTTCACGACTTGCGGCGCGGCTTCTGGTTCGGCGGCAAATTCGGCGATGAATTTCTTGAACTGAGCTTTGCGGGCGATCAGCCGTTTGCGGGCGGACGGCGAGAGCTTCGTCGCCGTAGCGCTGAACTCGGCGACCAGCTTGACCACCTCGCTCAACTCACCCCTGTTGGATTTCGGATTGCGCTGGACGAACATGCCGATCAGGTCTGCAGCCGCGGGGCTGGCCATCTTCGCAGAGCCTCGGGACGTCGAACGTCGAGCGTGCGCGGCGGTCATGGGACGATCCTCTTCGATCACGACGTTAGATATAGTCCTAAACGTCCCATTTGTCCAATTTGTGCCACGCGTCAGTTTCGCGTCGCGTTTGAGCCGATCAATGCCCAACTGGCGCGTCTGTCGATCCGCCTGGCGGGCGGCTCATCACCCTCCCCCCTTGTGGACCACCCACCGCGAGTCGTCGCATCTGACCTTGAAGGATGGCGGATGAGGAATCGCGCCAGGACGGTCTTCCGCCCCCGGGTTCGCAGCCTTCCGACCCTGACGGGCCATGGTGCAGACCAGGCGCCTGCCTAGGGTAGTGGCCCGGGCCGTCCTTCGCAGCGGCGATGACGCCCTGCTGGAAATCTCTTATGCCCGCGACATGGAAATCTGGCCGGGCGCACGAAGCCAGTTCACCGTTGAGGCCGGTCACCAATACCCCGAGAAAATGCCCAGCGGACTGCGGTCCCCCGCGATCAATCCCACGAACCTCGTCCGGGCGGGCCTAGGTCAAAGCCGACCTCGCGCGCGAGGCGCGGGATGCGGACCCTCCGGCCTTCCGCCGCTGCGCTCTGTGCAGGCCGGTTTCCACACCCCGCGGGCTTTGGCCCAGCCCCTTTGCCCGGCCCTGCAGGTCGCGTGATCGCGGCAGGGACCGCGAGCCGCCGGGGCTTCTCCCGGCGGTCGATTGGAGAAACGTGATGCTCAACAAGGTTCAACTCATTGGCTTCACCGGCGCCGACGCTGAAATCCGCACCGTCTCGGGCGGTAAGAAGGTCGCCACCCTGCGGGTCGCCACCAACCGCTACACGAAGAAGGACGGGGATCGGAAGGACTACACGACCTGGCACCAGGTGGAGATCTGGAACCAAGGCACGGTCGGCTGGCTGGAAGGCCGCCACCTTCCCAAGGGCTCCAAAGTGTTCGTCGAAGGCGAGATCCGCCACGACCGCTACACTGACCAGAGCGGCCAGGAGCGCTTCTTCTCGAAGGTCGTGGTGGCGACCCCGCAGCACGAGCTGAAGTCGTTGGACCGGCAGGAGGCCTCCGACGAGGACTGAGCCTTTGAGAGGGCCCGCCCGGTCACCGGGCGGGCCTGCAAAGCCGCAAAGGAAGGGCGGATTTGGGGTGCGTCCGGGTGAAGTTGCCCATGGGCAACTTGTCGCCTCCAGACCGACCGGGCGCGCCCTCCCCTACCCTTCGTCCTCACAAATGAGCATGGTGGCGCCCAAGATGTCCAAGCGCGCGATTCGACAACAGGAGTTCGATCTCTTCATCCCGCGGATGAGCAGCCTGCCGCTGAAAGACCAGCGGGAGGTGATGGAGCGGCCGTTCTTTTCGCTGAGTAAGCGCAAGCGGCTGAAGCCGATCGAATACACCAGCCCCGATGGTGAGGTCTGGGTCCATGTCAGCGCTAATCCGGCGTTCGGCATCGCCACGATCTGGGATGCCGACATCCTCATCTGGGCGACGTCGCGGATCAACCAGATGCGCGAGCAGGGCGTCAACGACCTGCCGCGCACCTTGCACACGACCAGCTACGACCTGCTCAAGGCGATCAAGCGCGATACCGGCGGCAAGGGCTACAAGGAGCTGCAGGCGGCGCTGCAACGTCTGGAGGCCACCACCATCCAGACCTCCATCCGCGGCTCGAAGCGCAACACCAAGGCGCAGTTCGGCTGGCTGGACGAATGGGTCTTGGACTCCGATCCGGTGACGGGCGCGCCCAAGGGTCTGACGTTGACCCTGTCGAACTGGGTCTATGAGGGGGTGATTAAGGATCGCTCCTTGCTGACCCTGCACCCGGACTATTTCGCTCTGGCCGGCGGCGTCGAGCGCGCCATCTATCGCATCGCCCGCAAGCACGCCGGCGACCAGCCCGGCGGCTGGACCTGCCGCGTCAGCGTGCTGCACGACAAGACCGGCAGCGAGAGCCCGCTCAAGCAGTTCAACTACCTGCTTAAGCGGATCGTCGCGGCGAACGATCTGCCGGAATACGACCTCAGCTTCGTCAACACGGCCGACAACTCGCCGGCCATCCACTTCGTCCGCCGCGACGCCGCTGAGCGCGCCGCCATCAAGGCGGACCTTGAGCGGCTCGCGGCCGATTCGGCCCGTCGCGAGCGCGAGGACGCCAGGGCGTTGCAAGTCGACGCCATGTTTGAGAAGCGCCGGGTTCCGCCCTCGGGGGATCGGTGACCTTTTCCACGGGGTATCGATGACAGCCGGCTCGGGGGATCGGTGACCCCTATCTCGGGGTTTCAGTGACCAGGCGATTTCAGAAGCCCTTGTGGGGTCTCGGATTTCTGGCCTCGGCAGGGCGCCTAACTCTGTCTAACCTTATCCCTAAGGTCTCTTCTAACGGCCGCCGCGGACAGGCTCGCTTGCCGTCGCCTTGAACCAAGAGGGTTCAGGCTTGGCGCGCTGTTAACCCTTTCTTCATTGTATCGGGCCGAAAACTTGGCAAATTCCAGGCATAATGTCGGATATTTGCAAAGGAGGCGGACCATGGCGAAGCAAGCCCTAGCTGAAAGCGCCGCTTCCGGGCCGGTCCTGCTGGCGGCGATGTCAGCGCTCAGCGACCGCGCGCATGACGTCATCACCCGACTGCGGGCGACGGTGTTCGCTCCGGGTGAACAGAAGATCGTCGATCTACGATTCTCGGTGACCAAGGCCGCCGAAATGGTCGGCCGCACCTCTGAGGCTATCCGGCAGGCGGAAGCGGATGGTCGCCTCCCCGCGCCTCGCCTGAGCGCAACGGGACGGCGGGAAGGTTACAGCCTGTCCGAGGTCAACCACATGCGCGACGTGTTCGGGACGCGCCCGCGGCGCGGGCCTGACGATCCGCCGATCGTCATGGCGGTGCAGAACTTCAAGGGCGGCGTCGGCAAGAGCACGCTCACCTGCCATGTCGCGCAGTTCCTGGCGCTGAAGGGCTACCGGGTCGCGGTGATCGACTGTGACAGCCAGGCGAGCACCACGACCATTTTCGGGTTCAACCCCGACATCGACGTCGATGACGAAGAGACCTTGCTACCCTTCTTCCGTCACGGCGGTGAGCCCGACTTAAAGTATGCCCTGCGGTCTACCGCCTGGCCGGGCATCGACCTGGTGCCGGCGAACCTTGGGCTCTACCAGGCGGAATACGAGGCTGCGGCAAGGCTTCGCGGCAATCCGGACGCGCTCGATCGCCTGCGGCGCGGCGTTGAGAGTATGGCCGGGGACTACGACGTGGTCCTACTCGATCCCCCCCCCGCCTTGGGCATGCTGTCGTTGGCGGTTCTGCGGGCGGCCAACGCCCTGTTGATTCCCACCCCGCCCTCGACGGTCGACTTCGCTTCGACAGCGCACTTCCTGCGCATGATCGTCGAAACGCTCGAGGTGATGCAGAACCACCTGGGCGCCCGCGGCTACCACTTCCTGCGCGTGGTCGCGACCAAGGTCGATGAGGGCAAGAGCGCCCACACCCAGATCCGCGACATGATGGAAGCGGTGTTTGGCGCCGACATGCTGTCGGCCTCGCTGCTCGATTCCGCCGAGATCGACAACGCCAACGTCCAGCTGCGCACGGTCTATGAACTCAGCGGACCCGCGACGAAGACCTATGAGCGCTGCCGCAACAATCTGGATCGCCTCAACGGCGAGATCGAACTGCTTATTCGCAAAGCCTGGCCGAGCCACCGGCCGGAGCTTCGCCGGCTTGGACTAGGGTAGGGGAGGGCGGTCATGGCATCCACAACAGGCAAGAACCGCTCCATCCTCGCGGGCTTGGTGGCTCCGGTCACCGAAACCCCGACCGTGGACCGTGGGGCGCCCCCAACCGAGCGTCTGAGCACCCGCCTGACCGGGCTGGCGCGGGTGACGTCCGGCGATGTGAAGGAAAAGACGCTCAAGCTCGTCGATCCGGCCCGCTGCCGAATGTGGAGCCGGCACAATCGCCGCTACGACCTGCTCAACGAGACGTCCTGCGCCGACCTCCTGGAAAGCCTCCGCGCACAGGGCGAACAGGAATTTCCCGCGATCGTGCGGCGGGTCGAGGATGACCCCGCCTACGACTACGAGGTCATCAGCGGCGCGCGCCGGCATTGGTCGATCAGCTATCTGCGCAATGTCGAGCATCGCGAGATTCGCTACCTGATCGAGGAGCGCGAGCTCTCCGATGAGCAGGCCTTCCGCCTGGCGGATGTCGAGAACCGGGCGCGCCAGGACATCAGCGACTATGAGCGCGCGCTCGACTACCGGCACGCGGTCGAAACCTTCTATGGCGGTGTCGCCCAGCGCATGGCCGAACGGCTGGAAGTGCCCAAGGCTTGGCTCTCGCGCTTCCTGGACCTCGGCAAGCTGCCGACCGATGTCGTTGAAGCGTTTGGAGATCCGCGCCAGCTCAAGGAGCGCCACGCGCGCACGCTGAAGCCGCTGCTGGCCGATGACGCTTCGCGTCCGAAAGTGATGGCCGAGGCCAAGCGCTTGGCGGGCGTTCAGGCTGCGGCCCTGGCCAGCGGGAAGGGGCTGATCGACGCCGCCAAGGTGGTCACCTTGCTGGCGAAGGCCGCCGCTCAAGCGGCGCCGCCCAAGAAGCCGGCCGCCAAGGGCGTTGTGAACGTCACCAACGACGCTGGGGCAACCCTGTTCACCCTGGCGCGCAAGGGCGCCAAGCGGGTCGTGCTCGAACTGTCGTTGGACGTCGAAGCCACCAACGCGGACTTCCAGGCCGCCTTCGCGCGCGAACTCGATAGGGTCCGCCCGAAGGCCTAGTTGCCCATGGGCAACTGCCCGCTTTCGCCCCTCGTGGATCCCGCTATCTAGCGCCACGGCGCGACAAGTTGCCCATGGGCAACTAGGCCCCATTGTCGGGGTATCAGTGACCGGCCGCCGGCGCCTTGCCCACAATCGCCGGGCATGAGTCACATCCCGGCCGCAAGCCCTGCCGAGCCTTCGGCTCGTTTTGGCTGCGCCGGTCTCACTCGATGTTCCTTTCCCCTACAGCCCCTCGTTGGACACCGCTGGCCTGCGTCCTGGCCGGCGGCGCGGCGCTGCTCGGCGCGCTGTCGCTCGCGACTGACGGGGGCGCTCGCCCGCTGGTGCTGTGGAACAGAACGGCCAGCGAGCCGGAGGGACTTTACCTGCGGCAGGCCGCGCCGCTGAGGATCGGCGCCCTAGCCGCGTTTCCCGTGCCCGCGTCAGCCTTTCCCTATGCTGACCGCCATATGAGCTACCTGCGCCGCGTGCCGGTTCTGAAGACCGTCGCCGCCGTTTCCGGCGACCAGGTCTGCACCGGCGACGACCGGCTGGTGATCAACGGAGAGGTGCGAGCCCCGATCCTGAAAACCGATCGCCGAGGCGCGGTTCTGCCGCGCTGGAACGGCTGCCGCCGGCTTCGCGACGGCGAGGTGTTCGTCTTCTCCGACCGCATCCCCAACAGCTTCGACAGCCGCTATTTCGGTCCCGTCCACCAGGCCGAGATCGTCGGCGTGTTTCGGCCCCTGGCGCTGTCGCGCCCTCAGCCGGGAGACCGGTGATGGACCCGGCGGCCCTGGCGGGATTGTGCCTCCTGCTCGCGCGCGGACAGAGCGCCCAACCGTTGCCCGCAGGAGTCAATTGTCCGCCGCCAACTCCCGCCTCATCTAGGCCGGCGACGTCTATGGCGGCGAGCGGTCTTGCCGCCCTTGTGGCCGGACCGGAGGCCCGCGAAGCGATCACTCGGGTCGCCTTCGCCGAAGCTGGCAATCAGGGCGACAGCGGCCTGGCCGCTGTCGTCTATACGATCCTCAACAGGGTTCAGGACGGGCGCTGGGGCGCGACCGTCGAGGCGGTGATCAATGCGCGCGGTCAGTTTGAACCGGTCATGCGCGCCGGCGGCGACTGGCGTCGTCTGCCGGCCTCGACCGTGGCCCAGCGCGCCCGGATCGAGACCATCCTGAACCTGTCGCTGGAAGGCCGCCTGCCGGACCTGACGAACGGCGCGCGGTTCTTCCAGAACCCTCAGATCGTGGCGCATCGCGCGAGCCGAGGCGAGGTCTCCGAAGGCCTGGTCAATTTCGGCAACACGGGCCCGTCGGCGGTCATCGGCGCGCACAGCTTCTACGTCGAAGCGCGGTCCGCTGGAGGGCGGGGATCTCGCGCCCCGGCCCCCACTTCCACCCCTCGCGGGTCGCCGGCCGCCGACGCCTGGCAGTCGGCGGGCGGGGCAATTTTCGTCGGTGACAATCGGGCCGTGGGGCCGGAAGTTCCGTCATCGTCGGCGGGTCCGAATGGGGCAGGGCATGGGAGCCTGCGCGCCACTCCCGTCACCGATCCAGGGCGCGCCATCTTCGTGGTCGGGCCAGGCCTCGCGGCGGGGTCCGACCAATGACTAGGCGGCGCGCCAAGCCTGATCGAGGTCAGCATAGTCGGGGTCGAGATCGCTCGACGCCAGGGCGTCAGGGTCCTCTTGGGCGAGCGCTGTTTCGGCCATCAGATCGAAGTCTGGAAGGCGCTCCCCAGCCGCTTGAAGGGCGCTTTCAGCGTCCTCATTCAAGTCGCCGCCGGGGCGCAGGGGCAGGGGCACATTGCCCAGGAGTTCGCGGACCGTCAGGCGGTCACGAACCCGCTCGACGCGGCGGTCAAGGATGTCGACCAGCCGGGCGAGAAGCTCGTCATCTCCGGCGAAATGCGCGTCGCCCGCTTCAGCGAGCAGAGCGCCGCCGATGATGATTTTGCCGCGCGTTTCGCGTCTGCGCTTGTTGATCGACCAGAGGGCTTCGAGGCGTTCGACGCGGGCTTTCAGGACGTGGAACCGCTTGGCGTCATCGGCAATGTCTTCGAGCGGGGTGACGTGCCGCTGCTTGTGGACGCCGTCCTGCCCCGCCTCTCTGAGCGCGGTCTCCAGCTCGGCCAGCCGCTCGGTCAGGGCAGCCTCTTCGTCGACGCGCTTGGCCCTGTCGCGGTCGTTTGATCGGGCCGCCCAGAGCTCCCGTTTGCGCGCCAGTTGGGCGGGCGAGCGCGGCTTGTACTTCGAGGGACGGGCGTTCCGCCGGCGCTTATCGACCTTGGTCATGACGCGACCCTTCCGGGACAAAAAAGCACGAAACGGCGTTAAGCTGACACGAAAGTGCAAATCGGTCTATGCCAGGGTTCGTCGTCATTCATCACAAGGGCGCAGTTACGGGTTGGATGTGCTGCGCCCACCAACCCTGCGGTCAGGCCCCGCCCGACACCCTCAAGGCCCCTCCTGCCTGCGATCGATGGGAAGCCTTGAGCCAAGGGCGCAGCCCTTAGCGATCCCGGCAGGGGCCAAGGCGGCGAGGCCGGAGGAGGGCGCATGGCGCAGTACCGACTAGAGGTCCAAACCATCCAAAGATCGGCCGGCCGATCTGCTGTCGCCGCGGCGGCCTACCGCTCTGGCGACCGGCTGATCGACGAGCGCCTGGCGATGGAGTTCGACTTCGGATCGAAGGGCGACATCGAGTTCGCCGCGATCATGACGCCGGCCGAGGCGCCGGCCGCCTTCAGCAACCGGCAGACACTCTGGAACGCGGCCGAGGACGCCGAGAAGCGCAAGGACGCCGTGCCCGCGAGGGAGCTGTTGGTGTCCCTGCCGCACGAGCTCGATTTCGCGCAACGGCGCGCCCTGGTCGAGGCTTTCGTCGCCGAGCAGCTGGTGGCGCGTGGGATGGTCGCCGACGTCGCCATGCACCGGCCGGGCAAGGCGGGTGACGAGCGCAATTTCCACGCCCACATCCTGGTTACGACGCGCTCTGTGACCCCGGACGGTTTTGGAAAGAAGCCTGCCGAATGGTGGAGCCCAAAGGCGGTTCGCGAGTGGCGTTCGGCGTGGGCGGATATTCAGAACGAGCACCTGCGCCGACACCTTGGTCCGGACGCTCCGCAAGTCTCGCACCTGTCCCTGGCGGAGCAGGGCTCCGACCGCGAGCCCGGGGTACATCTGGGGCCGACCGCGAGCGCGCTTGAGCGAAAGGACATCGCTTCGGAACGGGGTCAGCAGAACCGCGACACCAACGCCCATAACGCCAAGCGCAAGGAACTGCGGACAGACTTCCAGGCGACCGCCGACCGGCTGGTTCGCGAAGCGCCGGTGATCGCCGTTCCGGTCGCGAAGCTAACGACCGAGACGGAGCAGGTGCGGGCGCGGATGGTGGCCGAGCGCGACAAATGGGCGGCCGAACACGCGGCGCTCATCTTGCCGAAGATCGACAGCGTGCGCGCGTTGGAGCGCGAGCTCATTCATCCCGCCCGGGCCGACTTGGCGGCGGCAAAACTTCGACTGCGGCAGACCGAACAGCGGGTCACGCAGGTGCGCCAGCGACGCCTGGCCCTGGTGCAGTGGATCCGCAATCCGGCGCGCATGATCTGGGCCAAGCACGCGGAGCTCAACGCCCTCGGCCGGGCCCGCGCGGCGGCCAAGCGCGCCGAAGTCGGGGTGCAGGTGCGCGTCGCCTGGATCGCCTCACCGGCGGGACAAGCTTATGTCGCCGCGCGCCGGGGCCCTCAGTTGGAGAAGGCCGGCGACGTGGCCCGCCAGCGGCGCACTCTGGAGCGCAAGATCAAGCGGATCGACAAGCGCATCGAGGGCGCAACACGGGCCTACAACGACCTGCGGGTCGCCCAAGCGCTCGGCCAAAAGGAACTGCAGGTGCCGTCCCGCCTTCCGGACGAAACCCGGTTCATCCGTGAGGTCGGCGGCCCGGCTCGCGCCGCGCTGATGCGCTACCCGGCGCAAGCGCGGGCGCTGGCGGTCGAGCGGGTCAATCGTTCGATGGGCCAGACCATCGGCCGCGGCATCCTTCCGGGGCGATGAGGGGCCAATGAGCACGTCTCAACGTCTCGCTCTGGTGGCGCCGATCGCGATCCTGTCGATCCTCTTGGGCCTCGTTTGGGCTACGCAGCAGGCGGCGCACGGGCTGCATTATGCGGCCGCTCTGGGGGCGGGGTGGGCAGACCTTGGCCCCATCCGTCTCTATCGGCCATGGGCCTTCGTGGAATGGTATCTGGCCCTGCAGCCGCGTTATCCGCGCCTGTTCGATGGCGCGGGTCTGACGGGGCTCGCCGTCGCGATGGCGCCGATCCTTTTGACGGCGCTCGCGACCCGCGGCTCGGGGCGCTCGCCCAAGGCCTTCGGCCGTGACGCCTGGGCAGATCTGGCCGACGTGGCGCGGGCCAACCTGTTCGGCCAGGGCGCTCAGATCCGAGGCCGCGTGCTCGGGCGGTTCAAGGGCCGCTACCTAACCTATGGCGGCCCTGAGCATGCGATCATCGTCGGGGCCTCGCGGAGCGGGAAGGGGGCGGGCCATGTCGTGCCGACCCTGGTCGCCTGGCCGGAGAGCGCCTTCGTCTACGACCGCAAAGGCGAGCTTTGGCACATCACCGCCGACCATCGGAAGACGTTCAGCCATGTCTTCTACTTCGCCCCGACCGACCCCAACACGGTCCGCTGGAACCCGCTGTTCGAGGTCCGCAAGGGCCCGATGGAGATCGCCGATATCCAGAACGTAGTCGGCATCCTTGTCGACCCCTTGGGGCGCAAGGCGGGCGACCTCAATTTCTGGGACCAAAGCGCGACCGACTTCTTCACCGCGGTGATCCTGCACGTCCTCTACAGCGAGGCTGACGAGCGCAAGAACCTCGCCCAAGTCCGCCGGCTGCTGATCGACATCGAGCCGACGCTTCACGCCATGCTGCATACCCAGCATCGCTATCGGCCCGACTACCACGCCGCCGATGGCCTGGCGCGCGACGAGGGCGGCGCGCCCATCCCCGAGGTCCATCCGGAGGTGCGGCTGGGGGCGACGGCTCTGGCCGGCATGGATGAGCGTGTGAAGTCTAACGTCCTGGCGACCTGCCGCGCTTCGCTGTCGCTGTGGGCTGATCCCCTGGTGGAATACGCCACCAGCTGGTCGGACTTCTCGATCGGCGACCTGGTGTGCGCCGAGGCTCCGGTGACCTTCTACCTGATCACGCCACAGGCCCACGCTGATCGCTTGGCCTTCCTGGTGCGGGTGTTCATCCGGCAGAGCGTGAACAGCCTGATGGAGCATGAGCACTATGACAGCCGTCGTCGGCGCAAGCGTCACCAGCTTCTGCTGTTGCTCGACGAGTTTCCAAAGCTTGGCAGTTTGCCGTTCCTCGAGAACGCCATGGGCGAGATGGCCGGCTACGGGATCACCGCCCATCTGGTCTGCCAGAGCTTCAACGACGTGTTCTCCAAGTACGGCGACAAAACACCGTTATTCGACAACATGCACATCACCGCGACCTTCGCGACGTCGGAGCCGACCAGTATCGAGAAGGTCACCCGGCGGGCCGGCAAGGCGCTGGAGATGCGGGAAAGCTACAGTGACCCGCGCAGCCTGTTTGGCCGGGCGCATCGGTCGACCTCGCAGTCGGAACAGCAGCGCTACATCCTGTCGGAGGAGGACGTGCGCGGCCTCGACGACCGCAAGCAGTTCCTGTTCGTCAACAACACCAAGCCGATCCTGGCCGACAAGATCCGCTACTACGAAGAGCCCTTCTTCAAGGCGCGCACCGGCGAATATTTCCACGGCGTGCCGGCGACCTATGAGCAGCGGCCCGGCGCGGCGGACCTGCCGGGACCCGCCAGCATCGACTGGCGGGGCGTTCGGGCCGTTTGCGCGCCGCCAGAGGCTTTCGCCGGCGTTCGGGTCCCCAAGCCCCGCTACAGCGCCGCTGAGGGCGCTCCAGAGGCTCCTGACGCCCCGGAGGCGGTCTTGGCCGCCGACTACCTCACCCTGGCCCCTGTCGCGGCTCTGCGGGCCGAAGATGACGACGGCAGCCTCTGAGCCCCTAATCCTCGCGAGTACGTCATGACCGAACGCCATCCCGATGTTCTTGATCGCAAGGTCGCCGCGTTGCGCCAGGCTATGGGGCCGGTGATCGCCAAGGCCCTGGCCGACCGGATGGTGGTCGAGGTGATGGTCAATCCGGACGGCAAGATCTGGATCGACCGTATCGGCGAGGGGCGCTCGTGGACGGGCGAGCTACTGGCGGCGGCCGACGCCGACCGCATCCTGCGGCTGCTGGCCGATCACGCGGGCGAAGTGGTCACCCGTGACCGCCCGCGGGTCAGCGCCACCCTTCCGGAGACCGGCGAGCGCTTCCAGGGCGCTTTCATGCCGGTCGTGGCGCGGCCGGCCTTCGCTATTCGCAAGCGGCCGGAGGTGGTGTTCACCTTGGGGGACTATGTCGAGGGCGGAATGATGAGCGAAGCTCAGGCGGACACCATCCGGGCCGCCGCCGAGGCGCGCCAGAATCTGCTGATCGTGGGCGGCACGGGCTCGGGCAAGACGACCCTGGCCAATGCGGTCCTGGCGGAGCCGGCCTTCGCCGGCGACCGGGTGGTGCTGATCGAGGACACCGCTGAACTGCAATGCTCGGCGGCCGACCAGATCCAGATGCTGACCAAGCGGACCGAGCCGGCCGTGACCATGACCGACTTGGTGCGCGACACGCTGCGCCTGCGGCCGGACCGCATTGTGATCGGCGAGGTCCGCGACGGCTCGGCGTTGGACCTGCTGAAAGCGTGGAACACCGGTCACCCGGGCGGGCTGGCGACGTTGCACGCCAACAGCGCCGCGGAGGGCCTTAGCCGCCTCGAGGACCTCATCGGCGAGGTGACACAGCGCATCCCGCACCGGGCCATCGGCCAAGCGATCGACCTGGTCATCCACATTGCGCGAACGCCGGGCGGCCGGCGGGTGTCGGAGCTGATGCGGGTGACCGGCTGGGGAGAGGACGGCTACGTCGTCCAGCCCGCCTAGGTTCAAGCCGAGAAGCGGGCGGCCACGTCCTGGTGGGCGGCGGCGATCTCCGCGCGCGACGCCTTGGTGACGCCGGCGTCCTCGGCGAAGCGCGCCCAGTCCGCCACGGCGGCGCGGACCTCGTCGATGATGGTGTCGATCAGCCGATCGGGCAGGCCATGGCGCCGTCCGAGGCTGCGCACCTGCTCGCGGGTCGGGTTTTTGCCCTCGCCCTCGACGTCGAGATAGTGCTCGCCGCCCGGCCCCGCCGAATAGGTCAGGTCGTAGGCTGGGGCGAGCCGCCACCCGCCGGCCTCGTCCATCAGGTAGCTGTGCTGGCGCGTGTGATCGTCGCGATTGCTGGCCAGCACATTGAAGACCATGCGCCGGAACGCGGCCTGCAGGTCCTCGGCGTGCCGGGTGATGGCGACGGTGGCGCGCAGGAAGAGATCGTAGCTTGCGGGCGTGCGCCACGGCGCCTCGACCGCGCCGCTCAGCGAGACCATGTGCAGGCGCCGACCAGGCTCTGGCCGATCGAAACGGCGGGTGGCGAAATAGCCGGGCCCTGTCTTTGACGGCAGTAGGCGATAGGGGGCCATGGCCAGACCGGCGGCCACGGCCATGGCCGCGTAGGCCGCTTCGATGGGACCGATGTCGGGCGGATCGTTGGTTGCGGCGAACTTGACGATCCAGGCCTCGTGGCCGGCGGCGGTCTCGCCTTCGGAGACCGAGACCCGCCCGTCGGCGTCGAACCCGACGTGAACCTTGGGCCGCGCGCCGCCCGAGCCGCCTGCCAGGGTGGCCAAGGTGTCGGCCAGCGCGCCCTCGTGGCCGGTCAGGATCGCTGTCGACTCGGCGGCCAGGGCGTCGAGATCGAGGCTTTCGACCTCTGGCGCCGGCGCGGTCGCTGGGCGGTAGGTGAGGGCGCCGCGGCCGTCGTCGCCGACCAGGGCCAGCCGATCCAATGCGCTCAGCGTCTCGATAGCGACGCCGAGCTTGCTCAAGGGCCGTCGCATGACCAGGAAGCCCCAGCCTTCGGGCAGGCTGTCAGCGAGAAAACCGTGCAGACCTTCAAACTCCCGGCTGCGCGCGGGATGCAGGCCAGGTTCCGGTGGATAGAGCAGAGCCGAAACGGGGAGCGGCGCGGCGATCAGCTCCGGCGACCATTCCAGTTGCGCCAGGCCGCCGGCCATGGCCAACCGGCCGACGGGGAGGGGGGGCTTATCCTCGCCAAAGGTCAGGTTGGCGGCCAGCGGGGTCCCGGGCGCCAGCTTCATGGGCGGGGCGCTTTCGCAGATCGTGACCTGGGGGCCCGCACACGCGCCGGCCGTTTCCCGGCGCCGGCGGCCTGCTGCGCCAGGAGCGCATCGAGGCTGCTGGCCGCGGGGAGGGGAAACAGCGCGCCTAGCGCATCCTCGCAGCGCAGGGCGACAGCGGCCTTGACCATGTCCTCCAGCGAGGCTTGACCTTCGGTCTCCAAACGCCGCCAAGTCCGGTAGGCGACACCGGCCCGCTGAGCGGCCTCCAGCTGTGGCCAGCCCAAGGCGACCCGACGCGCCTTGATGCGCGCAGCGAGGTCTTGCAGGATTTCGGAGGGCGTTTTTAGCACTGTCCATATATGGCCAGTTGTCGGGTATTTTGCAAGATAATTGTCCAAATCCTGCCGTTGCGGAGAAAATGGCGAGCGTAGGTCGGCGGAGAGCGGCGGGCGGGCGTGCTCGGTCCCGCCGCGTGCCGCGGCTCCTACGGGTCCGCCCCTGCGGGCGCCTTTGGGGCGCCGCCCGCCGCTCGACGGCGCGTCCCGCCCCGCGCGATGCGCGGGCTCCTTGCAGCCTTCACTTTTCCTTGGCGCGGATCGCTCGTGGCGCTCCGCGATGGTCTAAGGTCGCGGGCCGTTCGCGTTCGCTTGAGTCGCCTTGATGCAAATTTTTATCGACGCCGCCCGCCGCGTGGACTTGGCGGCTTATCGCCGAGGCGTGACCCCGTCGGAATTGACCCTATCGGACGGACGCGACCTGTTCGTCTCCTACGCGCCCTTCGACCACATCGCCCGCAAGGCCGAGCTGGTGCTGGTGGGGCTCACGCCTGGACGCACCCAAGCCGCCAACGCGCTTGAGGCGCTGCAAGCCCAGCTGAATGCCGGCCGGGACCGCGAGGCGGCGCTGGCGGCGGCCAAGTCGACGGCGAGCTTCAGTGGGTCGATGCGCACGTCGCTGATCGCGATGCTCGACCTCGTGGGCGTGCCCCAGAAGTTCGGCCGGACAAGCGCCGCGGCGTTCTTTGAAGCCGGGAGCCCGCTCGTCCATTTCACCTCGATGCTGCGCTATCCGGTCTATTTGGCCGGGGGCGCCAACTACTCAGGCGCGCCCGCACCCCTCTCGCATCCCCTGCTGCGCAAGATGGTGGAGACGCATCTGGCGGAGGAGGCGGCCGCCCTGCCAAACGCCATCTGGGTTCCGCTCGGCGGGCACGCTGAGGCGGGCCTCAAACACCTTGCCGACGCCGGCCGGCTGGATCCCGCGCGCATCCTGACGGGACTGCCGCACCCCAGCGGCGCCAATGCCGAGCGGATCGCCTATTTCCTCGGTCGCAAGCCGCGCGCGGCGCTGTCGGCCAAGACCAATGCTGAGCGGATCGATGCGGCCCGCGAACGCCTGCAACGACAGGTCGCCGGCCTGGTTGGCTGCTAGGCGGGCCGGTCCTGCCCAGCGAAGGCCGCGCCCTGATCGATCAACCAGCGGATCTGCTCAAGCGCGCGGTCGGGATCCTCCTCGGCGCTGGGCACATGCTCGACGGCGAAGGTCCATTCCACATCTTCGACCGACCAGCCGTGGCGCTTGTGCAGGTGGGTGGCCTGATGGAAAAGCCCGGAGGCGAGGCTGCGATGGCGCCAATAGTCGCCGACCGCGGCCACGCGATCGGCGTTCGCCGCGCCTCTCTCAATGACCGCGTCGAAATCGATCTCATGCCGGCCATGGGGCTCGACCGCCACCACAACGGCGCGAAGGTCCTCGAGGGTCAGGCTGGCGTCGGTCAGGCCCGGCGACCGGCGCTTGGCCTCGGCGATGATGTTGCGGCAGTCGTGGCAGATCAGCGCGCTGCGGTGGCCGCCGATGATCGGGCGCCCACGCTCAGACAGTCGGTAGCCGAGATTGACCGGATCGGTTTCCAGCTCGAACTCTGGGAGGTCGTGGATCTGGGCGGACCAGCGTCCGGCGTTCGACTTGCGGCAGATCTCGATCTTGCCGCGGTCGCAGACCTCGCAGCGCCAATCGGCCGGCGCCGCGCGCCACGGCGCGAACGTCCGCTGCTGTGCGTCGAGGGCCGCAAAGGCCTCGGCAGACGGCGCCACGCCCCCGGCGCGCCGCTTCGGGCGGATCGAACTGCCGGCGCCGGCGGCCGAGCGCGAGCGGGCGTCGAGGTGGCCGGCAAGCTGATAGGGGCGGTAGAGATCGCCCGCCTGGGCCACGAGCAGGTGGTGGACGATCTCAGGATCGGTGAGGGGCCGGCCATAGGGCGAGCCCGGCCGGCCTTCCTTGCGGTGGCGGCCAGCGGCCACGCGCTGCGACAGCGTCGCGGCGAAGGCGACCAGGTCGTCGAACACCGGCTGCAAGGCGCGCCAAATCTCACGCGCCCGCTCAACGTCAATCTCATGCGGCTGATTAGGCCTCGGCTTGATGAAGGCGGCGATCTCCTTCGGCGAGAAGGAGAAGTCGGGGTCAATCTCCTCCTTCAACGCCAGCTTGGCCGCGCCCTCGGCCGTGTTGCAGTCGTTGCAGAGCAGGCTGGTGGAGAACCGTTCGATCAGCTGACGGCAGCTGTCGATGGCCCGGATCAACTGCTCGCGCGGCTCACGGTCTTCGGGGAAGGGGTTGTCGGCTCGGAAGATCGCCTTGGCGCGATCGTTGAGGTGGTCGTGGTGATAGTCCAGCTGGCACAAAAGAACGCCACTGGGGGTCAGGCGCGCGATGCTGGGCTTGTCGCGCTGACAGCAGGGGCAGACCCAGCTCATCGGCGTAGACGCCCAGGTGTCGTTCAGGGTCAGCCGGTCCGTGCCGGCTTTCAGCAGCATGGCCTTGGTCTGTCGGCTCCAGCGCCCGTCGCGGGCGCGCAGCAGGGCCTCAATCACCTCGTCGGGCGCGGTCAGGAGATTGGGGATGTCGACGGACAGACGGATGGGGAAGGTCACGAAATCAGCTCCGGCGGCCGTGGCGGGCCCTGCGCCTGGTCGCCGCGAAGACGTGCGATCCAGGGCGGAAAGCGTTGTGTCACGACCTGGGCAAGCAAAATCAAACCCGCGACCGTCAGCGCCGTCACCCAGACGGCGGCGATGAAGAGCCACTTGGCGACCCGCCAGGCCAGCACCATGAGGATCCAGGCCATGGCGAGGAGACCGGCGATCATCAGGGCATTGCGAACCGCGCGGCTCATGGACGGACCTCCCATGCCGCGCGAGGCGGCCTTGAGGTTAAGCTAGTCCGGCGGCTCGACAGAATCGGTCGGGTGTCAGATCCGAAGCGCCAGAGCCCGGCGCGCATGCCAGACCGTGTCGGCGTCCATATCGGTTTGGCTGATCATCCACTGCAGATAGTCGCTCGGCACCTGCGCCCAGGATTGGCCGCGATGCTTGCCGAAGGTCAGCACCGGCATGGGCCGAGGCTCGCGCGTCCAGGCGACCATCTGATCGAAGCTGGCGAACCGGGCCAGCTCCGCCAGCAGGTGGGCCGTGACCCAGGCGTCAGGCCCGGCCCGGTGCGGCGGCATGGCCAGGGCGTTGTCGAGCGTCAGGCCGCGCCAATAGCGCAACACCTGGTTGGAGTGGCGCGGTGCCTCCGGCCAGACGTGCATCGCCACCTTGTAGGTACAGATCCAGGGGATGGCGCCCGTCGTCGCCTCAGTGATGAACTGGCGTTCGAAGGCGCAACTATGGGCCACCAGCGCGGCCGGCGCGGGGCCGCTCCACACCGCCGCATGGAGCTGATCGGGCGTGCAGACCGGCGTGGCCGGACGGAAATCCGCCTCGGTGATGTGATGAACGGCCATGGTTTCCGGCGGAATGCCCCGCAGCGGTCGGTAGAGCCAGGACTGCGGCGGCTCGACCGACGCCCCATGATCGGTGATCACGACATCGACCCGGCCAAATTCGATGATCTCTGCCGGCGGTTCGGTCCCGGTCGTTTCGAGGTCGATCACACGCAGCCGGGTCATTGCGAACCCACCTTGAAATGGGCGGCGATCGCGGCGGCGTGGCTGGCCAGGGCCGGCGCGCCGGACCAATGCCCCAGCAGGTCCGCATAGGACAGGCTGCAGAAGGCGACATCGGCCAGGGCGTCGCTGACCTCGGCGGTGAAGGCGGCCAGCTCGGCTCGATGGCCGTCAACGGCGGACTGTGGGACCGAGCGGCCGTCCGGGTAGGTCGGCGGCTCCGCGTAGAGATACAAGAGGACCGCGCGTCGTCCCGTCGCCTGCGCCTGGGTGCGCAGGCCGAACGCGTGCTTCACCAGCTGGGCGGCGTCGAGAAAGACAAAGGCGCGCCCGCTGGTAAGACTGTCCCGCATCGCCTCATGGCCGCCGGCTCTGAAGAGGATCTATCGGGGACCGTGGTGGCGACCAACCAGAGCAGCGACTCGCCCACGCCCTCGGCTTCGATCATCTCGCCAGGCCCCACGATCTGGGAGGGCAGTCCCGAAAGGTGGTGCTGCAGCTGTTGCAGTCCCGACATCGTCCCTAGTTCCCACCTTGAAAGCAGAAGATGGCGGTGAGGGTTCCCCGCGGCTATCAGATTTCCAGTTCCATGCGACCGCGTCGTGGGATTGGCGTGGCCGGCGCTCCGGATCCTTGCCAGGCGGAAAGGATGCCCGCCTCGCCCAGACTGGACATCAGGCGGTTGAGGTTGACCACGTTCTCGCGCCGGGCCTCGGCCCAGTGCTCGGCGCGCAGCATCTCCCGTGTGAGGTAGAAGCCCCCGGCGCTGTCCCGCGCGATCCAGCCGTCTTTCAGCAATTGCTGCGAATGGCGGCGGATCGTTTCGTAGGGCGCGCCCATGCGCGAGGCGAGCAGCGCGATCGGAGCGGGGCGGCGGAGGCTGTCTCCGATGAGATCGTCGTGCTCGGCGAACTCGGCATAGGTGTCGTCCAGGTGATCGGTCGAGGCCCGGATGACATGGATGAGCAGCAGCCCTAGCGCTGGGTCTTTCAGGCGCGCCGACAGCGAATTCAGTTGCCGCAGCGCGTAACTGGCAGCCATGCGCTCGAGGGCCAGGAGTGGGATGCGCCCGCTCGCCGCGCGGGTCGCCAGTGGCCGCAGCACCCCAAGGTCCCTCAGGGCGAGATAAAGGTTGCGCGCCTGTTGGTGGACCGTGAAGGCGCGGAATCGCCAGCGCTGAGAGGCCCAGGTGCGTGGCGGCAGCATCGCCCCGCGCTTCACCAGCACGCAATCGCCAGTGGAGCTGAGCCGCCCGACGCGGCGCCGGACCGTTTCGAAGGGCAGCCGGAGCGTGGCCGCCAGGGCGTTGACGGTGATGGGCCGTAGCGCGGTCTCCGAGGGCGGGTCGTCGATGTCGCCATGCTGGTCACGCGGATCCGGTTCGCGATCGAGATGCTCGACGTTGGCTTGGCCAATGGCGAGGAGAATGAGGCCGTCAAGCAGGTCGTGATCTTCGCCGACGATCCGGAGATAACCCAGGAAGAACGACATCCCCAGCCGGCCGGCGATGCGCACGGCGGCGATCTGCGGAAGCTCCGGCAAGCCCGCAAGCCGATTCATGATCCGGCCCACGGGTTCGCGACCGTCAATGCGGTCACATGTAGAGCTCGGCCCGGTCTAGGATGTTCCCGGTGTCGGCCTGCGGTCCAAGGTCGCGGACCGCGTGCAGCAAGGCGCGCAGCCGTTGCTCCGCCGTCCTGGCCTGCTCGTCGGACATCGCCGCCACGAGTGTCGCGAAGGCGCCGTCGAGCGCCGCAGGGGTAGCCGCAGCACGAACCGGCCGGGGTCGTAACGGGGCGCCTCGTGGGGTGGTGGCCATTGTTCCCCCGATCGTGGGCTGTGGACATGAAGCGCTCCGGCAGCCGCTCAAGTCGTCGAGTCTGGGGCGCCGGTGGCGCTCCTACCTTGAGCGAACGCAACCATGGAGGGGGGTGTCCTCATAATGGGTAGGCAAAATAGCTAGGCCGCGTCGCACGCCGGCGAAGGGATGACGCTCGCGGCCGCAGCCCTGTTTCCCAGCCAAGTCAGCGCGAGGGCCACCACGTCGGCGACAGCCCCGCAGGACACCGGCTTGGCCAGCACCGCCTCGAACTGATCCTCGAGCCCTTCCTGCTGCGACGTGCAGGCGACCAGGAAGGCTTGGCCGCGAAGACCTCGCGCCGCGCTCGGGCCATCGAGCCCCGGCATGTTCCGGTCGAGACAGATCACGTCGTAGGCTTGTGCGAGCGCCATCGCCTCATGTGCATCCGCGACGGCGGTCACCGAGCAGTCAAACGCCGAGAACAGATGGGTCAGCAAGGTGCGGCAGACCGGATGGTCGTCAGCCACAAGGACGCGCAGACAGGACATGGGGGCTCCTTGAGCCCAAGCCCTCGCACCGCGCCCTTCCATCCGCCAGCTGGGAGCAACCCCTACGGTAAACTACCTGGGGCGAGGCGCCGCACGCTGATGCAGACACGTGGGCCGCGACACCCGCGGGTCGCAGCGACCGCTCGCCAGCACCGCCTGCCACCTAAAGGTGGCGCATGTCCGGTGAGAGGCCGTACGCATGCAACAAGGCGGATACGGCGATATCACGATGCGTCGGGACCTGAGACCCTAGTGCGCGCAAGCGTATCCGCCACGCGCAACCCGACGAGACGTCGCGCGGAACTTCGGGAGGAGGGAGTCCTGCGGGCCTGAGTGGAGCAGGCCGCCATCCCGGCGAGCGGCGTGGTGCTGGGCGGTGCCTACCTCGGCCGGACCGCCTCGGCGACCCTGCGCTACACGTTCTAACCCCTCGCGGCCGACCTTCGTGTCGCGCCGCACGGGGCGCTTGGGGTCCGCCTCCCTCCTGCCGGCCCAAGCGACTACCGCAAGTCCCCCAAAGCGTGACCGGAGCGCCCGAAGGCTCGGTGCAGGTCGCCGCCCAGCAAAGCCCGGAGGCGTCCCCTCGCGCTATCCCTGGCATCGCGCCGCATGGACGGGAGTCCCAAGGTCTTCGGCTTCCTCCGACACCCCAAATCGGGGGATGCGCCGCTGACCTCGACCGCCAAACCTGCCGGTTTGGTAAAGTGCAGCGGTTGGGGCGTAGTGATGATGCGGACGTTTGGAATCGTGCTTTGCGGGTTGGCGGGAACATTGGCGATGGGAGCGGCGAGCGCCGCATACGCCGGCGTTCTCGTCGCCTCAGGCGATGAGTGGACGCTGAGCGACCATGCGTACGGCGCGCCGTACCAGGGCGGAACCACGGCCTTCGTCCAGGACCTGGCCACGACCTTCGGCGGATCGAACTATCTGCTGCTCACCGGCAACGGCAACGTCTCGAGCGGACAACTCACGGCGCTCACCGCCCAGCTTACGGCGCTGGGCAAGACGGTGCAGACGTCGGCCACCTTCAGTCTCGCCATCGCCAGCGGCTATGACGCGGTATTCCACTTCGGACAGGGCTTCAGCGGCGCCCAGTTCTCCGAGCTCGACGCCTATGTGGCGGGCGGGGGTGACGCCTATGTATCGCTGGGATCGGGGTGGTACGGAACGGCGGCCGCCGAGGCCGCGGCCTGGAACCCCTTCTTCGCCAACTACGGCCTGGTGGCGGGCTCCACCTGGTTCACCGCGGCTGGCTTCGTCGACGCGACGGTGACCCAAGGTCCCGCCGGCGCGACTAACCTCATCTGGGGCTATGGCCAATCCATCGATCGGCTGCCGGCCAGCAATGGCGTGTCTTATGTCCGTGGCAGCTTCGCCGGGGGTCCGGAGGATATCGGCCTGGTCGGCTCGAGCCAGCGGCTGGGCGTCGGCGGCGTGCCTGAACCTGGGACCTGGGCCTTGATGATCCTTGGCTTCGGCGGCGCGGGGGTCGTGATCCGCTGTCGCCGGACGGCCTCGCCGGTCTGAGGTCGGCCGCGCCGGACATCAGATGCGCGGCGAGGTGTTCCGTTGTCCGATCATCCGGATCAGGGACTGCAGGCCCCCGAGTCGGCGACCCAACATCGGCGGACCGACTCCAATTTCCATTGAGACACGCGCACCTCCGGGCCCCCAAGAGGGGGATGCTCCACGGGGTCGCGCCCGATACGCATACCCCCCTTTAGTGACGGCGTTCAGGAGCGATATGATGGTGTTTGATTGGAAGCGGGCTTCGTTGGCGCTTGCCGCCGTGACCGGCGGCATGGCTTTGGCCACAAGCGCGCAGGCAGTTGTGGTGCAGTGGGCTGATCTGACAGGCGCTTCAAGTGACGCCGCTGGCGTGTGGACCATCAACGGAAACATCACTGTGGGTGACGAGGTTGTTGGAGTCACATTCACAGGGACAGGCGTGCGCTTCGTGCAGACGAGCGGCGGCTACAATTACTATGAGTCGGGAAACGCGTACACAAATGGTGATGTAGAAAACCGTCCCGGCACGGCCGATATTATTGCGATTGACTATGGCGGCTTGAAAGAAATTTCATTCACGAAGGCCGTGTCTAACGTCTATCTGGCCCTCGTAAGTTGGAACCAGAACTCAGGTACATTCAATCAACCCATTACGCCTGTCAGCGCTGGATGTGGCTTCTTCGGGTGCGGCAATTTCACGAATGTGACGGACTACAGTTTCACGAGTCAGGGCGAGTTGCACGGCATTCTCAAGTTCGCCGGCAATTTCAACAGCGTCTCATTCATCGACAACGCCGAGTCTTGGCACGGCATCACAGTTGGGATCGGAGGCGTCGCGCCGATCGTACCGGGCGCTGGTGCGGTGCCTGAGCCTGCCACCTGGGCGTTGCTGATCGTAGGCTTCGGTGGCGCGGGTGCGATGCTCCGCCGTCGCGCTGCTGCTTGGTTGCAACAACGAACGTATTGATCGAGATCAATTCGCCAAACATAGTTCGAATATCGTGTTCGCTGATAAACGGGAGCAGGATGTGCGAACTTTCACATGCCGAACGGGCGCCGAGACCATGTTCATCCTTGCCAACGATGAGAAGAGGGCCTTGGAGCTCGTTCGTCGGGAGCTCGCGAACCGACCTCGCGCGACGGCTTTCGAGATTTTCGAGGCAGGCCGCCATGTGTGTGGCGGCCTGTCGACAGGGACATTAGCTGCCAGATTTCCTACCGTGCAGCTGTGAAACGTCTGACCGCAGGGGTTCCATGGCCTACGTGATCTTCGGCCTGCGGTCGGGCCTTGGACGCACGGTGTGTCATCTTACGCGCGAGCAGGTGCTGGATGAGCTTGGGCGCATGCGCGAAGCCGGATTCGAAGACATCACGTTGCGCGAGGACCTCCGCGAGCCCGTCAGCGCAAACGCCTACCTCGCTCGCCAACGGTCTGGCGGACCTGGGACCACCTGAGCACGCTTGACGCCTCGCTGTAGACAGCGCCCGTCGGGCAAACGGCGCTGTTCAGGTCTGGGATAGCGTATCCCCGGGGACGCCAGAGGTAGGAGCGTGCGCGGATGCCGGACGCTGCGCCGAAGGCAGGGGCCTTCAGCGTCATCTCAGCGGCGTCTCCGCGTGTGTCGTTCCGACTCCTGCTCCTGATGCGGCGAAGCTTCACGTCAATGATTCGTCGTAGGCGCTTAATGCGAGACTTTAGTCGAACATAATGTCCTTTATGTTGGGCAATACGGGCGCGGAATGGAGAAGGGGGCTGACTTGACGGAAGACATCCACGACGAGCCAAACGCGCCGACTACCGCCATCGTGGTGGTTGATGAGTCGCCGAGCTTCTCCGCGCCGGCGATCGTCAGTCAGACCCATGATGACGCCGCCGAGCGGTTCCTGGAGTTCTTCGCCGCGACGATCCGCAACGCCAACACGCGCGCCGCCTACGTCCGGGCGGTCCCCCATTTCCTGAACTGGCCGAGCGTCGCCGGCCTGTCGTCCTTGAACGAGATCCGGCCGCTGCATGTCGCCGCCTATATAGAAGAGAGTGGGGAGCGCGTTTCGGTCCCCACGGTGAAGCTGCGGCTTGCCGCATTGCGGGCCTGCTTCGACTGGCTCGTCCGCACCGGGGTGATGACCTCGAACCCTGCACACTCGGTCCGGGGTCCTGCGCACAGCGTTGCGCGCGGCAAGACGCCAGTGCTCGCCGCCGAGGAGGCGCGTCGGCTCATCGCGAGCATCCCGAAGACGGATGTGGTCGGCCTCCGCGACCGCGCGCTCATCGCGCTGATGACCTACAGCTTCGCGCGGGTGTCGGCCGCCGTCGGCATGAACGTCGAGGACCTGGTGCAGACCGCTGGACGGTCCTGGGTGCGTCTGCGCGAGAAGCGAGGCAAGACCCACGAGCTACCGGTCCATCACAAGTTGCTGGATCACCTGGATGCATACCTTGGCGCCGCCGGGCATCGCGAGCAGCCGAAGGCGCCGCTCTTTCGCAGTGCGCGCGGACGGTCGGGTGAGTTGACGGCGGATCGCCTGTCTCGACACGACGCCTACGCCATGGTCCGGAGGCGAGCGGTGGCCGCCGGCATTGTGCCCAAAATCGGAAACCACTCCTTCCGTGGGACAGGGATCACGGCGTTCCTGCTGAACGACGGCTCGCTCGAAGTGGCGCAGGAAATGGCCAACCACTCGAGCCCGCGCACGACGAAGCTCTACGACCGCCGCAAGGATCGGATCACACAGGCCGCCATCGAGCGGATTCAGATCGAATAGCAGGGAGGGTCCGGCCATGGGCCGGCCGCGCCTCGGCAACAACTTTGACGCACGTGGACAGGAATTGTGGTCCACGTCGCGGACAACAACCTACGGGGTCAACAACCGTGGGGCGTTACACCCGACAATATCTGTCGCTGACTCCATACTCTGCGACCGGATCTCACCGAAAGCGTGACTCCAAATCCGGGGCAGACTCCGAAATTGGCCCCATCTGATCTCAAACCATGCGACTGGGTCTTCGCCCAGGTATTGAGTCAGCGCTCTTGGTGAGGCCGCTGATCAAGCGGTTGGCTGTTGCCGATCGCAAACTCAGCGATAAGCTCTTAGGGGATCCAGACGCCAAACTCGGCCACCGCCTCGCCAACTGCCGACGTCTGAAATCGCAATCGACGCGACTGAAGATTTTCCCACGGATATTAAGTCGGCTGGTACTGGGCGGTTGTTGGCAACTGGTTGAGAGTCCACTGGTCTGCCGGTTCGATCCTGGACAAGATCGCTGCCGCCAACGTGCTTGTCGCCGACATGGCGCTGGTCCGCACCACTCATTCAGCGGGGAGTGAGGGAACTGCTCCGCGATGCTCAGGAGGATACGCGGCGGTGTTGAGCGCGGGAGAATACAGCGAGCGGGCGGCCGTTCGTCTCAAAGGCACATTGCCAGCCGTTCGGGCTTTCGCGGTTCAGGAGGTCCTCGGCGGTCTCGGCGGCCGCGCGGGGCACGACGACTTCGTCGACGAAGTGGAAGAAGGGTAGCGTGGAGGTGCCGACGAGGACGAACGAACGGTCGAGCTTGGTTTTGGAGAAGTAGTTGCGGTCGAGTTCGGCGAGGCGGCCGCGGAGCTTTCGGCGCAGTTCGAGCGGGTAGCAGTCTGCACGATCGATGTCGTGGGTGAGCGAAAGCGTGTGGCACTGCGCGTGGGCGCCGAAGAGGCGGACGATGCGCCATTCCCGCTGGTGGAAATAGTCCAGCGCGTCCGCCTCCATTTTGGAGTCGGCCGTCTGGAAGAAGTTCAGGATGATGTCGATCCACTCGACCAGGTTCCAGGCAGGCACCCGCTCAGTGTCGAACAGTCCCGCGATGGCGCGCGCTTGGTCGGGCGACAGCGCCGCAATGCGCGGCTCCAACGGCTCGTGATCGGTCTCGGCAAGGCCGAGGTCGTCCAACTCGAGGCCATCGGGCAACTCGCGTCCTGGCCGCTCGCTGCGGTTTTCGATTCGCGCCAGCGCCCCAAGCAGAGTTCGCATCTCGCGAAGGCGATAGAGCATCTCGAAGGAAACGTTGATGGCCCGGCCGCCGCCGTAGAAGTACATTACCGGCACCACGCCCAAAGCGCGCGCCCGGATGGGGTGTAGGCCGATGGCGAAGGGGCCGAAGCGGTCAGCGTGCGAGCGCCGTCCTGCGCTGCCGGCGTATAGCTCGTCCCGCGTCATGAGCGTGAAGCAGACCCGCTCCTGGGGAAATTTTTCGCGCACGGGCGCCTTGGGTTCCGCCGCAGGATTCCGAGGGATGTCGAGCGTCTCGGGGGTGAGTACCGCCCCGAACTCCACCAGCGTGCGCAGCGCGTGACAGCCGGCGGCGAGCAGGCCTCCGCCGGACGTCCGCCGCGACACCGGGCGCGGAAAGCTATGGTAGAGCTTGAGGGTCAGTTGGGGCAGTCCCGGTCTGCGAAGACCTCGCAGTAGCTCGTCGTGTACGCCTGCCAGGGTTCGGGGTGCGTGGCGCTGAGGGCGCGGACGTCGGCCATGAACGCCTCCCAGTCTTTGGCGGAGGCTGTTTCCTTGAAGGTCCGCAGGAGTGCGAGGCTGGCGTAAAGGAACTGCGCGTCGCGATGGAGGACGAGCGCGTGCCCCGCGGTTCGCGTCCTGTAGACGCCGGTGTCGCCGAGGAACTCGCTTTCGCGTCCTGCGATCTCGTCCGCTATGTCCCGGCTGTGCTTGAAGGTCTGCGCTTGCCAGACAAGTCCCTGCTCCGCGCCCGACTCGAGCAGCCACGAGAGCCGCACGATGTTGCCGTCCACGACGACCGCGCCATCCCTCACGAGGATCCCGAACACCAGACCCAAGTCGCTGTTGATGTAGCTGTCGTCGACGATGTCGCGCTGACGCTTCATGGCTTCTTCGGGCGTCACGCCCCCGAGCTTCCTGACGACATCGGGGCGCTCGCGGCCCAGGCATACACGACAGAAGTCGGCGTAGTAGAGGCTTTCCGCGAAGCGGCTGCGAGCGAACTCGATGGCCACCAGGCCCCTCCGTTCGTGCTTGGTGAAGCCGGCCGTCTCGCGGAAGTCCGGACCCTGCCGCTCGGGACGGTCCCAAGCGGTGTAGAGGCTGGTCCCCCCCCCATCCAGGAAGAGCGCCATCGGAACCAGGTCGTCGTATGAGATCTGGTACAGCCCGGTCCCGTCCGGAACAGAGACCGTGAGCGCCCCGGCGTAGTCTTCGCCGTCCTTCGCGAGAGCCAATCTGACCGGCGCTGGGGCGCCGCCCGACCCGATGAGGGCGTAAGTCTGCGAGTGGACCCCGCCAATGGCGCGTAGAATCTTCCCGTCGAGTGTGGCGGTGCCGACCGCCGTGTAGGAGCCGTGATTGGTCGTACGCGTGATGAGGGGATCAAGCGCCCAGGCTTGGGCGAATGAGACTAGGCCCGCAACCAAGGCGGCCGTGGCGGACAAGAGCTTTCGGACCGAGGACATGGTCCACCCCCACCTTCGGTTGCGCGCCATTCTGCCACAACTAATTGAAATAGAGAACATGGATATGCAATATTGGGGGCTGAGATCAGCTTTTGTGCATCTCCCTTCCCCCCGGCGACCTCAGCAAAGACCGCCTGCTGCGAAACCCAGTTCTTCAATCCTGAATTGCGGACTGGCCGGCGCCGCTTTGGGTGAGCTACCATCGGTCAAGCTTGCATCTAAACGGGGTGCGGGGGGACACCATGGGCGGCCTCGAACAGTTCCTGCGCGCATTCCTGGAGACCTTGTCGCCCTCAGCGCCGCCCTCCGGGCCCACGGAGACGTCGCTACAGAACAATATCGATCGATCGACGGAGTATCGGCGCGAATACTACAAGTACGCCCTCGGCATCGCGACTGCGCTGCTGGCCTTCAGCATCTCCTTCCAGCCGCAGCTCCGGCGGGCGCCCGAGCAGCTCTGGCTGCTGATCCCTGGGTGGGGTGGGCTCGGTCTAGCGGTGATCCTCGGCGTTCGCGTCCATATGGTCTGGGCGAAGTTCTTCATCACCTGGCGCGATTGGGACCACAAGAAACGCGACCCGGCGACGGGCAAGGTCAAGCGCGATCGGCTGACGGCCGAGCGTCACGTCTTGGACTTCCTGCTCATCGCGGCGCTGGGTGTCGGGGTGGCTGGCGTGGTGGCGTTTGCGGCCGTCAACCTGCCGAACATCGCCACCAAGGCGGACGAGTCCAACAAGGGGGCAGCGGCTCCTGCCGCCGCCCCCGGCGGCGTCCCGGCGATCGATAAGAAGGCTGCGGCCCCCCACGACGGCGGAGCGACGGCCGCGAAAGATGCCGCGCCAGCGGATGCCGCTACAGCCCAGGCGGCGCAGAAGTGAGGGGGCCCATCGTGAGCAAGTGGCCCCTCCGACTGCGCCGCTTGGTCTCGCGCCTCTCGTCGAAGGCGCCCGCGGCATACCCCTGGCGGCGCGCGGACGCTGAGACCGTGCGCGGCGTCATCGCCGGTGTCAGCCCTTACTCAGGCTCTGTGAAGGCGGATCAGGCCGCCAAGGCGGTGTTCAACATCTCCTCGGCGCACGTGCCGGCCTTCGTCGCCGACAGGACCGGCGCGCCTTACAAGAATCGCTACAATGCGCCTGGACGGGCGCTGGGTTCGGGCGGCCCGCCGGCGCAGGACGCGAGAGCCCTGATCGATCAGGCCTTATCCAGCCTGACCCACGCGGCTTGGACCGACCACTACTACGGGGCCGTCGACCTGAACGGCGCGGGGATCCGCTACTACGGCGACGTCTGCCTCGTGCTGAGGCCCGAGGCGGTCGACGGCGGCACCCTCGTGCTCGACCGGAACTCCTTCGATCTAATCTGCCCGCCGCTGCGGGCGCGCACCTGCCCAAGCCCAGGCCATGTCTGGAGCCCCGTCGCCGGCGCCCGGCAAGCGGCCGCCATGTCCGGCCAGTGGGCGAACTGCCTGCCGTCCATGGCGGCGCACAAGGTGTTGAGCGGTGGCCGTACGGACGAGCGGCGGATCACCATCGGCATGATCTCCGAGGGCGTCCTGGCCGACGAGGACTACATGGAAGTGATCCGAGTCGGCTCGTTCGGGCCGGGCGACCTGGCCGAAGCCCGCGTCAGCGCGGGCGACGCCGCGGCGGATGGGCTGGTGGCCGACCGCATGCGGCGGGGCCCCGCGCCGGACTGGGCCGCGATGCTCTGGAGGCACCGCCTCCGTCGCGCCGAGGCCGCCCTGCAGTCCGCCGGGGTCCGCACCCGGGTCGTGGTCAGCTCGGGCCGGATGCGGACATGACCGTAGCCTGGCGCATCGACAGCCTCGACGCTCGCGCGGGCTTGGCCGTCGCGAGCTTGCGGGAGCCGGATCTGCATGAGGCTGCGCCCGCGTTAGACATCCCGGCGATCTTCCTGGCGCCGCCCGTCTTTCGGCCTGAGGCCTTGGGAACGCGCGCGGTCGGCTTTGCGGCGGCCCGCGGGCAGGCTCAGCTCGGCCTCTTCATCGACGGGGCGGAGGTGGGCTTCGAAACATTGGAGGCGCTCACGGAGTTCGTGCGCCGGGCTTACGTGAGCAGCGGCGGCGGGGACGCTCCGGGCACAGGCGGCGGCGGGCCGGGCCCAGAGCCGTCGCCGTCCCCGGAGCCTTCGCCTGGGGAGGGTCGTGAAAGGGGCTCCGAGCGTCCGATCGAGCCCAGCCCGACCACCCAGGCCATCGTCTGGGCAGGGAAGAGGGCTGCGGAGACCTCACTGCGCCTTCAGCTTTCGGCCGAGGCGCCATCGCCGTCCGAGGTCTTCTCCGCTGAGCTCGTCGGACGGCAAGGCGCCGCCGGGGAGGACGGCCGCGCTCTGGCCACCGGGGCTGCGGAACTCCTCGTGGCTTTGCTCAGCGTGTGCCCAATGCGCGGGGATGCGCAGTCGCGCCGCGCTTGGTTGCGACGCTCCCAACCGCTCACCCGGGCGATCTCGGACCTTGGCCTCTGGCGGATGCTCTCGGACGGGCCGGATCGCGCGTGGCTGGACGCCGAGGCGATGCGGCTCGCGCAGTCGCTCCGGCCGCGGCCGGAGGTGGACCGACGCTTTCTGCCGGTAATGCTGGAGCTCGGGCCTTGGGGCCTCGAGCGCTGGTACGACTCCGACTTGGACTGGCTGATCTACGGACCTCGGATCCTGGCTCCAGCGCTTTGGGGGAGCGGCCGGCGCTCGGCGGACCCCTTGGACAGTCTCGCCGAGTGGCCGCTGCCGCAGGACGTGGCAGACCTCGTCGGCCTTGGCCGAGATGACGCCACGGCTTTTCATCTGGTTAGTCTGTTGAGCGCCTCGCCTGCCAAGCTTGCGTCCCCCGGCAGCTTTCAGGCCGCGCACGCGGCCGCCGCGATCCTCGTGTTCAGCGTTGCTCACATTCTCGCGGAGCCGCAGCTTGGCGGCGCGCTGGATCTGACCGTCGAGCCGGACCGCGCGATCGAGTCCGTCGGCGCCAGCCTGGAGTGGATCCGTCGCCAATGGCCAAGCCTCTTGTTCCCGGCGCCGCTGGAGGCGGCGATCGAGGCGGCCGGCAAGAGGGTGGCGGCCTGATCCCTGGAGATCCGGGCCCGAGAACTCGGCGGAGCCACGCCTTGTCAGGGTCACCATATCGGCGGCTATCACCTTTACCGAGTTGGACCCAAGCGGAGCTTGCATGCGAGTACATGCCACTCGTCCCCAACGTCTCACTATTCAAGATTTTGGGGACGCCTGGGGTCCAGACCGCCGCGATCTCGGGCGGCGGCCGAGTGAACGGTAGAGCGTAGAACGGGACACACCGAAGGTCGTCGCGACTTCAGCACCTGTGGTGCCAGAATCTTGAAGCAACCGTTTCGCGTGCTGCAGTTGCTGAGGTGTGAGTTTTGGCCGGCGGCCGCCGAGCCGACCGCGCGCCTTCGCAGCCTGCAATCCGGCGGTCGTCCTTTCTCGAATGAGATCGCGCTCCATCTCCGCGAGCGCCGCCATGACGTGGAAAAAGAAGCGACCGCTGGCCGTGGACGTGTCGATTCCGTCCGTGATGCTGGCGAAGTGGATCCCTCGAGTGGCCAGTTCACCAACAAGCTCGACAAGCTGGCGGACGGATCGACCTAGGCGATCAAGTTTCCACACCACGAGGGTGTCGCCCGGGCGGAGATGAGACTGCGCATCGTCAAGCCCAGGCTTCTGCCCCCGCCCCCCACTGACCTGATCTGTGAACAGTCGCTCGCACCCGGCGCGTCGCAATGCGTCCGTCTGAAGGTCGAGCCGTTGATCGCCAGTTGAGACGCGGGCGTATCCGATGAGCATGCGTAAATTGTCGCAAATCTCAGCAGCAGAGCCAAATCACCCGCGTTGTTTACGCGACAGAGTTTTAGGACCCCTCACGTTCGAGTGATACGGGGGAGGGGTGTGTCCCATTCAGTAGGGGTCCGGAAAACCAGCGTTTTCGCGACAGTCCTGGCCGCTAGTGATTCCAGGGCAAAGTTCGGAAGGTCCGCCAGTTGGTGCCTGGACTAGGGCCGGCGACTAAAACGAAGAACTGACTCATCAGAGACATTGGGAGCGTCCGCACTAGGGCACGTCGTCCAAGTCTCTGGGCTAAGCTCCGGGCGACGGCTAACCGGTGAAGGCACCAGTTCAGGTCCAGTCGCCGCTGTTGTCGAAAGAGCGGTCGCGGCCTCGGCGGACATGGGTTTGTGAGGACCGCCAGCCCTCCGACACGACAGGATCAGGTCCTCAACCGCTTTTTGGACAGAGCGCCAACGTCCACTAGTGGCGGGCGGCTAGCCGACGGCCTGAAGGCCCGAACCCTTCCGAAGGACGTCCGACGGCAATGGCGGTATCTCCGTCTCAGATACGATCGCAGCCGCGCCGGCCGAGTCCATGCCGATGTCATAGCGCCGACCCGAGGCCTCAGGTGTGCTGATCAGCCGACGGCAGAGCAGATCGGCAAGATCCTCATCTTCCACGGCGCAGACGATCTGGCGATTATCCAGCCGGAACGCCGCGAGGACTTCGACCAGCTGCAGGGCCCGAAAGTCGTCGATGTGCTGCACAGGGTCGTCCAGCACGAGCGTCCGCAACGGGGTCCACGCGCGGGACAGGTGGACGGCGAGGAGAAAGGCGAGTCCCGCGGCGCGCCGCTGCCCGCTACTGAATACAAACTGCGGGTTCAGGTTGTCGCCGACCTTCAGGCTGAGGAACCGCCGTACGTCGCCACGGATGCTGTAGTCGATGGTGCGCCAAGCGCTGTGCGGGCGCAGGCGCTGATAGAGTTCATTGAGGAGCGGGCTGATCTGAGCCAGCCGCTCATCGATGATTTCCGAGCCCACGCGCTTGACCGCCCGCTCGATCTCGCGCGCAGAACTGAGCGCGGCCTGCGCCTGCGACATCACCGTCGCCGCCTCGTCAACCTCTTCGCGGAGGCGCGCAACCTGTTCCTCTAGCGCCGAAATGCGCGCGACAGCTTGCGAAGCCTCGAGGGTGAGGAGGGCCCGCTCAAGATCTATGAGCCGGCCACGTTCAGCGGCGACCTCCAGGTCAAGCTTCTCTGCGTCAGCGAACTGCGGCCAAAAGCCCAGTCTGGTCAGGTTCTCGGCGTGGGCGGCTTCCGCGGCGACCAGTTGCTGCTCGTCGCGTTCGAGGGCGGCGGCCTCCTGGTCCAGCGCGTAGAACCTGTCGCGGGCGGCCTGAGCCTTCTCCTCCGCGTCCTTCACGGCCTGGCGCGCGGCGCCGACACCCGACGCCAAGCTCGCAACGCGACTTCGAGCCACGGCGAGCCCTGCGGCGAATTCTGCCTGGGTACGCGCGGCCGCACACAGGGGACAGCGATCGTCATGCAGACCTAGACGTTCGCCGTGCTCCACGAGCAAGGTCAGCGAGGCCGCCATGGCGTCAGCCGCTTCCTCGCGCTCCAGTGTAGCGTGCGCGTCTGCAACCAGCGTCTCGGCGGCCTCGCGCTCCTCGCGGGCAGCCGCCAGTTTCTCCAGGAGGTCGTCCCGTCGCGCGGCATGTTCGGGGGCGTCAAAAGCCTGGCGGGCGGCGCCCAGGTCCCGCCCACGCTGCACCGCGTCCGTCATCGGGCCGAGACGCGCGCGCCGATCGACGAGCGCGCGCCGACCGGCGGTGAGGCGGCCGAGGAGGCCCTCGGGCGCGCCAGCGGTGATGTCGGACAGGAGCTGCAGCGCTGCGGAGACGTCACCGGCGCGGCCCGCCGCGTCCTGGGCCTGCGATACCTGCGCCAGAGTCTGATTGAGATGAGTGCGCGCGCCTTCGTAGTCCAGCTCGGCCTTCTCGTGCGTGGCCTTGGCGCTCTTGAGAACCTCGTCAGCCTTTTGGCCCACTTCGGCACCTTCGATCGCGCCCAGCGCGGAGCGGACAAGTTCGAAGCGCTGGGTCTCGCTGAGGTCCAGGCTCAGGGCCGCGATCCATTCGTCGCGGATGATAGACGTCTTGCAGAGCTGGGTGAGCGCGTCTTCGGGAGCCGGACCGGAGCACAGGGCGGCTTCGATCTCGTCGTCAGGCGTATCGGATCCACTTTCGCGGCGCCGCGTGATGACGAACCGCTCTCCGTCGCCGCGCGTGAAGGCCAGGGTCACATAGTGCGCCGTCGCCGCGCCTTCGCCGCGCCACCAAAGATAGTCTTCAAGGCGTTCCTTAGCCGCGGCTTCGACGCGGTACTTGTCGATGCGGCCGGTCACGGCAAACTCGACGGCGTCGCACAAGCTGCTTTTGCCCACGCCATTACGTCCGCTCAGGACGGTGAAGCCAGTTCCGAAATCGATGCGCACCTTCTCTCGGAAGCCGCGAAACCCACAGACTTCGACGTAGTCGAGTCTCACGGCCGGTCTCCCAGGATCCGCGCTACCTCCTCGGCCTTGACGGACCCCAGGAAGGCCGTGACTGCGGCCTCCGGAACGTCCTTCAGCCGCGTCCTCAGGCGTGCCTCGAAATTTGCGTCGCCCAGCAACGGTTGCGCCCTCACGCGCGTCAGCGGCTGGAGCGCGCGTTCGACGTCGTCAGGCGTCCTGACGGCGGTCCGGGCTATCTTTCGCGTCAGTGAGAAATCTTCCTCGATCTGATCCACAGCGCGCTGGGCCTGAGGCGCCTGTTCCTCGGTGAGGAAGACCGAATACACGTTCCAGGCCTTCTTCCCGGCGGCCCGGAGTGCGGGGGCGTGGCGCGTGAGCACCGCCTGCTGGTCGGCTGTCCACCGCTCGAGGAGAGCGGCGGCCGACGCGAAGACATGAACAAATCCGAGCACGGAGATGTTCTCGAAGCAGACGACCGACGGCGATGAACCGGACCAGGTCCAGGTATTATATCCCGCGTCCCGGAGGACGATTTCGGCCTGGGTGAAGATGTCCATCAGACGTTCAGCTCCGCGCGGGCGTTCGCCACATCCATCCAGACCCCGCCGGCCGCCGGCCGGATCAGATTCCCCACACGCCCTTGCCGGACTATGTTCCCCGGTACGCCAAGATCGGTCGCACCCGCGGCGACGACAACCTCGGCGCGCGGGATCGAAGGCGCCTCGAGAAACCGCGATCGCATATCGTTCAGCAGCGCGCCGGCCCCGTTCAGGACGCGCACCGTGCGCCCAGCTAGTTCATAGCCGTCGGTGTGATGCACGGCACCAGCCCGGCGCATCAGGAGGTGAAAGTATCCGACCGCCTGGGCGTTGGCAGGGTGTTTGCCTGTCGCGGGCGAGCCAACCGGCGCGCCCTCGGCGTCTCGCCGCCAACTGTAGAGCGTCTCCGCGTCCCGGTCAGCCACCTCGAGCCACGCGGGATCGACGGCCGCACCAAGTTCGGCCTCTAGGGCGGCGCGTCCGGCGTCGAGCACCTGACGAAGGTAATTGCGCGAAAAGGCCCGCCGCAGGGTGTCGAGGACCTGGGCACCCGATTCCTGCACGTGGATGAAGGTCACGTTGGGCGCATGAGCAACAGCCCACAGGTCCGGGGCCTTCCCCTTGAGCTGTTGGGTCTCGAACGGGTCCACGACGATCACGGACGCCGGTGCCACGTCCTTCAACGCCTCCCCGAGAATGGCGTTTAGATAGTCCCAGTCTGACCAAAATCCCACGACGAGCAGGTCCCGCTCGCGCAGGTTGGCCGCCATCCATGTCTTCGTCTTGGCAATGCGGCTGGCTATCACCGGGTCATCTAGTTGTGACGACGCCCAGACCGTCGACCGCCGCTCCCGGTTTGCGCAGCCATGGAACTTTAGAAGTGGTGCCTGCTTGGCGGCCTGCAGGGTCGCCTCGTCCCCGTCGAGCGCTGACTGGAGATCAAAGCCGTAGTCCCATGCCGGCCGCTCTATGAGCGCATCATAGTTCGTTGACAGCGCCGCGACGATGGCGCGGGTCATCAGGAAGTCAGCGATTGCAGCGTGGCCGTCGTTGGGGGGTTTTACGAACTCCGGCCAGGGCACCAGTTGATCAATGAACACTGACTTGAGCGTACTCAGCCCTGCGAAGTGTTCCGCGAGCGCCTCAAGATCCTGCCGTAGCGCGGCATCGCAGTGCGGGTTTGCGACCAACTGATATCGATCAAAGCACATCTCGGCCACGCGGCGAGCCGAGGGCAGGTTGCTCGGCGCAGCCATCGATAGCCCCGCGCCGCAAAGCACCACCAAGCGGCCCGCATCCATCGAGGCCAGAAGCCGCGCTTGCACCTCAGGGCTCAATATCGTCTGCCTTCCCATCTCTCGCGCCGACCAGCGGCATACTCGTCGTTGAGCTGCTGAGTTAGCTCGCGACCTCTAGATACCTGCAGAAGGCATTCGCCAGCTGCATTTGGCGGGGTGTTCGGCATTCCGCCTCGAAGACATTGCGAGACGCGACCAGGATCGACAGGCACTTGGCCCTCGAGGTCGCCACGTTCAACCGGTTCGGACTGTAGAGGAATTCCATGCCGCGCGGCGCGTCGTCCGGGCTGGACGTGGCCATGGAGTAGATGGCGATTGCGGCTTCCTGGCCCTGGAATTTGTCGACGGTGCCTGCTCTTGCGCCGGGCAGACGCCGCTGGATCTCGTAGACCTGTGCGTTGTAGGGCGCGATGATCAGGATGTCGTCGGGCGTGAGCGCGTGCGCACCGTCTCGATCCGTCCAAGTCGCGTTCGCGCTCATCAACTCCTGAACAAGCGCAGCGATCGCCTCTGCCTCTTCGATCGACGCGCTCTGATTACCCCTATGTTCGACGGCCAGGTACCGTAGGCCCGATCCGCTCAAGGCGCCCGCGCCGGCGATCGCCTGCCCTTCGGCTCCCGGACGCGGGTGCAGCTTGCCTTCATAGAAGAGCTCTGAGGTGTAAGCGCAGATCGACGGCGCGAGGCGCCACGTCTCTGCGAGAAAGAGTCCTTGGTCCGGGCCAATGGTCTGCTGTCCGTGCAGCAGGTGGTGCAGCGCCGAGCAATCGGTCCCCTCAGGGTGGCTCCCCTGCGTCGGCTGATCGAGCTGCTGGGGGTCGCCGATCAGGATCAGGGCCGGTGCGGCCTGCGACACGGCCAGCACGTTCGCCAGCGACATCTGCGCGGCCTCGTCAACGAATAGCACGTCGACAGAGCCGAAGGCGTCCGGGGACGACCAGAGCCAGGCGGTGCCGCCCGCCACATGGCAGTCGTCGTTCAGGGCGGCGAAGAGGTCGGCCGGCTTGGCCGCGATCCGCAGGCGATGGGAATCATCCTCCTTGTCTTTGGGCCGCTGGACACAATGAAGGTCGATGCCGGTCTCGTCGGCGGCCTCGATCACCTTGTCCAGGAGATTGCGGACGACCGCATGGCTGTTGGCCACGACGCCCACCTTCTTCCCCTGCCGCACCAACGCGCAGATCATCCGGGCGGCGGTGTAGGTCTTGCCAGTTCCCGGGGGGCCCTGGATCGGCAGCACACCCTTCGCCAGCAGGGGGGCGATGCGCTGCGCGGCCTCCAGCGTGGACTCGGCATCGGCCTGGATGGCGACGCCATCCCCGAGGTCAGGCGCACGACGCATCAGGAGCGCTTCAGCCGCCGCGTAGGGACCATCGCCGGTCAGGCCGTGCGCGGCCACATGGGTGGCCAGGCGCAGCAGCGACTGCTTCATCGGTTCCGGCGAGAGGTACTCGTGGACGAACACCGCCGCTGGATGCAGGCCGGCGGTATCCTTGCGCGTCTTGATGTCGACCGTCCGCGCCTCCGGGGAGATGTCCTCCACAGCGCCCATCGGCTGGCCCCCCACGTACTGGAGGCTCTTGCCGGGACGCACGTCAGTGTCCTGTGGCGCAAAGCGGTACCGGTTGATCGGCGCCGCCGGAGTTCCACCGACCGTTTCCACGTAGACCAGACCCGAAAGCGCCGACTTCTCGTCCAGCAGCTCATCGGCGCCCAGGTCGCGCAGGCGGAAGTACTCCCACCAGACTGCCTTGTCCTCACGGCGGTGCCACTCAAGCATATGAGCGAGGAGCCATCGGCCGTGCTGTTCGGCTGTCCGCTCTGCAGGATCAACCGGCGTGTTGGTCGTCAGGGCCTCCACAAGCGGCGCTATGGCTGCAAGCCACTGCGCCACATTTTCAGAGGGCGTGAAGTCGCCGGGCTCGGGGCGTGCGATTTCCACGCCCTTGCCGATCTCTGCCGCGCGAAGCTCCTCGAGCCAGTCCCGCAGGTGGCGGGTGGCGACGCAGTCCTCGCGATTGTAAGCCTGCACCGTAGCGCGGTCGGCTGGATCGACCTCACTGGGCTCGTCGAGCTCCAGGCTGGTCTGCAGCCGTGTCAGCGCCAGGCGCGCGTCCGGCAGGCTCGTGTCGCGAACGAAACCGAACAACGGCTCCAGCTTCTTAAGCGAGTAGCTCTCGACCCCGGCGCGCACACTCTGACGGGAGACGCTGAGCAGGTCGACCGGCAACAGGCCACGCAGAATCCGATCGAGCTCATCCTCGCGGGTGGCGTACCTTCCCATCAACCGCTTCAGCGCGCCGGTCTCGTAGCCGCCGAAATGGTAGATGTGCATGTCCGGGAACGTCGCCCAGCGGGCCGTCACCACGTCGATGAAGGTCTCGAAGGCCGCCTTCTCCTCGGCACGCGTCAGGGCCCAGAGGGGCGTGTAGATCCAATCACCGCCGGGCGCGCGACACTCGTAGCCGAGCAGGTACTCGAGCCCGTGTTCGCCCACATAGGGGTCGGATTCAAAGTCGAGGAAGATGTCCCCGGGCGAGGGCGCCGGCAGCCGTGACAAGCCGAAGCCCGGCTCGTGCGGCAACAGCTCGAAGACGGGCGCGCCCGAGAGGCGGGCTTCAACCTGGACGCGGGCCTGCTCGCGGACACGGAGGTAGGCGTCGGGGGCGCCGCGCTCAGGTTTCCAAGCGAGGGGTAGAGGCATCTCCGCCAACGCGACGACTGTGTCGACGTCGCGGCCTGCAAGCTCGACCCGCTGCGCCCTGGAAATTCCGGCCACGAGGCTGAGATGGTCATCGGCACGCCTACGCTGGTCGCAGGCGTCCCTCCAGCGGCAGATGTCGCAATGAGGGTTCGGATCGGGATATGTCTGAGCGTCGTCCGCGGCCGCGACGGCTGCTTCCAGGCTGGTCCGCACGACGCGGTAGTAGGCGGCATAGTCGGCGACCCGGTAGGTTTCCGGCGAGAAGCCCGCATAGGGCGGGACCACGTGCATGTGTTCCGGCGCTCGCCCCTGGAGCTGTCCCAGCAGATCCGAATAGAGGCTGATCTGCAGTACCGTCGCGCCCTTGGTCTCCCGGGCGAGCTTGGTGTCGACCACCTCGTAGGACCAGTCGCCCAGGTTACTGGACGCGGGCGTGCGAAGCAGAACATCCGCCCGCCCGCCCCAAGTTCCCGACTGCAGGGCGCCCTGGACCACGACCGGTGCGCCTGCCTGTAGGGCCGCCTCGGTCTCGGCGACCGCGTCGGAGGTCACATCGACGCCGCCGATCGAGACGATATTGAGGCCCTGACCCGCCAGATGGTCGATGTAGCATGCCTCATGCTGCTTGCCCCGTTCCCAGAGCGCGGCCAGAGCCGGATCCCAGATCTTCGGTGCCGCCACCAAGCCCCGGGCCACACCACGCTCAAGGAATGTCAGATGCCGGCAGTTCAGGTGCCCGACAAGGTCGGTGGCGCTGAGCCGGATCGTCGCCCCGTCGATCCTCATAGGCCTGACGATACAGTTGTGCTTGTGAGGGTCAACGACGCCGAGTTGTTCGCTTGAGAAGTGGGCAGACGTCTGCGTTCTAGCGCCATGCCTCGTTCGCAACTGGCGCACGGCGGCAAATAGCGGCCGCCAACGCGTGCCGATGTCAGCGCCAGGCACAGGTTGTCGTGGACTCTGCTTGGCCCCTTGGAATTCATGGGTTTAGGGTGACCGGGGTGGGGGAGTCGTGTTTTGTCTGCTGTCACGTCTGGAGCGAGGCCACGCTGGCTGCGCGACCTCCGGCGCTTCCTGCCGCTGAAGAGCCAGTTCATCCTGACCGGCAACGTCCGCGACCTGCAGATCCACGCCGCGAGCGGGACGGTGGCCGCGGCGACCTTGGATATCGCCCTGGGCGCCGAGCTCGCCGCAGCGGGCTTCTCCGACGTGCTCTGGTACGATCCCGTAACGGGCTTTCGCGTCCTTGATCGTCCGAACGGCGCCGCTCCTGACGCCGATCGGGTCCTCACCGGCCTGGGCTTGACAGCGGGCGGCGCGAACCCCGCCGGCCCTGACCTCCTCGCCGCGACGGTCGAGCGCTTGGCGGCTTGGGAAGGGCCGCCGCTCGCCCTTGTCGTGGATTTCGCGTCGCGGCTCCTGGTGCGCGCCGACGCCTTGTCCCCGGCTGAACATCAGCTCTTCACCCGCGCGCTAGTCGCGAGCCAGGCGGCGCGGCCGCGGCCGGTGGGGCCCGACCGGACGCCTCTGTTCAACAGCGTCATCTGGATCGCCGAGAAGGAGGGCGACCTCGCAGACTGGCTGAGCATCGACAATCCGAAGCTCCGCCACATTCCGGTGGCGAAGCCCGATCGCGCTGCGCGCCGCGCGGTGGCCCCTGCGCTGCTTCGCGCCGCACCGGGCGCGCGCGACGCGGTGCCGGAGGACCTGAAGACCGCCGAGGACGCCCTCGTGGACGAGACCGAGGACATGCTCCTCCTCGACCTCAATGCCATCTGCCAGTTGGCCCGCTCGGAAGGCGTGCCAGTGGCGGAGATCGGCGAGGCGGTACGCCGCTACAAGCTGGGCGTCACGGAGGACGCCTGGCGCAAGGTGGAGCGGCAGCGCGTCCGCGGCGGCGCCGAGTTCATCGCGCGGCGGGTGGTGGGCCAGGACCACGCCGTCACCCATATGCTCGACATCGTCAAACGGGCGGTGACCGGCGTCAGCGGGTCTCGAAGGGGCGGCCGGCCGCGGGGCGTGGCGTTCCTGGCGGGCCCGACAGGCGTCGGCAAGACCGAACTGGCGAAAACCGTCACCGAACTGCTTTTCGGCGACGAGACCGCCTACATCCGCTTCGACATGAGCGAGTTCAGCGCCGAGCACGCCGACCAGCGGCTGATCGGCGCCCCGCCCGGGTACGTCGGCTACGACGTGGGGGGCGAGCTCACCAACGCTATCCGTGAGAAGCCCTTCTCAGTGGTGCTCTTTGACGAGATCGAGAAGGCCCATCCACGGATTCTCGACAAGTTCCTCCAGGTGCTCGACGACGGGGTGCTCACCTCGGGGCGGGGCGACCGAGTCTACTTCTCCGAAAGCCTGATCATCTTCACCTCCAACCTGGGCATCTACGCGCAAGACGCGAGCGGCGAGCGGACCGCCAATGTCTCCGCCGCGGATCCTTTCGCTGACGTCCAGGCCAAGGTGCGTGCGGAGATCGAGCGACACTTCAAGCTGGTGCTCGGCCGGCCCGAGATCCTCAACCGGATCGGCGACAACATCATCGTCTTCGACTTCATTCGGCCCGACACCGCCACGCGCATCTTCGACCAGATGCTGGCGGGCGTGCTGAAGGACGCCGAAGAGGCCGGCTATCGGGTGACCATATCGGTAGCGGCGCGTACGGCGCTCGAGGCGCTCTGCGTCGCGGACCTTTCGAACGGCGGCCGCGGCATCCGCAACAAGATCGAGACCCATCTCATCAACCCCTTGGCCCGGGCCCTGTTCGAGCAGGACGGCAGCGGGCCGTTCGAGGTCCGCAGTGTCACGCCAGGCGCCGTGACCAGCCTGGAGATCGCCTCGTGACGGCGGTGGCGCTCTCCCGCGTCCACTTCCCCATCACGACGCTGGGTCCCGGTCGGCGGATCGGGCTCTGGCTGCAGGGCTGTTCGATCGGTTGCGCCGGGTGCATCTCGCCGGACACCTGGGATCCGACCCTGGGAGGCACGACGGTCGCCGAGGTCGCCGCCAGGCTTTCGGCCTGGGCACCTCTGGCGGACGGCCTGACCGTCTCCGGCGGGGAGCCTTTTGACCAAGGCGACGCCTTGGCCGAGCTCCTGGCCGGCTGGCGGCGGATGTCCTCGGGTGACGTCCTCGCGTTCAGTGGCTATGCCTTCGAACGCCTTTCCGGCTGGCTCGAGGCGCATCCCGGACTGATCGACGCCCTGGTGGCGGGTCCGTTCGAGCGTCATGCCGCTCAGACCCTGGCGCTTCGGGGCAGCGATAACCAGACCCTGCACCTGCTGACGGCGGCTGGCCGTGATCGGTTCGCCGGCTTCGAGCGCCCCTCGACCGCGGCCGACCGCCGGCTCGATCTGATGTTCGACGCCGATGGCGGCGCCTGGTTCGCCGGCATCCCCGCCCGCGGCGACTTCGACCGGCTCCGGCAGGCGCTGCGCGCTGCTGGCCATCACCTCACCCTTACGGAGCGGACGGTCCGCCCATGATGCGCTTCTGCCCCAACTGCCAGACCGAGCGCCCCTTGGAGGAGTTCTACTGCGAGGGGACGGTCGAGGGTGGTCCCTGCGACTGGGACCTGTCGCAGCTGCCGGTCCGGCCCTCGGGTTGGCGGCCCGCCGCGGTCGAGGCGCCCGCTGAGCCTGCACTGGCGACGCCGGTCGCCTGTCCGAACGGCCATGCCGTCGAGGCCGGCGACCTGATGTGCCCGGTCTGCGGCGCGAACGTGGAGGGCCTGACGCCCCCTGTAGCCGACGGCTCCGGGCCAGAGGCGACTGACGAAGCCGACGCGACCGAGGCGACGGCCATCGCCGGCTGGCGGCTCGAGCGTCGGTTGCCGTCCACAAGCCAGGTGCGGGAACGGTTCGTCGCCGTATCTGAGACCACGGGGCGCGAAGCCCTCCTGACCCTCTACGCGGAAGGCCACGAACCGGACCCCGACGTCTATGCGGTGCTCAAGACCCTGTCGCGGGACCACGTGCCCGAGATCCTCGAGACCGGACGCTGGGAGGATCGGGTCTTCGAAGTTGGGGAGAACATCCGGGGCGGCACGCTCTCCGACCTGGGCCTGCTGCCCGACGATATCGGCACCCTCGAGACCGTGGTCGGCGAGATCGGCGGCGCGCTGAACGCGCTGGCGGAGTGCGGGGTGCGCCATCGCGACCTGAAGCCGGGCGCGATCATGGTGCGGGCGCGTGAGCCGCTCGACCTGGTGGTGACGAGCTTCGGCTCCGCGAGCCTCTCCCAGTTCGACCTCGACATCGTCTCGCCTTTGGAGACGACGCGCTACACCGCGCCCGAGGCGGTCGCCGGCGGCGTGGCGGCAGCGAGCGACTGGTGGAGCCTGGGGATGATCCTGCTGGAGCAGGTCACCCGCGGCGCCTGCTTCGAAGGCGTCAACGACCAGGCCTTCCTGATCCATGTGATGACGGACGGGGCGCCCATCCCGGACGGACTAGACCCGCGCGTCGAGCTGCTGTTGCGCGGCCTGTTGGCCCGCGACCGCCACGAGCGGTGGGGCTGGACCGAGGTGCGCCAGTGGCTGGCCGGGGAGGCCCCGGCGGCGGTGCCCTCCGGCGCCCGCACCCGCGAGGAGAAGGCCGCCCGGGGCATCCGGCTGGGCGGGCGGGCCTTCACGAGCGCCAAGGCCTTCGCCCTGGCCGCCGCCCAGGCGCAGAACTGGGACGAAGCCCTCGACCTCCTGAGGACCGGCGCGCTGGCCACCTGGACCGAAGACGCGAACCTCGACGTCGCGGTGCAGTCCGAGGTCGGGCAGATCGGCCGCCTGGAGGAGGTCTCGGAGGATCTGAAGCTGGCCTTGGCCCTCAAGGCCCTGAACCCCGCGCTGCCGCTGACGGCCCGCGGCGATATCATCACCCCGGGCTGGCTGCTGGACCACCCGGAGGCCGGCTATGCGCTGATCTCGGGTCCCGTGCCCGACCTCCTGGCGCGGAAGGGCGCGGAGCTTTGGCTGGCGCGCCTGAAGACCCGGGCCAATCAGGTTCGGGAACGGGCCAAGCAACTCGATATCGCCCTCAACGAAGAGGAACTGCGCGTACACCTCCTCTCCACCTCCAGGAGCAGGCTCGCCGCCGTCTGGGCGGAGCGGCGTCGCCTGTTGCCGGATACCGACCACGCGGGCCTGATCGCGATCCTGGAGCGCCGCCAGACCGCGGAGGAAGACTACATCCTGCTGCTGGCCGCCAACGTCGGGCAGTTCCGGACCGCAGACGCAATCATCGAAGAAGCCGCCCAGGCGGCGGAGCGCGCTGGCGTGGACGACTTCGATGCGGAGGCTGCCTCCGCGAGACTCGAACGGCCGCGGCGCGAGCTCTACGCGGAGATCGAGGCGCGCCTCGAAGGCTTCGCCCGCTGCGGTCTGGAGCGGGTGGACGAGTGGGCCGACCAGTTCCGGCTCGAACGCCGGCTGCCGATCGCCCGCGCGCTGGCCTTGCTTGCGACGCCCGAGGACGTCTGGCGCGAGCCGCCCAAGCAGACCTACGTCGCCACGCTCCTGGACTTCTTCGCCAAGCGGATCACGGGCGCGGTGCTCCGCGGCCCGCTCACCCGGCTGATCATCGGCAAGACCACACCGCGCGTGGATGCGACCGAACTCGGCAGCGAGCGCCGGAGCGCCTCGGAGATCCTCGATCATCTGCTGCTCCGCAACGGTCAGCCGATTGACATCGACCCGGCGGTGTTCACGGAAGGCGAGAGCGTGGAGCGGCGTCTGCGGACGCTCTACAGCCACGCGACCCTCTATCGTCGCGACACCGGCATCGACGGCCTCTATCTCGGCTTCCCCTTCCTGCTGCTGAAGGAGCCGAAGGCGAGCGTCCGCCCGCGCATTGCCCCCGTGCTGCTCTGGCCGGTGAAGCTGCAGCCGGAGGTCGGCGCCCGCGGGCGGGTCACCGTCTCCTTCGATCGCGAGCGGGAAGAGGTGCGGTTGAACCCCGCCTTCGAGCCGTTGCTGGGGCCCGACACCGCCCGCAAGTGGTTTGAACTCGCCCAGGACCTGCTGGGGCGCGCCTCGCTGAGCACCGCCGACGTCATGGACGCCTTCGCCGAACGCGCCGCCCTGGATGGACGCACGCTGGCGCCCCTGCCCAACAAGGACGTCGAGGTCGAGGTGGGGAAAGATCGGCTGGCCTGTTCGGCGGTCTTCTTCCATCTGGCCTACATCGGCCAGGCCGTCATGGAGGACCTCCGTCAGCTGAAGGCCATCCCGCCCGCCCACACTAGCCTCGAAACGGGCCTGCGGGTGGCGGAGCCCCAGCCTCGCCCGCCCGTGGACCGCGGCGCCGAGCTGGAGCGGTTCTTCACCGCCGCCAGCGATCCCTCCCAGGAGCAGGCCGTGCTCGAGGCCCGCCAGAAGCCCGGGTTGCTCATCGAAGGGCCGCCCGGCACGGGCAAGAGCCAGACCATCGTCAACATGGTGGCCGACGCCATCGGGCGGAACGAGAGCCTGCTCATCGTCTGCCAAAAGCAGGCGGCGCTGGACGTGGTCATGAAGCGGCTCGAAGCCGAGGGGCTCGGCGAGCGCGTCGTGATGGTGACGGACGTCAACAAGGATCGCCGCCGCGTCGTGGGCGCCGTCCGCGACCAGCTGGAGGCGATCTGGGCGCGCCCGGCTGGCGCGAATTCCGGCTGGCGGCAGCGCCGCGAGCAAGCTGCGGCGCGGATCGAGGCTCTAGAGTCCGAACTCGACCAGCACCACGAGGCGCTCCACGTGCCCGATGAGTCCTGCGGTCTCAGCTATCGGCTCATCCTCTCCGACCTTATCGGCTACGAGCAGCGCCGGCGCCCTGTCATCGACGCGCCAGGCCTTCGCCGGCTGCTCGCGTCCTCAAACGTGGCGCAGGTGGCGGCGCTCGAGGAGGCGTGCGGCCCGCTTGCCCGCCTCTGGTTGCCGTCGCGCTTCGAGGACAGCCCGCTGGCCGTACTGAAGCCCTTCGGTCCGGATCCCGGAACCGTGGGCGCCTTCGGGCGCGACCTCGCGGCCTTCATCGAGGCCGAGCAGGGGCGGGCCCAGGTGCTGGAGGCCACGCCCTCGGCCCGGCGCATCGACGATCCGGCGCCCTACCTGGCGTGGAGCGAGGCGCATGCCGGCGAGCTGCGGAGCATCAGCCCCGCCGCGCGCGAGCGTCTGGCCCGCTGGCTCGCGCTCTTCCCGCAAGAGGGCGGCGAAGGCGCCTCGCTGCCTGCGGAGCTCGCGGAAACAGCGGCGGGCCTCGAGGCCTTGCCGCCGCGTTCAGGGCACAAGGCCGAAGCGGTGGCGGAGGCCTTGGGCGACGAGGAGCTCGACGATCGCAGCGGGCTCGTTGACTCCCTCCTGACGCCTGCGTCGTTCTGGGGACGGCTGTCCCCGGCGCGTTGGGCGAAGTCGCGCAGAACGAAGGCCTGGCTTGCCGACCTCGGCCTCACCCAGATCGATATGCCCGCCATGGCGAGCGCCCTGCACGCGGAGAAGGCCTTCCGGCCCTGGCGCCAGCGGTTCGAGCGTCTGCAGCCGAGGTTCGAAGAGGCTCAAGGCGCCGCCGGCCGATCGCCAGCGATCCTCGCGATGGAACTCCGCCGCCTGGAGACCGAGCTTGCAGCGGCGCGGAACCTGATCGTCAGGCTTGATCAGCATCCCGAGCCCACCGCCTTGCGGGTCGCTGTGGCGACGGGCGAGCTCGAGGCGTTCGACGGCTTTCTCGCCTCCATCGCGCAAGGGTACGAGCGTCATGAGGCGAGGGGGCTTTCGCGAGCCGCCCTGGAGGGGCTCGAGCCCTGGTTCTCCGACGACTGGCGCGCGGAGCGCGAGGCCGCCATCGCTGGCGATCAATCCAACGGCGCGGCGCTCGCGGCGGTCTCCTCCGCCGTCTCCACCGTGTCGGCCTACCAACGTTTCCGGCCGCGGGCGACGCAACTTAATCCCCTGGCGCTGCAAGTGCTGGCGGTCCTGCGAGGGGCGGCCGGAGAGCTCGAGCAAGTGCCCGAGCGCGACCTCGAGGGCGAGGTGCGTCGCACCATCGGCCGCGAGGCGCGGCTTGCCTGGAAGACCCTCGTGGAGAACGAGCGGCCCGTCCTGCTCCTGGAAGCCTCGGAGCTGGAGGCGAAGGCCGAGGCGCTGGCCGAAGCCGACCGCGAGATGCGCCAGTTGAACGCCCGTCTGCTCACCGACGGGATCGACGCGACGCGGCTGCGGCCGCGGCGGGAATGGGAAGACATCACGCGGTTGCAGGGGCAGCGGGCGCGGCGGCTGCGCGAGTTCCTCGATCGCGGGTCCGAGCTGGGGCTCATGACGCTCCGGCCGGTGTGGCTGATGAACCCGGACATCGCGAGCCGCGTGCTGCCGCTCCGCGGCGGCCTCTTCGACACGGTGATCTACGACGAGGCCTCGCAGATGCCCGTCGAATACGCCCTGCCGACCCTGTTCCGGAGCCGCTCCATGATCGTCAGCGGCGACGAGAAGCAGATGCCGCCCACGGCCTTCTTCACGAGCCGGGTGGAGAACGACGAGGCCGACGCCTTCGACGGTGAGGAGCTTGACGAGACCGCCACGGAGGAGGAGCGGGAGGAGGTTGCGGAGACCTGGAACCGCCGCGAGATCAAGGATTGCCCGGACCTGCTGCAGCTCGCCAAGAGCGTGCTGCCCAACACGACGCTGCAGATTCACTATCGGAGCGTCTATCGCGAGCTGATCCAGTTCTCGAACGCAGCCTTCTACCTGAACCGGTTGAGCGTGCCGGCGCGTCATCCGGAGGCCGAGGTCAAGCGGGTGCGGCCGATCGAGCTCATACGCGCGGACGGGACCTATCAGGATCAGGTCAACCCGACCGAGGCGCGCCGGGTCGCCGACGTGCTGGCCGAGCTCTGGGCCAGGCCGGCGGCCGAACGTCCCTCGGTGGGCGTGGTGACCTTCAACCGCAAACAGGCCGACCTCATCGAGACGGTGCTCGAAGAGCGCGCCGAGGCCGACCCAGCGTTCCGGGAGGCCCTCGCCGAAGAGCGCGACCGTTTCGAGGAGGGCGAGGACATGGGCTTCTTCGTCAAGAACGTGGAGAACGTCCAAGGCGACGAGCGCGACGTGATCGTCTTCTCGTCCACGTTTGGACGAAACGCTCAGGGCACCTTCCGCCGAACCTTCGGGGTGCTGGGTCAAAAAGGCGGCGAGCGGCGCCTGAACGTGGCCGTGACACGTGCGCGCCAGAAGGTGATGCTTGTCACGTCCATGCCGATCCCGCTGATCTCGGACCTCCTGTCGACCCGGCGCGCCGCTGCGAGTCCTCGGGATTTTCTCCAGGCCTACTTCGAGTATGCGCGCGCGGTGTCCGCGGGTGAACTCGAGGGCGCGCGAGGACTCCTAGGCCGCCTGGGGAGCGAGCGACGGCCGGAGGGGCGCGGCCGCGAGGAGGCGCATGACGGCTTCCAGGCGTCGGTCGCCGCGTTCATCCGCGACCTCGGATGGGAGCCGATTCCCACAGGCGAGGAGGGGGCTTTCGGGCTCGACTTCGCCGTGGTGGATCCAAGGACCGGGCTCTTCGGAATCGGCATCGAGTGCGACGCGCCGCGCCATGGCCTCCTGGCCCACGCGCGCGCCCGTGAGATGTGGCGCCTGTCGGTGCTCAAGCGGTCGATCCCTGTCATCCACCGGGTCTCGTCCCAGGGCTGGTATCACGATCCGCAAACGGAGCGAGCGCACCTGCGCGACACCCTGGCCTACGCGCTCGCCGAAGGAGCTGACGCATGAGCGGTCCGAAGGTCGTCCGCGTGGTGACCCGGGAGGAGTTGGTCGCCGCATGCCGGGCCGCGCTTGCCCGGTTGGACGCAGCCATGGCGGCCTGGACGCGGGACGGCCGCCGCAACGACACTGTGAGCGAGGCCGATGTGGAGGCGGTCCGAGGACGCCGTGAGCGCATCAGCGCCCTGCTGGAGCAAGACCGGTTCCTCGAGCTGCAGAAGGCAGCGCAGGAGGAGATCGCCTTCCTGGGCGCCGATCGGCAGGACCGCCTGCAGAAGGCGGCCGCAGCCGCGGCGCGCGCCCGCACCGCGGTCCGGCGTGAGCAGGACGCGGCCCGGGCCGTGCTGAGCGCCCTTCGCCGCTCAGGTCGGGACGTGCCGGTCGAGCTGCAATCCGCCCTCGAAGATGCCGCTCGCGGGATCGGCGACGTGAGCGCCGCCGTGAGCGCGGGCTTCGGGCAGCTCGGCCAGCGCTCGGAAAGCGACGCGCAGCGGTTGCAGGCTCTGGCGGCGGCGCTCAAGGGTGACGATCGGCAACGCAGCCTCGAAGCATGGCTTTCGACGCAGCCGCCCTCGCCTGATGAGGCGGCGCTCGCCCGCATCGAGGCGCGGCTTGGGGAACTGGCGGCGGTCGCCGGGGCGACGGCGGTCGCGGCGTTCGGAGAGCGGATCGCCGATCTGCGCGCCGGGGCGAGTGCGGCGCGTGGGACGCTGCTCCTCGACAGCCTGGCCCTCGACCTGGGCAAGGCGTTGGCTCAGGCGCGCAAGCGCGCCGACACGATTGCGCGTTTGGACCAGGCGCTCGCCGAACTTGGCGTCTTCGATCCAAAGGCGGCGCAGGCGATCGGCATCGTTGGTTCGGGCGGCCCGCTCTCGGACCTGGAGGCCATGATCGCTGCCGCGGAGGGCGCCATCCTCAAGGCGCGCGAGGCGCAGGCTGCGGAAGCGCGGCGCGAGGCGGTGCTCCAGGCCCTCGCCGGGCTGGGCTACGAGGTGGGCGAGGCGCTCGCGACCGCTTGGGTGGAGAACGGCCGCGTGGTGCTCCGGCGCCCAGCGCAGCCTGGCTATGGTGTCGAACTGGCGGGTGGGGCGAATGCCGAACGCCTGCAGATGCGGGTGGTGTCCTTCGGGGAGGGAGCTGGAGATCCCGCTAGAGACCGCGATGCCGAGACGCTTTGGTGCGGCGACGTTTCCGTGCTGCAGGAGCGTCTTGCCGCGGCCGGCGCGGCGCTGACGATCGAGAAGGCGCTGCCTGTCGGCGCAACGCCGGTGAAGCGCCTGCCGGCAGTCGAGGACCGCAGCGTCGCTAGGGAGGGCCGGGCCCCGCAAGCACGAACACTCGGCTGAGCGGCGTGCCCCCGGCGCCGTCTTGCTGTGGCAGCTTTTCAGCGCGGCACCGAGCTACGGGATTCGTGGATAGCGACCCGGTCGCGGATCGAGGTAGGCGGCGGGGCGTGACTCGCTGGCTGATCCCGATCTTCTCTTTCCCGCTCCTTGGCGCGGCTGCTTCGTCCCAAGTTCACGTGGTTGACGGTGATACACTCATGGTCGGCGCCGAGGCCGTGCGTCTGTGGGGTGTCGATGCGCCGGAAGGCCGCCAGACCTGTCGCGATAGAAAGGGCGCCGCCTACGCGTGCGGTGACGTCGCTCGCGATCGCCTGCGCGAGCTAACCAGGGGTGCGCCTGTCACCTGCCAGGAGCGCGACCGAGATGGCTACGACAGGCTGGTGGGACAGTGCTGGGCCAGCGGCCGCGACCTTGGCGAGGCGATGGTCCGCAGCGGATGGGCGGTCGAGTACCGCCAGTTCAGCGGCGGCTCCTACACCCGGGCCGAGGCCGAAGCACGTGCGGCCCGACGTGGACTCTGGGCAGGACGGTTCCAGACACCGTCGGAATGGCGCGCCGCGCAGCGCGCGCCGAAAGCCGCGCCGCAGCCACCAGGCCAATGCACCATCAAGGGCAACATCAACGCCAAAGGTCGTCGCATCTTCCATGCACCCGGACAGCAGGACTACGCCGCCACAGTCATCAGCCTCGCCAAAGGCGAGCGCTGGTTCTGCAGCGCGGCGGAAGCGCAGGCCGCCGGCTGGACGCCCGCGCAGCGCTGAGCCTTGAGGCAGTGAGGCAACGCCCGACAGCGAAATCGCCGGTGAGGGAGCGCTCCCCATCAGCCCGCCGAAGCACCCAGAGAGCTCGCCGGCGTTGTCCTTTGGCGCGAAACGGGCTCTAGACGCGCGCCCCCTAAAGTTGCGGGCGCCGGTTTCTCGTGCGAGCGTTGGCTTAGATCAGGGGGATCTACCATGAGCAAGAAGCTGCCACCGGCCTTGGTGGGCGGGGAGCGGGCGCGCCTGATCCTCCCCCAAAAAAGTGGACGGGGTTAGGCCGCTCTACGCTCGGCCTCGGCTGGGCTGATGTAGCCCAGGGCTGAGTGCAGGCGGCGGGGATTGTAGAAGCCCTCAATGTACTGGAACAGGTCCCGGCGGGCCTGGTCGCGCGTGGCGTAGACCCGGTGGTGGACGCGCTCGGTCTTGAGGGTGTGGAAGAAGCTTTCCATTGGGGCGTTGTCCCAGCAGTCGCCCTTGCGGCTCATTGAAGGCGTGATGCCGGCGCGGGCCAGGGCCGAGCGGTAGGCCTCGGCGGCGTACTGGATACCGCGGTCGGAGTGGTGGATCAGGCCGGGCGCCGGCCGCTGGCGCTCGATGGCCATCTGCAGCGCGTCGAGGGCGATCTCGACGTGCAGCGTCGGTCGCATGCACCAGCCGACGAGCTTGCGGGTGAAGAGGTCGAGCACGGTAGCGAGGTATAGCCAGCCCTTGCCGGTGGGGATGTAGGTGAGGTCGGCGAGCCAGACCTGGTTCGGCGCCTGGGTGGTGAAGTTGCGGCCGAGCCGGTTGGGCGCAATCGGATAGCCATGGCGACTGTCGGTCGTCCGCGTGCGCCGGGGCAGAGCCGCCAGGCCCCGGATGCCAGCCCGGCGCATCAGCCGCTCGATGCGGCTGCGCCCGACGCGGCGGCCGTGGCCGCGCAACACGGCATGCACCCGAGGCGAGCCATAGGTCCCGCTGCTGTCGGCGTGGATCCGGCGGATCTCGTCCAGCAATGCGCGGTTGGCGGCCGCACGCCGGCTCTCTGGCCTGGAGCGCCAAGCGTAGTAGCCGCTGGCCGACAGACCCAGGACCGCGCACATCACCCGAACCGGCCAGACGCTGCGATGCTCATCGACGAACCCGAACTGCGCATTCCAGTGATCGTGGGCACGCATTCCACGCGATGGTGGGCGCCTATT